>Ga0209694_1000346_pt1 | contig 81688 bp, 62 predicted proteins | sample GluameincwithD2O_FD_187499 | JGI IMG/M metagenome (GOLD analysis project Ga0209694, IMG submission 187499) | Mouse cecum microbial communities from Vienna, Austria - Glucosamine amended microcosms incubated with D2O (SPAdes) (version 2) | ecosystem: Host-associated > Mammals > Digestive system >... | reverse complement strand
TGCGAGTATTTTTATGGCCTTTTTATCAGTGATTTTTGTAATTGTTCTGGTGATTGTCACGGTGATTCCCCAGTTGATTAAGACGATGGTAGAACTGGGCAATGAGATACCGCTTTTCTTTGTGGAGGCACAGGCCTGGCTGGAACAGCTTTTTGCTTCCCAGCCGGAGTTTGTAGCATTGCTGGAGGAATTTAATTTTGAAAGTATCAACTGGGATTCTATACTAAATGGCATTGTGAATTTCATGAAGAACGGGCTGGGCAGCGTGGTGACATCTACGGTAATCGTGGCGTCTACGATTATAGGGGGAGTTGTCAATCTGTTCGTATCTCTTATTTTTGCCTTTTATGTGCTGGCACAGAAGGAACGGCTGGGAAATCAGGCCAAAAGGATTATCCGTGCATATTTCTCTGCAAGGGTATATGAGCGTACTTTGGAAATTGTATCTATCGCGGACAAAAATTTTACAAATTTCATTACAGGGCAATGTATGGAGGCCGTTATTCTGGGAAGTATGTTTGTGGTAGCAATGGCGGTTTTCCGCTTCCCATATGCGCTGCTTGTGGGGGTATTGATTGCATTTACGGCGCTGATACCTATTGTGGGAGCTTTTATCGGATGTTTCGTAGGGACATTTCTCATTATGGTGGATGACCCGGTAAAGGCACTATGGTTTTTGCTCCTTTTTATTGTCTTGCAGCAGATAGAAGGGAATCTGATTTACCCCCATGTGGTAGGGAATTCGGTGGGCCTTCCATCCATCTGGGTACTGGCGGCAGTGACGGTGGGCGGCAGCTTGATGGGAGTATCGGGGATGTTGATTTTTATTCCTATTGTATCCACTATTTATAGCCTTCTGCGGGAGGATGTGAATATGAAAAATTCCCGAAAGCCTGAAAAACTAGAAAAAAATCAAAAAATGAAAAATTTAAAGAAATAGGGTTGATTTTATTTCGTTTAGCGTATATAATAGTTATTGCGTTTCGGGGTGTGGCTCAGGTGGTAGAGCGCTACTTTAGGGAAGTAGAGGCCGCAAGTTCAAGTCTTGTCACTCCGATAGGAGAATCCGCAATAATTGTTATTGCGGGTTCTTTTTTTCCTTATAGGAAATTTTAGGCTTTAGCGAGCAGGTCAGGAATAAGTTTGGGTATCATATGCTATACATAAAAATAAAGGGAAATAGAGGATGATAGAAAAAGATAAATTTCATGTGCTGAATTATGTGAAAAAGGAAGAATATACCGGGAGCATGGACGGGATGCGTTATATGCTGCGGAAAAAGGTGGAAGGGGAGGAAACAAAACTGGAAGTCACTATATGGCCGGAGCCTTTTGGGTATGCGGCTACCCCGGAAAAAAAGAAGCAGAGGATGGAGTTTGGCTTTCATGAAGAAGGGCTGGAGGAAGCAGTGGATTGGATGAACGCCCAATATGAAGGGCAGAAGGCTTTATGGGATGTGGTGAAATGAAAAGAAGAGGGAATAGGGCCGCAAAGGGCGGTATGGAAATGGAGATTTATATGGGGAATCAGAAAAGGGGAAGGAAGATAAAAAGAAAGCTGCTCAGTATTGGGGCTTTGCTGATGGCGCTGCCGGTGTACGGGATTTCCAACGGGTTGTTTCAGCTGGCAGTGTGCCGGGATGATAGGGATTCGCTGCTGCAAAGGGAAGGGCTGAAAAAGTTATGGAATAATATCAACGGCCGGATTGCGAAGAGGAAGAAGAAGAGGGAAGAAAGATGCGGAGCAGGCGGCAGCCAGCCGGAAAGAGGGCTGGGTTTTGCTGATTTTAGAAAGGAACTGGAGGCTGGGAAAGCCTGGTTTGAGGAACAGGAAAAGGAGCGCATCACCATGACCAGCCATGATGGGCTGAAGCTGGTGGCATATTTCCTTCCGGCAGAGGGGGAAGGAAATAAAATATTGATTCTTATGCATGGCTACAGGAATAAGGGGATAGTATGGGATTTTGCCAATCTGGTGAAATTTTACCACGATATGGGGTATCATCTTTTGGTTCCATATCAAAGAGCCCATGGGGAAAGCGAAGGGAAATATATTTGCTTTGGCGTAAAAGAACGTTATGATTTGGTACAATGGACGGAATATATGGCCGGGCGCTTTGGGGGAAAGTGCAATATTTTCCTGGCAGGGATTTCCATGGGATGCGCGACGGTGCTTATGGCGGCCGGGCTTAAACTCCCAAAACAGGTGAAAGGTTTGATTGCGGACTGTGGTTTTACTTCCCCGTGGGATATTCTTGCACATGTGTTAAAAAGAGATTTCCATTTGCCTAAGTTCCCATTCCTATATGTGGCGGATTACATATGCCGTGCAAAGGCAGGGTTTCATTTTCAGGAATGCAGCGTGGTGGACAGCATGAAATGGAATCGGATACCGGTATTATTTATTCATGGGGGGAAGGATGAGTTTGTGCCCGCCAGGATGAGCCAGATGAATTATGATGCTTGTGGGGCGGAAAAAGAGATTTTCATCGTGGACAGGGCAGCCCATGGAACCAGTAATCTGGTAGAACCGGAGGCATACAGGCAGAAGGTGATAGGATTTATGGAGAGGTTTGTGGATGAAAAGTGAGAGTTTCGGAAAGGGAATATGGTTATACGCATAGTTACATCGTGAGGAAAGGAAAAGTGTGAGGATGGGAAAGAGAGAGGAAACGGTGAGGAACTTTGGCAGAGGGAAGAACTCTGGTGCAAGGAAGGGTTCTGATGGGGAGAGACGATTTGGAGCAGGGAGGAATCCTAGTGAAGGGAGGAATGCTGGTACAGAAAGGAATACTGGTGCAGGGAGAAACACTGGTGAAGGAAGGAATGCTGGTACAGGAAGAAACCCAGGTGCAGGGGGGGATGTTGGTATAGGGAAGAACTTAGGTGCAGGAAGGAATGTTGGTACAGGGAAGAACCCAGGCGCAGGAAGGCACTTTGGTGCAGGGAAAAACATTGGTACAGAAAAGAAGCCTGCCATGAGAAAGGACTCAGCCATAAGGAAAAAAACTAGGGGAGAAGGACAGAGGGGAAGAGAAAAAGGGTTTTCTGCAGAGGGGAAAACTGGTACGGAAGGAAAAGCGGCATCAAGAGGGTATTTTGAAGGGGAAGGGAGAGCACCTTTGGCAAGAGGGAGATTTGCTGCGGGTCAAAGCGGTAAAAAAGGAAAAATTCAGGCAGAAGAGAGGAATGCCGCAAGAAGCAAGTGGGAAATTGAAAGGGGAAAGGGCAGATGCCGCGCATTTGGGGAATGCGGGGGCTGCCAGATGCTTCATTTGCCTTATCAAGAACAGCTTACGTTCAAGGAAAAGGAGACGGCAAAGCTGTTAAAACCTTATGTCAGGCTGGAAGGCATCATAGGGATGGAGCAGCCGGAACGCTACAGGAATAAAGTAAATGCGGCTTTTACCCATGACAGACAGGGAAAACCATTATCCGGTGTGTATAAAGAAGGAACCCATTATATTATACCTATCGAAGAATGTGTGCTGGAAAATGAGAAGGCGGATGCCATTATCGCATCTATCAGGTCGTTATTGCCGTCTTTTAAGATAAAAACTTTCGATGAAGATACAGGATATGGTTTGCTGCGCCATGTGATGGTAAGGGTGGCTCATGCCACAGGGCAGATTATGGTGGTGCTTGTGCTGGGATCTCCTATTTTGCCGTCGAAGAATAATTTTGTTAAGGCCCTATTAAAACTTCATCCGGATATTACGACTATTGTAATCAATGTAAATGAAAAGAAAACCAGCATGGTGCTTGGCGATAATGGGCAGGTTATTTACGGCAAGGGATATATCGAAGATGTTTTATGCGGCATCCATTTTAAGATATCCCCGAAATCGTTCTATCAGGTCAATTCGGTACAGACGGAGAAATTATATCATAAAGCTATGGAATATGCAGGATTGACGGGAAGAGAAACAGTATTGGATACTTATTGCGGAATCGGAACCATAGGGCTGATTGCAGCGGGCAAGGCACGGAATGTAATCGGAGTGGAACTGAATGGGGATGCGGTGAAAGATGCTGTCGCCAATGCCAGACGGAATAAAATCAAAAATGTGGATTTTTACCAGATGGATGCAGGGGAATTTATGGTTCAGATGGCCGAACAGGGGGAGCGGGTGGATACGGTGTTCATGGACCCTCCAAGGACTGGGAGCGATGAGGTGTTTTTGGATGCATTAGTGAAGCTGGCGCCGGATAAAGTGGTATATATCTCCTGCAGCCCGGAGACATTGGCACGGGATTTGGAATATATGACGAAAAGAGGGTATCGAGCGGCGCGGGGGATTTGCGTGGACATGTTTCCGTTTTGCGGCCATGTGGAGACTATAGTGGGACTACAAAGGCGAGATATGTAGAAGTCCTTGAATTTAGGCACTTTGTGACCATGTTTGAATTTAGTGGGGACGGTCATTTTCGGGGTGAAAAACACCTTATTCAGAAAATTAACTGTTCCGTGGTACTTGACCTCGGCTGTGGGAACACGAAAGAGGACTTATATACAATTGAAGATAGACCAAAAGGCGGAAGCTGATTGGAGCGTGAGGGCATTTCCAGTAGGAAGTGTCCTTTTGTTATTCAAAAATTCAAACAAGGAGGTTCAGAGCATGAACAACACAGCGTTAAGAGCAGGGGCGCAGAGCGCCAACAACACACACATGGTTTTTGCGAACGAGGAACATGAAAAATTTTATTTTGAGAAACTGAAACAGGCGAGGTATCAGGACAGCTACCACAAGGCGTTGATTTATATTCTCGGTATTTCAGAGGACACAAGAAATCATTTCAGCCAGATTTACGACATTAAGTCCGGGTATATCAAGCCAGAATGTCTGCATCAGGGCTGGCAGACCAGCGGGAGTGTACGGGTAGTAAGGCTTGCCTTTAACCTTTATACGGACGGAACGCCGAGCGTTGATGACTATGAGAGCAGGGACGAGCAGGTAAGCGAGTGCAGGGAGTATTCGGTTAGCGATATTTTCTGCTGTGGCTACGCTATGTATTTCTGGCAGGGCATCAGGCTCCGTTATCCTGAATACTGCGAGAAACAGAAATCCACCACCGAAATCCTTGCGGAAATGGAGAGGAAACGTGCTGAAAATTCGACTGATGGGAACGAAGAATGATATTAAGTGGTTTGGAAAGATTCTGAAAAGACAGCCCAAAGTGGCTGTGACAGAATTTTCAGAACTGTACCGGAACAAAGGTACAAATAGATATTACCGGGCTTATGTGGAAGTACAGAAAGCCAATATAAAAGAGAAATCTAACTGATACGGAGGTAAAGACCATGTGTAAAATTATAGCAATCGCAAACCAAAAGGGAGGCGTGGGCAAGACCACCACCACAAGCAACTTAGGAATCGGGCTGGCAAAGTCGGGAAAGAAAGTTTTAGTCATAGATGCGGACGCACAGGGCAGCCTTACCGCAAGCCTCGGCTTCACAGAGCCGGACAAGATGGAAGTCACCCTTGCGAATGTCATGGAAAAAGTCATCAATGACGAGGAAATAGAGCCGGGTTATGGTATCTTAAAGCATGACGAGGGGATTAACCTGATGCCGGGGAATATTGAGCTGTCCGGCTTGGAAGTTTCCCTTGTGAATGTGATGAGCAGGGAGATTATGATGCGTTCCTATGTGGAGATGGTTAAGGGGAGGTACGACTATATCCTGATTGACTGTATGCCTTCCCTCGGCATGGTAACGATAAACGCTTTTGCGTGTGCCGACAGCATACTGATTCCGGTTCAGGCGGCATATCTGCCCGTGAAAGGATTGGAGCAGCTTATTAAGACCATAGGCAAGGTAAAGCGTCAGATTAACCCTAAATTGGAGATTGAGGGCATACTTCTGACAATGGTGGACAGCCGCACAAACTATGCAAGAGATATTACAGCATTACTTGTAGAGAATTACGGAAAGAATGTAAGGATATTTGAGAGCAGCATACCAATGTCAGTGAGGGCGGCGGAAACTTCCGCAGAGGGCATAAGCATTTACCTGCATGACCCGAAAGGCAAAGTTGCGGCAGCATACCAGTCCTTGACAAAGGAGGTGCTTGGAGATGGCAGGTAAGGCAGGAAGCGCATCAAAAGTCAGGCTGAACAGCTATGACGATTTATTCGGAACTGTAGAAAATGTTTCAGGAGAACAGATTATTCATGCAAAACTGGCAGATTTACATATGTTCAAAGGACACCCATTCCGTGTCCTTGATGATGAAAAAATGGAAGAAACCACAGAGAGTATCAGTAAATATGGCGTGCTTGTGCCAGGGCTTGCAAGACCGAGGACAGAAGGCGGCTATGAAATCATAGCCGGACACAGGAGGAAACGTGGCTCTGAACTGGCAGGGCTTGACACTATGCCTGTCATTGTAAGAAACTATACGGACGATGAAGCTACGATTATCATGGTGGATTCCAATATCCAGCGGGAGGACATTCTGCCGAGTGAGAAAGCAAGGGCTTACGCTATGAAGTATGAAGCGATGAAGCATCAGGGCAGCAAGGGCGGCAGTACACTTGACGAAGTGGGGGAAGCCGCAGGGGAAAGCGGAAAGACGGTGCAGAGGTATGTATGGCTCTCCCGGCTTTCTGATGAACTGCTTGATATGGTAGACACAAAGAAGATAGGAATATCACAGGGAGTGGACATTTCGTTTTTATCAGGGGAACAACAGCAGTATGTAGAGGCTGTCCTTCAGGAAACGGGCGTGTCTGTTTCTAATGCACAGGCGGCAAAGCTGAAGGAGTATGGGAAAAGCGGCGAGCTGACTCTGCCGATGGTGCGCCTGATACTGGCGGAAGAAAAGCCGAAGGAAAGAAAAGTAACAATCAAAGGCGATAAAATCAGCAGGTATTTTTCGGAGGACTATTCCAATGACGATATAGAGGGCATCATTATCCAGCTTTTGGAGGAATGGAACGCCGCAAAAGGCGTGAAGAAACAGTGAAAGGGGCGGTAGAATGGGCGAGCCATTAAAGTTTGATTATTACTATGGCGTTGAAGCGGAGCAGTTTTCTTTTTACCGTGTTCCCCGCCTTTTGATAAAGGATGAGCGTTTTAAGGGGCTTAGCAGCGATGCTAAGCTCCTGTATGGGCTGATGCTTGACAGAATGGCGCTGTCTATGAAAAATGGATGGCTGGACGATGAAAACAGGGCATATATCATTTATGCCGTGGATAATATGGCAGAGGATTTAGGCTGTTCAAAACCTACCTGTACAAAGGTTATCAAAGAACTGGATTCAGATAACGGTATAGGTCTGATTGAGAAAAAACGCAGGGGACTTGGAAAACCTGACATCATATATGTGAAAAATTTTGCTTCTGTGCCAGATGAAAGAAACGTAGAAAAGGCTGCAAACACTGATATTTCCACAGAAGTAAAAAATTTTAATTTCAAGAAAGAAAAGAATTTAACTTCTGGAAGTAAAGAAACTGAACTTCAAGAAATAAAAAATTTTGATTTCAAGAAAGAAAAGAATTTAACTTCTGGAAGTAAAGAAACTGAATTTCAAGAAATAAAAAATTTTGATTTCAAGAAAGAAAAGAATTTAACTTCCAGAGATAAAAAAACTGAACTTCAAGAAGTAAAAGAATTTGCCCCTAATTATAACAATACTAACTATAACAATCAGAATTATAACAATGAGAGTTATACCAATCCTATCAATCAATCTGTGGCAGATGTAAATAACCCAGTGGCGCATGAAAAAGAGGATATGATTGATGTGATTGATGAAACAGCCGCCTATATGGCATTGATCCGTGACAATATTGAGTATGAGCATCACATGAAATATGACCAGTATGGCGATAAGGAGATGTACGGGGAAATCTATGAAACAATCTGTGATGTGGTATGTGTAAAACGTGAGAAAATACGCATCAACGGGGAAGAATATCCGTATGAGCTTGTAAAATCCCGTTTCCTGAAACTGAACAGCAGCCATGTGGAGTATGTCATGGGGTGCATGAAAGATACCACAACAAAGATTACCAATATCAGGGCATACCTGATCACGGCTCTTTACAATGCCCCCTCAACCATGAGCCATTATTACCAGCAGGCGGTACAGCATGATATGTACGGTGGAGGGTGGGAGGAAAAGGGGATTACATAAAACGCTTCTGGACATGATGTCCAAAAGTGAAGGAAACAGGCGGGGCTTATTTCTCCGGCTGTTCCGTATCAGGCGAAAATTCGGCAATGTCATTGAGGGAAAAGCCATCGCCTAAGATATTCAGTATCATGTTCAGTGTATGGGTGGTGACAGACTCGTTGTTTTTCAGCCGCTGTATCTGTGAACGGCTGATGCCATGATGGGTATAGAGGCTGTACTGGCTGATTCCGTTTTCTTTCAGGGTGCGGAAAAGTTTGTCGAATTTAATCATAGTATGTGGTATTTTCCTCCTTTTTCTACTTGAATATGTATTATTATGCTCCTATAATGGAGATGGTTATAGTTACCAAAATCGGAGATTAAACAGAAAGGAGTACATGGATATGGACAGGAAAGAACTTCGGGAAATATATGAGGAACAGGACGGAGTGGGGAAAGCGCTGATGCTGGAAAAAATGGCTTTCTGCAAGTTTGCAGACCGGTATGATTTTGAAAATTATTTCAGGATTGGGGAATTAAAGGACAGTGAGCTGCTCTGCCTTGTCAGCCTGCTCTATCATCAGGAATGTTTTCTCATGCTGCTGGATGTCATGAGCCGCCATAAGGAGAGGTTTATTTTCGCAGACACTTCCAGCCTGCGGGAATTTGAACCGGACGACACCCTTATGGAAAGGCTTTCAAGGATTGGCATTTTGGCAGGTGCATAAAAAATAAGTGTAAGGAGATGCAGGATTACGGAAAAGAAAACATATATTACAAAAGAAGAACGGGAAAAATGCCGAAAGGTGGCGGACGCTTTTACGCTGCTTGAAGGTGTGGATGTCATAGTGTTGGATGCCGGGAGGTACGGTTTTGTGAAGCTGCAATATTACACGCCGCCGACAGGCTTTGAGAATAATGATACATTTACAGACAGCAGGGAGCTTTTTGAGGATTTGTGGGAGGAATGGCTGAACGCATGGCTTTACCATTTCGCAGAGGGAACGCCGCTTTTGGAAGAAGGCTATGACGGGATATTCAAAAGCCTGCCGGAAGAAAAGAAAAATGAGCTTATGGGCAGGAAACAGGCTTTCGCAATAGCAGCGGGAATCGAGATATGACAAGTCCGCTAAAACGTGGAGGGCGGCACTTTTCAGCCTTGCAGGAAGTGTGATTATCTTTTCAATCACACTTCCTGCAAGGATTCAGGAGGTACGGAGGGTGAAGCCCTCTGTCTTAAAAAAATGAAATATGGAAACAGCGTGAAGGCGGTTATGAGTCAGTATAGATTTGTAGCCGCCTTTTTTATTTTCCCCGGTCAGTGCATCGGGAAAAGGAAGGAGGGCAATGTGGAATCATTACGGGAGGTGAAACGGGTAATGGAGCGTGAAGCAAAAAAGGGGAGCTGCCCGCTGATGTTTGACAGGCTGGAATTTGGCACAAACCCTTTCCAGACCGTTACATCAGAAGAAAAACTGGACGAAGTGCTTGCATGGCTGTTAAGGCTGAAATCTTTCCGCCAGTATGCGGAAAAGACCATCATCAACAACGTGTATATGGATTGGGATTTATTCTGCAAAAATCCGCAGTTTAAGCGCACACGCTCCGTTATTGACCGTGAGAGGATTTATGCGGGGATACAGAGGTATAAGAAACGGCTGAAACTGGACTATGACAGAGGTCTTTGTCTGGAAACAGTACGGTGTGTTTTCCTGTTTCCGCAGGAAGAAGCGGAAAAATACCGGATTATCCATGACGGACAGGAAACGTATGCCTTTATCCTGTCAAATAAATATATCCTCGGTCTGTTTACTTATTGTGATGCGGCAAGAAAATCTGTTGTTTCTGACGGGGTGGAGTACGGACACCTTGCAGAGCAGGAACAAAGGAAAGTGCGGCTTGAGTGTGTGGAGGATGTACTGTTTCAGGCTCTTTTGCTTGACGATGTGGAGTATACGGACGGGGAACTGTCTGCCAGCCTTTATACCATCTACTGCATGAATGAAAAAGAATAACTTCTGGACACAATGTCCAGAGGTGGAAAGGAAAAAGAATGGATAAAATTGATTTTCAGAAAAAAGCGGTTGCTGCGCTGTTCTCAAAATTAGCGGAGGGATGCACAAAAGCAGGGGTGAATCCGAATATTACGATTGCAACAAGGCACAGCGTTACCTGCTTTCAGTTAAGAAGGCGGGGCAATGATATAGATATTACAGTAAAGCAGTTGGGGGAAGTGCATTACCACCTGACAGATATGAGGGGAAAAACAAGCGGGAGGAAAATTTATTACCGTTATTCTCCCCAGGACAGCCATGAGCCGATCATAGAAAAATTTGCTGATGATTTTGGCAGGCTTTATAAAGACTTTTTGAACGCTGACAGCCTGTGCGGATTTACGGACATCTGTTTGTCCTATGGTGCTGATACAGATATGGAATTAAAGAAATATGAGGATTATATCAGGACAGAGTGCCAGCAGAATTAACTTCTGGACATGATGTCCAAAAGTGGAAAAGGAGGAAAGTATGTATTTTAAACGAAAGATTGTCTTTTACATTACCTGCCGGGGGATTCCGCCTTAGTGCATGGTCTTTCACAGGAACGCAATAAGGAGGTGCTTCATGCAGGAGGAAGTAACACAGAAAACAATTGCCCTTGTGATTAAGACCGCAAAATTGGATGCTAGCGTGCTGAAAGCTGCGATGAAGATGTATTTAAACCACCAGAAGCAGAAACCGCATAGAACGCATGGAAAAACTTCTGTGAAAAAGCTCGTTGGCGAAGGCATGGGGGTTTCGTCCATTGAAGTCACTGACGGCAACATCAAATCTTTTGAGCGTGTGGCAAAAAAGTATAATGTTGATTTTGCCATAAAGAAAGACAAGACGTGCGAGCCGCCGAAATATCTGGTCTTTTTCAAGGGCAAAGATGCCGATGCGGTAGCGCAGGCATTTAAAGAGTTTGTGTATGGCAATGAAAAGAAGAAAGGAAGGGTTTCTCTTAGGGAGAAATTAAAGCGTTTCAAGGACGCAGTATCGCAGGACAAAAACCGGGAACGGAGCAGGGAGAAAAACAAGGACAGGGGGCAGAGCCTATGAGCAGTATTATAAACGGCATAGCCAAAGATTTAAAAGCCATTCCGAAGAACCTCAAAGCAAAGACCGGGAATCTGGATAAAAAGAAACTTGTCCTGATGAATCTGCCCTATGTGCTTGCCGGATATTTCTGCGACAAGACAGCGTGTCTTTGGCGGGTATCGCCGGGGCAGGACGCTTCCGCAAAGATGATGGCGGTCATGGCGGGGATGGAGGATTTATTTTCTAACCCGCTGCCAAGTTTTTACCCAAAAGACCTGCTGATAGGGGCAGGGTGCGGCATTGCGCTCCGACTTGTGGTTTATTTTAAAGCCAAGAACGCCAAGAAATTTCGGAAAGGCGTGGAGTATGGTTCAGCAAGGTGGGGAAATGCGAAAGACATTGAGCCATATATGGATTCGGAGTTTGAGAACAATATTCTCCTGACACAGACGGAAAGGCTGATGATGTCAGGCAGACCAAAACAGCCGAAGTATGCAAGGAATAAAAATATCCTTGTCATCGGCGGCTCTGGTTCAGGCAAGACGAGGTTTTTCGTAAAACCGAACCTTATGCAGATGCACTCAAGCTATGTTGTCACCGATCCGAAAGGCACAGTGTTAGTCGAGTGCGGAAAAATGCTAAAAAAGGGCGGGTATAAGATAAAAGTCCTCAATACCATAAACTTTGCAAAGTCCATGCACTACAATCCTTTCGCTTATTTGAGGAGTGAAAAGGATATTTTGAAACTTGCAAACACAATCATTGTCAATACAAAAGGGGAGGGGCAGCAATCCGGCGAAGATTTCTGGGTAAAAGCGGAAAAACTGTATTACACAGCGCTTATTGCCTACATCTGGTACGAAGCCCCGGAGGAAGAACAGAATTTCGCCATGCTGATTGACATGATTGATGCCAGTGAAGCAAGGGAGGACGATGAAAATTTCAAAAATGCCGTAGACCTTTTATTTGATGAACTGGCAGAAAAAGACCCGAACCACTTTGCAGTGCGGCAGTATGCCAAGTATAAATTAGCGGCGGGCAAAACGGCGAAAAGTATTTTGATTAGCTGCGGCGCACGTTTAGCGCCATTTGACATCAAGGAGCTGCGTGACCTGATGGAGTATGACGATCTGGAACTTGACACGCTCGGAGAGCAGAAAACGGCACTGTTCGTCATTATTTCCGATACGGACGCTACCTTTAATTTTGTGGTGTCAATTATGTATTCGCAGCTCTTTAACCTGCTCTGTGACAAGGCAGATGATGTCTATAACGGCAGGCTTCCGGTTCATGTAAGGATGCTGTTGGACGAATTTGCGAACATCGGGCAGATTCCACAATTCGAGAAGCTGATTGCCACAATCCGAAGCAGGGAAATATCAGCTTCTATTATTTTGCAGTCAAAGTCACAGCTTAAAGCGATTTACAAGGACAATTCCGACACAATTGAAGGAAATTGTGACACTACCTTGTTTCTCGGAGGGAAGGAAAAAACCACCCTAAAAGAGCTGGAAGATATTTTAGGAAAGGAAACCATTGATCTTTACAACACTTCCGATACAAGGGGTACATCGCAGTCCTATGGTCTGAATTACCAAAAGACCGGAAAGGCACTGATGAGCCAGGATGAGATTGCGGTCATGGATGGCGGGAAATGTATCATGCAGCTTAGAGGTGTCAGACCATTCTTCTCGGATAAATTCGATATAACGAAGCATGGCAGGTACAAAGAGCTGTCCGATTATGACCAGAAAAACGCCTTTGATATTGAGAAGTATGTGAAGCATTTGCAGGTCATGAAAGTTACCCTCAATACAGAGGTGGACGAAGCCTTTGACTGCGGGGAAGTCAAAGGGCAGGAAGGAAATTCCCCAGACACAACGGAATAGCGACTTTTGGACATCATGTCCAGAAGTGCAAACGACAACTGAATATGGAACTATAAACCAGCCACAGACTTTTGGACACAATGTCCAGAAGTTAAGGAACGGAGTTTTGAATGTATTTGGAAAGGACAAAAAACAAGACACCCGGCACAGCCAATCGCCAAACTGAATGTACCGGATGCCCGCAGGGTTCTTCCCAAAGGATTGCCCTGCCTTTATTGTACCACAAGGCAGGGCATTTTACACGAAAAACTCTTTCAAAACCTATCAAAAAAATATTTTATGGAAAGAAAGAGGTAAAAAGTATGAGTTTCTTCACAACAGCAGTTACAGGATTAAAAACAGTCGTTACAGCAATCGGCGCAGGCGTGGCAGTATGGGGCGTTATCAATCTTTTAGAAGGATACGGAAATGATAATCCGGGCGCAAAGAGCCAGGGAATCAAGCAGCTTATGGCGGGCGGAGGCATTGTAATCGTGGCGCAGACGGTGATTCCACAGCTTACATCACTGTTCTCATAATTCATGGGAGCAATCATTGACAAAATCACTGAATTTATAAAGGAGATGTTGCAGGGGTGGGTGCTTGACAACTTAAATTCGATGTTCACGGACGTGAATACGAAAGTGGGCGAAATTGCAGGGGAAGTCGGGCAGACACCCAGCGCATGGAATGGGAGCATTTTTTCCATGATCCGAAACCTTTCAGAGAATGTCATGATTCCCATAGCGGGGCTGATTATCAGCGCAATTTTATGTTATGAGCTGATAACGATGGTAATGGACAAAAACAACATGCACGAGGTAGGGAGCGAGTTTTTCTTCCGCTACCTCGTGAAAGCGTGTGTTGCAGTTATGCTTTTAAGCAAAACTTTTGACATCACAATGGCAGTATTCGATGTGGGCAACCATATCGTGACAAATGCGGCGGGTGTCATATCAGGCTCTACGAGCATTGATGTGACATCTACGCTCACTTCCATGTTCAACAGCCAGCTTTCCACTATGGGCATTGGAGAACTGATCGGGCTTGGGATAGAAACCATGATTGTCAGCCTGTGCATGAAAATCATGTCCGTCCTCATCACCGTCATTCTTTATGGGCGCATGATAGAGATATACCTTTATATTTCAGTGGCTCCGGTTCCGTTTGCGACATTGAGCAACCGGGAATGGAGCAGCATCGGGAACAATTACATCAAGGGGCTTTGCGCATTGGCGTTTCAGGGATTTTTCATTATGGTATGCGTTGGGATTTATTCCGTACTCGTTGCCAGCGTTGCGGTTGCGGGCAACCTGCACACAGCTCTGTGGTCGGTTGCGGCATATACCGTTATCCTCTGTTTCAGCCTTTTCAAGACAGGCTCCCTCTCAAAAAGTGTGCTGAATGCCCATTGATCCGGCAGACGGCAGGCTGTATATCAGGAAGGAGGAGAAGCCGGAAAACAGAAAAATCCGGTCATAACGCTTATGGCAATATCAGTAGCAGTGCCAAAAGATTTAAGCGGCATCAAGACAAAAGTGGCGATGAATCTTACAAAACGCCAGCTTATCTGTTTTGGGGGCGCAGCGGCAGTGGGCATACCGTTTTACCTTGTGACAAAAGGGGTATTGGGTACGCAGGCATCTGCGCTTATCATGGTAGCCCTCATGCTGCCATTTTTCTTTCTGGCAATGTATGAAAAAGACGGTTTCCCGGCGGAGAAGATACTGTACTTTATGGTGCGGCAGAAGATACTCACGCCGGGGATTCGTCCTTATAAATCGGAAAACCTCTACAAGCAGTTGGAGGAACGGGAAAAAATAAAGAAGGAGGTGCGTTATCTTGAAGAAAAAGCCGCAGGCATCGCAGCAGGGCGGGCGGGGAAAAGCAGCCACGCCCAAAGCGGGGCTTAGTTTTTCGGAAAAGAAACGGTTAAGGGAGTTGAAAAGCGCCCTTGCCGGGAATGACAAAAAAGCAGAAATGCCGGACACAGCGCAGAAAACAATTACATTCAAAAAGATGTACCGTGACGGCATCTGTCAGGTATCTTCCGCTTATTATACAAAAATGGTCGAGTTCTTCGACATCAATTATGACCTGCTGGAGATAGAGGACCAGGGGGAAATTTTAGAACAGTACAGCAGGCTCATCAATTACTTTGACCCGTCCATACGGTTCGAGCTGTTCTTATTCAACAGACAGGTCAATGAACAGATTTTGATAGACCAGTTTGACATACCTTTGCAGGGAGATGAATTTGACGACATCAGGGAAGAATACACGGAGATGTTGAAGAAACAGGCAGCAAAGGGAAATAACGGCATTATTAAATCAAAATACCTTATTTTTGGCGCAGAGTGCAAAGGGTACAAGGAGGCAAAGGCGAAACTCGGCAGCATGGAAGCCGATGTCATCAAGAATTTTTTAAACCTCGGCACCCACGCCAGAAGCCTTGACGGGAAGGAACGCCTGCGTATCCTGCATGAATATTTCAACCAGGACACAATGGAGCCTTTCCGTTTTTCCTTTAAGGAATTATCGGAGTCGGGAAAGAGCGTAAAGGATTACATAGCGCCGCCGGGGTTTGATTTCCGTTATCCAAGCCGCTTTAAGGCAGGGAAGATGTACGGGAGTGTGCATTACCTTGACATCATTGCGCCGAGGTTCAATGACGAGCTGTTAAAAAAGCTGCTGGACATTGATGACAACATCACGGTCACGCTGCATATGCAGACGATGGACCCGGTAAAGGCAATCAAGATGTTAAAAGGGGCGCTTACGAACATTCAGAAAATGAAGATTGAGGAACAGAAGAAAGCGGTGAGAAGCGGTTATGACATGGATATTCTTCCGACAGACATCATTACCTATGAAAAAGACACGCTGGAACTGCTTGACGATCTGAACACAAGCAACCAGAAGATTATCAAGATGACGTTCCTTATTACCTGCTATGGCAGGAGCAAGCGGGCATTAGAGAACATCACGCAGAGGGTGTCCGGCATTATCCAGCAGGCAAACTGCAACCTGCGCTGTTTACAGTATTTGCAGGAGCAGGGGCTTATGGCGAGTGCGCCGATTGGCTGCAACGATACAGGGATAGAGCGTGTGCTTACTACAAAGAGCAGTGCAATTTTAGTGCCTTTCTGTACACAGGAGCTGTTCATGCCTGCCCCGGCACTTTATTATGGTCTGAACGCACTTTCCAATAACATGATTATGGCAGACAGGAAAAGGCTGCGCACACCAAACGGCGTGATTTTAGGCACACCCGGCTCCGGGAAATCCTTCTCCGCAAAGCGGGAGATTTTATCCTGCTTCCTTATGACGGGCGATGATGTGATTGTCTGTGATCCGGAGGGGGAGTATTTTGCACTCGTCGGGGCGCTGAATGGTCAGGTGGTGAAACTTGCCACTAATTCAAAAGATTACCTGAACCCGATGGACATTCAGCTTTCCCATAAAAACGACAGGGAAGCGTTAAAGCTGAAATCGGATTTTATCATTACGCTGTGCGATCTGATAGCCGGAGGGAAAAACGGTCTTGAGAATGACGAGAAGGGAATTATCGACACCTGCATCAAGCATATCTATGACAAATACTTTGCAGAGCCGAAGCCGGAGAATATGCCGCTTCTGGAAGATTTATACAATGCGCTGTTAAGGTATGAGCCGAAAGATGTAGCGCCGGAAATGCAGAAGGAGGCGAAACAGAAGGCGGTGCGGATTGCCAACAGTCTTGTTTTATATGTGCATGGCTCGCAGAATTATTTCAACCACCATACAAACGTGGATTCCCATAACCGCATCATGTGTTTTGACATCAGGGATTTGGGGAACCAGCTCAAAGAGCTTGGCATGTTAATTGTGCAGGATGCGGTCTGGAACCGGGTGTCGCAGAACCGTGAGAGGAAAGTTGCCACAAGGTACTACTGTGACGAATTTCATTTGCTTTTGAAGGAAAAACAGACAGCCATTTATTCGGTAGAGATTTGGAAACGGTTCAGGAAATGGGGCGGAATACCGACAGGCTTGACGCAGAATGTTGGCGATTTTTTGAAATCAGAGGAAATCGAGGGGATACTCGGAAACTCCGATTTTGTTTATTTACTGAACCAGAACGCAAAAGACCAGATGATACTTGCTGATAAGTTAGGACTGTCAGAAAAACAGCTTGCCCATGTGACAAACTCTGAACCGGGAAGCGGGCTTATCCTCTTTGACAATGTGGTTATCCCGTTTGTTGACAAGTATCCGACAGACACAAAAACCTATGCGATTATGAACACAAAACCCGAAGAATCTGTAAAACAGGAGGAGCAAAATGGATAACGGTTTTACACTCGGCTCACTGTTTGACGGCATAGGCGGTTTTCCCTATGCGGCTTCCTTTTTTGGCATAAAAGCACTATGGGCAAGCGAAATCATGCCGGAGTGTATTTCCATAACAAAAAGGCACTTCCCGGATATGGAACACGTCGGGGACATAACAAAGATTCACGGCGGGGAGCTGAAGCCTGTGGATATTATAACATTTGGCTCGCCGTGCCAGGATTTAAGCCAGGCGGCAGGAGGGAAGCGGCTTGGGCTTGCAGGGGAAAGAAGCGGTCTTTTCAGGGAGGCTGTCAGGATTATCAGGGAAATGAAAGGAGAAACAGATGGAAAATATCCCAAATTTGCAGTATGGGAAAATGTGCCAGGGGCTTTGTCATCTTCCGGGCGGCGTGATTTTAAAGCTGTGCTTGAAGCGTTCACAGAAACCGAAATTCCAATGCCTTGTTCCGGACGGTGGGCAGATGCCGGCATGGTACGAAGCGGAGGAACTGATCTCGCTTGGTGCGTGTATGATGCCCGGCTGTTTGGGACAGCCCAAAGACGCCGCAGGGTGTTCCTTGTGGCAAGTTTTGGAAAGCCATGTGCCGGGGAAATACTTTTTATCCCCAAGAGCCTGCACGGGTATTTTGAGGAGGGCGGCACAACGGGGGAAAGAGCTGCCATATGTCCTGAAAACAGCGTTAGAGAAACAGGCAGGAAAGCATATGTGATTGGTTCTTACAAGTCTAACAGCATGATGTCGGATAACCCGCACAGCGGTTTTTACGAAACAGATACTTCAAGGACACTGGACCGGAACGGGGGAAACCCTTGCTGCCACCAGGGTGGTTTAGCCATTGTGGAAAGCAGGGAATGTTACCAGAAAGAAGTTGGCGCATTGTGCGCTTCCGATTCCAAAGCGCCAAATTCCCAATATGTACAGCAGAATAAACTTATTGTAGAAGAAACAGCAGTGCGCAGGCTTACGCCAAAAGAATGTGAGCGCCTTCAGGGCTATCCGGACGGCTGGACAGAAACCGGTGTGGACGGGAAGCCCATTAGCGATACAAAACGATACCAGATGTTAGGCAATAGTGTTGCAGTCCCCTGTGTGGCATATATCATGCAGGGGATATGTAACGCAGAACAGGATGGAAGTGTATATGAAGATAGGTCTGATTGACGTGGACGGGCATCATTTCCCCAACCTCTGCCTGATGAAGCTGTCCGCTTACCATAAGGCAAGGGGAGATACGGTGGAGTGGTACGACAAAAACAAGTGGTATGACCTTGTTTATATGAGCAGGGTATTCACTGACACTTATTCCAAAGATTATGAAGGCAGCGTAAAGGCTTACCATGTCATAAAAGGCGGCACGGGGTACGGGCTGGATAACAAGCTGCCTGATGCCATAGAACATACATACCCGGACTATGGGCTGTATCCGCAGTTTTCAGGGACAGCCTACGGTTTTCTTTCAAGGGGCTGTCCTCGTGGGTGTGGTTTCTGCATTGTCGGGGAGAAAGAGGGAAGAAGGACGCAGGCAGTGGCGGATTTATCTGAATTTTGGTGCGGCGAGAAGGAAATCAAGCTATTAGACGCAAATATCTTAGCCTGTCCCGATTGGGAAAGGCTTTTAGGGCAGCTTGCGGACAGCGGCGCAACCGTTGATTTTACACAGGGACTTGATGTGCGGCTGGTCACGCCGGAAAAAGTGGCAGCGTTAAATAAAATCAAAACAAAAATGCTGCATTTTGCGTGGGATAACCCGGAGGACGATCTGATACCGTATTTTCAGAAATTTTTGGAATATACAATGGTAAAGGAGAAGCGAAAAAGGCGTGTCTATGTGCTTACCAACTATGGCAGCACCAATGAACAGGATTTATACCGTATTTATACGCTGCGTGACATGGGTTTTGACCCGTATGTGATGATATACGAAAAACCGACAGCGCCGGAGGAAACAAAGAAAATGCAGAGGTGGGTAAACAACAAATGGCTGTTTTACTCAGTAAAAGATTTTAAGGATTATGACCCGAAAGGATACAGGAAAGGGCAGGTACTGGATAAATGATAAACATGGAGGGATTTTAATGACGGAGAAAAAGAAAAGACCGTCTGGTGAATTTGGGAAAGAGAAAAATGCTTTTGCGGACGGCAGTTCCAAAAAGGGAAACGACAGCCAAAAAGCAAAGCGGAAACAGCCCGGTACACACCAGCCGAGGGATGCGAACGTAACTTCTGGACATGATGTCCAGAAGCAGGGAAAGCCGACTTCCGAAAATAATATCCAAAAGCAGAAGCAATCGAAAACTTCTGGACACAATGTCCAAAAGCAGAAGCAATCGAAAACTTCTGGACATGATGTCCAAAAGCAGAAACAATCGAAAACTTCCGGGCGTGATGTCCAAAAGCCGGAGCAGGACCGTTTTTTCGGTAATAAGGATAGTTTTGGGAATTTTGCAGGAAAAACACAGGGGCAGAAAGCAAAGCCCGGACAGAAAAAGCGAAGGCAGAGGAAGCAGTTCCAGAAAGAAAATAATTTTACAGAAAATAAAGAAGAATCTGAAAGCGGTAATGCAGGTGGAAAAACGCAGAACCGTTTTTCTAAGGAACAGAACGCCTTTACGGAGAATGATGGGGAGGAACAGGGCGGGGGCGCAGGCGCAGGGGATTCCAAAGAGGATTACCGCCGCCGTGATACTTACCATCGGAATGAGAAAAAGGGCAGATACCACAGGCGTGAGCATCAGGACAGGGAGCGCACGAAAAAATCTGATTTTGAACGTGATTTCCAGACGAAAGATGCCACCTTTGCGAAAGACGATGCCTTTACCGATGGCACAGAACCGGAGGTTCAGGGCAGCAAGAAGTTAAATAAATTGCAGGGAAAGGCTGAAAAAGCGGCGGAGCGTACCCAAAAGGCAAGGAAGAAGCTGCCAAAGAAAAAGGAGTATTCCTTAGAGCGTGTCTTTGACGAAAAGACGGGCAGGGCAAGATATGTGCTGACCGCAGAGATTAAGGAAAAGCCTTTTCAGGCGGAAAATCCGGTGAAGCGCATGGCGGGCAGGACTGGCTCGGAGTTTGCGAATTACGCACATGGCAAGGTTGCCGAAGCGGAGAAGGACAATTCCGCAGTGGAGGGCGCACATAAAACGGAGCAGAAAGCCGAAGATGGCTACCGCTTCATCAGGCGGCATTACAAGGGGAAGGAACAGCGGCGGCGGGCGAAAGTGGCAAAGCTGGAAAAAAAGCAGTTTCAAAAGGAAGTCAATTTCCGCTGCCAGAAATTCCTTGAAGAAAACCCGGAGATGCAGGAAAAGACATTAAAGAAGCAGTTGCAGAAACGGTTACAGAAACAGCGCATCAAGCGTGAGTATGCAAAGGCAAAGAGGGCGGGGCAGGCGGCGAAGAACACAAAAGAGGCGGCTGTAAAATCCGCAAACATTACCACAACGGTTGCGAAGAAATTGCAGGAGATGGCGGCGAAACACGCTTCCGCACTTGTGGCGGCTGGTGCGTTTGCAGTCCTGCTCATTATGATAATGACTTCCATATCGTCCTGCGGGGCGATGTTCTCGGAGGGCATGAGTATCACACTGGCAGGCAGCTACATGAGCGTCCCGGCAGAGATTGACGCTGCGGATTTAGCCTTTTCAGCACTGGAAATGGAATTGCAGAAAGAGATTGATTCCATAGAAACGGATTACCCGGATTATGACGAGTACCGCTATAACCTTGATGCAATCGGGCATGACCCGTTCGCACTCATCAGCTACCTTTCCGCAGTCCATACCGAATTTACGGCGGCGGACGTGCAGGGCGAAATCGAGAGCCTTTTTGATGAGATGTATGAGCTGACCTTAAACCCGACAGAGGAAACAAGAACAAGGACAGTAACCAAAACAGGCACACGCACCATCACAGACCCGGTAACGGGGGAGGAAACAGAGGAAGAATATGAGTATGAGGAGGAAGAAGAATATACCGTAACCATACTGGAAGTTACGCTGACCGCAAAAGATTTGAATATAGTGGTTGCCGGACGCATGAACAGTGAGCAGAAAGATATTTATGCGCTTTACAATGAAACGCATGGTCTGACACAGCAGTTTTATACGCCTTTAAATTTATACTGGTACAACTATGTAAGCAGCTATTACGGCTACCGCATCAATCCGGTAACGGGGGCGGAACAGTTCCACCGGGGCGTGGATATTGCAGTGCAAACCGGAACGGAAGTCCTTGCGGCGATGGATGGCACAGTTACCACAGCCGCCTATGACAGCCATTACGGGAATTATATCGTCATAGAGGACGATAAGGGATACTGTACCAAGTATGCCCACATGGACACGTTAAGCGTCAGTGCGGGGCAGAGCGTAAAGCATGGGGATACCATAGGAACAACGGGGAATACGGGGAGCAGCACTGGAAGCCACCTGCATATCGAATGTCTGTATAATGGGGAGTATTATAACCCGTTATTTTATTTTGAAGCAGGGGAAGGGACACTCTATGGAGAAAATAATGTGCCGGGAAGCGGCGGAGGGAACACCATACCGCCGGATTCCTATGATGATGCGGCAGTGCAGGCACTCATGGAGGAAGCTGCCAAATATTTAGGTTATCCGTATGTGTGGGGCGGCTCAAGCCCGTCCACATCTTTCGACTGTTCCGGCTTTGTCTGCTGGGTATTTACCAACAGCGGTGTGCATAACCTGCCACGAACCACAGCACAGGGGATTTATGACCAGTGTACGCCAGTATCGGCGGCAGACGCAAAGGCGGGGGATATTATCTTTTTCACGGGTACATACAACTCGGCAGGGCCTGTGAGCCATGTGGGGATATACTGCGGAAACGGCGTGATGATACACTGCGGCGATCCAATCAAATACGCCAGTATCAACACATCGTACTGGCAGAGTCATTTTTATGCCTTCGGCAGAATATCAGGAAATTAAATGTCTGATGATAATAAAGTTTGACACAATGATAATAAAGACCGACATTTTCATAAAAAAGAGTGACAACATCAGTTTTCGTTGATTGCTAATAAAAAAGTATGACAGCCGCAATGTCATAATCTGAAAAATGAAACAGTTGTGTTAATCAGCTTGGAGTGCAGGGCATTTCAGGCTTTTCTATTGTCAAACTATTTTATCACAAAGGCACTTGTAATTGTCAAAGTTTTTTGTGAAAGGACAATTAAAATATAACAGCATTTTTTAGTGCGGAAGGGAGAAATAATGTGACAAAGGAGAGGATTATAAAGGAGCTTTCCAAAGTCCGGCGACAGCTTGCGGACCTGCAGGAAAGGCAGAAGGATCTGGAAAGCCAGTTGCAGATGGCGGAAGATGCGGAAAAAATGAAATTTATTGAAAAGAACAAGATTTCCCTTGACCGCCTGATTCTGCTCAACAAAGTCAGCGAGGAAGAAATCTTAAGCCTGCTCCGCAAAAAAGAGCAGGAGGAACAGCAGACACAGCAAACCCAAAAGGAGGCAGAAAGCCATGAACAAAAACATGAAGTTACGTTATAGGGCGGCATTGTCGCTCTTTTTATCCATGATTTTACTGACCATGCCGGCAGTGGCGTTTTCCATGAACGGGAACAATGCCATTGAAGCCAGGGCAGAGGAAGAAACAGAAAGCGGCACAGGGGAAAATCCTACGGAACAGGAAACAGAAAACAGTACAGAGGAAAATACCAAAGTTCCAGAAACACAGGACAGCACAGGGGAAACGCCAGCGGAACAGGAAACGGAAGAACAGACAGAAAGCGATACAGAAGGGGAAACAGAGGGAAGCACGGAAAGCAGGACTGTATCAGGCAATGACATTGAGCCTGTATGTATCTGTGAGGACAAATGCGGCGCTTATGAATATGACCATAACTGTAAGGTCTGCGTGGAAGATTACAAACTCTGTGCTTATAAAAAACCAAACGTGTCCATCAGCATCAACAAGCCGGACGGCTGGTTCAATGATACCGTTTCCGTCACTTTCAAAGTGGCGGATGTGGCGCACACGGGAAATTTCGAGATTGCGCAGATTCAGGCAAAAGTCGGGCAGAACGGGAGCTGGACAGATGTGACGGAAGATAGAAAACTGGATATTTCCGAAAACTGTACCGTTTATGTGCAGGTTACAGACCAGAAAGGCAATACATACGAGAAAAACCGTGCAGTCAGATGTTTCGATACCACAAAACCCACCCTCAATGCGGCAGTCAGTGACGGGCTTTTAAGTATTCAGGTGCATGATACCGATTCCGGCGCAAAGGCAGTCTATGTGAACGGCTATGAATTTACGGAGCTGACAAACGGCACGTTAAATATCCGCTTACAGCAGTTTGACGCAGGGTATGAGTATTTCACCATTTCCGCTATGGACAATGCCGGGAATATGTCAGAAGTCTATAAGACAAAAAATCCGTATTACAAAGACCCTGCGGACGAGAGCGATGAAAACCCGGCAAAGCAGCTCCCGGTCAATGCCGAAGCCACCAAGCCGGGGAATGCCACTGGAACGGTAACGGAGCATACCAAGACAGACGGTGATGGGAATACTGTTTCACAGACACCAGAGGAGCAGAAGAAAGCGGAGTTTGCCAAAGCGGATGCCGCAGAAAAAGCGGAAAGCGGGGATAAGGATAACGGAAATGAGAAGCCAGGGCAGGGGAAAGAATTTTATACAATCCAGACCGCAACGGACAAGGTTTTTTATCTTATCATTGACCGTGACGGGGAGGAAGAAACCGTATATTTCCTTACAGAGATCACAGAAAATGATTTATTAAACACAACCTCCGATAACAGCGAAACCCTGCCGAAAAATTCCGCTGCGCTGGAATCAGCAATCCGCACAGAAGAAAGCGCACTCCCGAACAATAACGGGGAAATACCGGAAGATACACCACAGCCGGAGGAAAATACCAAAGATGAAGAAAACATGGAAGATGCGGAAAGCACGGAAGATGTAGAACCGGAGGAAAAAGCGGAAGAACCGAACCCGGTCATTTCCTATATCCTCATGGGTGCGCTTGCGATAGCATTTATCGGCGGCGCTTATTATTTTAAAGTAGTCCGCAAGAAAAAAGAGGATTTTATCGAGGACGAAGATGAGGACGGGGAAGATGAGGAAGAACTTGAAAATGAAGATGCAGAAGAAGATTCCGAAGATGATTTCTTTCATGACAAGGAGGAATAATGATGGGAGAGGGAATAAACGGAGCAGGGGAAGCCAGGAAAACAGAGGAAAATATCCATGCGGATATGCCAAATGTTGATGAGCTTCTGAAACTTTTGCAGGCACAGGGAATGGGTGCGGAAACAAGGAAAAAGGAAATGGCATTGTAAAGGAGGATTGCAAAATGCAGTTAGTGATAACGGAGAAACCGAGCGTAGCACAGTCGGTTGCCCATGTGATTGGGGCGAAAGAGCGAAAAGACGGGTATATGGAGGGGAACGAATATATTGTTTCATGGTGCATCGGACATCTTGTGGAGCTTGCGAAGCCGGAAGCCTATTCTGACGCATGGAAGAAGTGGGATTATGCCAGCCTTCCCATGATACCGGAAAAGTGGCAGACGGAGGTAAAAAGCGGCACAGCGGCGCAGTATAAAATATTAAAAACACTGATGCACGATGCAAGGGTGGACAGCGTGATATGCGCCACAGATGCAGGGCGGGAGGGAGAACTGATTTTCCGCCTTGTGTATCATCAGGCAGGGTGCAGCAAGCCCATAAAGCGGCTCTGGATTTCCTCAATGGAAGAAAGCGCAATCCGGGAGGGCTTTGCGAACTTGAAGCCAGGGAGCGATTACGATGGTTTGTATGAATCCGCTTTATGCAGGCAGAGGGCGGACTGGCTGGTAGGTCTGAACGGCACAAGGCTTTTTACCGTCCTGTATGGCGGCAAGGTGTTAAAAGTCGGCAGGGTGCAGACGCCGACACTTGCCATGCTTGTAGAGCGTGAGGAAAAAATCAGGAATTTTCAGAAAGAAAAGTATTATATGGCGCATATCCTCATGGACGGGGTGGATGCGGCAACGGAACGGATAGCGGACAAGGCACAGGCAGAAAGTCTTGCCGCAGCGTGTGAAAGTAAAACAGCAGCGGTTGTTTCCGTTACAAAAGAGAAAAAAACCGTCCAGCCGCCGAAGCTCTATGACCTCACCACGTTACAGAGGGATGCGAACCGCATATTTGGTTTTACCGCAAAGCAGACCTTAGAATATACGCAGAGCCTTTATGAGAAAAAGCTGGTCACTTATCCCCGGACGGACAGCCAGTATTTATCAGATGATATGGAAGATACCGCAAGGGGTGTGATCGGGGCTGTCTACAAAGCCATTCTCTTTGAAGAACCGTCTGGGGCAGAGCCGCATATAAAAAGGATTATGGACAGCGGGAAAGTAACAGACCACCACGCAATTATCCCTACAATGGAGATTGCAAAGGCTGACCTTTCCGCTGTGCCGGAGGGGGAGATGAAAATACTTTCCCTTGCGGCGAACCGCCTGCTCTGCGCTGCCGGAGAAAAGCATGGGTATGAAACCGTCAAGGCAGAGTTCCGCTGTAATGACACTGTTTTTACGGTTTCCGGGAAGTCCGTATTACAGAACGGTTGGAAGGATTTTGAAGCTGCCTTTCAGCGCTCTTATAAGACAGACAAGGCAGAGGAAGAAAAGGAGGAAAAGAAGCTGCCGGAGCTTTCGGAAGGGATGTCATTTGAGGGAGTACATACAAAGGTGACAGAGCATTTCACTTCCCCACCCAGGCGTTTTACGGAGGACAGCCTGTTATCGGTTATGGAGAGAGCCGGGGCGGAGGACATGGGCGATGAAGTGGAGCGCAAAGGGCTTGGCACACCCGCAACAAGGGCGGACATCATTGAAAAACTTGTGAAAGACGGTTTTGTGAAGCGTGAGAAAAAACAAATGATACCGACAGAGGACGGAGTAAAGCTCATCACTGTCCTTCCCGATGTGGTGAAATCCCCACACCTTACCGCCGAATGGGAAAATGCCCTGACACTGGTTGCAAAAGGCGAATATCCCATGCAGGCATTTATGGACGGGATTGCTGATCTGGTAAATGGTCTTGTCCAGACTTACCACTGTATCAGTGAGGAACAGAAATCCATGTTTGGAAACGGAAATGCGGAAGTATATGGAAAATGCCCGAAGTGCGGCGGCGATGTGGTAAAAGGGAAATTCGGCGCATACTGCAAAAACAAGTGCGGCATGAACGTGTCAAAGGTTATGGGGGCAGCACTTTCCGACAGTCAGGTAAAAAGCCTGATTGACGGTAAAAAGACCCTTGTAAAAGGCTTGAAGGGCAAAAAGGGCAGCTATGATGCGTACCTTATCCCGGAGGGTGTGGAAGATTATTCCTACACCAAAGACGGAAAGGAAGTAAAAGGCTCACAGTATAAGATAAAGCTGGAATTTCCAAAGCAGAAAAAGAAAGGAGAACATTAAAAATGAAAAGAACAGGAAAAATTTTATTCAGCATGGCTGCGGCGGGAGCTGCCATTTCCGCTGCGGCTTTTATGGCAAAAAAGCATACTGTCAGACACGGAAAACCCGCACCGGATACAGAACCGAATGACGTTTTTGAGAAAGATGAAGAATATTTTCCCGATTTTCTTCAAGACGGCTTCGGCGTGGAGGAGGAAACTCCTGCGGAGCAGGGGATATACCTGACTGCCGATGAAGCGGGATTCCTCAAATATATCCTCGAAGGGATTGAAAATATCGGGATTCTTACGGACAGCCGGATTGCAGAGGTTGAGAAACTTGCACGGAAAAGGAAAATCCCGCACACAGACCGTATCAGGGAAATCAAAAATGCCTGTGAGGGGTGGGACAGCGACAGGGAACTTTTACAACAGTGCATCAATGACATCAGGGAGGTGCTGGAAGGCGGATTCCCGGAAGATTTTCTTGAATATGTCAGTGACAGTCAGGCGGCTGGCAGTGATGCAGCTTTATCATAAGAACAATAAAAACATACAGTGACAATGGGGCATACGGGGATTTATCTGTATGCCCTTGAATTTATAAAAAATGGAGGGTTTGAACATGAGTAAAGCTATGGAAAATGTAACAGCAAAGACAGAAGAAACCAAAGCGGAGAAATTTGTCCGTCTTGGGGAGTACCGTATCAACAAGGCGATGGACGCCATTGGCAGGATTGAAAACCTTGCCAACCGTTCCGCCTACGACTACACGCCGGAGCAGGTGGAAGCCATGTTTTCGGTTCTGGAATCAAAGGTTGCGGAAGTAAGGACAAAGTTTACCGCTGTAAAAGTAAAAGAAGCTGCCGCCTTTTCTTTTGGGAACAAGGCAGAATAGGAGGGAAGAAACGATGATGGGAATGGAAATTTTAAGCACAGGGGATAAGATACTGCACACCATGAAGGAGATGGAGATGGGCATACCGGGGCTGGCGGCTCTGTCCGGCGTGAATGAAAACACGCTGCTTGACATCATGGCAGGCATACGGGAACCGGATTTGACTACACTCTGCCAGATTGCGGATGCGTTTGGTGTCTGTGTGCGTGATCTGTGTCCTGATAAGGAGCATTATGCTGTGCCAGTGGAAAAAGACACGCTTGCGAAGCTGATTGTGGTCAGCGAGATGAACGGGGTGGAGCTTGACGCTTTGATAGCTTCCATTCTGGAAAAGGGCATAGAGGAAAACGGATTTTATGATTAAGGAGGATGCAGATGGCAGGAGAATACCTTGTTTCAAAGAAATACCATGAAATTTCCATACTTGCAAAGGAAACCGCAGGGCAGGTGTCCAAAAACGGGGAGGAATGGGCAAAATACCTGACTACTGCCGCAAGGCTGTACCGCTACCCGTTTGAGGACCAGATGCTTATTTACGCCCAAAGACCAGATGCCAAAGCCTGCGCCCTCATGGAAACATGGAATGAAAAAATGTTCTGCTGGGTAAACCGTGGGGCAAAGGGGATTGCGCTTTTTGACCGGGAGAGCGAACGCCCAAGACTGAAATATGTCTTTGATGTGTCAGATGTGCATAAGGCAAGGAGGATAGGAAAAGACCCGTACCTGTGGGAAATCAGGGAGGAACACAAAGACACGGTGCTTGCACAGCTTGAAAAAACATACGGCGCAACGGACAAAGATAATTCTTTTGAAAGCAGGCTCATCGAAATTGCGGGGAGGATTGCGGAGGATTATTATAAGGAGATTCTTTCCGACATGACCTATGCAAAGGAAAACAGTTTTTTAGAGGAGCTTGACGATTTGAACGTGGGGCTGCGGCTTCGGGAAACACTTTCCACAAGCATCGCATACACACTTTTATCAAGGTGCGGTGCTGACATGGATTTGTGGAAAGACGAGCTGAACTTTGATTATATCAGTGAGTTTAATACGGCGGAGGTACTGTCCGTAATCGGCAACGCCACTACGGATATGTGCAGACCTCTGTTAATGGAAATCGGGAAAACGGTTGCAGCATATGACCGCAATATTGCAAGGCAGAAAGCCTCAAATAAGGCAAAAGAAAAGGCGGATAAGGTACATACCGACACCAGAGAAAAAAATCCCCAAGAAAACCAAAGTGAAAATTTTGGCAAATTTTCACTTGCAAATGCGCCAGAACCACGCTATAATGCTTTAAAGCGTGAAAGCGTATTACAGACAAGGACGGACATACCCATCTATGTGACAGGGGAGCAGACTCATAAAAATATAGAAACGGAGGGCATTGCATATGGAACTGACATACGAGAAGAACGGGGACTATCTGATACCAAACCTGATACCGGACAGCGAGCCGGAGGAACCGCTGACCAAGTACGGTCTGATGCACAGGAAATACCTGATGGAACAACGGAGGGGGATTTACAGCGGGATGCTGATGACGGGCAGGTTGAAAGCGCACTGTCTGGAAGTGCAGAAACAGGCAGAGGAGAGAATGGACTTCCTGACGGGGCAGATGGCGAAATCGGAGGGAGTGGACGAAGCGCTGAAAGCAGCCGACCAGATGAAATGGGTGGCGAAGATGAACGCAATCAGGCACTCGGCGGAGGAAACCGTACTGACGGAGCTGGTATACAGCCTGTAAATAATGATGCACAACCGAATATGGAAACGGAAAAGCCGGATAATGGAGAAGGAAATTCATTGTCCGGCTCTTTTTTGCAGAATTTACAGTTTGCAGGGGACAGCATGGAGCTTCAGAAAGGGATTTTATGCGCTGACACATTCCTTATCCATAAAAGACCGGAGATTGCGGGCTATTTTGCAATGGAGCAGGACACAAGGCTGCAAACGGAATACCTTAAAAATTCTTTCCACATGGAGGAATATACGGAACTGGACATAGGGGAGGTAAGGGCGGGATACTGTGCCGATGAGGACGGTCTTACCATGTGGAAAGGTCATTACCTTACCCGTGAAGCGGAAGCGAGAATATCATGGGAAGATGCCCGTTTCTATGTCAATTCCTATATGGAAGATGGCGTTTACCTGCTTCCGGGAGAAAAAGCGGAACAGATTGACACAGGCGGAATCTATCAGCAGCTTGATTTATTTTCCATGTTCTCCGAACAGGTGGGCGGCATTGCCGCAAAAGAAGCGGAGCAGGGCGTTATCCCGGCAGAAAAGGAAAAACCGGAGCTGCCAAAGAACGTGCTGCCAAAAGAACAGCTTGACACAATCCTGCGGAGTGGGGGCGGCAGGGATAACAGCCGCAAGCGCATTTATGCGAAGTACCAGCAGGGCAAGACACCGGAGGAAATGGCAGAATTTCTCAGGAAAGAATACAAAATTACCGGAAAAGGCTTTGAATTTGAAGGAAAACAGTTATCCGTATGGTTCAATGAGCAGGGAATGACAGCGGGATATGGCACATCGGCATTGGAAAATCCCAAATTTACTATGAGCTGGCAGGAAATTGAAAAAGAGATACGCTCGCAGGTGGAAAGCGGTGCTTATATGGGTGCAAATGAAGCCTACCTTGTGGACGAAGTGGAACGGGGGCGGATCGCTGACCGTCTGTATTTCTTCTTCCGTGACGGCATGGGGGAACTGCCGGAAGGACTGGAATTAAAGGCAACCAATTACCCGGATTCCCATGCGAAGTTAGTGGCACTGTTATCGACACCAGAAGGTGTTGATATGGCTGCTTCTTATATGGATAAGGCATTGGCACAGCTTGAAACGGGGGAGAAAAAACTGCGTTTCCGTTCACTCATGCCGAAAGAGGAACTGCGGGCAGAGCTTGACAACCTGCTTCTTATTAGGAAAACATTCCCGGCGGCTGACCATGTGGAGGTAAAAAAAGAGGATTTTATCACGCAGGACGAGATAGACCACAGCCTCGGAAGGGGAAGCGGGTTTAAGCATGGCTCATTCCGCATCTATGATTATTTCATGGAGGGGCATGACAGCAAAGAAGCAGCGGATTTCCTGAAACATGAGTATGGTACGGGCGGCTGTTCCCATGCGCTTGCCGGCTCAGACCACAGTTGGGAAGATCATGATTTTAAGGGTATAAAACTGGAAAAAGGCAGCATCATGAAGCCTTATGCGGAAGTGCTTCTGTCTTGGAAAGTCGTGGAAAAACGTATCCGCAGGCTCATTCAGGAAGACAAATATTTATCCCCAAAAGGGAAAGAAGCCTATGCGGAATATAAAGAGGAACAGGCGCAGAAAGCGCTTGAACAGGCACAGGAACAGATGGAGTGTGACACAAAGGTTTCCTGCAAGGATGCCATTGACAGGGCTATCGCTGAAAATTTTGACGGATACCGCCTCCCCAAAGGGACAGCGGAAAATGTCATAAAGGAATACGGCGTTGACCGTGTCAGCTATGTGCTTGCAAACACAGTCATGCACCGGAGGCAGGAGGAGAGGATTTCCCCGGAAAATAAGGAGTGGGCAAAGTCTGTCGAGCCTTATGCGATGTATGAGAGCCGGGATATAGTAGCCGCTTCCCACCCGGCAATTCTGAATGGATTTATCAACCAGACAAGGAAGTATATAGAGCGTGAAAAAGAATTGGAAGCATTGGCAGAACCACAAGAACAGGAACAGGCTGTAGAAAATGATACACCGGATATTTCTGATGGAGAACTGGACTGGCATATCGTACATGATATGGACGATGATAACGGACAGCCTGCGGAGTGGGCGGCGAAGCTGCCTAATGGGGAATTTCTCTGGATTGACAAGGAAACGGAAGGGTATGCCTTATACAATACCCACCATACGGACGCAAGCCCCCTTTCTGTTTCGGAAACACTGGACGGGGCAAAGGAGAACGGAGAAGATTACGCAAAAGAATTTGCCGCTGTTCCTGTAAAAGAGGCAGAGAAAGTAATAGTTGCGCTGGAATCGTCAGAAGATTTTGCAGAGCCAAAGATAGGATTTTATACACATCACTATTCCGATGGCAGGGAAGGAGTGCGTTACCGTCTTGTGACACAGGGGGAGGACGGGCTTTTGATACCATACCCGGAGCATAACCGTTTCTTTCTTAACCGTGAACTGGCTCAAGAGTATATAGACAGCCATGCCGATGTGATTGATGTGATAGGATATGATGAGATTGTTGTCCAGTCCATGCAGGAGCAGAGTGCATATAAGAGGGCGCAGGAAGGGAAAGAAACTTCTGGACATGATGTCAATCCTTCTGCAAGGCAGAAGGATTTGAGGTCAGATGACACCATTTCCATTAACGGGCAGGAGTGCGTAAAGACGGACGAATGGAAGTCAGGCGATGATGTATATGTGCTTGGCAATTCCGTAGTGGACAGTGATTTCTTCTATGTGGAGGTAAACGGAAATACGCATTTTGAGTATGACCATAAACCGGACAGGGAGGAAATAGAGGAAGATTATCTGAACCTTGAAGTCATAAGGGATATTGACCGCCACGAAGCGGAAGTGTTCTCACGCTTTGAGGGCAGCGACAATTTCCCGGATATGGATGCCGCCGAAGCCCGTAGGAAGCTGGAAAGCGGCGAAGCTGCAAAAGAAGCGGAAGCTATGCTTGCCTTTGCAGAGCAGGTCGCAAAAGAAAATGAGGTTGAAACTTACAAGAGATTTTCCGTCACGGAAACAAGCGATGCCTTTGCACCGGGGGAAGATTTTGCTGTTTGGGACGATATTCGTGATGAGTATTTCCATGAAAGCGATGGAACAGTACGCACCTTTGCGACAGCGGAGGAAACAGAGGAATATCTGCATCAGGTTGAAAAGGAAACCGACAGACAGGAAACGGCGGAATGGGCGTATGTGGAACGTGTAAAAGCAGAGGCGGGAATGGAAACTTCTGGACATGATGTCAATCATTCTGCATTGCAGAATGATTTGAAGCCGGATTACCGGGTTGGGAATACTGTATATATAGACAATAAGCCCTATGAGATTACCCGAACCGATGATTGGAATGTCGAGATTATGGACCGTTCCCTGTTCAATCCTCCTCGACGATTAGAAAGCAGGGAGAACTTTGCAAAGCTGCTCCGGCAGGATGAACGGAACGCACATTTGTTTATGCCGGAAGAAAAAGAACCTGACCAGACAGGTTATACAACGGAAACGGTGAAGGTCTATCCGGGCGAAAAAAACAACCTGCCCTATGATGTGGCTGTTGAGAAGCTGCATTTTGGAGAACCGGAGAAAGCTGAACCGGGAAAGCAGGATTACAAAGTTGGCGATACCGTTACCATTGAGGGGACGGAGTTTATCATTGAAAATATTTCTGACAGGGAAGTGCAGCTCCGTGACCCGAAACTGCTTTACCCGATCTTCCGGGCAGAGAGCAGGGAGAACTTTGAGCGCCTTATGGCAAAGGAAACAGAAAATGCCATGCCGGTTCAGCCAGTGACCACAAAACAGGCAGAACCGAAAAAAGCGGCACAGATTGATAAATCCAATGCTGTAAATTTCCACATCACGGACGATGCCCTCGGAATCGGTGAGTCAAAGGCGAAGGAAGGTTTTTCGCCTAAAGAGAAATTCAGGAGGAATATCGAAGCAATCCGCACCCTTGAGAAGATTGAGGGAGAGAACCGCACAGCCACGCCGGAAGAACAAAAGATTTTATCACAGTATGTCGGATGGGGCGGTCTTGCGGATGCCTTTGATGAAAGCAGAAGCGCATGGGCGGGGGAATACCGGGAACTGAAAAGCCTGCTGTCCGATGCAGAATACGCTTCCGCAAGGGAGAGTACCTTAAATGCCCATTACACAAGCCCTGTCATTATCCGCAGCATTTATGAAGCCTTAGAGAACATGGGTTTTGCAAAAGGGAATGTGCTTGAACCTGCTATGGGCATCGGCAATTTCTTCGGTATGCTGCCGGAAAAGATGCAGGAAAGCAGGCTGTACGGCGTGGAGCTTGACGGGATTACCGGAAGGATTGCAAAACAGCTTTATCCCAACGCAAATATCAAGATTTCCGGCTTTGAAAAAACAGATTATCCCAACGATTTCTTTGATGTTGCAGTAGGGAATGTGCCTTTTGGACAGTATAAAGTGTCTGACAGGCAGTATGATAAAAATAATTTCCTTATCCACGATTATTTCTTTGCAAAAACGCTGGACAAAGTGCGTCCGGGTGGCGTGGTTGCTTTTGTGACGAGCAAGGGAACAATGGACAAGAAAAGCCCCGAAGTGCGGAAATACCTTGCGCAGAGGGCAGAGCTTTTGGGGGCGGTCAGGCTGCCCAATACCGCTTTTAAGGAGAACGCAGGAACGGAAGTCACTTCCGATATTTTATTCTTAAAGAAGCGTGACCGGATTATGGATTTAGAGCCGGACTGGGTACATCTTTCAGAAGATACAAACGGTATTGCCATGAACAGCTATTTTGCCGAACACCCGGAGATGATTATAGGAAAAATGGAGATGGTTTCCGGTCCCTATGGCATGGAAAGCACCTGCCAGCCTGACACCACAAGACCCTTTGCGGAGCAGCTATCAGAAGCCATAAGCCGCATTGACGGGGAGATAGAGGAAGCGGAGCTTGATGAGCTGGAAAGTGAAACGGCAGACCAGACAATCCCGGCAGACCCAAACGTGAAAAATTACAGCTTCTGCGTGGTGGACGGCAGTGTTTATTACCGTGAAAATTCCGTGATGAAGCCCGTGGACATGAAAGACACCATGCTGGAACGCATCAAGGGCATGGTAGACATCAGGGACTGCACACAGGAGCTTATCCATGTGCAGTTAGAGGAATACCCGGATACTGTCATTCAGGAGAAGCAGGCGGAATTAAATTCGCTGTATGATATTTTCTCCAAAAAATACGGTCTTATCAATTCGCAGACCAATAAGAGGGCGTTCAATCAGGACAGCAGCTATTGTCTTTTATGCTCCCTTGAAAGGACGGACGAGGAAGGGAAATTCATCGGCAAGGCGGATATGTTCACAAAGCGCACGATCAAGAAAGCGGAGGTTGTCACAAGCGTTGACACGCCAACCGAAGCCCTTGCCGTGTCGCTGTCGGAGAAAGCGAAAGTGGACCTTGACTATATGGCGGAGCTGTCAGGCAAAAGCATTGATACCATAAAAGAGGAACTGGCGGGGATCATCTTCCAGAATCCGGTAACAGACAAATGGGAAACAGCGGACGAATATTTAAGCGGCAATGTCCGTGATAAGCTGGAAACGGCAAAAGTCTATGCACAGAACCACCCGGAATATACCGTGAACGTGCAGGCGCTCACGCAGGTGCAGCCCAAAGAGCTTGACGCAAGCGAGATAGAAGTGCGTATCGGCGCTACATGGGTAAAGCCGGAATACATTGAGGATTTCATGCGTGACACTTTTGAAACGCCGCAGCACTTATTGAACCGGAATGTGATGGGCATACAGTTTTCCGGTGTGACGGGGCAGTGGAACGTGAAGGGCAAAAATGCGGATTATGGAAATTCGCTTGTGAACATGACTTACGGAACGAGCCGCAGGAACGCCTACCAGATTTTGGAGGATTCGCTGAATTTAAAGGACAGCCGGGTATATGATACCATAGAGGAGGACGGGAAAGAAAAAAGAGTCCTCAATAAAAAGGAAACCACCCTTGCGGCGCAGAAGCAGGATACCATACGGGAAGCATTCAGGGACTGGATTTTCCGTGACCCTGACAGGCGGCAGGATTTGGTGGCAAAATACAATAAGCTGTTCAATTCCACAAGACCGAGGGAATATGACGGGGCGCATTTGAAATTCCCCGGCATGACACCGGACATTGAACTGAAACCGCACCAGAAAAACGCAGTCGCACACGTTTTATACGGGGATAACACCTTATTGGCGCACTGTGTCGGGGCGGGCAAGACCTTTGAGATGACAGCGGCGGCAATGGAGAGCAAACGGCTAGGGCTGTGCCAAAAGAGTTTATTTGTCGTGCCAAACCATTTAACGGAGCAGTGGGCAAGTGACTTTTTACGCCTTTATCCCGGCGCTAATATTTTAGCAGCCACAAAGAAAGATTTTGAGCCTGCGAACCGGAAGAAATTCTGTTCAAGGATAGCAACAGGTGATTATGACGCAGTTATCATCGGACATTCGCAATTCGAGAAAATCCCGCTTTCACAGGAACGGCAGGCGGCAATCATTGAACGGCAGATAGACGAGATTGAAACTGCAATCGTTATGGCAAAAGCCGATAACGGGGAACGCTACACCATCAAACAGATGGAAAAATCAAGGAAATCGCTTGAGGCAAGGCTTGACAAGCTCAACGACACCACACGCAAGGACAATGTAGTGACTTTTGAGCAGCTTGGCGTTGACAGGCTCTTTGTAGATGAGAGTCATTTTTATAAAAACCTTTTCTTATACACAAAAATGCGCAACGTGGCAGGCATCGCACAGACGGAAGCACAGAAATCAAGCGATATGTTTGCAAAATGCCAATACCTCGATGAAATAACCGGGGGAAAAGGCGTAACTTTTGCGACAGGAACGCCTATTTCTAACAGCATGACGGAGCTTTACACCAATATGCGATACCTTCAGTATGGCACGTTACAGAAACTTGGGCTTGGGCATTTTGACAGTTGGGCTTCCTCTTTTGGCGAAACGCAGACGGCGATAGAATTAGCACCGGAGGGAACAGGCTACCGGGCAAAAACAAGGTTTGCAAAGTTTTTTAATTTACCGGAGCTTATCTCTTTATTCAAAGAAAGCGCAGACATTCAGACACCGGATATGTTAAACCTTCCCGTGCCGGAAGCGGAATATGAAAACGTGGTGCTAAAGCCGAGCGAATACCAGCAGGACATGGTTTCCTCGCTGGCAGACAGGGCAGAGGCAGTGCGTGACCGTAAAGTGGACGCTGCGGTTGATAATATGTTGAAAATCACAAATGACGGAAGAAAACTGGCGCTGGATCAGCGTCTAATCAACGATATGCTTCCTGATGCGGAAAATTCAAAAGCAAGCGTCTGTGTGGAAAAAGCGTTTGAGATATGGGAGCAGACAAAGGCGCAGAAGTCCACCCAGCTCATTTTTTGTGACTTATCGACACCGAAAGGCGATGGAACATTTAATGTATATGAGGACATAAAAAACAAACTGACGGAGAAGGGAGTACCACCAGAGGAAATAGCGTTCATACATGAGGCGAATACGGAAACAAGGAAAGCGGAGCTGTTCGGGAAAGTAAGAAGCGGGCAGGTTCGTTTTTTATTAGGCTCTACACAGAAAATGGGCGCAGGTACAAACGTGCAGGACAGACTGATAGCATTACACCACCTTGATGTGCCGTGGCGTCCTTCCGACATTGAACAGCAGGAGGGGCGTATTTTAAGGCAGGGCAATACGAATGACAAAGTTAAGATTTTCCGTTATGTAACAGAAAGTACGTTCGACAGCTACTCATGGCAGCTCATTGAAAACAAGCAGAAATTTATCGGTCAGATAATGACAAGCAAATCACCAGTGCGCTCATGTGAGGATGTGGACGAAGCGGCGCTCACTTATGCGGAGGTGAAGGCTCTGGCTACCGGAAATCCCTATATTAAACAGAAGATGGACCTTGATATTCAGGTATCAAAGCTGAAATTGATGAAAGCGAACCATACAAGCCAGAAATACCGCCTTGAGGACAATATTGCAAAGCATTACCCGCAGCAGATTGCTATTCTGAAAGAACGTGTCAGCGGCATGACAGCGGACATTCAGACTGCAAAGGAGAACCTTCCGGTGGATAAGGAACAGTTTGTGATGAAAGTCGGGGATAAGGTTTATACGGATAAGAAGGAAGCGGGAACCGCACTTGTGGAGATGTGTAAGGAGATGAAAACCGTCAATGTTTCTGCCACAGTCGGGGAATATGCAGGGTTTAAGATGGCTGTGTCCTTTGATTCGTTCAACCATAAATTCGTGATGAATTTAAAAGGGCAGCTTTCCCATAACTTTGAGATTGGTGCAGACCCTCTCGGCAACATTGCCCGCATCAACCATGCACTGGAATCCATGCCGAAACAGCTTGCTGAAGCACAGAGCAAACTTGAAAACGTGGAACGGCAACTTGAAACGGCAAAAACGGAGGTAAACAAGCCTTTTGCACAGGAAGCGGAGCTTGCGGAGAAGCTGGAACGCCTTTCCGCCTTAAATGCGTTGCTGAACATGGACGAAAAAGGCGATAATGCTATTGGATTGGACGATACCGCTGATATTGATACTATCGGGGAGCAAGAAAACAGCAGTCAGGAAACTTCTGGACATGATGTCCAGAAGTTAAAGGAAAATATTTTCGAGAAAGCATATACGGAAGAAATAGCTGCGGATGTGCCGATGCCTTGCCCGACAGGGAATATAGGGCAGGAATTTGTTGCGGAGAACCGCAGACCGCAGGGACTAAAAATAGCGGCTGGAATGGCTGACAAGCCTGTGCAGAAGGCATCGCTGAAAGAAAAACTGGAAGCGTTCAAGAGAAAGGCGGCGGGAGCAGAGAAGCCGGATATGGGGAAAGCAAAAGGGAAGGAGGAAATGCTGTAGACATAAAGAATTCATAAAAATCTTGTTGCAATAACCGCCATAAGATAATAAAATATAAGCAGGAAAGTATGAAGTATAGCAGAAAAGCCATACTAACAAAGGAGGTGTTTCTTATGGCAACTTCAAGTATCACGAAAAATTTTGTCATTTCCGGCAAGGAACAGGTGGAGATGTTTGTCAATGCGATTGAAGAATCTGCCAAAAACCGTCCTATCCGAAAGCCTGTGGCTGTAAAATTTATTAAAGGTGAAGAAGAATTGCGGGAATTGATGAGATTTAGGGAAATGAAAGAAAAGGAGAAAATGAATGCTGATAAGTGATAAATTTTATGCAGTCAACATTCGTGAGTATCTTGCATTGGGAAATGATCCCGAAGCCGGAGAGCCTGCACTTGTCAAGCTGCTCTCCGGGTTTTCCTGTCCAAAGAACCATGATGTCGAACGCTTCTTGAAAAACAGTGCAATAGAGTTTACTAAAAAGAATCAGTCGGTTACATATGTTGTTATTTCAGTAAAAGATGGCGGTCTGCTTGGTTATTTTACACTTGCATTAAAACCTTTGACGGTTAGGGGTAAAACGGTGAGCAATACTACAAAAAAGAAATTGCTTCGTATCAGTGAATTAGATAAAGATTCTGATACTTACACTATGGCTGCTTATCTGATTGCCCAGCTTGGGAAAAATTATGCAAATGAGAGAAATAAGGAGATTACGGGAGAGGATCTGATAGAACTTGCTTGGATGGTGATTGAGGAAGGACAGTATATGTATGGCGGCATGGTAACATTTTTGGAAGCGGAAAATGAGGAAAAGGTCTTATCTTTCTATCGTAACAACCGTTTTTCACAGTTTGATACCAGACAGACCGCATCAAGTACAGAGGAACCGCATGAGCTGGTGCAGCTTTTACGCCTGCTCTGAGGAAATAATTTATGATAACCGGGCTGCTGATGTCCGGTTGTAAATATAGTAACTGAAAGGTGTATGGAAAGTATTATTTATAGAAATCCATGCACTTTTTTATTTTGGGGAATATCGTCTTGGAACGATTCAGGGCGGTATTTTTCTATGCAAAAAAGAAAGGATTGAGCATATGGCAGATACAAATGGAAACAGAGTTTCCATGACAGAGAAACAGAAAGTAAAGGAAATCACTGACAGGCTGGAGGAAGGCTTGAAGGAGCTTTTTGAGAGCGAGAAATATAAAAACTATCTTACAACCATGTCAAAATTCCATAATTACAGCTTCAACAACACGCTGCTGATTACTTTACAAAAACCGGATGCGAGCTTGGTGTGTGGCTATCAGGCATGGCAGAAAAACTTCAACCGCCATGTGAAAAAAGGGGAAAAGGCAATCCGTATCCTTGCCCCTGCGCCTTATAAAATCAAAGAGGAACGGGACAAGTTAGACCCTGTGACCGGGGAGATGGTTTTTGACGAGAATGGTATGCCGCAGAAAGAGGAAGTAGAGGTTAAAATCCCCGCCTTCCGTGTGGTATCCGTATTTGATGTGTCGCAGACGGAGGGAGAGCCACTCCCAGAACTGGAAGCGAAAGAGCTTTTATCCACGGTAGAGGGATATGAGGATTTTATCAAGGCAATTACTTATGTTGCGCCTGTTCCGATTGCTTTTGAAGATATTCCCGGAGATTCAAAGGGATATTTCCATACAGAGGAAAACCGGATTGCGGTGCAGGAGGGCATGAGCGAGAGCCAGACATTGAAAACGCTGGTGCATGAAACCGCACATTCCATGCTGCATAATAAGGAAATCAATCAGGATATTCTTGCACCCGTAAAGGACAGGAACACCAAAGAAATCGAAGCGGAGGGCATAGCTTTTACAGTTTGCAGCCACTTTGGAATTGATACTTCCTCATATTCCTTCTATTATATAGGCGGCTGGTCGTCAGGTCGTGACATGAAGGAGCTGAAATCTTCCCTTGACACAATCCGCAGGACATCATCAGAACTGATTACAGGCATTGAGGAACAGCTCAAAGAAATTTGGCGTGACCGGGAAATGATGAGTGGGCAGGAAAAAGAGAGCCTTCTGTTAATACAGAACAGCGATTTATCGGAATACAGCCTTGTGAATGTACGGGGAATGGATGCGGCGGAGATTGTGGAAGCGCTGTCTGATATGAATGATGATGACAGGCTGAACGCCGCCGCATATCTGGAAAGCAGGGGCGCATGGGTAACGGAGATTGCCAATCAGGATACGAAAGAATTTGGGGAATACCATCTTGATGTCTGTTACAATACGGATACAAATGAAGTAATTGACTTAAATGCAGAAAGGGAACGGAAAGAAAAGGCAAAAGAGCCTGTTGGGGCAGATGATGTTATTGTTAAGATGGTGTATGAAGATGGGGAACAGTTTGAAATAGCCCGAATTACGAATAAGACACAAGAAGAAGTAAAAGAAATTTTGCAGGATATGTTAGAACGGGTTGATTCTGTCTGGGAGGGAGATGTGGAAAAGTATTTTTCCGATAATCAGGTGGAATATATCCCTGTTTTTGTTAGGAATGGCAAAAACCCTGTGATACCAGAGTTTTATGATTATGAAGTAAACCTTGAAACAGAAGAAATAGAAGCAGCATCAGAATTACCCATAATGAAGCAGGCGGAGCAGCTCATAAACCGCATGGAATTTTCAGGGACAGTATTTGATATGGAAGAAAAAAATTTGATTATGAACCATGCTTATAAGTTGGACAACATGGAGGAAACGGTTTCCCTTGCAAGGGCTGTTGCGGGACAGAAAAATGACATTTCCCTGCTCATGGAAACGATGGACAAGGCACAGGCGGAGATTGATGCGCTCCCCGGTGGCATGATTGGCTTGTCTGAAATGCACGAATACGGCTACACATGGGAGGAAATGCTGCCACTCACAAAGGAAACGGCAATAGAACTGTTTGAACGTGACCTGCCTGTGTACCAGCTCCACGAGGACGGTTCGGAAACCTTGATAGAGGGAGAGGAACAGATTACGGAGTATGATGGTATTTTTGGCATAGAAAAGAACGATTGGGAAAACGAGAGGGCGTTTCGTTCCATGCAGGAGGAACTTGCGGGGAGCGCACCAGTAAAAGAAGCGCAGCTTTTATATGGCGATACGGACAAATATGGCATTTACCAGTTAAAAGACAGCCCGGAGCTTCGGGATTTTCATTTTGCAGGTACAGAGGAATTATTGAAAAGAAACCTTCTGTCCGATGACTTTAAGGAAATCCAGCCGGGAAATTATAACCTTGTCTATACGGGGGAGCTTTCGGACATTCAGGGACAGACACAAAGCGAAAAACTGGGTGCGCTTTATGTAAAATTCAATATAGACCACCCGGCAGACTACAAAGGACATTCCCTTTCCGTCAGCGATGTTGTTGTGCTGCATGAGGACGGGAAGAACAGCACACACTTTGTAGATTCCTATGGTTTTACGGAACTTCCACATTTTACAAGGGCATTGGAGGGCGTAAAGGAGCAGGAGGCAGATAAAACGGAAATGGAACTGACGGAGGAAGAAAAACAATTTCTTGAAACAGACAGTGCGCCTTTGATTGCAAAAAAGTTTCTTGCATGGGACGAGATTGAAGATTTGGGGTATCGTTTTTTTGAGGAGGGGTATATTGACAAATTTAAGCCGATGGAAAAAGCATTGTTTGGCGGGGGCTTGGTATCCGATTATAAAATACATGATATAGCCCGCCGTATGCAGGGCGGCGAGGATGTCCGTGAGGAACTTGCAAAGGCTCTTATCGGCAGTTATGAACGGGTAACAGAAGTAGGGGAATATGATGCCGTTGCAGTATTCGGAAAAGATGCTGTGACTGTTACTTTTGGGAATGCCACAAAGCAGATTTTCTATGAGGAAATGGGAACAGCTTTTCTCGGTCTGTTTGAGCGTGAGTATAAAGACATTGAGCAGGCAAGAGCCGCCGAAGAACAGGAGAAAGGGATTGCGGAAGATGCCACTTCTGGACATGATGTCCAAAAGCCAGAAACAGAGCAGTCAGAAACAGAACAATCGGAGCAGCCGGAAACAGAGCAGTCAGAAACGGAACAATCCGAACAGAAGCAGCCGGAACAGAATGAGCCAGAAAAATCTGCTGAAACATTGGAATTTGCAGACATGGAAGATGAGGACGAAATCATTGACCTCGGAGATGACAGGGAACAGGTGCTTGCGGAACTGAAACAATCCTTAGAGGACAGGCAGGACACTTCTGGACATGAAGTCAATCATTCTGCTTTGCAGAATGATTTGAAGTTGATGTCAGAGTTGGGAAAAGCAACGGAAACAGAGCTTGCCTTTCAGATTGCAGACCGTTACATCAGCATACAGGAAACAGAGGGCGGCTATGACTATTCCATTATGGGCGCAGATTACAAGGAGATAGACGGCGGCGTTTATGACAATCCTGATGTCAGTATCCAAGAAGCCCTAAATGACATTGTGGAGGATTTGAAAGAGAATCCCTTTGATAATGGCGCAAGGGGAAATATACAAGACAGCGATGAACTGATACCGATTGATTATGATGAATTGATGGAAAAAGTGGAGGAAGCGAACCACACCACGCCGCCGATTGATGTAGTGGCAGAGTTTAGGGCAAAAACAAAGGAGCTGTTCCATGAGATTAGCGAAATGAACCCGTCAGAGATTGAAGAAACCGTAAAATGCCATGTGCAGGCAAAGATTGACGAATCCGGCATAGCTGCGGAGATTGTGGATGTGGCAGTAGCCGGAAGCCGCTGCCGTGGCTTGGAACGTGAAGGCTCTGACCTTGACGTAGTGGTGGAGCTTTCCACAAATGAGCGTGAAGATGTGCTGTTTGACACGTTCAATGAGGGCGGGCTTCATATCGGCGGCATTCAAGTAGACATTAACCCGATTACCGCACAGAGGACGGGAACGCTTGAAACATACCTTCCGAAAGTGGAGGAATACCTTGACGGGGTGCGTGAGGCAAGGGAGAATGAGCCAGTAAGTATTTTTAATATCCGCATGAACGATGAGGAACGATGGTTTAAGAATACCAGCGGACTTGATGCAGAGGGATTGTGTAAAGCCTATGCAGAGTGTGACAAGCCTTTTGTGGAAATGGGAAAATATGGGGAATGTATTGAAGCGGCGGATCATGCTTATATTGAGCAGGGAAATAAGCTGGATTTTTCCATAGAGTTCAATGAGGAAACGGATAAAATAACCATATTTAACGGCAAAGATTTTGAGGAAAAAGGGCTGCGGGAAACCTTATTCCCGGAGCAGGCAGAACCAGAAATTACACTGACTGTTGCAGAGTGCGGTGAATTTCATAATTTGGGAGAGTTTTATAAGAATATCCTTACCGTTGATGAAGCAGTTGCAATCTGGAAACAGATACCGCCGGAGCGCATGAACGGTATCCCTGCAATCGGCATCAATATTCACACACCGGGAACAGAAGCGTTTGAAGATGTGGAAATTGATATTTTATCCGGAAAACGGATTGACCTTGACATATTGGAGTATATCCCCGAAATCAAGGACAGCCCGCAGGCGATGGAAGTGATAGCGGAGCTGGCGGCGAAATTTCCTGAAATGGAGATAGACGGCAACATGACGGAGGAATTTGAAGCAAAGGTATGGGAAAAGCGTCTGCCCGGTCTGATACCTGCAGAACAGCTTGCGGTGGAGTTTGACCGTTTCACTTTTGACTATGATACCGCCGCATACCGTGACAATGCCCGGAACATGACGGAGAACGTATCTGACCTTGCAGAGAGCATCAGCCGTGATAATACTTCTCACCTTATGGTATGGCTTGCTGATGTGATTGCAGAAGGGACAGACCCGGAAGAAACAAAGAGGGCGGCGGAGCTGCTTGAAAAGCTGGCAGAATACAAGCCCCTTGCCAAGATTGAGGAAATGGAAGAACAGAATTACAACATGGTGGATAATGTGCTGAATAACGGTGCAGGGGAAAAGACGCAGAAGGAAGAAAACAAAAAGGAGCAGGAACGCCCTGCGGTAAGGACTTCCTTAAAAGCCCGCCTTGCAGAGAAAAAGGCGCTTGTTTCCGGTCAGGGAAAAGACCATGAAGCACAGGAAAACAATAAAAATAATCAGAGGGAGATGTAAGGATATGAATACAAAATTTACAGTGGAAGAAAGCAATTTAATCTGTATCTTTGCAGGAGAAGGCAAAAACGAGGTCATAGCGGACATCGAAAGAGCCTTGCCATACCTTGAGGATACGGATATGGCGGAGCTGTCCCATAGGGTGATTGGAAAACTGCGGGATATGACCGATACGGAATTTGGAGAGCTTGCATTGGTGGAAGCGGAATAACCGAAAGCGGAAACAGGCTTCCATACCCATTCAAAGAGTGGGCATGGTGGCTTGTTTTTTATGCGCTGTATTGGATTCACTAAGAAGAATTTTACGAAAAATCCATCATATTCTTTGCGGTTTTTCCAGTCTGCGGTATAATAAAAGGCAGGAGGTATCTGCGATGTCAAAAAAGAAAAACCGTCCGCATGGACATTATTGTAAAATATGCGGCGAGTACAAAGCAAATGAAAAGTTTTCAGGGAAAGGTCATGCCGCCCATATCTGCAAAGCCTGTTCCCGTTTAAGTGCTGCTGAAAAAGCGGATGCAATGGCTATCAACCGGATGATGGGTTTCCCTATGCGGCGGCTTTCAGATGGTGAGAAAAAATGGTTACAGGCTAAAATGTACGATAAATCCCCGGAAGTGGCAGACACGGCAAGGGAAATCTACAATATATGTTTTCCCTATGCGGAACGAAATGCCATGAAAAAACAGCTTATTATCAATACATTGTCCTTTGAAGTGCATACAGAGGTTTATGACGGGTACGGGGATATGGAACTGGCAGACCGCCGCTTTACCATTGACCGGAAAAGCCGTGTGCTGACCATGACAGATTTTTGCACGGACAGTGGGGAGCAGTCCGTCACTCTGGAGGGCAGGGAGATGTCAAAGCTATTGCGCTATATTGTACATACGCTGGAAATCTTTATGTGGGAACAGGATTACTGCCTGAATCCTGATGAAGATGATTTTTTTACGGATATTCTTCTGGGGGAAGGTATCTATGAAGATGATTTGGAGGAAAAAGAGGAGGCTCTGCCAGCGGAACCGGAGGGCAGACCGTCATGGCAGGTACATATAGAATACAGCAGCCATACGGTTCAGGATATATCCAGTTATGTTGAATGCCTGCCAGAGCGTCCAGAAGAATTGTATCTTACTTTCATGGAATATTTTGAACTGGATGAAGATGATTTTGAAAGCGGGTTCCGTTTTTAACCGTTTTCTCCCCGCAGTATCACATTCACGCAAAACACGCCATTCCCATAAAGAAAACGGCAGTATCCCCCATTTTTTTCTGCGGTATGGCGCACAGCCTGTAAACCGATGCCCTCCCCCGGACGTTTGGAGGAGAGGAATACGCCGTCTTTTTCCCGCACTTCCCCGTCATAGTTGTTCGTGGCGGACAACAGCAGCACATTCCCGGAATGCAGGCGGGCAGACACGTTCACTTTCCGTCTTTCGGGGGCAGTTTTCAGGCTTGCCTCCATTGCGTTTTCAAGGAGGTTGGACAGTACGGAACACAGGTCGGTATCCGGCACAGAAAGCTCACGGGGCAGGTCAAGCGTAAAGGTGAGTGGAATCCCATGCTCCCTGTACTGCAATACAAAAAATCCGGCAACACTGTCCACAACTGCATTTTCACACAGCCCAAGATCGCCGGCTGGGACGTCCCCCTGCGCCTGTGCCAGATATTTCAGGATTTCCTCTAAGTTTCCCCGTTCGGCAAGGCTTTGCAGGACATGGAAATGGTGGCGTATGTCGTGCCGTGCCTGCCGCACCTGCCTTGTAGTGGCAAGGAGATTGTCGTAACGTGCCTGCTGCATGGAAAGGAAATGGTTCTCCAGCCGGAGCTTGTCATTGCGGTTCAGGTTCGTTGCCATATGGTAAAAAAGCAGGTAGGACAACAGGAGTAGAATGAGAAACACGAAGCCAAAAACCGTATAGAGCAGTCGGAGCCTCCCCTGTTCTAATATGCCTGGATTTTGTGGCAGGATAAAAAGGTTCAGGCTGATGAACAGGATTGGCAGTATCCAGAACACATACCATGTCTGCGCAAAGGCATCGTCCTCTAAGAGCCGCCTTGTGGCATGGGTGGCGGGATACCATAAAGCGGCTGTGAGGGTGCAGCACATCACAAACCAGAGAGTGTCCGTGCATAGTGGAAACGGCGGCGTGGTTTCCCAGCTAATCCCGATGGCGGCATTTCCGAGGCAGGAAAAAACGCCACACACGGCAAGGAATACACTGACAGATTTCCAGCGTGTGATATGGAGGGTATGGATATAGAAACAGCCCATGACAGCGGCGGCAGGAAAAAACAGCCAGAGTATGTCTACATGGAACAAAAAACGCACGCTTTCCCCTGCAAGGATTAAGGACAGGATAAGGGAAACTGTCGCAGCCGCCAGTTTGGCGGGGCGTAGCCTAAGATGCTGTTTCATGGGAAAATAAGCGAGCAGCATACCCGGTAAAAAAACCAGAAACGCCATGTCAGCCCCTCCTTCCGTAATTCCTGAATAAATAATCGCCAAAAGCAGTCCGGGCGGTTTCCGCAAGGGAACGGCTGACGGGAACCCTTTTCCCGTTCTTCAGGATAAAGTCCGTGCCGTCAAAATCTGCAGCGTGTTCCATGTTGACAAGCACGCCCCGGCTGCACAGGAAGAAACGCCCGTCCGTAAGGGGTGCGGTAAATTCCCGGAATGTCCGGCGTGTCACGGCTTCCTCCCCGCCTGTAAGGTAAATATGGATCTGGTGTTTAAAATGCTCCGCATACAGTATGTCCCGCAGGTGGAGCCGGAGGATGCCGCCTGTGGTATCCACTTCCAGAAATCTGTCCATTTCGGGATGCCTCTTTATGACCTCATCAAACAGTGCGGCAAAGGCAGCCCCGTCACAGGGTTTCACTAGATAGTGCAGCGCCCGGACACGGTAGCCGTCCAGTGCATGGTCGGGGGAAGTGGTGGTAAACACAATCTCACAGTCCCTGTCAAAGCGGCGCAGTTCCTCCGCAGTATCCACGCCGTTTTCTTTTTCCATATAAATATCAAGGAATACAAGGTCAAAATGTTCTGTCCTGGCTTCGGCAAGGAAATCCGTGCCGGAAGCATGACAGGAAATCACAGCGTCAAGGGAAAGGCGTGCTGTCTGTTCCGTAATCCCTGCCTTTAAAATTTCCCTTTCTGACGCAATATCATCTACAATGGCAATCCGCATGGAAAAACCCCCTTTGCTCTAAAAAATATCCAGCCTATATCATAGCATAAAACATCAAAAAATGCGAGTACCATAAAAATCTGTGTCTGTCAAGCCATGATTTGAAATTTATTTTAAAAATTCGTGCCATATTCTAACAATTCGTGCCACGCCACTTGAAAAAAGCCGGAAAACAGGTATAGTGGAAACAAATGCCGACAGGATTATTTTTCGGAAATTTTTCAGGAAGGGGTTGCGTGGTATGTTTGAACGTGCGACAATTTTAACAGACAGACAGACAGACAGACAGACAGACAGACAGACAGACAGACAGACAGACAGACAGACAGACAGACAGACAGACGTTATAAATCTGTCTTTTTGCCATATCTTTTTATATATAGCGCCATTCCATATAAGACCGCCGGAGGCGGGGATTTCCAGAAAGGCTGTAATGCCGTTTCTGGGGTTCCCGTCCCCGGCGGTTTTTCTGCGTCCGGAAGCCTGCCCGTATGGCGCCGGACGGTGCGTTTTTCATGATGGATAGGAGGCTGGTTTCAATGGACGCATTGGTTTACACAAGAGATGACCGGCAGTATGGGATGTTTTCCCGGATATTTGTGGAGGAATTTCCGAAAGCTGCGGTCACACGGGGGATACTGGACGGGCATATGCACATGGAAAAAGAATATGACGTTGTGGTGGTGGACATGGATGGTGCGGAGGGAATGGAGTTTGTATGCAAGTACCGGGAGGTGTACGGGGACACACTGGTGGTGTGGATCACGGATGACCGCTATTTTGCGGGGGTGGCGATACGGCTGCACATTTTTGACTTCATAATCCGCCCGTTTGAGGAAGCAAGGTTTCGGGAGTCGCTAAAGAGGATAAAGGACGGGGACATTGAAGCATGGCAGCGTGGAGCTGTGAAAAATTCCATCTATCAAATTGGCTGTATCCATGTCATGGATCGTGTCAGGACAGATGGTTCAGGGCAGGGGAAAATTCCCCTGAGAACAGGAAAAGGAGCAGTGACGATATGGACAAAAATAAGAGATTATTTCCTTTCAGAAAACACCCTGTAGGGGACATTTTTGGGGGAAAGGGGAAGAAGGTTAAAAGAGGCATGGGAATCCTGCTGTCGGCTGCGCTGCTTTTTAACACGCTGCCTTCCGGCTGGCTGACAGCGGCAGCTTCACAGGACAGCGGGACAGGGCTGTGTGAACACCACATGGAGCATACGGCGGACTGTGGCTATCAGGAAGCAGATCCGGGAGCAGAGTGCAGTCATGAACATACAGAGGAATGTTATAAAATCGTGAAGAACTGTATCCATGAACACATGGAAAGCTGTTACCCGGAGGAAACATCAGGGGAGAAGGAAGCATCATCTTCCAATGCAGGGGAAAAACAGCCTCTGGAATGCAGCCATGTATGCAGTGAAGAAAACGGCTGTATCACAAAGGAAACGGACTGTATTCATGAGCATGATGAATCCTGTGGCTATCGGGAAGAAACATCGGGAAGTCCCTGTGCTTTCGAGTGTGCGGTATGCAGCAGCGAAACACTGGAAGAAACGGATTCCGAAACAAAGACATCAGAAACGGAAACCGAAGAGGAAGGAAAAGAGCCGGACAGTGGGCAGACAGAAGAAACGGATAGCGGGCAGGAATGTATTTGTGGGGAACTATGCAAAGAGGGCAGCATCAATCCTGACTGTCCTGTGTGCAGTGCAGAAGGCGCAGACCTTTCCGTCTGTGAAGGGACTGCCTATGAAGACAGGGAAAAGGAAGAAGAAACGACAGAGGTTACAGAGCCGGAAGAAGCGGAACCAGAAGCTACAAACCTCTGCGCCCACCATAAAGAACATACAGAGGACTGCGGCTTTGTTCCGGCAACAGAGGACAGTGAGGGCAGCCCTTGTACTTATGAATGCCGCATCTGCCCCATTGAGGACTTAATCGCCGCCCTGCCCGATGAAGTGACAGCGGACAATGCGGAGGACGTGCGGGCACAGCTTGAGGAAATACTCTCCCTGTTTTCAGAACTGACTGATGAGGAGCAGGAGCAGATTGACCTGTCCCACTGCTATGAGATGCAAGGGGCGTTGGATGAGGCTAACGAGCCTGTCCTGGCGGTGGAGACTTCCGGCGATTTTGGCGCTGGCAACGCCTTTCACTGGTCAATTAGCGAGGACGGTACTTTGACCATTACAGGCACAGGGGATATGCCGGATTTTCAGTATGCCAATGATCCCCCTTGGTTTAATTATTGGAAAACAATTAGCAAAGTAGAAGTCCAAGAAGGCGTGACTTCGATTGGGAAGTTGTCGTTCTATACGTATGGAAATCTTAGCCATGTTGATTTGCCTGACAGTTTGACCTCAATTGGGGATAACGCATTTCATAATTGTGGGTTGACGATGGTCACCATTCCAGATAACGTGACAACCATCGGGAAGGAAGCATTTTATGGTTGCGACGGTCTGACCGAGATTATCATTCCGGATAACGTGACAGCCATCGGGGAGAGAGCATTTGTTTATTGCGACGGTCTGACCGAGATTACTATTCCGGATAACGTGACAACTATCGGGATGGAGGCATTTTATGGTTGCAACGGCTTAACCAAGGTTATCTTTGAGCACACAATTGCACCAGAGCTTGGGGAGAATGTTTTTGGGGAAACGAACGTTTCTTTGCAAATTGTTGTTCCCGCAGGAGCCACTGGCTACGATGGGGAGAACTGGCCGGCGGACAAAGTGGTTGTGCCCGTGGCGAAGGTAGTAAAACAAGACGGCACAACTACCTATGTCGCCGATCTGGCGGATGCGTTTGCAGATGCAAACAGCGGCGCAACGGTCACAATGCTTGTCGATGTGGAGCTGGCAAAAACAGTGGATATACCCGCAGATACGACCTTCGTCCTAGACTTGAACGGGTATACGATTTCCAATAAACAAGGCACATGCATCGGCACAGCGACAGGCAGCAACCTAACCATAAGGGATAGCGGAACAGGCGGCACGGTTACTTCCGCTAAAGCTGCTGTCTATGTCAATGGAACCATAAAGCTGGAAGGTGGAAGGTTTTTAACGAATGCTCCTGATGCTTGGGGTGGCGTAAGAGTAATAAAGTGGATCGGTAACAGCCTGACTGTTACCGGTGAGGACGTATATACGAATAGTTTAGTGATTGATGACGTTGTTGCTTCCCTCGCTGCCGGAACTTATGACAAAATTTTGATAGACTCCGCCAGAACCTTTGAAGACTTCCTGGCTGAAGACCACGCCTATTACAAAGGCAGTCAGCCCCTTGCCCTCGATGGACTTGGCGTAAAGAGTGAAAATGGTATGTTTTTGGTGCTGACTGATTCCGTCACTGTCGGGAAGTGCAGCCACCCGGATAGTCTGTCGGATAACGGTGACGGCACGCATGGCGGAACCTGCCCCTTCTGCGGTAAGGTCTTTGCCGAGGAATTCCATACCCCCGGTACGGATAATAAATGTACTGGCTGTGGAACAGAACTTGTGGCGAAGGTGGAGAGTGGCAGCACCATTTATGTCGGCTCTCTGGAAGATGCGTTCGATTCGATAAACACCAGTGCAACGGTCACGCTGCTTGCCGATGTGACGCTGGAGGAGAGTGTGGATATACCATCTGGCACCTTCACCTTGGATCTGAGCGGCAAAAACGTCTCCGCTCCAGGAACAGCGCTGGAAATGCTTGATTCCAGAACAACCTTAGACATACAGGACAGCAGTGCCGGCAAGACCGGAACCATTCAGGGAGGCTTGTCAGCAGGCAACTGGGCCGGTATTGAACTAAGGGGTGGAACGCTCAACATCATTGGTGGAACCATCCAGGGTACCTGGGCAGGTGTCGAAATCAGCTCCATCGCAAACACAGAGCTGAATGTAAGCGGGGATGCCGTACTTAAATGCACAGAAGGCATGGGGCTGTTTGTGAACTCCTTCTCCTCCGGCAATGAGAAAATTTGGCTCTCCGGCGGCACTTTCACAGGCGGACAGAGGGCGATTAGTGCAAAAAGTACCCAGACGCTGAAGGAACTGTTGGTCGAAGGCTACGCCTACGCCAACGGGGACACGCTCATTGTCGAGGGACTGGAATCGAATAGCTTCACTTTCAAGTCCGTCACAGTGCGGAAATGCGATCACACCGGCGAGGGCGTCTGCGAGTACACCCACATAGACGGCACAACGACCCACAGCATGACCTGTCTTGCCTGCGGTTATACCGCAACGATGAAATGTACCTATGATGAAAATAAGACTGTTTCCAACGATGATAATACACATACATTAACTTGTTCTGGCTGTGCTGCCAACAAAACAGAAGATTGTTCCGGTGGAACTGCCACCTATACAGAAAAAGCCAAATGTGAAATCTGTGAAGGGGAATATGGAGAGCTTATAAAGGATACTGAGAAACCGACAGGGGAAATCAGCATTCGCACAAACAAATGGAACAGCTTTCTGAATACAATTACTTTCGGATTGTTCTTTAAGCAGACAGAGCAGGTAACGATTACAGCAGAAGATAAGGAATCCGGTGTGAAGTCCGTATCCTATTACATATCGGACAGCGGAATGTCGAAGGAAGAGGTCGAAGCACTGACAGTGGGATGGACAGATGTGGAAAATGATACTGTGACATTCTCTATCAATGAGGATAAATCCTGTGTGATTTATGTAAAGATTACGGATCATCAGGGGAACGTGACCTATCTTTCCTCTGACGGTGTGGTATTTGACGGAACAGCGCCGTCCATTGGGGGTGTAGAAAATGGTAAAACTTACTGCAAACCGCAGATTGTGACAGTCAGGGATGAAAATCTGGAATCCGTTACCGTGAATGGGAAAGAGCAGACTCTTTCCGATGACAGCTTCACTCTGGGCATATCATTTGATGTGCCAACTATAGTGATAGAAGCAGCAGACAAAGCAGAGAACATCACTACGGTAACAATAAACACAGGGCATGATTACGGAACGGACTGGAAATCAGACGGTAATGGTCATTGGCGTGAATGTGCCTGTGGAGATAAGTCAGAAACGATTGCCCATACAGAGGACAGTGGAAGTGTAACGAAGCCAGCAACAGAAACGGAAACAGGAATCAGGACGTACAAGTGCAGTGTCTGTGGTTATGAGATGCGGACAGAGGAAATAGAAAAATTGCCGCCATCGCATAAGCACAGCTACGGAACGGACTGGAAGTCAGATAAAAGCAGCCACTGGCATGAATGTGCCTGTGGGGATAAGTCAGATACAGCCACCCATACAGAAGACGGCGGGAGCGTAACGAAGCCAGCAACGGAAACAGAAACAGGAATCAGGACGTACAAGTGCAGTGTTTGTGGCTATGTGATAAGGACAGAGGAAATAGAGAAATTATCGCCATCACATAAGCACAGCTACGGAACGGACTGGAAGTCAGATAAAAGCAATCACTGGCATGAATGTGCCTGTGGGGATAAGTCAGACACAGCCGCCCATACAGAGGACAGTGGGAGCGTGACGAAGCCAGCAACGGAAACAGAAACAGGAATCAGGACGTACAAGTGCAGTGTTTGTGGCTATGTGATAAGGACAGAGGAAATAGAGAAATTATCGCCATCACATAAGCACAGCTACGGAACGGACTGGAAGTCAGATAAAAGCAATCACTGGCATGAATGTGTCTGTGGGGATAAGTCGAACATAGCCGCCCATACAGAGGACAGTGGGAGCGTGACGAAGCCAGCAACGGAAACAGAAACAGGAATCAGGATGTACAAGTGCAGCGTTTGTGGCTATGTGATAAGGACAGAGGAAATAGATAAATTATCGCCATCACATAAGCACAGTTACGGAACGGACTGGAAGTCAGATAAAAGCAATCACTGGCATGAATGTGCTTGCGGTGACAGGTCAGGAGAATCCACCCATACAGAGGACAGTGGAAGTGTGACAAAAGCACCAACGGAAACAGAGAAAGGCGTTAGGACGTATAGGTGCAGCGTTTGTGGCTATGTAATGAGGACAGAGGAAATAGCAAAACTTCCTGTATCACACACGCATAGCTACGGAACAAGTTGGAAATCAGACAGCAATAACCACTGGCATGAATGTGCTTGTGGTGACAGGTCAGGAGAATCCGCCCATACAGAGGATAGTGGAAGTGTGACAAAAGCACCAACGGAAACAGAGAAAGGAATCAGGACGTACAGGTGCAGCGTTTGTGGCTATGTAATGAGGACAGAGGAAATAGCAAAACTTCCTGTATCACACACGCATAGCTACGGAACAAGTTGGAAATCAGACAGCAATAACCACTGGCATGAATGTGCTTGCGGTGACAGGTCAGGAGAATCCGCCCATACAGAGGATAGTGGAAGTGTGACAAAAGCACCAACGGAAACAGAGAAAGGAATCAGGACTTACAAGTGCAGTGTTTGTGGCTATGTGATAAGGACAGAGGAAATAGGAAAATTACCGCCATCACATAAGCATAGCTATGGAACAGGTTGGAAATCAGACGGCAATAAGCACTGGCGTGAATGTGCTTGTGGTGACAGGTCAGGAGAATCCGCCCATACAGAGGACAGTGGAAGTGTGACAAAAGCACCAACGGAAACGGAGAAAGGCGTTAGGACGTATAGGTGCAGCGTTTGTGGCTATGTAATGAGGACAGAGGAAATAGCGAAACTTTCCCCATCACATACGGAAAGCAATCAGCCGGGAGATAAGAAGCCGGATAATAACCAGTCAGAGAATCATGGCACAGACGAAAGACCAGACCGTGTGAAGCCCGAAATAAGCAGCACAGGAGAGGATAAGCCGGAAGCTGGAAAACCATTTATCAAGGATAAATCCGGTCAGGAAGGCACAGCCGTGAAAAGCGGCTGGAAGGTCATTCGGGAGGAAACCAGTCAGGCAGAGGACGGAAAAACGGTCATTGTTGACATGAACGGCTCTACTGTAGTTCCGGGAGATGTGCTGGAAAATATCCGTGGCAGGGACATTACGATTGTTTTTGACATGGGAAACGGAATGACATGGAGCGTGAATGGGAAGGACATCAGGGAAGGCAAAATCAGTGATATTGATTTTTCTGTACAGACAGATACAGAAAAGATACCAGTGGATATTGTGAACCATGTCACAGGGGAGAACTACAGCATACAGATAAGCCTTGCCCATGAAGGAGAGTTCGGTTTTACGGCAGTGCTTTCCATCAGCCTCGGCAAAGAGAACGCAGGGCTTACAGCAAGCCTGTATTACTACAAGGAAAGCACAGGGGAGCTTGAATTTATCTGTACAGACACAATTGCAGAGGACGGAACCGTGTCGCTTGCCTTTCCCCACGCATCGGATTATGTAATCACAGTAGATGCAAAGCAGGAGGAAGAAAACGATATAACAGAGGTGCCAAAGACTGGCGATGAAAGCCCGCAGACTGATGCAGCAGATATAAAAGTGGAAAATGATTTGTGGAACCGCATATGGATATTCGTGGTCTGTGGGGTGTTGGTGATTGCAGGTTTGGGAATTTTCCTTGTAAGAAGAAAAAATAACAGTAAAAGTTCATAAGCGGAAGGCGGGGAATTATGGTACTTGATGACATAGAACCGTGGTCTGACAGGGCAGTCAGGAAAATCATAATTCCCTGCCGCCGTTAAAAATATTTTATTTAAGGAGGAAGCATTATGGGTTATCAAAACAATCTTTTAATCAGAACAAGTTTAAGTGATGAAGGGGTAATTGGAAAAAGGAAGTTCAGTTACCAGTCCCCGGATATGATTGTGCATACACAGGTTCAAAATCCCGATGAGTATTTTAAGGAAAATTATGATAAAGATGTCACTATGCCACTGGATAAAAATTCGGGTACAAATTTTATATATGTCAGGGGGAAAAACAAAGCAGCGAATAATATGGCAACAAAGGGATATGTATGGTTATATTGCTGTGGTTCATCATTATTTATGAAGCCGAGCCTGTGGAGCAGCAAAAAAGTATTTACGGCAGATGGCGAAAGCTGTGCATTTATATCTTCGGATAAACAAAATGACATTGCGGTAATTGACACGCCTTTTCTGTTGAATGGGTTAAATAACCAATATTTCTGCATGGTTGTAATTGTTACGGATGAAAAGAAAGAATGTATCCCTCCGGATTTTGCGTCTTATGACCAGTTTAACTACTGGGTTCGCACGAATATTGGCGTTGCAGTGCGTAATTTTAATGTGATAAAGGGCAGCACCATATATGATTTCCAAAGGTTGGATGCACTGTCTAATCCGGGGGACGAAGATGAGCCTGCCATGATTCAGGTGAAATGGACGGGGCTTCCTGATGGATATACGGTGGGGGTAAAATGCGATGCACTCCCTGATTTGGAAAAAAGCGTAAAAAGCAGTGAAAAAACCAGGATGCTTGCTGCTGCGACTGTCGTTCCGGCAGGGTTTGACGGATATGTTGAAACATTTGTATATAACAATGACGGAAAGGTGGAATTGCCTGAAAATGCACTGATAGAAACAAAGTTTTTAACATCAGTCAGCTTTAACCATAAGTGTTATCCGTTTGGCAGGACACTACAGGAGCTGGGGCTTGAACCTGCAGAACATATCGGCTTGACAGAAACCTCAAAGCTGGTGCTGACAGGAGAATGCAGTACGATATTTGTGTAAGGGGGATATTATGACAGGAAAAAATACTTATTTTGCATTGCGCAAATCCATAAAAGGCAGTGTTACGGCAGAGAACAGGCTGGGAAGCCTGCTGAATGGCATGGCAGCTTTTTCCGTGGATGCTATGGTCAGGGTTATGGAACTGACAACCGATAAGTCCGTACTAAAGATAGAGGGAATTGTAGATTTTGGAATACATGAGGATGGTGTCTATGTAAAACTGCCGGGGTATCCTGTTATTTACTCGAACCGTTCACAGGGGGCTTTAAAGGTGGATGAGTGGTTCCATATCGGCATGACGACAGATGGAAGCAGGGTATCCCTGTATTTAGATGGGAACTATAACTGCTGTGTATTTGGTCAGGCATCAGGAGCCAACTGTAATAACAGCATTATGATAGGAGATGGATTTGCAGGAGATATACGTCATGTCCGTATATTCAGTGAGTGTCTGGACGCTGACACCATGAAAAAAATCATGTATGAGCCGAATTTGGACATCATTCCTCTGGCGTGGTATGATTTTACACAAAATCCGGCTAAGGAGCAGATTGGCAACAACCTGATTTCATTGAAAGATGCCCACATCAAATCCTTTACTTCTTCCATATGTTTGAAAGGCAATTCTTATCTGGAAGTGAAGGCGGAGGATCTGGCTGATGTACGTCCGGGATACTATGGGACACAGCAGTATTCTGTCCAGGTGCATTTTAAGTTTGTGACTGGGGAAGATGATGTATCCGAGCGTTACAGTATCCTTTCTGATATGACAGAATGCAATATTGGAGGGATCAATCTTTATCTGAAACGTATGGAAGATGGTCTTCATCTTTGTTTTACGCACGCTTTTGAGCGTTCGGAGTGGAATACAGTGGTATCAAAATCTGTAATCAGGCAGGGAAAATGGATCAATGCCGCCGTTGTTTTTAATGTGGAAACAGCCACGATGTATATTGATGGGAAGGTGGACTGTAAGAAAGAAAGTCTTTTTCCGGCTTTTAATTATGATACTGGAAGAATGTTTCTGGTTGGTGCAAAACGTGATAATGCAACAGACAGCCTGACGGATTATTTTGCGGGGTATATTTCCCAGTGCGATGTATGGGAGAGGGCTTTATCAGATGAAGAAGTGCAGGCATATATCAATCGTGAACCGGATGTGGATGCTGAAAAACGGGGGTTTGCATTGGATATTGACAATGATGGCTGTTTCAATGCTGTGACTTATCATGGCGTTGCATTAGGAAACCATGCCAGAGTGGAGGAGGAAGTCAGCGATACCCTTAACGGAACTTCTGAGGTCATATCTTTGAAGCAGTCTGTAAAAGAGCCTCTTTCAGAAACCGAATTATCTGAAATATACGAAATGTGCCTGAACCAGTGGATAGAACATTATGCAGAACAAGGCATGAAATGCAGCTCCCAAATGCCGTACACGGTTAAGGCATGGAAAAAAGAAGGAACCGTTTATTTTGTAGGATGCCATAACGGAAAGGCTTATACGATTGGCACGATGGAAGAAAAAGGAACTTCCGAAGTGGTAATCTGGTGGGTGGAATTGATTTTAATGGTCATAGGCGGAGTCTGCGCTGTTGCTTTTGGGGTGTATATCAGTGTAAAGAGTAAAGCAATCAAAAAACTCACCGAAATACTTTACGGAAATGCAACATTGTTTAGTGCTTTGAAACGCATAGCGCTTGGAAATATTACTGCTGACACGTTTCTTTCTTTGTTTACTCTTTTATACAAAGGAAATGTACTTTTGGAAATATTGAAATTGTTGATTTCTGGTATAGCCTTTTGGTCTATTATCACTATATGCGTAAAATTTACTTCGTTAGTTCTGGGGTATGGGTGGGCGACGACAGCAGTTGAGCTGGCAGCTTTAGTCGTACAGGTAGGAATACACATTGCATCTTATCCTGACAGGGATGATTCGGAGGAAACAAAGTGTACTGTAACATTGTCAGAGGTAAAGTTTTCAAATCTGTCATTGGACGGTATGGGATGGAAGCCTGATAATAATGTGAATGCGAGAGATGTGCAGGGATATAGCAAGGGCACGGTGGATGAGGCTATAATAGAATCATATGAAGTTATTAAAAGCGGGGGAGAAAAAAGACGGCTATCAGAATGGAAAAGGGGAAATATGGATTCCCAGACAGTGGCAGCATATGACTTAGACATCGAAAAAAACGCAATAGTAGTTCAGGCAAGTTTTATATTGGAAAATACAGGATATATAGACACTACTGTTGAGGTATATGCAGAGGGGAAATCGTTTTTTGGTACGTCGGATAAAAAGAGCATTCTTGTTAAGGCAAAAAGAATAACTACTGTGGTGAAGAATTTTCAATTTAATTATTACTCGCTGCCGTCAGAGGTTAAGGAAATTAATGAAACCATAACATGGAATTGCAGTGCTGATTTGATGACGAAGGAAAGTATCAATGTGAAACTGTATTTTATTATGTCCCCACCGAAATGCCAATGGTTTGGCAAGCCGCTTTGGGCAGATGCACTGAAATACATCATACCCAAAGTGGAGGGTGTGTCAGATATGCAGAACTTATATGGAAGTATAACCAGAGCCATAAATGCAGAAACACAGTTGTTATATACACCTGAAAGCAATTATGTGACATGGGATATATTTAAACAAAAAATATTTTACTTATCCCGATTCTTATATAATATGTTCCACAGAGAACAGCCAGATGGGATGGAAATTACCTATCGTGTAAACTGTACGGACTGTGCTGCGATTGTAATGAGTTTTGCAAATATGCTGGGAGGGAATTTATGCTGTGAACGTATGGGAAATGCAAGCGGGGGGTCTCAATTTTCATTAAATCCCATCATACCAATAGGAAATTCGGAAATAGGAAACTATGGATATTTTCTATACCATGAAACAGCGATGCGGCATGACGGAACAGATAATGATAAGAATAATACGGTTCATAAGGTGTATGATGCATCTTTGAAAATAGGGATGCCATCATATGGGTACGGGCTGTCTGTAGGGATGAGTTTTTCACAATATACAGATGAAAGAGTGCATGGAAACCTTGAAGGTGTACAGGCGGGTCCCGATTCTTACCGTGAGTGTCTGTGTCCTATAACACCGGAGGGCGTGGGTTCTTGTGATTACGCTGTACAGGAAGGTTCTAATGCATTGCCAGTAATTGTTTAGCAGGAGGAAGGATTGTGGAGAAGATAGTTGAAAACATGAAGAAAACATATCTATTTGAAACATGGGAACGAAGAAAAATAGAAAAAACGGATATGTATTTCCCAGCCATGCTGAAATTTTCTGATAAAGAGGGCTTTGTAATTGAAAAAAGTGTTGCTCCGGTGAGGATTATGGGTTCCTATGAAACTACATGGAAGGACATCAGGAATGGAAATTCCAGATTCAGGGTAGAAGTAATCCCGTTTGGGAGCATGGAAGAAGCGGATGAGTATATCATATCGAAATTATGTTATGTTTCAGTCATGCTGCCAAGAGTGGACAAAAAAGAGAATGGGGACAGGATTATTTTTGGGATTCCCGATAGTATTTTAATAGGACGGGAACGTAATGTATACTGGTGTATGCAGAACCTGTGTGCCGAAAGAGTAGATCTTGCCAGATTCCAAAGCGGACTATTACAGGCAATTACCGGTCAGAAAGGGTAGACGGTAAAATTGGCAGTAAGGGAAAACAGGAAATATATTTTTGGATTTTTCTGTTTTCCTTAAAAAGCGTTTTATGGAATTGTGTGTGGAATACAGCAGGAAACGATTGGAAAGTGGAGCAAGATACATGGAGAAAAGAAACAGGAGAATACATGGCATAAAGTACAAGACAGTACGAAATAAAAATCTTGCTCACATCAGAGGGTATCGCAACAGAGAGAAAACTTGTTGCGGTACCCTCTTTTTTTATGTCGAATTTAGAGGGATTGGGTATTTTTTCCAATCTTTTTGTCAGCAGGTTGTTGTTCTAAATTGTGGTCAAGATACTGGTTAAGGTTGTCGAGTTTCCGATTAAGGTCGGCGGCTTCTTTCTCGGCAGACTTATAGGTTTTCTGTAAAGCCTGCTTTTTGGAACAGAGCGCATTGTAATCGCTGCGGAGCTTTTCAATATCAAGGTTTTTGGTGTCAATTCCAAGACGTTTCAGCATATTTTCCGCACCGTCATGGAGGATAAGCTCTGTTTCGTGCTGGCGCAGATACCTGTCTTTATCTTTTGATTTTTGATAGCGGATATGGTAGATGCGGTTGGTTTTATACTGCTCCGCATACTTTAAAACCTGTCCGAAATCTTTTAGCCGATGCTCCGTTTCCACAAGGCTTTCACGGGCTGTTTTTGCCAGTGTGGACTTGGCGGCAATCTGCTGTTCAAGCTCCGCAATAGAGCCTGCCTGACTGTAACTTGCGGCGGCAATTTTGAGGTTTTGAATGTCAGCCCAATGTTTTAAGCCGGGACTTTGCATGAATTTATCCCCGGTGGTGTCAATAAGGTTTTTCTTTGAATAATCTTTGACAACGGGCTTTTTCCTTGTTGGGAATGGCACACGCTTTTTATCCTTCGCAAGTGTCTTTTCCTCGATGCGTTCCTTTATCCGTTCTTTGGTATATTCAGCACCCAAAGACTTTGCGCTTCCACGGACAAAACGCTCCCTGTCCAGAGGACGGAAGGAGATAAATTTATGGGAATTTTCCCCGCCGGAACCGCCTTCGGTTACGATGGTTTCTCCCTTGATTTCGTAGCCTTTTGCCCGGAGCAGGTCAATGCAGTCCTCGTAAGTCGCAGCGTTTTTGATGGCTTCGTCAATGTCAGCTTTTAACTGTTCTTTCCATGAAGAACCGTTTTTGCCTGCCTGCCATTCCTTGTAAGTTTTTCCTCTGGCAGCACCCTTTTCAGACAATGGTTTTTCGCCTGGAATAATGACAGACAGCTCATGCTTCCGGCAGAGGTCATCGCTCATGTTGCGGATATTGTAATAGGTCTTTTTGCAGTCGTGATATTTCTCATGGTTAATGTTATCAGCGGCGCAAAAAATAATGTGGTTGTGAACGTGTCCTCGGTCTATGTGCGTAGTGACAACATAGGAGTATCTGCCCTCTAAAAGTTTGTCCGCAAGCTCCACGCCAATCTGGTGGGCTTCCTTATAAGAAACCTCGCCGGGAAGAAAAGACTGTATCAGATGGTAGGCTTTGTTTTTATCCGACTGGCTGGTTTTTGACAGGGCAAATTTGAAATCATAAGCGGCAGTTTCGGGGCTGCACCCATAAGAAGAAATTAGTATGCCCTCATCGGTTTTGTCAGGGTTGCAGATGTAATCTACTGCTTTACTGACGGTTGCCGTGATAGCATGGATTTTTGTGTATGCCATACCTTTTGCATCAGCTCCTTTACTTCTTTTACATCGGCTTCATATACGTTGCCTGTGGCGTTCATGCGCTTTGCAATCTGGTTTAAATTGTTCCCGATTTTGGCAAGTGCAGCGTTGTATTCCCGCAACTCTGAATAGTCAACGTCATAGACGAAACCGTAAAGGATTAAGTGCCGCAGAAAAGCGGATTTGCTTTTCATTCCAGATAGTTTCTGCTTCTGCGTGAGGATATAGTCCTCGTCCTCGCTTAGATAAATCTGGACAGGGATTTTGCGTTCTCTTTTTGGCATTTATGCGCTCCTTTCTCTGCATTGGATTGATGGAAAATGCAGTTGTTTATGCCATATCTGGCGGGATGTTTTTTGGCAAAAACGGTCAGTCCTGCTCTGGCAGAACGAAGCGGTTTTTGCGCTTTCAGGGGTTCAGGGGGATTTTCCCTCTGCAAGTCAATTTTCGCAAGTTTCACTTGGGGAACTTGCGGGAATTGAGCCTATGTTGTCATGACATAGGCAGTGCTTGCTATCTTTGGCAAACTGCCCGTAGGGAGTTTGCGTGTTGTACGAGCTTAGGCGAGTGTCCCACAACACATAAGGGCGTTGCCGCCTGTTCTTTTGTAAGGATTTTAAGGTATCTGGCTGTTAGGGGATAGTCCCGGCAAATAAAAAACTGCCATAACCAAAGCAGGGCAGAGTTACCCTGATTGGCTCATAGCAGTTTGAGTGTCGATTTATGAAGTTGTAATGATTTTATCCACTAAAGATTTTAACAAGCGGCAGGAGGAAAGTCAATAAAAGAAGGCAGGAAAATGAAATCAAAAAAAGTTTAAAGAAATTCGGTAATTGGTACAGGTAAATCGTACCGATTGCCAATAGAATGAGATTAAAAATCCACAAGAAAGGGGGCAGGGCATGAATGCAGCAGAGCGCAGGAGCGAGATTATCAGTATCCTGATTGTCCGACACCACGCAACAACAAAAGAGCTGGCAAGCGAATTTGATGTGACTGTGGGTACGATAAAAAGCGACATTCAGGCTCTCTCTTTTGCGTATCCAATCTATACAAAGCCAGGAGTTGCGGGCGGCGTTTTCATGGGAGGGCATTACAATCCGCACATCAATTCGCTGACGCCGATGGAACTGGAAACTTTAAAAGAAGTTTACGAAGAAGCGGAGGACAGGCATAAGAAAGTCCTTGCACAGATTATACATAAATACGGTCCCGACAAGCTGGAATTATAAAACTTGCCATTCCGCTAAAGCACATAATCTTTACAGAACCGTTCATAGCAGACGGAGAGTGCTTATGTGCTTTTTGGGCTGACAAGTCCAGAAATGATTTTATCCAAACGGGCAGAAAAAAATCTGCCTGCCAGCACAGATGTGCTGGCGAGTGTACCTTGAAAATTGAATATGCAAATACATACGGGACGTGTGGGATATGCGAAGCCGCTATGCGGACACGCCATGAGTTGCCTGCTTCCTTTCTATATATGGAAGTGTGTGCGAAGGAATACTGAAAGCTGGTATTGAAGTTAAGGCAGTGAGCGATGAATGTCTGGCAAAAAGTGTAGCAGTTGCATGAGGCTGTGAGGCATATCTTTGATAATGATACTTCCGGTTTTTCCGGTCAATTTAGAATGACGGTGCGATACCGATGTGGACAGTGTAATGAGCTGTCACTCGTATGTGTTTATTGAAAAAGTTGAAAATAGATTTTATCTGCTGATGAGAGCCAGGAAAGAGGTTCGTGGTTGTCATGGGCAGATAAGGCTACAATTATTGGAAGGGGGAATTTATTTGGGAACAGAGAAATTGTTAAGATATAGTATGCAGTTGGCAATGCTGCGGCAACTTTTAATAGCAAAAAAAATTACTGAAAAAGAACATCAAAAGATTGAATATCGGTTGAAAAAAGATTATGGAATAATTTCCAATATTACCAGTTGCAATTTAAAATAATTTATTGTATAATTTCATTGTACACTATAAAAGGAACACGACAAAACGGAGGTAGTACAGTGGAAGTAGAAGTGATAAAAGCAAAGCGCAATTTGACTGACCGTTCAAAGGGAAAAAAGATAGACAGAATGCGTGTAGCTGCGTATTGCCGGGTAAGTACAGATTCAGAAGATCAGTTACATAGTTATCGGTCACAGGTGCAATATTATACGGACCTTATTGAAAAAAATAAGGAATGGGTTATGACTGAAATATATGCTGATGAAGCAATCACTGGAACACAGATAACAAAACGTGAAGGCTTTCAGAGAATGATTTCAGACTGCATGGATGGAAAAATTGATATGGTCATTACGAAGTCAATTTCAAGATTTGCAAGAAATACGTTAGATACTCTTAAATATGTAAGAATGTTAAAAGAAAATAACGTGGCAATATTTTTTGAGGATGAAAATATCAATACGCTCACAATGGATGGAGAACTGCTTTTAGTGGTATTAAGCTCCGTTGCACAGCAGGAAGTGGAAAATATTTCTGATAATGTGAAAAAAGGCTTAAAAATGAAGATGAAAAGGGGCGAATTAGTTGGCTTTCAAGGCTGCATCGGTTATGATTATGACCCAGAAACCAAAAGTATCAGTGTAAACCCTGATGAAGTAGAAATTGTGAAATATATCTTTACAAGGTATGTGCAGGGAGCAGGCTCTTTTGTAATTAGCCGGGAACTAAACGAGTTGGGTTATAAGACAAAACTCGGAAATGACTGGACACAATCAACCGTCATTGGAGTAATTAAGAATGAAAAGTACAAAGGCGATATTCTGTTGGGAAAGACATTTACTGTTGACCCAATATCAAAAAGACGGTTGGAAAATTTAGGGGAAGAAGACCAATTCTATATAAAAAATCATCATGAGCCAATTATTTCAGAAGAAATGTTTGATAAGGCACATGAGATATTAAAAAAGCGTGGAAAGAGTCGTTCAGCCCTACATCAAGTATCGGCAGGAAAACGAGAAAAGTTCACACGACAGTATGCATTTAGCTGTATGTTAGAATGTGGATTTTGTGGCAGCAATTTATCAAGGCGAAGATGGCATAGCGGTTCGGACTACTCTAAAATTATCTGGTCTTGTGTCACTGGAACAAAAAAGGGAAAAAAGTTTTGTCCTGACAGCAAGGGGATACCTGAAAAAGTAATAGAAGATGCTTTTATAGAGTCCTACAAGCTGCTGTGTGGAGATAACAGAGAAGTTTTAGATGAATTTATTGAAAGAGTGGAGGTAACACTAAGTGAAAGCAATATCGAAAAGAGTATTGAAAAGATAGACAAAGAAATTACCTCCATAGAGAGTAAAAAGAAAAAACTTCTGGATATGTGTCTGGAAGATAAAATTGACCAATTAACTTATGAAGCCAAAATGGAAGAACTATCAGAGAAATCGAAGAAGCTGCTTGTGGAAAGGCAGGATTATGTGGCAAAGCAGGATGATGAAAAAAATCTGAAACGCCGAACCAAAGAATTTAAGGCTCTCCTTGAAAAAAACCAAGTGTTGGAAGAATTTGATAGGGGAGTGTTTGAAAGTATAATAGAAAAAGTAATAGTTGGTGAAATAGACGAAAATGGAAATAAAGACCCTTATAAGTTGACATTTGTATATAAGACGGGTATTTCAAACAAGGTTGATCCGAAGATACAGCAGAACACAAAACTCGGTGAGAGCCTAAAGGCAGAACTGAAAAAAATGTGTTCCCATGCAGTAGACGAGGTAAAAGAAGCGTGTTCCCATATACTTCTCGACACATGTAGAGACTATTGTGTTGATACAAAAGAAAACCTCGTAGAAATCCTTTATTTTAGGCACTTTGCGAAGCATTTCACGTTCACTTCGGAGGGTGAAAAAATCCGAAATAAGCACCTCAAAAACTACTTTGACGTTTCGGTGGTAGTTGATATCGGGTGTGGGAACACAAACGGAAAATAAAGGGTTTGGGCAATTAACGTGTCTATGTAGTGTCCACCTTGCTGATAAAAAGCGGACAACAGGCTCTTAGAAATTGAACGGGATAGGTGTATCATTAGAGATAGTGGTACGCTTATTTTTTTGATCCAATTTGCAGCTTTGAACATTCTGCTATCCGTCTATATAATGAAATCAAAAAAGGATGGTGGACTTTATGAGAGAAAAGAAAAATCATTTGTATGTGGATAGTGGGGAACGGAGCATTTTGTTACATAGCCTTGTGGAACTGAAAAATCAGCTCATACAGCAAGGCAGATATACAGACTGCGTTGACGAACTTATTTTTAAGGTTATCCATGCACCTATAAAAAAATTAAGAGTAGAGCTTGTAGGGGGAAGTGATGTACGATAAGGAATTTAAAGAACTGGTGAAGATAGCAGCAGAGAAATTAAAAGACGAATCCGTATTGAAACTGCTACAAGCCGATGTAAGTTATCAAAAAGACAGTAAGGATGAGGGATATGCGGAGGATGCCTTTAACCAGCTTGATTTGACGGAGAAACAGAGGGAAGTTTGCCAACATCTTATAGATTGCAGGGAAAAGCAGGATTTTGAATACGGCACTCATGCGTATATTGCAGGACTGATGGATGCGTTTCATATTATGGCGGTATTGTTTCCAGAAAAATGGGATACGGAGAGAATAAGAGAAGCCTTATCACAAAAGAACAGATAAGGCAGAGAATAAAACGGAATAGATTTTTACATAGCCGATTGGTGTAGTTTAGCAAATAAAACAGCCAGTCGGCTTTTTTTATTGCCATGAATCCTTTACATAGCCACCTTGACAAAGTGGCTAAATCTATGCGAAAGGAGGACGCACCCTATGTCAAATTGCAAAGTAATCGCTTTAACCAACCAGAAAGGCGGCGTTGGCAAGACCACCACGGCGGTCAATCTGGGCGTGGCTCTGGCACAGCAGGGCAAAAAAGTTCTGCTCATTGATGCCGATGCACAGGCAAATTTAACCATGTCGCTCGGTTACAGCCGACCAGACGACTTGCCCGACACACTCTCCACCATCATGCAGGACATCATTGATGATAAGCCCGTCGATGTTTCCAGAAGCATCCTGCACCATGACGAGGGCGTTGACCTGCTCCCGTCCAACATTGAACTGTCGGGACTGGAAGTAAGGCTGATAAACGCCATAAGCCGTGAAAGCGTATTGAAAACCTGCATCAATGAAGTGAAAAAGAATTACAATACTGTCCTCATTGACTGTATGCCGAGCTTGGGTATGCTGACAATCAATGCACTTGCGGCTGCTGACAGCGTGGTTATCCCGACACAGCCCCATTATCTTTCTGCCAAAGGCTTAGAGCTGTTGCTTCGCTCCGTGTTTAAAGTGAAACGGCAGATTAACCCGCACCTGCGGATTGACGGCATCCTTATGACGATGGTAATGCCACGCACGAACATCTCTAAGGAAATCACGGCAACGGTAAAAAGTGCCTACGGGCAGAGAATCAAGGTATTCGATGCACAGATACCCCACTCCATCCGTGCTGTGGAAGCCACCGCAGAGGGAAAGAGCATTTTTGCCTACGACAAGGGCGGCAAGGTAGCCGCCGCTTACGAGCAGTTCGGAAAGGAGGTGGCAGAGCTTGGCGAGAAGCAGAGAAAGCAAAATCGAGCTGACCGCATACGATGACCTCTTTGAAACGGACGAGAGCCGTGCGGAAGCGAATCTAAGCAAAATAAGGGAAATCCCGATTGCGGAGATTGACGAGTTCCCAGACCACCCGTTCAAGGTCTTAATGGACGAGGACATGGAGCAGCTTGTGGACAGCGTAAGGCGGAGCGGCGTGATGACCCCTGCCACTGTCCGCCAGAAAGAGGATGGGCGGTATGAGCTTATCAGCGGTCACAGGAGGAAAAAGGCTTGCGAGATTGCAGGGCTTGAAACGCTCAAATGCGAAGTTAAGGAGCTGACCCGTGACGAAGCGATTATCGTCATGGTTGAGAGTAATCTCCAAAGGACTACTATCTTGCCGAGTGAGAAAGCCTTTGCGTATAAGATGCGGCTTGAAGCGATGAAGCGACAAGGACAGCGTACAGATTTAACTTGTTCCCCAGTGGGTAACAAGTTGCAAGGCGTAAAATCATCAGATGAACTTGCCGAGAAAGTCGGGGAAAGTAAAAATCAGATTTTCCGCTATATCCGTCTGACCGAGCTTGTACCCGAAATCCTGCAAATGGTTGATGAACGCCAAATTGCTTTCCGCCCTGCGGTGGAAATCTCCTATTTGTCCGAGGAACAGCAATATACGCTTTTAGAAGCGATGGGCTACAACGATGCGACGCCCTCTCTTGCACAGGCTATCAAGATGAAAAAGTTCATGCAGGAGGGAAAGCTCACGGATGAGGTTATCCAGAGCATCATGCAGGAGGAAAAGCCAAACCAGAAAGAAAAACCCGCCTTTAAGGACGAGCGGATAACCAAGCTCATACCGAAATCCATTCCCAGAGGGCAGGAAACGGATTTTGTCGTAAAGGCGTTGGAGTTTTACAACCGCCACTTACAGCGGAGCAAGGCTCACGAGAGGTAAGGCAGGAAAAATAGGGATTTTGGAGATGGACGCCGAGGGGAAAGTCTGCCCTTTGGGAAACAGAAAAAATTTTTTGACTTCCCCCTCTCCACACCTCTCCCCCTAGATACTGCCAGTAACTATCCGAGAAAAGAAATATTAAAAGCTGTCCAGATGGGCGGCTTTTTTTCTGCCAGAAAGTCAGCTATCAACATGAGAACGAACAGGAGGTAATGAATGAAGATATGTAAATTATTGAGGAGAGCTGCGGCGTTTGCTTTAGCTGCGGTCACGGCACTGTCCGCCGTCCCTGCCACGACAGCGTTTGCGGCAGGCGACATCGGCACGATTTCCTTTACCCACACTTACGACGGCGCAGGGAACGCAATCAGATATAATTCCAGTGCGAACATCGGCGGTCATACCGCAGGAGGGACGGGCGAATATAAGTACCGCATGTATGTGGACGGGGAAACGGCGTTCTGCCTTCAGCCAGGAGTGCCGCTGAAAACAGGAAATACGCTTGCAAAAGCGTCTTCCAACGCTTGGAACTCCCTTTCCGCAGAACAGAAAAAGGCGGTGGGGCTTGCCCTGCTTTACGGCTATCAGGGCAACAGCGGGAATCTGTCTGGAAGCGATGACGAGAAATGGCTTGCCACCCAGACCCTTGTATGGGAGTTCGTCACGGGATGCCGCAATTCTGCAAGCCCGTACAGCCAGACAAGCACGACCGTTTACAGCCTGCACTTTGGCTCGAACTATGCCAACAGCGGGGCGAGGGCGGCTTACGACCAGATTGTATCATTCATGACAAGGCACAGCACAATTCCGAGTTTTATGTCAGCAGGCAAGAAAGACATTACAAAGGAGCTTGCCTATAAGGACGGGAAATACAGCCTGACGCTGACGGATAAAAATAATTCCCTCTCCGAGTATTCCTTTACCAGCTCCGACAGCAATGTGAAAGTTTCCAAGTCTGGGAACAAGCTCACCATCACGTCAAAGAAAGCCATTGACGGCAAGGCGAGGATTACGGCGACAAGAAATAATACGCCGACGGTCAGCAGCGGGGCGATGATGATTGCCTATGGCGACCCGAACTTGCAGGATGTCATTACAGGCGTGGAGAACGTGGACACCATGACGGCGTATATCAACGTGGAAACGCCGACAGGGACGGTCGCACTGAAAAAGACTTCCGAGGACGGCGTTGTCAGCGGGATTTCCTTTACCATCAAAGGCGACGGCTTCAACAAGACCGTAAAGACAGATAAAGACGGAAATATCACGGTGGAGGGCTTATTCCCCGGCACTTACACCGTCACGGAGCAGTCCATCGACCGCTATGAGCCGCAGAAAACCCAGACCGTGACGATTATCGGGGGAAAGACTTCTACGGTCACATTCAGCAATACTTTGAAGCGTGGCAGTCTGGAAGTCGTCAAAACATCCGAGGACAATCTTGTGGAGGGCGTGAAGTTCCACCTTTACGGCACTTCTTTAAGCGGATTGGCGGTGGATGAATACGCCGTGACCGATAAGAACGGGCTGGCAAAGTTTGAGAATGTCCTTATCAGCGGCAGCACGCCGTACACCCTTGAGGAAGTGGACACGGCTATCCGCTACGTTGTCCCCGCATCCCAGACCGCCCCGATTGAGTGGAAAAAGGTCACAAAACGCAGTTTTACCAACATCTTAAAGAAATTCAATGTCACGGTATTAAAGACCGACATGGAAACGGGGAAGAAGCCGCAGGGCGACGCTTCCCTTGCAGGTGCGGTTTACGGCATCTATCAGGGCGAGGAATTAGTTGACACTTATACCACCGATGAAAACGGGCAGTTCACAACGAAGTATTATATCTGCGGGAACGATTGGAGCATCCGTGAGATTACCCCGTCCGAGGGCTATCTTTTAGATACTACAATCCACCATGTAGGGGCAGAGCCAGAGCTTTACACCGTGGAATATAATTCTGCCAAGAATGATGTAAACGAGCAGGTTATCAAAGGCAATATCGCCATCATCAAGCACACCGACAACGGCGAAACCCAGATTGAAACGCCAGAGGAGGGGGCTGTCTTTGAGGTATATCTGAAATCCGCAGGCGGCTTCGATGCGGCGGAGGAAACCGAGCGTGACACGCTTATCTGCGATGAAAACGGCTTTGCCCAGACAAAGGATATGCCGTATGGCATCTACACCGTACACCAGACCTCTGGATGGGACGGGCGTGAGCTGATGAAAGACTTTGACGTGTTCATCTGCAAGGACAGCCAGACTTACCGCTACCTTATCAACAACGCCAACTTCGAGAGCTATATTAAAATTGTTAAGAAAGACGTGGAAACGGGCAAAGTTATCCCCTATGCAGGGGCAGGCTTCCAGATTTACGACCCAGAGGGAAACCTTGTAACAATGAAATTCACTTATCCAGAAGTGACGGAGATTGACACGTTCTACACCACGGCAGACGGCGGTCTTATCACGCCGCAGACTTTGGAATACGGCAAGGGCTATTCTCTCGTTGAGGTGCAAGCTCCATACGGCTATGTCCTCGACTCCGAGCCAGTCTATTTTGATGTGGAGCAGGAAAACTCCGAGGAGGAAAGCGGTATTACCATTGTCAAGGTGGAACGCTCCAATATGGCACAGAAAGGAAAGATTACAGTATCCAAGTCTGGCGAGGTATTCAGTAGGGTATCAGGAAACAAGGGGCTGTACCAGCCGATTTTTGCCGTGGATAATTTAGAGGGTGCAGTTTACGAGATTACCGCAGCCGAGGACATTATTACAACCGATGGCACGGTCAGAGCCGAGAAAGGCGAAGTCGTAGATACGCTTACCACAGGGGAAGATGGTACGGCGGAATCCAAAGAGCTTTATCTCGGAAAGTATGAGGTAAAGGAAGTGACTGCCCCGTATGGCATGGTATTAAACGATGAAATCCATGCCGTGGAGCTTGTGTATGCGGGGCAGGAAATCGAAGTGACGGAAACAGGCACGGAATTTTACAATGAGCGTCAGCGTGTGGAAATCGACCTCAATAAAACTCTTGAGGTGGACGAAGCATACGGCGTAGGCAGCAACGGAGAAATCAAAGACGTCACGTTTGGTTTGTATGCAGCCGAGGAGCTGACCGCAGCCGACGGCTCTGTTATCCCTGCGGACGGATTGATTGAAGTCATCTTCCTTGATGAGAACGGTCACGGAAAGGCAATCAGCGACCTGCCGATGGGCAGCTATTATGTGCAGGAAATATCAACAAACGCAGCTTACCTTGTAAGCGATGAGAAATACCCTGTTGACTTTGAGTACGCAGGACAGGAAACAGCCGTCGTGAACATCACGGCAAATGAGGGAGAAGCCATTGAAAACGAACTGATTTACGGCTCTGTCAGCGGCAGGAAATCCAACGAGGACGGTGAGGATTTAGGCGGTGCGTTAATCGGCATCTTTCAGACGGGGACAACGGAATATACAAAGGAAAATGCGATTGCGACTGCCACATCTGAGGATGACGGCAGTTTTTCTTTTGGCGAAGTTCCGTATGGCACATGGGTAATCCGTGAAATCGAAAGCCCGAAAGGATATGTACTCTCCGAGGAAGAAATCAGCGTAACAATCGGCGAAGTAGATGAGGTTGTGGAAATCGAGCTTGTCAATTATTTCATCAAAGGCAATATTGCTCTGACAAAAGTAGACAAGGACTATCCCGACAACAAGCTCACAGGTGCGGTATTCGAGGTCTACTCTGATGCCAACGGCGACGGAAAACTGGACAAGAAAGATGAGCTGCTCGGCGAGATGGGCGAGGTGGAAAAAGGCGTGTACCAGATGAGCGACCTCAGATACGGCAAGTACCTTGTCCGTGAGAAAACCGCCCCGACAGGCTTTGTTCTGGACGAGAATGTTTATCCCGTATCCATCGAGGAAAACGGCAAGACCTACAACGTGGAGAATGAAGCGGGCAAAGGATTTTTAAATGAAGCGCAGAAAGGCTCATTAAAAATCGTCAAGACATCCTCTGACGGCAAAGTGGAGGGCTTCTCTTTCCGTGTGATTGGAAAAGATTACGACCAGACATTCAAGACGGACAAAAACGGCGAAATCGCCATTGACGGCTTGCGTATCGGCGAGTACACCGTGTCCGAAGTCAGCGATAAGGCATCCTCTGGCTATATCCTGCCCGCCGACCAGAAAGTGACCATCAAGACGGACGAAACGGCAACCGTAACCATGCACAACGAGCTGCGTGATACACCAAAAACAGGCGACGATTTTAACCTCGGCTTGTGGGTAAGCCTTGCGGCGGCATTTACAGTCGGTGCGGGAATCTTCGGGTTTGCAGGCTACCAGTGCGGAAGAAAGAAAAAGGAGGACTAAGGGATGAGGGCAAAGACAATCATTGCTGCCATTCTTGCCGTATTCATGGTAAGTGCGGCGGTATGGCTGAAAATCCGTAACAGGAAGAAATAAATTAAGACAGATTGATGTAGATCGGGGCGGTTGGAAGATACCGCCCTCTTTTCATGTATGGAGGTAATTATGGACAGTCTGAAAACCATTGAGGGCAAAGTCAGAGCCGTCCTGCAAGAGAATGAGGACGCCAGAAATGACGACATGGTGCTGTACCTTGCCCTCTGCAATCTTTATCTGAAAGGTGCTGGAGCTATGCCGCTTGCCCAGATACTTTTGAACCATAAGGAGCTTGGCTTGCCGAGCTTTGAGAGCGTGGGCAGGACACGCCGCAAATTGCAGGAGAAATGCCCAGAGCTTTTAGGGAGCGTGCGGATGCAGAAAGTCAGAGCCAAAGGCGAAAAGGCATACCGCAGATATGCAAAAGAATCGTGAGGTGAAAGATGCAGGATAAGTCTTTTGAATATGGTGGGCATCATTTTATCCCAGAGCGGCAGTTTACAAAGCGGGAAGATGATTTTTTTAAGATTACCCGCAGATTAAAGACAGATAGGGAACTTGGCTTTTTCGCCGCCGACTATTACGGCAGGGGAAGCCAGAAATTCCCTTATTCTTATGATGATTTTTATGCTGCATCCACGGACAGGAAGTGCGATATTTTCCGCTGCGTGGAGAACGGCAGGCTGTACGTCCCCTGCCAGTATGAATTGCAGCAATATATGGACGAAAAGCAAAAAGAGAGGAGGAACGCCTATGAACGGTGAAACACGCTCCAATCAGGGCTATGAAATCATAGAGGGCTGCACTATCGGGAACACGGAGCTTGTCATCGGGCATCACCCGAAAGCCCCGAACCCTTATGTATGCTGGTACTGCAAGGGCGGCGACAACTACTATTGGGGCTGCTACTGCAACACACTCGAAGCGGCGAGGGAAAAGTTGAATGAACGCTACCAGTCGGAGTGCCAGATGCCATATAACCAACAGCACGATAAAAAGGCGAAGCAGCGCGATGGGCGTGAGCGGTAGTATGGGCAGCAATGAAAACAACAAGAAGTATGACTGCACGATTTGTCCTTACCCCCGATATAAGGACAGCCGTGTTATCTTCTGCGACGTCTGCATCCGAAAGGTTTTGGACTGGCAGAGGGAGAAAAAGCAAAGAAAGGAGAAGCCCGATGGAGAATGAAGAAAAACGGATGATTAGCTCCTATGAGGTCACGCAGAGCATCCACATCGGCAAAAAGGAAGTCGTGTTCGGCATAGATGAGAAAGAGGAATACCCGTATCTTGTCTGCTGTTGCACTTACGACAACCCGCTGTCCGCAGAATGGGTGACCGATGCGGTCGGCTCTGACGACTATCTGGAAGCCATGCAGATGTTTACCGACAGGGTGCAGGAACAGATAGAAAGTGTAAGAGCCGAGCAGGAACAGTTCAAGTTTGACATGACCCCGTTTACCATAGACGACTGCATCCCAGACGACAAAAGCGGCAGCATTGTGGGCAAGGTCGTTGTCATCAATGCCGAGGTCAACCGCCATGAGTACAGGCATTCCGCCTACCAGCTTGTACTGGCGGACGGCGGTCACGGAGCGTTGGGCGGCAGGGGGCAGGCGGTGTTCGGCACTTCCCTTGCGGACGGCAAGCACGCCCGATGGGAACGGTGCGACGTGCTTGGGGAAATCAAGCCAGAGAAGATGCCCGTCTGGGCAAAGGAAGCACTCGCAAAAATCAAGGAACAGGAAAAGGCGAAAAAATCAAAGAGCAGGGAGGAACGCTGATGGAGGTACGGGCTTTGACGCAATCCGAACAGAAATACACCTACGCCCAGAGTATGCAGCTTGAGGGGCAGACGGGGTGCATCGGTCATCTCCGTGGGGACTTTGGCGGCTCTGGAAACGAGTTTCATACCGATTGGTCTGACACAAGGGAACAGTGGAAAACCGATGAATTTAAGGCAGGGCTTGACGATGTAATCAACGCCCTGCGTGAAGATAAGGGGCTTCTGCACAGCCGCCGTGATATGTCGTCGGCTGCAAGGCAATCCCCCGATGCCGCCTTTATGGGGAATTACTGTACTGAGTACGGCTTCCGTGTAGATACTGACAAACACGCTTTCCTGCTCCGTTGCAACCCGACAAAGGGCGACTATAACTTTTACTGCTACTGCTATGTGAAAGAATGGCTCGATAAGCATATATCCAGAGCGGAACAGGGAATCCACTTTATAGACCCCCATTACAAAGAGCTGTTCCGCATCCCCGATGGCGGGAAAATCATTATCAACTATGCGTGGGGAGAAAAGGCGGAAAAGACCTGCCGTTTCATTGACGAATGCCATACCGAGGTGGGCAGCAATCTCTACCATATCTGCGAGTTTGCCGAGCGTATGGAAAGGAACGGGCATAGCTGCGAGCCGAAGCCGCAAGAGCCGCCGTCCGCACAGAAAGCCCCGAAACACAAAGACCATGAACGATAGGAGATGTGACTATGAATATTCAGGATATAGCAAAAAGCAAGGAAAAGAAAGCGGTTTTTCATATGGTATTGGAGGAAGCCTGCCGGCAGTGGTGCGATGGCATTGAAGATGCGCCAGAGAGGAAAGACGGTGAGGGCTTTGCCGATTTTTTCTATGAGATTTTTGAGGATAAGGAAAAGGAATATGTTCAGCAGGTAAAAGAGATGAATGGCGGCAGGCTTCCCCTTTTACAGCCAAAAGACAAAGACCATGAACGATAGGAGGTATGGGATATGGCAGTCAACCCAAAAGCCATAAGAACCTTAAACAAGGTTCTGGACGCAGGCTTTACCGAAGAAAAAGCCATCGCCGCCATGACGATGGACGACATTCTCTCCATGCAGGGCATCACAGTGGCGGACATCACGCTCATCAACGAGCTGCAAAAGAGCATCAAGGGGAACAAGGTTATCTCCTTTCTGGGAGGTGGCATGGAATGAGCGCAGCAAGGCAGGTCTGCATGACGGACAGCAAAGGCAGGACGCTTTTTTCTGTTCCCGATGGCGGTATCATCCGTATGTTTTATGGGAACGGGGAGGATTATTTTGCCGTCTGCCGCTATCTGGACGAAACCCATGCAGAGATTGACGGCGTAAGGTACGCCGTTCGGGAGTTCGCAAGGCGAATGGAAAGAAATAAAATCAACTATGCCCCTGCTTAAATGTGGGGCATGGACAACAGGAGGATTGATATTTTTATGGAACAGATTGTTTTGTCGGGCGGTGATAAAGAGTGAGTACCGAGTTAATCAACCGCATCACGGTAAAAAAAGACGGCGTGTATGTATCTTCCCACAGCTCCAACGACACCTCGCCCTACCATTCATGGAGGTGCAAGGGCTTGTCGGAAATCTATGATGCCGAGGGTCAGAAAGGGCTTGACCGTGAGGTTATCCGTATGCTCTATGAGTATGCCGAGCTTCGTGGGACGCATAAGAGCCTTGCCCGTTACCGCTACGCAAAGGACGCCCCCGCTGCCCATGCCATTTATCAGAAATATATGGACAAAATAGACGACCGCTACGGGCAGATGGACGAAGCCGACCAGAACAGCGTCTGGTACAAGCCCACGGAAAAGGCAAAGGAGTACCGAGCCTATGAGCGGGACATGCGGGAAAAGATGTATTCCGAAATCGCTGAAAGATGCGGGGAATACGACAGGAAGCAGAAAAACAAAGATTTGGAACGATAAGGAGGTGTGAGCCTATGGCTGCAAAGTACCAGCTTATTACGGAGCTGTACCGCCGCACGGGAATGGCGGTCGCAAAGAACCCGCAGGCTTGGCAGGGCTTTTTATCCTCTGCCTGCCACAATTACAAGTGCCGCTTTGACGAGCAGCTCTTGATTTACGCCCAACGCCCCGATGCCACCGCCGTAGCCGAGATTGGCACATGGAACAGGCTCTTTAAGCGTTGGGTGAACAAGGACAGCAAGGGGATTGCGGTCTTTGACCCGAAAGGGCGCAGGAACACGCTGAAATACTATTTTGACGTTTCCGACACCCATGAGGGCTACTACGGCAGCCGAGCCGTCCCGATATGGCAGATGGATAAGCGGTATGAGCAGCCCGTCATGGAACGGCTTGCGGACAGGTTCGGCGGCACGGAGGGCGGCGACCTTGCCACGTTTTTAATTCAGACAGCGGAGAACGCCGTGGAGGGCAATTTACCCGATTACCTCTCACAGCTAAAGGGCTGCACGAAAGACAGCTTTTTAGAGGAACTGGACGACTATAATATAGAAGTGATTTACAAACGGCTTGCCGCAAACAGCGTCGCCTATATGCTGTTAAGCCGCTGCGGTCTGGATGCGGGAGGATATTTTGAGCGTGAGGACTTTGCGGAGATTATAAATTTTAACACGCCCCAGACATTGAACGCCATCGGCATCGCCACAAGTGACATTTCCGAGATGGCGTTAAGGGAAATCTCTGCGGCAGTCCGAAATGTGCAAATCGAAGCAAAATGTCAGAACCGCACATTTGCAAGGAACATTGCAAGCCAGTATGATAAAGGCAGGAAACAACCCGAAAGGAGCGAAAATAATGAGCGAAATCACTTACACGAAACAGGCGGACTACCTTATACCCGACCTGACATTACCGACAGAGCCAGAGCTTCCGCTTGGCAGGTACGCTTTGATGCACAGGGATTATCTGGAACAGCACAAAAGAGTGACCTATCTCAATCTGCTGACAGCGGGCAGACTGAACGCACACCTTTACCAGACCGAGCAGACGGCGTTGCAGAGGTTAGAGCTTCTGACGAAGCAGTTAGCAGCCGAGCAGGGAGTGACGGAGGAGCTGAAAGAGAAAGCCCCGATGCAGTGGCTCGGCATGATGAACAACATCCGCAGCCAAGCGGAGGAAACCATCTTGAGCGAACTGATTTACAATTAGAAAATTCAGAACCAGAACCAGAGCCGCAGTCGGACGGCGGCAGGCAGGAAGATAAAACAGACACGGCACAGACCGCAGAGCCAGAGGGACAGACGGAAAAAGGCAGCGTTGCCAACGAGGAAGAAGTTGCCGTCAATCTCCCGACCGTAGACGAACAGATTGAAAGGATAGCTGAAGCAGAGGACGAAAAAGCCTCTGCTTTTGTTGTTTCACAGGAGGACATTGATGCCGTCCTTGTAAAAGGGAACAGCGTTGCGAACGGGAAATACCGCATTTACCACCAGTTCCAGAAGCAGGAAGATAAAAAGAAGAACATTGATTTTCTGAAAAGGGAATATGGCACGGGCGGATTTTTTGTTAATTTTTCAGACGGCACGGAGGGGTATGTGTGGTACAGCGGCAAGGGCATCTCCATTGACCGTGACGGCATCTCCACCGAACACGACCTTGTTTTGAGCTGGTCGAAAGCGGAAAAACGGCTGCGGGAGCTGGTTAAGGATAACCGCTACCTCAATCCCAAAGAGAAAGACCATTACGCCGACTATCTGGAAAGCATCTCTGCCCCGCAGCATGAAATCGACACCCAGAGGAAACTGGCAAGGCAGCGTTTTATTGAGGAAAAAAGGGAGCTGCCCCCTGCGGACAAGCGGGACACGCTCGCCCTGCGGCTCTCCGACTTCATCCGTGACTTGGACGGCTATGAAAAAGACTTGTTGGGCGTGATTGGATGCAGGGATTTTGCGGATATGCCCGCCGACCTTATGGAACAGGCATTACAGCATCCCGACAACGTGCAGGAACTGTTAGACTTCCTCTCCCTTGTGCAGAAAAAGACGACCAGCGTTTACAGCCGCAGCAATGCGTGGCGATTCTCGCAGGAGCTTACGGAGCTGTACCCTCTCCGCTACCTCTACCACGAGGGCGACGTGGTGTATATCGGGGCGGACAAATATGAGATTACCGCCTTTGATGAGAACGCCGTGTCCCTGCGAAATGCGGAGTTCCCGTTGTTCGGAAAAGAGTTTAGCAGGGAGGATTTTGAGCAGAAATTAAAGGAGAACCCTGCGAACGACCATTTAAAAACGGTCATCACCGAAAGCCAGAAAACAGAAACACTTGCCGAGGAAAAGCCCGACAGCATCACCCTCTCAATCGGCTTCTCCGAGCATCCCGCTTTTTATGACAAGGAGCTGAACGACCGATTTACGGATTTGAGTTTCGCTCTGGGAAATAAACTGCTCGGCATTCTGGACGAAAAACAGAACCGTGAAAGGGAGAATGAGGAGAACCATGTCGGATGGTATCATAAGACCGATTTTGAAATCCATGCCGTCATCGGCGGCGAGGAATTTAATTATGAAGGGCGGTTTGACATCGGCGACGGCGAGGGGGATTTAATCGCCCATATCCGAAATTTTTATGAATATTCCCTCTCCCCCGACTGCCCGTTTATCCCAGAATGGAAACGGCAGGGCGAAGATTATTACCGAGAGAAAATGGAATCCCTGCGTCTGGGGCATGACGTGTTCATCCCATTCTTGGAGCGGAACACGGGGCTGACCCAAGAGGATGAAAAGCGGCTTGGCGATATAATGGCTACCGAGGAGGACTGGTTTCACAGGAGGAAAGAACCCACCGAGGAAGAACTATTGGAACAGGCGAAAGGCTGCATTGACGCATACTGCGATGCGGAGTTTGGCGGCGACGCCGAAGTGGACTATACGGATTTATCCAACGTCAAGATTGCCTTTCAGAATACCGAGGACGGCTTGCATGGGATACAGGTATCCGTCAACCTCTTGCAGTATCGCATGGAAACGTATGTGGACGGCGTTCTTGCAGAATATACGCAGTATAATGACCTTGCCGACCTTATCCAGAACGCACTTTCCAATCTGTACTACCACGATTTAGTGTCCTTGACGGAGGAACAGCTTGAGCCGTTCTATTGGGAGGAAAACAAAAAGGCGGCTGAAAACCCAAGCCCAGACATCATCTCTGATGAAACAGAACAGAAGCCCCATTACACGGTAGAGCAGACTTCCGATGCTTTTGCTGACCCATTTATCATACGGAATAATGAAGCCCCAGAGGACAGTGCCGACCGATATTACGACGTAGGCGGCATCTACCAGACCTTTGAAACCGAGGAAGAAGCACAGGAATACGCCGACACCTTAAACAGTGCGGAGCATATCACGGAGCTATTTGCAGCGAAAGATGCGGAGCGTGAGGAACAGCAGAAATCAGAGTCTGCCCCGTCTGGGACGGATGAAAAGCAGGATAATTCTGACCTTATCGGCAAAGAGCTTATGATTGACAACCGCCGTTATCTTATTGAGAGCGTCGGGAAAATCAGCGGCGACGTTTCCATGCGTGACATCACATTTCAGAACAACGTAGGCTTCCCGATAAACCGTGTGGAGAAAGTCGGCTATGTCCGCAGGCTCTTGGAGCAGGCAGAGAAAGAATTACCATCCGAAGAAAAAACAGAATCCCCCGCAGAGCCGACCACGGAAACCGTGGCGGAATACCCCGCCGTGGAGAACGGGCTTCCCTATGACATTGTGGTGGAGAAGATACGCTTTGACGAGCCAGAGCAGAAACCGCAGAGCCAGAATCTGGCAGACACGCTCCGCTCCAGACTGGAAAGGGCAAAAGACAGTGCGGGACATGCCGCATTGCAAGAGGATATAGACACCCTTTTCATGGATAAGAACGGCGACAGCCTTGTGGGGATTGCTTCGGACGAATGGCTGAAACAGCTTGCGTATATGCCCGATGATGAGTTCCGCAAATATGCGGACAGTTACCAGAAAGGCACTCTGAACGCCTATAAGCTGCTCCCCCTCTCCGCCGACTGCCATAACTACCGCATTACCGATGATACGTTAGGCGTTGGCGGCGCAAAAGAAAAGTTCCGAAACAATATGTCCGCAATAAGGCTTCTCCACGACCTTCAGATAGAAAACCGCCTTGCCACGCCCGAAGAACAGGAAACCCTTGCAAAATATGTCGGGTGGGGCGGTCTGTCGATGGCGTTTGACAGCAATAATGCGGCATGGGAGAACGAATATAAAGAATTAAAATCAGCACTCTCCGATGAGGAATACCATGCCGCTATGGAATCCACGCTGACAGCTTTTTATACGCCGCCTATTGTCATTAAGGCGATGTATGAAGCACTTGACCATTTGGGATTTTCACAGGGGAATATTTTAGAGCCGTCCTGCGGCACGGGCAATTTTTTAGGGTTGTTACCCGACAGCATGGAGAAATCAAAGCTGCATGGCATTGAGATTGACCCGTTATCGGGCAGGATTGCGAAGCAGCTCTACCAGAAAGCCAGCATTGCTATTGAGGGGTTTGAGGAAACGAAGCTCCCAGACAATCATTTTGACGTGGTGCTTGGCAACATCCCGTTCGGGGAGTTCAAAGTCAACGACAGCCGCTACAACGCCCAGAAGTTCCTAATCCACGACTATTTTATTGCAAAGGCACTGGACAAGGTGCGCTCAGGCGGCGTTGTGATGTTCATCACCTCTAAGGGGACGATGGACAAGACAAGCCCAGAAGTGCGGAAATATATCGCACAGAGAGCCGAGCTTTTAGGTGCGGTGAGGCTTCCCGACAGCACGTTTCGGGCAAATGCAGGAACGGAAGTCACGAGCGATATCCTTATTTTACAGAAACGTGACCGCATCATAGAGATAGAGCCAGAGTGGGTACACCTCGACACAGACGAAAACGGCGTCACGATGAACAGCTACTTTGTCCAGCATCCAGAGATGGTGCTTGGCGAGATGAAGATGGAAAGCACGAGGTTCGGCATGGACAGTGCCTGCAAAGCCTACCCCGACGTGCCGCTTGCGGGGCTTCTCCATGAAGCCATTCAGCGGATAAATGGCGAAATCCCAGAGATAGAAAATGAGGTTGACCGTATCTCTGATGAGCAGGAGAAAGCCATCCCCGCCGACCCGAACGTGCGGAACTTCTCTTTTGCCCTTGTGGGCGGCAAGGTCTACTTCCGAGAGAATAACGAGATGACCCCT
>Ga0209694_1000345_pt1 | contig 81778 bp, 90 predicted proteins | sample GluameincwithD2O_FD_187499 | JGI IMG/M metagenome (GOLD analysis project Ga0209694, IMG submission 187499) | Mouse cecum microbial communities from Vienna, Austria - Glucosamine amended microcosms incubated with D2O (SPAdes) (version 2) | ecosystem: Host-associated > Mammals > Digestive system >... | reverse complement strand
CTTCATTCCGCTTTCAAAAAGTTCCACTGCCCGCAATCGCCTGTACTCCCGAACGTTTTTTGCTTTGCTGCTTGGTAGTTCCATGCCATGCAGTGTAGCAGCTTTGCTAAATATTGTTTAGTAAAAAGTTGGAAGATCAGTAAAAGACTGGAATTGGTGGCCAGAAGCTTGGCACGAGAAGAAAAGATGCGGCTCTTGTTGCGACGTTTGGTCGCAATACGGTCGCAAAAAACAAGAATAGGATACAACAGAAATTGCTGTATCCCATTGAAATTTATTGGCGTTCCCGGCAGGAATCGAACCTGCGGCCTACAGCTTAGGAGGCTGTCGCTCTATCCAACTGAGCTACGAGAACAACAGGCAAGAATATTATATCTTCTTGAATACAATTGCAATAAAAATTAAGCCTGCCATTTTTGTTGCCCTTGGCTACGCTTTGGGATATGGCAAGGAAATGTCAAACATACATAATACAATCAAAACTTCCTTTTCCACAAAGCCGCTTGCCGAAAGGCAGGCCGACATTCTGGCATGGCTTGGGGACCACAAGGCGCATGAGCTGACCGAAATTGATCTTTCGGATCGCAACGCGTTCGCGGACGCCATGATAGTCTGCTCTGCCCAATCAGTCCGGCAGGCCCAGGCCCTTGCCGATGGTCTGGCCGATTTTTGCCATGAGCGCAATTTCGAATTTCTGGGAATGGAAGGCTACAATCAGGGCCAATGGATTCTTGTGGATTTGAATGATATAATCGTCAACATATTTCAGGAGCAAAGCCGCCAGTTATATCGGCTTGAGGATCTCTGGCAGCATACCAAGGACCAGGCCGAAACCGGCAGAGCCCTGCGTGAGGAAAATTTGTCATGACCCCTACCCTGCTTCTTATACTGGATGGCTGGGGAATCGCTCTCGCTGACCAGAGAAAGGACGGCGACGCGCCACTGCTTGCCAACACGCCAAATCTTGACCGGCTCTTCAAATCAAGGCCAAATTCCCGGCTGCAGGCTTCCGGCCGCGCGGTAGGCCTGCCAGAAGGCTATATGGGCAATTCGGAAGTCGGGCACCTCAATATAGGCGCGGGCAGAATTGTTTACCAGGACATGACCCGCATCGACGTTGCCCTTGAGGACGACAGCTTTGCCAAAAATCCGGTTTTCAATGATCTTTTCTCCAAAATCCTGAAAAGCGGCGGCCGCCTGCATCTGGCTGGGCTCGTCTCGGATGGCGGCGTCCACAGCCATATAAGCCACCTCGAGGCCCTGTGCAAGCTTGCAGCGGAAAGGGGCCTGCCGGTTCGCATCCATTGCATCATGGATGGCCGCGATACCGACCCCCAAAGCGGCATCAAGTTTGTGGAGCAGCTTGAAAAGGCCATCAAGGATCAGCCCGATACAAAAATCAGCGACCTGGTTGGCCGTTTTTACGCCATGGACAGGGACAAACGCTGGGAGAGGGTCAAGGTGGCCTGGGATCTCCAGGCTCATGGCCATTCGGATGACAATCTCACGGCCAAATCTGCCACGGACGCGCTGCAGGCCTCCTACAAGGCAGGCATAACCGATGAATTTGTGAAACCCGTCGTAATCGAAGGCGTGCCAGGCCCTGCCGGCATGGCCGATAGTGACGGACTGTTCTTCTTCAATTTCCGCGCCGATCGCATGCGCGAACTGGTGCAGGCTTTTTTTGGCAAGGATTTCAGGGAGTTTGACCGTGGCCGTGTGCCCAACTTGTGCGGCATAGCCTCCATGACGCCTTACGAGGCCACATTTCCCCTTCCCGTTGCCTTCCCAAAGGAAGCGGTGGACATGGGCCTTGGCGAGGCTGTCTCCAAAGCCGGTCTCAAACAGCTCAGACTGGCGGAAACCGAAAAATACGCCCATGTGACCTACTTCTTCAATGGAGGCGTTGAAGATCCGTTACCGGGAGAAGACCGCATTCTGGTGCCCAGCCCGAGGGACGTGGCGACTTACGATCTCAAGCCGGCCATGAGCGCGCGCGAAGTTACTGACAAGTTTGTGGAAGCCTGGAAAAGCGGCAAATATGACCTCGTTGTCTGCAACCTGGCCAATGGCGACATGGTCGGGCACACCGGCAATCTCAAGGCGGCCGAAGAAGCCTGCGCCGTGGTTGACGAATGTGTGGGCCGCATGGTCGAAGCCGTCGAGGATCGCGCTGGCAGGATGATTATCATAGCCGATCACGGCAATTGCGAAGTCATGCTGACACCAGACGGCCGCCCGCAGACAGCGCACACAACCAATCCCGTGCCCTGTATCCTGATTGAACCCGGCGACAAAAAGGCCACGGTGCTGGATGGCAAGCTGGCCGATATCGCGCCGACAATCCTGGGCCTGTGGGGTATGAAACCAACCGAAAAGATGACCGGCAAAAATCTGGCGAGCGTGGAAAATGGCCAATAACGAAAAAACAGTCGCTCCTGTGCCGCCGGACGGGATGGAGATACTGTTCTTCTATCAGTGCCCGTCCTGCGGCAAGCATGTGGCGGTGCCATCCCCGACCGAACCGCGAATGCTGGTCTGCGATGGCTGCAGAACAACATTCCCGATAATTCCAGTCGATGAAACAAGCCTGCATTATATCCGGATTATCATGGCCGGAGGACGCGCGGCCGCGGATCAGGATTTTTTGTAAAATTATCGGGCTGGCAGCAAAGACCTTGCTGCCAGCCCGATTGAATTCCTGCTTGCCCGCATCTTTTGCCACGCCTTTCGCCACGATTTTTCAAAGCAACTTCCCGAAATAACACAGGAGAGTTCATGGATCCGGCACTTTACGCCCCCCTGGAAAACAAGCCCCTTGCCCGGTCCGAAAGCCTCGAAATTGACGACTTGCTGAGCAGGGCAAGCCGGGGCGATACGCAGGCCTGTTTGCAGGTCGGCCAGCTTTTTGCCAGGGGCGAAAAAATTCGCCTGGACCGGGAAAGGGCGTTTTTCTGGATTTCGAAAGCCGCAGAAGCTGATTTGCCGGAAGCATGGCTGCGCATGGGACTCTGCTATCTGCAAGGTCTTGGCACGAAGCCGGATCCGGAAAAAGCAATTCTGCTTTTTGAAAAGGCGGCCGCCAGAAACATACCCTTTGCAATGACCAGCCTTGGCATTTGCCACAGCATGGGCAGCGCGAAAGACGAAAGACTTGCTTTTTCCTGGTTTGAAAAGGCGGCGAATGCGGGCGATCCCGATGGCCAGTATTATCTTGGCCAGGCATACGAGGAAGGAAAAGGCACAGCGCCCAATCCGGAAAAAGCCTTCTTCTGGTATGGCAGGGCGGCGGAGCAGAACAATCCCTTTGCCCAGAAAAGCCTTGCGGACTGCCATAAATTCGGCAAGGGGGCTCCTGTTGACCTGGCCCTGGCTTCCAGATGGTACGCCAAATCCGCGGCCCAGGGCTGCATGCCGGCCAGGGCCATGCTTGGCGTGCATTATTTATGGGGTTACGGCCTCAAGAAGAACAAGAGCGAAGCCTGCCGCCTTTTTCGGGAGGCCGCGGCGCAAAACGAGCCAATCGCCCAGTATTATCTTGGCGAATTTTATCTGAACGGCATCGAGCTTGAGCACGATCCGCAAAAAAGTTTCGAATTGTTCCTGAAATCCGCCGAAAACGAGTATGTTCCCGCGCAAAACAGGCTTGGCGACTGCTACGCAAATGGCTGGGGCACCAGGGAAGACCATGAAAAAGCGTGCTACTGGTACACTTCCGCGGCCCTTGCGGGGGATGCCGACGCCCAGCTTTCGCTGGCCCTGCACTGTCTGCGCGGAGTTGGAACGGAACTTGACGCAAGGGCCGGTCTGGACTGGCTGGAAAAGGCCGCTGCCCAAAATCAGCCGCAGGCCCTCTACGAATTGAGCCTGCTTTATCTTGGAGGCAGGGGGGTGGAGGAAAATCCCGAAAAAGCCGTTAAGCTTTTGCTGAAATCCGCCGAAACAGGCTATCGGGAAGCGGTTGAGGTATTGAAAAATATTGGCATGGCGGATCGTTGAAAAAGCTTCTTATAATTGTGGAGGAGACAATGCTCAAGGTTTTTGTTCCGATTTTTCTCCTTGCCCTGCTTGTTGTCTTGCCCGGCAATTCGCGGGCCATGGTGGGCGACAATGACTGGGCGAAAGAAGATGTGGGGTCACAATATCCCATTCCGACAGAAGAGGAGCCCGGCAAAAATCCGGATTTGGGCGGTCTGTGGATGAATGGCTGCTGGGAATCACGCGATCCCATAGAGCAGTACAATCCGATTTTCATTCCCACGCGAAGCCCGGAAAACCCATACGAGATTTTGCCCGGCGTGCTGGATACGGATACAGGCGACAAGCTGGCCAAGCTGTGCAATTGCCGCGCCCTTGTAAAATGCGATGCTATCCTGGTTACAAGAATGGAAGCGCGCGGCGAAAAAAGGCAAAGGGTCATTACCCAGGTTGTTGATGTAACGCCGGAAACGCCTTTCCGGCTTATTCCCTAGATCGTTTGCGTAATGAAATTATAGAAAACGAAATCGTTCTCTATACAAAATCCGTCAGGATTTTGCGCCGGGAAGCTCCGTAAACAAGACAAACACCAGGCTTTTTGTCTGGCTATCTTCAGGCTTTTACGGCAGTAAAAGCCTGAAGATAGCCAGACCCGCCCTGGTTCCTGATATGTATCCTTTTTCAGGCCCGATACCGCTTTGTCGGTATCGGCTCTTTTGTGTTCGCAGCATCTGGAAATTTATGGGACTTTGGCGCATGATAGGCATAAATCCGGCAATGATTGGAGGATGTAATGCCCAAATTTCTCATTGCAATGCTCTTCTTTCTTTGTTCCGCAGCAAATTGCCATGCCGTGATTATCTGGAACACCAATATTCAGGATCACAAAAACGATACTGTTTTCGAATTTACGATATACGCGCCCGATTTTATCAACCAGGATGAAAAGGGGCTGCGGGAAGCAACTTTTACCATGACTCTCTATGAAGACGGCGTTCCGATCAGCACCCGGGAAATTGTCGCTGACAAGAGCTTTGCCACCTCCAGCGAGGATAGCGTCGCCAAAATCTTTTTTTCAATCGATGCCGGAAGTTTCAGGAACCAGCCCTTTTCTTCGCTGATTTTCGAAGTTGACAGCGCATCAGCAATTTTCAAGGATCAAAAAATCGATTTGCTGAAAGCCGGCCTCGGCCTTGTCTGGCGCGAATGGCATCCCGCGCCGGTTTTTATCCGTAAAAAATAGTATTACAATCATTTTTGGAGGAAATCTAATGACCAGGACAATTCTTGCCATTCCGATGCTTATCCTGGCCCTGATGCTTGCAGCCTGCGAAGGCGGAGACATTGCGGAAAGAATCAACGGCACCTGGCAATCCGACGACGCGGGCAAGTATTTCAAGGTGCTTTTAACCGTGGATACAAATGCCAAAACGGGCACCCTGACCAAATATGACGGCGACGAAGTTGTCATGACGCATACCGAAAAAATCGAATCCATGAAAGCGGAAGGCAATTCCGTAACCCTGGATATGCAGGGGGAAGACGGAACCAAAAGCCAGATCGTGCTGACCCTGGAAGGCAGGAACAAGCTTGTGCTTGTCGGCGAAGGCATGAGTTTGGATTTTACGCGGGCCAAAAAATAATAAGCAGTCTTCACATTCGCATTTTGTCCTCTCGCTGCGTCATGCCGCGCAACCGGCACCCCGCATTCGCAAGCCGCTTTCAGCGGCAACGGCTGCGTCGGATTTCGTAAACTATTCCGGTAGAGTACCATAAAAGTACACTCCCTTCACAATTTACTCATCTTCCTTGCGAGATAACAAAATTCACTATGTGAAAACAGCTTCAGATATTCTTCAAGATGTGTGTCCTGCCGGCCTCCTCGATAGCCCTGGCAGCGTCCTGCATGTTCACCCGGCATTTATTGTCATAGATGCGGTAATCTTTTGCGGCGTCAGGGGGCGTAAAGCTTGCCATAAGCACGTTTGCGCCCCATCTCAGGCCCTCTGCCTGGCCCCGCGCCGGGTCAAGGCTGGCCAGGGCTGTCGTGGCCGGCTGGTTTACGCGCGGATGGGCAATACGCAGGGCGGCGACCGCCCGCAGGGCCAGATCCGCGCTTCCGCCCTGCCCAGCGGCCAGGGGCGTCCCCCCCTGGGGAATGAACGGGCCTATTCCGGCCATATCGACATTCAGCTTGCGGCAGAGCAGGATATCATCGGCTATTGATTCAAGGCTTTGCCCGGGCAAGCCCACCATGAAACCGGAACCGACCTCATAGCCCAGACTGCTCAGGACGCGCAGGCATTTCAGCCTGTTTTCAAGCGAATAGCCAGGATGCAGCTTCGCATAAAGGGCCGCGTCAGAGGTTTCATGGCGCAAAAGATAACGATTCGCGCCAGCCTTGCGCCATAATTCGTAATCCCCCCTCGCGCACTCCCCCACGCTCAGGGTAACGGGAACTCCCAGGCGCGAGGTGATCTCGCGCACAATGTCGGCCAGCCAGCCGGCATCAAAACAGCCTTCCCCCGCCTGCAGAACCACGGTATCTGCGCCAGCCGCGACAGCCATTTCGGACGAGGCGATGATGGCCTCCTGAGGCAGGAGATAGCGGCGAATTGTGGAATTTTGCGCCCGCAAGCCGCAATAGAGGCAATTTCGTTTGCAGCGGTTGGAAAATTCCAGCAGGCCGCGCACAAATACATGGCTGCCTTTTTGGGCCAGAGTTATTTTTTCGGCCTCTTGCCGCAAACTCCCGGCAGGCTCATCACACAGCAAATGCAATATTTCCGCGCGTTCAGGCATTGCTTTTTCCGTTTTGAAAAAATTTTTGCAAAATTATGGGCCCGGGGGTATTGCTACGATTAAAAATTTCGTGTTACCTTGCAGCCAGCAGGAAAATTTCATTTTCGGAGGTCAAGATGCGTTTCTGCCTGATAATATTTTCGCTTGTCCTGGCCTTTGCCTCCCCGGCCCTGGCCCATTTTGGCATGATTATCCCCTCCTCGTCCACTGTAATGGACAAGGCGGAGGCGGATCTGGCCCTGCAGATATCGTTTTCCCACCCTTTTGCCCGGCAGGGCATGGATATGGCGGTTCCCGAAAAATTCGGGGTCTATCAGGACGGCAAATATACGGATCTGCTTTCAACCCTCAGGGAAGAAAAAATAATGGGTAGCGCGGCCTTCCGGGCAAATTACAAAATAGCCCGGCCTGGCGTCTATTCATTTGCAGTCGAGCCTAAACCGTATTTTGAGCCGGCAGAGGACTGTTTCATCATCCATTATGCCAAGACCGTAGTCGGCGCGTTCGGCGCGGAAGACGGCTGGGAAAAGCCCCTGGGCCTCAAGATCGAGATCGTGCCAAAACTCCGGCCATTTGCCAATTATGCAGGCAATGTTTTTGTGGGGCAGGCCCTGCTGGATGGCAAGCCGCTGGCCAATGCCGTGGTCGAAGTCGAAGCGCTCAACCGGGGCAATGCGCATGGCGCTCCCAACGGTTATTTTGAAACCCAGACCCTTTATTGCGATGAAAACGGAATTTTCGCCTTCGGCATTCCCTGGGCCGGCTGGTGGGGTTTTGCGGTGCTGGCGGAAGGCAGCGAAACGATGAAGCATGAAGGCGCGGAAAAGGCTGTCGAGCTGGGCGCCACGCTCTGGCTTGAATTTGTCGAACCCATGTCGGCAAAAAAACAGGCTGCCAAACAGGATGGCAGTCTCTGGAAGGAATAGTCATGCATATTTCGGAAGGCGTGCTTTCGCCAACCATACTGGGCATTGGCGCGGCCGTTGCGGTTGCCGGCATTGCCATTGGCTTGAGGCAGATGCGGGAAGACAGGATCATGGAAACCGGCATTTTGTCGGCCGCGTTTTTTCTCGGCTCGCTCATTCATGTGCCGGTCGGCTTTGGAAGCGCGCATCTTTTGCTCTGCGGCCTGCTTGGCGTAATGCTGGGCTGGGCGGCGTTCCCCGCAATTTTCGCGGCCCTGCTTTTGCAGGCCATTCTTTTGCAGTTCGGCGGCCTGACCACGCTTGGGGTCAATACGGCCACAATGGGCGGCGCGGCTGTATGCGCGTTCTATATTTTTGAATTTTTGCGCAAGATCCGGCCAGGACACTTGAAATTCGCCGCTTTTTGCGGCGGATTCGCCGGAGTCGCCATTGCCGCCCTCTTGACGTCTCTCGCGCTGGCCTTTACCAATGAAGGGTTCGTGGCGGCCGCCGGCGCGCTTCTGCTCGCCCATGTGCCTGTCATGATCGCGGAAGGGCTCATTACCGCTGTCACGGTCTCCTTTATAGCCCGCGTCCGACCGCAAATGCTGCCCATCCAGATTCTCAACAGCAAAGGGAGCATAGCGCCAAATTGGTAGCAAAGCCCTTCAGGGCTTTGCGTCTTGCGGCCGGGAGGGGTTTGAGCCCCCTCCCGGGCTAACCCGCGTCTGATACCCCGCCCGGGAGTGCGTGGTGCGGGCTTTTTCGGTCTTAAGGCCGAAGCCTCAAAACACAAAGGAACCTGCAGATGAAAAAATTTGCAAAAAACAGTCTCTTATGCATTTTTATGGTAGCCGTGCTTGTCCTGGCAGGTTCTCTGCCGGCGCAGGCGCACAGGGTCAACGTTTTCGCCTGGCTTGAGGGCGACCGCGTGGTTGTCGAGTGCGCTTTTTCACGTTCGCAGCCCATCAACAATGGCCAGGTAACAGTTTATGACAATGTTACCAACAGGGAATTGCTCCAGGGGCGCACCGATGCGACCGGGCACTTTTCTTTCAGGGTTCCCGAAATTGTTCGCGAAGGCCACGGTTTGCGCATTGAAATCAATGCCGGCCAGGGCCATGTAAGCGACTGGGTGATGGCGGCCGACGAGCTTTACGAAGCAGCTGCCCTCACAGCCGGCTTCGACCGCGCCCAAATTGCCGAAAACAATCTTGCCGAAAAGCCCTGTGCGCCGGCCGTGCGGCCCGCGCACAGGCAATTGCCGCCGCGGCAAGGCCAGAACATTGTCCAGCCCACTGCCAATATTCCCATGCCTGCAACGCCCGACCATGTGCGCCAGATTGTCAATGAGTCCCTCGATGCCAAACTCGCGCCAATCCACAAGCACATGGCGGCCATGGAAAACCGCGGAGCCGGCATCGTCGAAATCTTCGGCGGCATTGGCTGGATAATCGGCCTTGTTGGCCTGTGGCTGTATTTTCGCGGCAGAAGAAAAGATTGATTATTGATTATGGGGCTCTGCCCCATACCCTGCCGGGCGCTGCCGCCCCGGACCGTGCCTGGGGGGGAGCGCCCCCAGCCCCCCTTTAACGCGGCGCCGCTGCGCGGCTTGCTGGAGCATTGCTTAAATGAAATTGGGCAATGCTCTAACGCGATATTTGCAGGAAATACGAGCATGAAAATATCTCAGGGCAAATTTATTTTGCCGTCAAGAGATATTCTCAATGCGAAAATGCCATAAAGAAATGAACGGGACAGCACTGTTCAAACCATCCCGCATTGAGGAGATTGACAGCGCCCTGCGCCTGCTGGCCGCCTCCGCGCTTGGCCTGTGCGTGGCCTGCATGCAAAAATACCCGTCCTGCGCGGCCGGCCTGTGCCTGGGCTTCTGCGTTGCCCTGCTGGCAAAACCCGTCTGGAGCAAATTTATCGGCCGGCTGCTGGCGGTCAATGTCTTCATTGCCTTCATCTGGCTCATTGTGCCGCTAACAGCAGGCGGAGAAACAATCGCGCAGCTGGGCATTCTGAAAATCAGCCGGGAAGGCTTGCGGCTAACAATCATGGCCACACTCAAAGCCAATGCCATTTTCTGTATTTTCATGGGCCTGCTAGGGCCGATGAGCCCGGCAACGCTGGGCTGCGCCCTGAAAAAACTGCATTGCCCGGACAAGCTGACCCTGCTTTTCCTGATCATGGGCCGCGCTTTCCACATTTTGCGCAGCCAATGGAGGGAACTCACGGAGGCCAGCCGCCTGCGCGGCTTCTCCCCGGCATGCAATTATCACACCTATAACACGCTGGGCTCATTGCTTGGAGTGCTGCTCGTCAAAAGCCATGAACGCTCCGAACGCATGCGGGAGGCCATGCTCCTGCGCGGCTTTGACGGAAAATTGCGGCTTTCCTGCGCCTGGCGGGGCGGCTGGCAAAATTGCGTTTTCGTGATTTCCGCCCTTGCCTGCCTGGCTGTCCTGGGTTTTCTGGAATGGGGGATCGATGCCTGAGCAAAAACACACGCTTGCCCAAAGCCTTCTGCCGGAACAAATGCTGCCCGGGGAGGCAATTTTTTGTGTGCAAGGGCTTGATTTTGCCTATTCAAGGCCCCTGCTTCGCAATGTGAATCTCGCGCTTTATCCCGGCCAGTCAATTGGCCTTTCCGGCCCCAATGGCGCGGGCAAGACAAGCCTTTTTCGCTGCCTGACTGGCCTGGAAAAGCCCCTCAAGGGCACAATCAGCTTTTTGGGTGAAACCGTGGAAGATGAAAAAGGCTTTCGCAAACTGCGCCGCAAGGTCGGTTTTGCGCTGCAGGATGCGGAAGACCAGCTTTTTTTCCCGGAAGTGCTGGAAGATCTTGAATTCGGGCCGCTAAACCTGGGCGCAAATGCGGAAAAAGCCCGGAAAGACGCCCTTTGGGCCCTGAATCTTGTTGGCCTGGCTGGTTACGAAAACCGCCTGAGCCATACCCTGAGCGGCGGCGAGAAAAAGCTTTGCGCCCTGGCCGCGATATTGGCCATGAAACCGCTGGCCCTGCTGCTTGACGAACCGGCCAACGCCCTGGATGAAAAATCAACGTCAAGGCTGATTGATATTCTCAATAACCTGAACTGCGCGAAAATCATTATCTCGCATGAAAGGGATTTTCTGGAAAAAACCTGCGGGGATATTGTTTTTTTGAGGGATGGAACACTTGAAAATAAGTGACAGGCAATTGAAAATGCCTGTCACTGTACCGCAAATTTGCTTGCCAAGACGCGCACTCTTGTCCCGCCAAAGCGGGGAAATTCCCTCAAGGCGGATTGCTCCGCCGATTTCATGCGGTGAAAAAATCCCTGAGCCGATTTCCCTGCGCCACTATTCTGGCCGATTTGTGGTGAGAACAGCGCCGGATATGACAGGCATCTGGCTTTGGCGGCTTGTGAGGCAGGGGTGGGCCTGAACAGGTATGTCAACAGGTCAATTCCAAAATCAGTGCATGATTACCGGATTCGCGAAAACGCGGAAATTTTCGATTTTTGCCTGGATGCCGGGCAGATGGCCGCTATCGACTGGCTGGGCCTGCCATGCGGGAAAGGACGCACGGGCAAGGACCCGCCAGTGTGGCCGCCAATGGGATAACGTTGTCATTCTCCATAAAAAAACGTCCTTTGCATTGTGCAATTTGATGCAGTATAATGATAACGGACGATGAAAAGCGCCACGACACATCATAAAAAAAATAAAATATATCGCGCAACAAGGAGGGCCAGATGATCCAGCTTTCCGGCCAGAAAACAGTCATTGAGAACAACACAATCCTGGACTCGCGGGAAGCCGCATCCCGGAACATAAACATGGAGGCCGCCCGCGACAACACCCTTGCCTGGCGCATCCTTTCCGCCCATGCCAGGCCTGGCGGGGATCAGGTCCGGATTGCTTTTGACATGCTGGCCTCCCACGACATCACCTACGTCGGCATCATCCAGAGCGCAAGGGCGGCCGGCCTGACCAGCTTTCCCCTGCCATATGTGCTGACCAACTGCCACAACAGCCTTTGCGCCTTTGGCGGCACAATCAACGAGGATGACCATGTTTTCGGCCTTGCGGCCTGCCAGAAATACGGCGGCATCTTCGTGCCCCCCCATTGCGCCGTCATTCATCAGTACATGCGCGAAATGATGGCCAGAAGCGGCGGCATGGTCCTGGGTTCGGACAGCCATACCCGCTACGGAACGCTTGGCTGCATGGGCGTTGGAGAGGGCGGCGGCGAACTTGTGCGCCAGCTTCTGGGCAAGACCTGGGACATTGACAGGCCGGAAGTAATTGCAGTCTGGCTCGAGGGCAGCCCGCGGCCTGGCGTGGGCCCGCAGGACGTGGCCCTGGCCATTATCGGCGCAGTGTTCAATGAAGGCTTTGTAAAGAACAAGATTGTGGAATTCACCGGCCCGGGCATTGCCGGCCTTTCCATCGACTACCGGGCCGGCATCGACATCATGACAACGGAAACGGCCTGCCTTTCCTCAATCTGGCCAACTGATGAAAAGGTTGCGGAATGGATGGAAAAGCACGGCCGCAAGGACGACTTCGCCCCCCTTGAGGTGAATGGCCTGGCCGCATACGATGGTCTTGTGCGGGTGGATCTTTCCGCAATCGAGCCGATGATCGCCCTGCCTTTCCATCCGGCGAATATTTACACCATCCGCGAACTTCTGGCCAGTGCGAACGATATTCTGGGCAAGATTGACGACGAGGCCGCGCGCCTGTTCGGCGATCTGGGCAAGGCCCTCAACCTGCGCGGCAAGATAAGGGATGGCGGCATTGTGGCCGACCAGGGAATCATCGCGGGCTGCGCGGGCGGCACATTTGAAAACATTTCCTGGGCTTCCGCCATCCTGGGCGATTTTCGCGCCTCAAATCCCAAATTCACATTCTCGCTCTACCCGGCCAGCGTGCCCGTGGCCTCGGCCCTGATCAACAATGGCGCGACCGAAAAGCTGATGAGTCTTGGGGCCATGGTCCAGACCGCATTTTGCGGCCCATGTTTTGGCGCGGCCGAAACGCCCGCGCACGGCTCGCTTTCGCTCAGGCACACCACCCGCAACTTTCCCAACCGCGAAGGCTCAAAGCCCGGCCAGGGCCAGCTTGCGGCAGTCGCGCTCATGGACGCGCGCTCGATTGCGGCCACGGCTGCCAATGGCGGCAGGCTCATGCCGGCCACGGACCTCGACTGGAAGAACAATTCCCTGCTCACTGCCAACCTGGATTACCATTTCAATCCGTCATTCTACAAGAAGCGGGTTTATAACGGCTTTGGCCAGCCGCGCCCGAACACGCCCCTGATTTTCGGGCCAAATATCGCGGACTGGCCGGTGATTGAAAAACTGCCCGAACACCTCATCCTGCTTGTGGCGGCGGTGATTGACGATCCTGTTACCACCACGGACGAGCTTATCCCCTCGGGCGAAATTTCCTCGCTGCGCTCGAATCCGCAAAAACTGGCGGAATACACACTTTCCCGCAAGGACCCCGAATATGTGGGCCGGGCAAAGCGGATGCTGGAAATGGAAAGAAAAAGGCTGGCCAATCCGGCTGACCCGGAATTGCTGGCCAGGGCCAGGGAATTGATGAGCCTTTGTCAGAATGACACCAAGGTTGACGAAATGAATGCCCAAGTCAAGGATTTGCGCAATGTCGGCTTTGGCAGCCTGATCTTTGCGATCAAGCCTGGCGATGGATCGGCCAGGGAACAGGCGGCCTCGTCGCAAAAAATTCTTGGCGGCTGGGCCAACCTGGCAGCCGAATACGCCACCAGGCGCTATCGCACGAACCTGATCAACTGGGGAATTATTCCCTTTACTGTAAAGAAGGAACTGGTCAATGACCTCAGGCCAGGCGATTACCTTGTCCTGCCGTATGTGAGATCCGCAATCGCGGAAGGCCAGGCCAATATGCTTTCCGCGCTGATTCACGAGCAAGGCGACAAGACCTGGAGCGAACAGATAGGTCTTGGGCTGCATAACCTGAGCCCTGAGGAAAGCGAAATCCTGCTGGCCGGGTGTCTGATTAATTATTATAACAAGGAATAAGAAGCTGTCCTGCCACGGGCCGCATTGCGGCCCGGGACAGGAATTATGGAGAGGGCGGGAATTCCCGCGCAAGCCATTCAATTGCATCCTTGCGGGATTCGCAAATAACGCGGCAGCTGCCGGCAATCATGGCATTGACCTTGCCATTCGGCACTTCGCCGCCGTATCTCATGTCGGTTCTTATGCCGACAACAGGAATGTTGTTGGCACAGGCATAGCCGATTTCCCAGGCTGTGCCGTCGTCAACCTGTGTCCCGTCAAGCAGGGCGACGACAATGTCGCAGCCAAGCAACGCGTCGCGGCAGCCTTCCATGATTTTCCCTGCCGTCTCGCTGCCCCACGTCCTTACTTCCTGCTGGTCAAAAAGCTCGTATGGCCAGAGAACATCGTAGCCGTGCACCGAAAGTTCAAGCTGAAAATTCCTGAGCCAGGCCTGTTCAGCTTCTGAAAAAAGCGGGCCGGCAAGATAGACGCGCATGGGAAAACCTCGTTTTATTTTGGGCTGTCGTGAAAATTGCAAAGGTAAGCGTCCGCTTCCTGGCGGCTCCTGAAAATTATCTTGTCACAACTGGCATTTGCAAGAAGCTGCTGAATTTCAGGGAGTTTTTCTGTCCTGAAATCAATAATCCATTGTCGGAAATCAGGATCGAATTCGGTTTCCATCCAGGGCATATCGGGCCTTGGGCTGCCTATCCTGCTTTCCACTCCAGCCAGGCAGTCCTCCAGGGGCAGATCAAAAGATATAAACTGGATTAAATGGGGTAGGGGCGTTGCCGCCCCCATTTTCAAATCATATCCAGAAAATAGCGGTGAAACCGCATATCGTCGGTCAGTTCGGGATGGAATGAAGTGGCAAGGATATTGCCCTGGCGCACGGCCACAGGCTTGTTCTGACCGCCCATTTCCACTTCTGCCAGCACATCCACTTCCGGGCCGGCCGATTCGATTAGCGGCGCGCGGATGAATACAGCGGGAAAAGGCGCATCGCCCAGCACCGGCACGGGCAGATTGCATTCAAAGCTGTCCACCTGGCGGCCAAAGGCATTGCGGCGCACAGCAGCATCCAGCAAGCCAAGCCGCGGCTGTTCGGAACCGATAATGGTCTTGCAGAGCAAAATCAGCCCCGCGCAGCTGCCATAAACCGGCAGGCCCTCCCGAAGCATTTCGCGCACTGTATCCAGCATATCCAGATCAACCAGCAGCTTGCCGATGGCCGTACTCTCACCGCCGGGAATAATCATGGCGTCAATGCCGGCCAGATGCTTTTTCTGGCGCAGTTCCGACACGTCGCAACCAAGGGCGCGCATGGCGTTGCCATGTTCCCTGAACGCGCCCTGCAAGGCCAGCAGACCGATATTTTTGGCCATTACCAGCCACGCTCCTGCATACGCATATTTTCGGGAATTTCCGAAATTTCAATGCCGACCATGGCTTCTCCAAGATCGCGCGAAATTTCGGCCAGCAGCTTGTAATCGCGGAAATTGGTGACTGCCTGGACAATGGCCCTGGCGCGCTTGGCCGGGTCGCCGGACTTGAAGATGCCGGAACCCACAAAGACGCCATCGCAGCCAAGCTGCATCATCAGGGCCGCGTCCGCAGGCGTGGCTATGCCGCCGGCCGCGAAATTGACCACGGGCAGCTTGCCCTGGTCGCGCACAACATGGCAAAGTTCAAGCGGGGCCCCGATTTCCTTGGCATAATTGGGCACTTCTGCTTCCGGCAGCGCGCATAGCATGCGAATCTGGTCCTGAACCATGCGCATGTGGCGCACGGCCTCGATTACATTGCCAGTGCCAGGCTCGCCCTTGGTGCGCAGCATGGCCGCGCCTTCCCCAAGGCGGCGCAGGGCCTCGCCCAGATTGCGGCAGCCGCAGACAAAAGGCACGGTAAACTTGAGTTTGTCGATATGGTAGCGGTCATCTGCCGGGGTCAGGACTTCGCTTTCATCAATATAATCGACTTCCAGGGCCTCGAGTATGCGCGCTTCGACAAAATGACCGATGCGTGCCTTGGCCATGACCGGAATGCTGACAGATTCCTTGATCTTTATGACTACGGTGGGATCGGCCATCCTTGCGACACCGCCGGCCGCCCTGATATCCGCGGGCACGCGCTCAAGCGCCATGACCGCGCACGCGCCTGCATCCTCGGCGATCTTCGCCTGTTCGGGCGTGGTAACGTCCATGATCACGCCGCCTTTGAGCATATCCGCCAGGCCGACCTTGAGCCTCAATGTGCCCTTTTCCCCGTCTTTCATCGATTTGTCTCCTTTATGATTAATTGATATAAAATCTCTTCATGCAAGGCCGCAATAACGGTTTGGCCATTTTCATTTGCTTGCCGCTATATATGCAAAATTTGCGTTTGTGACAATAGATTGCAATGTGTGCCGAATATGCGGCTTTTTGGCTTTGCACGGAAAAATTCTGTAAAAATTTTTATGTTGGGGAAAGGATGAAAGACAATATCGGTTTGTATTATCTGCCGCGTCCTGGCGATACCAGGGTGCGGGTCTATGTGCGGCGCGGGCCGGATGGCGAGGTGCAGTTCCGTTTATGGCAGGCGGATTTTCCCCAGATTTTCGAGGGCCATCAATGGCTTTCCCACGATGTGCTCGCGCGGGCCGCGCAAATGTATCGGGATGAGCGCAATGCCAACATCGACCCGCTCTGGCTTTATGACATCAATGTTGCGCGGGAACTTTTGAAACAGGATGAAAAAGAAAATCCGACCGTGCAAATCAGGACAACGGACGGCAATTCATGAAGGGCGCGTTTGTCAACGCGTTTTTGCTTGCGCTTTGCGCGGCTCTTCTTTTTGGCTGCGGTGGCAAGGCCTCAAAATCGTGGCACAAGGGGGGGGTGCGCGGCTCGAAACCCTATACAATCAAAGGCAAAACCTATTATCCGCTCAAAAGCGCGCATGGCTTTGTGGAAGAAGGCGTGGCCTCCTGGTATGGGCCAGGCTTTCACGGCAAGGCCACGGCATCCGGCGAAACCTATAACCAGTATGCCATGACAGCAGCCCACAAAATTTTGCCCCTGGGCACAAAGGTGCGCGTTACCCACCTTGGCAACGACAAAAGCATTATCGTGCGAGTCAACGACCGGGGCCCCTTTGTGGACGACAGGGTAATCGATCTTTCCCGGGCTGCCGCAACCAGGCTGGAATTGATGGGCAAGGGCACAGGGCGCGTGCGCATCCAGAGCCTTGGCAATGTGCCGCAAATCAGCTCTTCCGGCAATATTGCCGGCGATTTCTTCATCCAGCTTGGCGCCTTCGGCAAAAAGGAAAACGCGGAAAAGCTCAAGGCCATACTTGTAAAAACAGGCCAGCAGGGACGCCTTTTCTTTGGCAGCAACAATATGTGGAATGTCCAGGCAGGCCCGTGGCCAAACCAGGCCGCGGCCCGGAAAATGATAGAGGTTTTCAGGACGCTTTATCCGTCAGCTTTTGTAATTCGTGGAAATTGAGGAAAATGGCACAAAACGCAAGGCCCTGCAGGGCCTTGCGTTTTGTGCCCGGAAAGGGTTTGAAACCTTCCCGGGCTAACCACAAACCTTTTTCCAGTTCAGACCAAATTTTGCAAGATACGTCCTCAACCTGTAGGAATCATTGCAACTTTTCTTTTGTTTGAGGAAAGCCGCAAACAGGCGCCGTTATGATTGTTTTGCAAAAGGAGAAAGAAATGAGCTGCGCAAAGAGCAAGGAATTGCGTCAAATGGGTCTGCCATCCGCGCGGCCCTGGTTTCCCACCCATAAAAGCCCCTTTCCGCCGGAGCAGAAAGGGGCTTTGGGTACCAATTACTGATGATTTGCCAAATCATCAGTATGATCTCGAAATATTTTGCAATTCAACAAACGGCAAAAACCAGCGCGCGACATTCGCGGCTGGCTGGCGATTTTTTTGATGGGGCAAAAGCTATTCGCCCTGGGCCGGAGTTTCCTTCCTTGTTTTGCCGGAATTGCGCATGGCAATCTGGCCCTCGATAATTCCGCCTTCTTCCGTAAGCAGGCTGGGCGTGTTTATCGATCCTTCCAGAACGCCGGAAGCATAGACAACCACGCGGCGCTTGGCTGTCACTTCCCCGTTAAAATGCCCGGAAAGCAGCAGCTCGCCAACGTCAAGAGTGCCCTGGACATGGGCATCCTTGCCGACATTCAATGTGCCTTCGCTTTCAATTTCGCCCGTGAAACGCCCTTCGACGCGCACTGTGCCCTTGAAGCTCAGCTTGCCCTCATAGACGGTATCGGTTCCAAGATAGCCTATTTCATCCTTGCCCATGGCCTACCCCCAGTAAAATAATTCTTCAATCAGACCTTGAACATGAAACGTCGCATTGAAACATTGAGCACAATGCCCAGCAAAAGAAAATTGACCATGGTCGCGCTGCCGCCATAGCTCATGAACGGCAGGGGAATGCCCACAACCGGCATCAGGCCGATGACCATACCCATATTGATGGTAATTTGCCAGAAAAAATAAAAGAAGACCCCGACCACCAGCATACTGCCGAACCGGTCCTTGGCCAGCACGGCGGTTGAAAAGATGGCCAGCAGAAAGAGGCAATAAAGCGTAACCAGGGCGACACAGCCCACAAAGCCCCATTCCTCGCCGAAAACAGCCACGGCGAAATCCGAATGGCGTTCGGGCAAAAAACGCAGCTGGCTTTGCGTGCCCTCCCCATAGCCCTTGCCCCAGATTTCGCCAGAACCTATGGCAATGCGCGATTGCAAGATGTGGTAGCCCGAGCCGCGCGGATCATTTGATGGATCGAGAAAGGTCAGGATTCTCTGCCTCTGGTAATCCTTCATGCCCACAAACCACATGAAAAGACCGGCCACGGGCGCGGCCAGCAGGCAGGTTTTGAGCACATAGCCCCGCACGCCATGAAAAAGAATCATCCCGCCGAGAATGAGCAGAATCAGCATGGTGGTGCCCAGATCGGGCTGGATGATGATCAGCGCGGCCGGAACAAGCCCGACGGCCAGCACGGAAATAAAATCCTTCCAGCCAAGCGGGCTGCCGTCGCGCGCCAGGATGCGGGCCGCAAGGATAAGCACGGAAAGCTTGGCCAGCTCGGAGGGCTGGATGCTCATCAACCCCAGCGAGAGCCAGCGCTTCGCGCCGTAAACGGTTTTGCCCATGATTGGCACCAGGAGGAGCAAAATCAGGGTGATCCAGAAAAAAGGCCACGCCAGGTTTCTGAGGCGCCGGTAATCGAAGCTCATCGCGCCGATCATGCCGATAAGCGCAAGGGCGCCCCAGACAAGCTGCCGCTGGTAAAAATCCGAAAAGGCCAGGCCGTCTTCCAGGCGCGTGCCGCTGGCCGAATAAAGATTGCCCACGCCGGCCAGGAAAAGAATGCACATGCAGGCCAAAAGGCCCCAGTTTATATGGCTGAACAGGCGTTTATCCATTTGATTGGACTCTCCCGCTCCTGGTGGCTACCGGAGCCGCTGCGTCCTCTACCGCCGCTTCCGCGCTGGCCGGGAAATTGGGGTCCTGGTCAAAAAGATACTGATAGACCTTCTTGGCAACAGGGCCGGCCACCGTGGAACCGCCGCCGCCATGCTCCACCATGACGACAACGACATAACTCTTGCCGTTTTTTTGGCCGAACGTGGCAATCCAGGCATGGTCGCGCTGGGAATATTCCATTTCATGGGTCTTGAGGCGCCTGTCGCCGGATTTCATTTTCAGCTTGACAACCTGGGCCGTGCCCGTCTTGCCCCCCATGTCCGCATCCTTGCGGCCCACTATCCTGGCTGTGCCGCTGGCCGCCGTCTTGCGCATGGCATTGACCACAAACTGCAGGGTTTTGGCCTGCGCTGGCACGCGGCCCCGAACCTCGCGCGGAGCGTTTTCCACAAGCTGGGGCTTGAGGAGATCGCCGCCATTGAGCATGGCCGCGACGTAAACGGTCATCTGCACCGGCGTAACAAGGGTATAGCCCTGGCCTATTGAAACGTTGAAGGTTTCGCCACGGGCCCAGGCCCTCTTGAAGCGCCGCTTTTTCCATTCCCTTGACGGCACAAGACCGGCCTTTTCATGCGGCAGGTCAATGCCCGTTTGGGAGCCGAAACCGGAAGCGCGCGCGAAAGATTCGATCTTGTCTATGCCCATGCGCTGGGCCATCAGGTAAAAATACACGTCGCAGGAATGCACCAGGGCGCTTTCCAGATTCATGCCGCCATGGCCGCCCTTGCGCCAGCAACGAAAAATCTGCTTGCCAAGGCGCACCTGGCCGCCGCAATGGATGGTGTCGTGCGGGGAAACGCCGTTTTCAAGCAGCATGGCGGCCATCAGCAGCTTCCAGACCGAGCCTGGAGGATAAACGCTCTGGATGACGCGGTTCTGCAAAGGGAAACGATTGTTGGTTCGCAGAGCTTCCCAGTTGCGGCGCGAAATGCCGCCCGCGAAAAGATTGTTGTCGTAGGCCGGGGATGTAACCAGGGCACGGAGCTTGCCCGTATCGGATTCCATCACCACAACGCAGCCCGCTTCGCCGTTCAGCGCGTCCCAGCAGGCCTGCTGCAGGTCGCGGTTGAGCGAGAGCCGCACTTCCTCTCCGCCTTTTGGCTCCAGGCGCAAATTCTTGCCCAGTATGCGGGCATGGGCATCGACTTCAACATCATAAAGGCCCTTCTGGCCGCGCAGGTCTTTTTCCAGGCGCAGCTCAAGGCCCTGCTTGCCCACCAGATCGCCCAGGTCTATGCTCTTGTCGTTGGCCATTTCCTGCTCGTTCGCATCGCCAACATAACCGAGTATATGGGCAAAAAGCTCGTTTTCGGGATAATTGCGCTTGGTCCGGACAACAATTTCCAGGCCCGGCCACGCATGAATCTCGCTCTCGATTTTGGCGACAAGATCAAAATCGATATCGGTAATGAGCAGCAGGGGCTCAAAGGGTTTTACCCGGGCCTTGTCCTGCTGGTATTTTTCCTGGACGCTGGCCAGCGGAATGCCGCTCCAGGACGCAATCTGGGCAAGAGTGGCGGGAAGATCCGGGCAATCCTCGCGGACAAGCTCAAGACCGTAGGCTATGCGGTTGTCGGCAAGCACTTTGCCGCCATAGTCGAGGATGCGGCCGCGCGGCGCGAAAATGCGTTCCTGGCGAAGCCGGTTTTCCTGGGCCTGGCGCGAAAATTCCTCGCCGCGGTGAACTTGCAGATACCAGAAACGGACGACAAATATAAAGAAAAAAATCCCGATCATGGCCTGCAAAAAGATCATGCCGCTTCTGGGCGGCTGGTAACCCTCGTTCTCAACCTGGATTTTCGGATTGCGTTCCCTGCTTTTCAGCACTTTTTTGGCATCGTCTTCATTGTTCATAATTTTAATATCGGGCATTTTTTTCTTTCATAAGGCAAATAAAATCCCGAAATTGCGAAATCGGGCAGACGACGGCAGAACCGCGGCTGGATTCCCCATGGCTGGTGAAACAAAACGGGAAATTATTGCATTCGCATACGGCTTCCCCCGCCACATGCAAATTCTATTCTTCCTTGACAGTTTTTTTGCGCACAGCCACAATGGCCTGCCAGGCAAATGGCATGAAGATTGCCTGAACCAGGCTTTTATCCAGTGTATCCTGAACATTGAATGCCAGATTCTGCAATGGCGCCATAAGCCAGGCCACCCCGTAATAGGCGCAGCCAAGGCAGGCCGAGAGCAAAAAAACGAAGATGAAATTACCCACCTCGAAAAGCCAGCGCCCAAGCATGAAAACCACCACGGTTGCCGCGTACCAGACCACGGCCGCCCCGAAAGGGCGCGTGCCCATGCCTTCCTGCAGCAAGATAAAAAGCGGCAGAAGCCAGAGCATATCCTTGTAATCGCGTTCCTGCAAAAGAATGATAAGACCGACAACGAGTACGTCCAGCCCCGGCGCCATGGCCTGCACGCAAACAGCCAGGGCAATGAAACAGGCCCACCAGCAGATATTTTTGAATGTGGCCATAAATCAGGCCCGAAATTTTTGCGTCATGGCGTTATTACCCGCCATTTTGGCGCGCCTTCCGCATTGCGGGGCACAGCCGCGTTTTCCCGGGCAGGCTGGGCCTGGGGCCTTGCGGCCCTTTCGCGCGGCCTGGCGGACGGAATCTCATCCTGAACCGCATTGGCCGCTGGCGCATTTGGCTGCGAAACTGCTGGGTCCTGGCCATTTTCCGAGTTGTTATTGGCAGGCAAAACGCTTTGTCGCGCCGCAGGCTTGCGGGCGCCGTTTTCCGGCCTTGCCGCTTCTTGCGGGCCTGGCTCTTCATTGGCTTTTTCATTGGCCTTTTGGTGGCGAATTTTTTCAAGTTTGGGCGGCAGCGGTGGGCCAACGATTTCGGGTAACGGTTCGGCCGGTTCGTCATAATAGACTTCAACGCCTGTTTTTTCCAGCAAAAGCGCTTCCTCAAGATGCGTGAGATCGACAAGCGGAGTAGCGGAAACAGCCATGAACTGGGTATAATCGGAAGGCGCCACGGCCTGCACGCGGGCAACAGGCAAGCCCTTGGGATATTTGCCGTCCAGGCCGCTCGTTACCAGAACTTCGCCGTTTTTCACAGGCATGTTGCGCTGCACAAAATCCACTTCCATGCCCTGCACCATGCCCCGACCCTTGAGAATGCCCGGCGCGCGGCTTTCCTGGCCAAAAACGGCCACCCTGCTTTTGGGGTCTGTTACAAGAAGCACCGTTGCCGCATGGGGACTGGCCCTGAGCACCCTGCCCACCAGGCCAAGATTTGTGATTACTGGCATTCCGGGCCTTGCGCCGTTGGCATAGCCCCGCGAAATGGTGATGGAATCAAGAACGGCATTGGGGCCAAGCTTGCCGGAAAGCACACGGCAGCCTATGGGGCGCCAGCTGGCGTCAAGGGGCATATCCACAAGGGCCCTCAGGCGCTCAAGTTCGGCAATGGCCTCGCCCTGGGCCAAAAGCCTGGCATTGAGTTTTTCGACTTCGGCTTTCAGACGGATATTTTCCTCGCGCACGCCGACAAGGTCAAAATAGCGGTCCCAGAAATTTCCGCCGCCTTCGCGCAGGGCCTGCAGGGGCGCCAGAATGAAATAGCCGGCCTCAAGCCCGACATTCGCAGCCAGATCGTCAAGCACATGGGTTCTGCGGTTCCAGGAATAGACGCCAAGAAATATGACAAGAAGAACCCCGGCCAGCATGAGAATGCGCCGCAGATTCACTTGCGCCCCGCTTCATTGGCGTTTTTTTGCGCGCCCCGGCGCGCTTTTGGGCTAGTCGGTGCAGACATCCTTGAAAAGCATCAGGTTTTCAAGCGCCCTGCCCGTTCCAACGACCACAGTGGAAAGCGGATCATCCACAACCGTGATCGGCAGGGATGTTTCTTCGCGCAAAAGCTGATCAAGGCCCTTGAGAAGAGCTCCGCCGCCCGTGAGCACAATGCCCCTGTCCACAATGTCGGCCGCAAGTTCCGCCGGCGCCTGCTCCAGGGCAATCCGCACGGCCTGCACAATGCTGTCCACCTGTTCGGAAATGGCCTTGCGCACTTCTTCCGAAGTTATGATTATGCTTTGCGGAATACCGGTAACAAGATCGCGGCCCTTGACCTCAAGCTGCTGTTCGGGGTCCATCGGAAAGGCGGAGGCTATCTTGATCTTGATGTCTTCCGCTGTCGGTTCGCCAATCAGCAAATTGTACTTGCGCTTGATGTGGGTCATGATGGCTTCATCCATCTTGTCGCCGCCCACGCGCACGGACCTAGAATAGACAATGCCGGAAAGGGAGATGACAGCGACTTCCGTTGTGCCTCCACCAATATCGACGACCATATTGCTTGTCGGCTCCTGAATAGGCAAATCAGCGCCGATTGCCGCCGCCATCGGTTCCTGGATGAGGTAGACCTCGCGCGCGCCCGCCGATTCGGCGGATTCCTTGACCGCGCGCTTTTCCACCTGGGTTATGCCCGTGGGCACGCAAACCATTATCCTTGGCCTAACCATGCGCCTTGAATTGTGCACCTTGGCGATAAAATGCCTGAGCATAGCCTCGGTCACTTCAAAATCGGCAATCACCCCATCCTTCATGGGGCGGATCGCCTCGATATTGCCGGGCGTGCGCCCAAGCATCCTCTTGGCGTCCTGGCCCACGGCAAGCACCCTGTTGTTGCCTCGGGCATCCTTTTTGACTGCTACCACCGAGGGTTCGCGCAAAACAATTCCCTGGCCGCGCACATAAACACAGGTATTGGCTGTGCCCAGATCAATGGCCAGATCGTTCGAAAACACACCAAGTATTGCATCCAGAACCTTTGACATCAGCTAACAAGCTCCGCTGCGTATATCTTTACGGATACGTTTAATTTATTTAACAGGATTTAGACCCACGCAGAAATAGGGCGAAAAAAAATTCCGTCAAAAAAGAAGCAAAGTCAAGCAATATGCAGGCCAGTTCAAAATCTTTGCCCATAAATGACGGTTTTTCAGGAAATTTGGCCGCCCGGTAAAATTTTCTTTGTTAAAAATCTTGCAAAATTGACTTGTATCGAATATCGTCCCCAATCTCCTGAAAGAATGCAAGGCACATTTTACGATGATGCCCTGTATTATTTTCACGGGAAATTATTTGGAGGCATGGCAAATGGCAGATAAGGAAACCGGGCACGAGGAAATGAATTTTGAAAGCGCCCTTGAAAACTACCTTACCCCGGACTTCGGCGATCTGGAGGAAGGCTCCATAACCAAAGGCACAATTGTCCGCATCAATGGCGACAATGTTCTTGTCGATGTGAATTTCAAATCCGAGGGCCAGATTCCCGCAGCGGAATTTCTGGACGCCAACGGCAGCCTGACAGTAAAGGAAGGCGACAAGATTGATGTCTTTGTGGTCAAGAAAAACGAGCAGGACGGCTCGATCACTCTTTCCTTCGAGAAAGCCAAACGCATGCAGGTCTTTGACCAGCTTGAGGACGTGCAGGAAAACAACCGGGTTATAAAAGGGCATATCATGCGCCGCATCAAGGGCGGCTATACCGTCGATATCGGCGGCGTGGAAGCCTTTCTGCCCGGATCTCATGTGGATTTGCGGCCAGTGCCCGACATGGACGCCCTGGTCAGCCAGGAATTCGAGTTCCGCGTGCTCAAGATCAACCGCAGAAGAAGCAACGTCATAGTTTCCCGCCGCGTGCTGCTCGAGGAAGAGCGCGACGCGAGGCGCCAGGACCTTTTGCGCACCCTGGAGGAAGGCCAGATTGTGCAAGGCAAGGCCAAGAACATCACGGAATATGGCGTATTTGTCGATCTGGGCGGTCTTGACGGACTTTTGCATATTACGGACATGAGCTGGAAGCGCATCCGCCATCCGCGCGAAATGATCCAGATGGGCCAGGACCTCACCCTGAAGGTACTCTCCTTTGACCGCGAAAACAACAAGGTTTCGCTTGGCCTGAAACAGCTTGTTCCAGATCCGTGGCAGGACATCCAGGCCCGCTTCCCCGAAGGCGCGCACATCAAGGGCAAGGTTACCAATCTTGTCGATTACGGCGCCTTTGTCGAGCTTGAACCCGGCGTGGAAGGCCTTGTGCATATTTCCGAAATGTCCTGGACCAGGAAGCTGCGCCATCCATCCCAGATGGTGCATTCCGGCGATGAGGTGGAAGTTGTCATCCTGGGGGTGGATGGAGACAAAAAGCGCATCAGCCTCGGCATGAAGCAGGTTCGTCCCAATCCCTGGGAACTGGTTGCGGAACGCTATCCGGAAGGCACAATTCTTGAGGGCGTTATCAAGAACATTACCGAATTCGGCATGTTCATCGGCATCGAGGATGGCATTGACGGTCTGATCCATGTCTCCGATATTTCCTGGACCAAGAAAATTCGCCATCCAAACGAAGTGTTCAAGGTGGGCGACGTCGTGCAGGCCAAGGTTCTGACCGTTGACCAGGAAAACGAGAAATTCACTCTCGGCATCAAGCAGCTCAACGACGATCCCTGGGCTCATGTGCCCACAACCTATCCCGTTGGCTGCAATGTCAAGGGCAAGATCACCAACATAACGGATTTCGGCCTCTTTGTGGAAGTCGAGGAAGGCATTGAAGGCCTTGTCCACGTTTCCGAGCTTGCCGGCAAAAAAGGCAAGCCCACTGCCGAAAACTTCCAGGAAGGCCAGGAAATCATGGCCAAGGTTATCCACGTCAGCGGCGACGAGCGCCGCCTTGGCCTTTCAATCAAGGCCATCCGCGACGAGGAAAGCCGCAAGCCCAAGGAATTCCATGCCGGCCCGCAGGAAGCAGGCCAGAGCCTTGGCGACTTGCTGAAAGCCGCCCAGGAAAGCAGCGAAAGCGGCGAAGAAGCCAGCAAGGAATAATCTTTCAATCCAGATCGAAATCAAAAGCAAAAACCGGGCGCCCTGGCGCCCATTTTTTGCTTTTGGCAAAATATACCATTCTGCCGCCGGCAAGAAAAGCCCTTCAGGGCTTTGCGTCTTGCTCCAGGGATGGGTTTGAGCCCCCTCCCAAGCTAACCGGCCGCGTCTGATACCCGGCCCAAGAGTGCGGGGTGCGGGCTTATTCGCCCTTAAGGACGAGGGCTCAAACCACAAAGGAACTTGCGGATGAATTCAAATGCAAAAATGCGCGTAAACGGCCCCAAAGGCCGCTTCCGCGCGCTTGTGAAATTTTCGTCAAAACAGCTATTGCGGCATGAAGTCTATGCTGCCGAGCAAATTGTCCAGATTGAGCAGAATCAGCAGGCGGTTATCGAGCTTGCCGATGCCGCGTATATATTCGGAGCCAATGCCGGCAACAACAGGCGGCGGATCCTCGACCGTGCTTTCGGGAATGCGCAGCACCTCGGACACGCCATCCACCAGGAAGCCGACAATCTTGTTTTCCAGCTCCATGACCACAATACGCGTATTGCTGTCCTGATCCAGGGCCGGCTTGTTGAAGCGGGTGCGCATATTGATGACAGGAATGACCTTGCCGCGCAGATTTATGACGCCCTCAATAAATTCGGGCGCCCGGGGCACCATGGTAATCTGCATCATCCGGATAATTTCCTGCACGGCAAGGATATCCACCCCAAATTCTTCCTCGCCGATGCGAAATGTAACTAGCTGGATCAGGTCGTCATCGTGCGGATCATGGCTTTTGCCGATCGCCGGAGTCTGACTCATTTCAACCTCCCTGCAGTATGGCCGATGAAAAGGCCAGGCAATTTCATTTGCCTTTCACTATATAACAATCAAATCCTGAATCTCGGCACCTTCTGATAACATATCGGACGTTCCGGATGTGGCAACAGGGGAACAGGAAAAATCTTACAGCCAATTCCGCTTTGGCTCAACCTGTTTCAGAGGCTTAAAGCCGGTTTATTTCAAATTCAGCAGTTTTCGCCAGGCGGGCAGCCGTGGATCAAGATCCAGATAATTTTCCGGCAGTTCCACAGCTTCAAGGCCTGGCAGCTCTTTTTTGAAATCATCAATCCCTGTTATGCGCACAAGTCCGGGCGCGTCCTGAATAGGGCACAGGTCAAAATCATCGGTCGCCTGCATGACCATCAGCGGCAGGTCAAGAATTGCCGCCTCCAGGGCCGCTGTTGTCGAATTGGCGGCCAGCACGGTGACGCCAGGCTTGAGCTCAAGGGCCAAGGGGCCATCCGCAAAACGAATTTTATTTATTTTTGGCCCCAGAAGATCAGTCAAGCGATCCACCACAGGCAAATAGGGATGCGGCTTTACAGTTATGGCCCAGTCATCCAGCAGGCCCGAATTTATGGCCGTGGCAAGCACCCGGCAAAGATTTTCCGTCTCGCCCCGAAAAAAGCTGGCCAGCACGAGCAGCTTTTTTTCCGGCCCGTCGGCAAGCGGCTCGCCGGGCTCCTGCGGAATGGCATTGATGGGATTCGCTGCCTCCTTTTTTCTGTCGGCCAGGTATAGATAGCGCAGGGCCTCGACTTCTCGCAGCCTCTGTTCGGGCATGCCAAAATCCAGCCATTGCCTGCAGGCGGACTCACCGTTGCCGCAAAAATAATCCGGCTGGAAAGCCGCGCACTCGGGTGTGGAAAATGTGGCCCGATCGTCAAAATACCTGAAATCCGTCGGCCTGATGCTCGAGTGCTGGGCGCCAATGACCGGGCCATTGGCAGGCACCGTTCTTGCCGCCACGGTCAACATTCTCTCCCAGGGACAATTCTCCAACGGAAAGAGATTGAAGCGCATTGCGCCAGTTTTCCTGGCATGGCGCGCAAAGGCCAGGTATTGCAGCGCGCGCTCGAGGCAGCGCCAGCCCCTGAAGGATTCGGCCCAGTCCTTTTTGGCATAAAGCCAGAAATTCATCTTCGAGCCCGCAAGGCAAAAAGCCTGCCGAACCTTTTTTTCCGCTCCAAGGCTGGTCACGCAAAGCCCAAACCAGCGCCCAAGGCCGCGCCATAGATCTCCGTGCGCCAAATATTCCTCAAGATAATCAAAGCTTGCGCCATCCTCGCCTTTCTTGCGAAAGGAATCACGCAGGCTTATACATTGATCCAGGGAAAGGCCGGGCTGGGGAAAACGGATAAAGAGCCAGCGTACAAAATGGCCGCCCTCCCGCCTGGCTTCCTCATTCAGGACATCGTGCAGGCTTTCCCAGTAACGGGAACGGAAACGGCCGCGGCTTGCCGCCTCAAGATCGATATTTGGAAAATATGTTACAATCAGGGCCGGCTTTTTGCAGCTTTTCCCTGTTTCTTTTTTATAGGGCAATTTGCGCCGCACGGTAAAGAGCCAGTGCCCAAAACGGAACAGGGCGCGTAGCGGAGCCGGCATCGCATGATAAATCCTGGGAACCAGCGGCCTGGGGGCCTCTGAATTTCTTGCATTTTCATGCCAGGCAAAAGCCACGCCCGCGGCCGCGCAGTAATTTTCCAGCGTTTTGCCCAAAACCGCATCGCCGCCTTCCAGAACAATGGCATCCACTCCCTTTCTCAGACACAAGAGCTCAAGGCAACGCAATTTGTAAATGTTGTAAAGCCCGGGCGTCATCCTTGGATGGCGTTCGTAAAGCAGTGATGTCCACCACATTGAAAGCGTGGCCCCGCAACGCAATTTGTCCGCCAATTCATGGCCGCCAATCTTGAAAAAGCCCATATTATAGGCCCAGGCAGCGTGTTCCGCGCGAATCCGCAAAAGATCGGCGTGCACGGCAAGCGGCATGGAAATATCCCCCACCGGGACATCAGTCCTGTCCCAGTGAACCACCAGCCCGGCTTCGGCAGCCGGCCTTTCGGCATCACCCGTCAAAAGCAGGAGCTTCACTTCCACACCCCTTTGAATATCCGGGAAATACTTTCCCCATACGGCGGCCGCAACACGCCGCGTTCGGTGATTATGCCCGCTATAAGCGCGGCTGGCGTTACATCAAAGGCAAAATTCAGGGCTTTTACACCCTCTGGCGCGACTCTTTTGCCATTTATGACACAAACCTCATCTGTTTGCCGGCTCTCGATTGGAATCTGGCTGCCGTTTTCAAGAGAAGGATCGATTGTTGAAAGCGGCGCGGCAATATAGAAGGGAATATCAAAATGCCGCGCGAGAATGGCCACCCCGCAGGTGCCGATTTTATTGGCCGTATCGCCGTTTGCGGCTATTCTGTCCGCGCCGGTAACGACTTTTTGCGCCAGGCCGCGGCCCATCACCAGGGCGCAGGCATTGTCGCAGGCAATGGTTACAGGTATGCCCAGCTGCCTGAGTTCCCAGGCGGTTAGCCTTGCGCCCTGCAGAAGCGGCCGCGTTTCGTCCGCGATGACGCTGATTTTTTTACCCGCTTCCCAGGCCGCCCGAATCACGCCAAGCGCGGTGCCGTAACCGCCTGTTGCCAGCGCGCCGGCATTGCAGTGCGTAAGCACGCAGTCGCCATCGTCTATCAACTCGGCCCCGTAACGGCCAATGGCCCGGCAGGCCTCAATGTCGGCCTGGTGAATCGCAATGGCTTCCGCCATGAATATTTGGGCGGCTTCTTCAAGCGGCGTTCCGGGCTGCCAGAGAGCGCGCATTTTTCGCACGGCCCAGGAAAGATTGACGGCAGTTGGCCGGGAATTTTCCAGATCATGCAAAAGACGTTCAAGATCAGCCTCGTCTTTCGCCTCACGGGCCGCAAGCACGCAGCCGTATGCCGCAGCCACTCCTATGGCCGGCGCGCCGCGCACGGCCATACTTTTGATGGCCTTGATCAGGGATTCAACATTATCGCAAGGCAGGCGTTTTGCCTCGAGAGGCAATAGCCGCTGGTCAAGCAAATCAAGAACTTCGCCGCGAAAAACAATATGGTCATCTTTCATGGGGCACCGCGCGCGGATATTTTACTCATATTGGCAGGGGCCGGAAAATCCGGCCCCCAAATACTATTAATACAGTCGTAACTTCGTCTTGGGGCTGCCGCCCCAAACCCTGCGCAGGGCGCTGCCCTGCACCCGCTGGGGGTATGATACCCCAGCCCCCCATTAATTGGGATTTAAAAGTAAAAAATTGGCGTTTTTACAATTTGCAACTGTAATACTATTTCTTGCCGACCTTTAAATTCCGCAGGGGCGCCATTCTGGGGTCTTCCTCTTCCTTGTGGCAATCGCAGGCTTCCAGATTGAGATTTGCGCCGCAAATCGGGCAAAGCCCCTTGCAGTCCGGCCGGCAAAGAGGATTGACCGGCATGGCCAGCATGAACTGTTCCCAGGCAACGCCGCCCAAATCCAGCATTGGCGCATGCCTTTCATAGACAACATGGCTTTCGCCCTCGCCATGCCCCTTGTGCAGGGCGCTTTCGAGCGGGATTTCCTCGAATTCGTCAAAGTGGGCATTGATGCCAATCCGGGCATTTTCCGCGCAGCGGTTGCAGGGCGCCACAACTTCGCCGCCAATCGCGCCGCGCACCAGGCAGCCGTCCTCTGCCGGCTGCACGCTGATTGTGGCTTCAAGCGGCTTTTCAATTCTGCAGTCCATCTTGAATTCCCGGATCGGATCCAGCCAGATTTCCTGATCGGTCAGGTTGAAACTTTTGCCGTCCGGTGGCAGATCGTTGATTGAAACCAGATACTTGGCCATGGAAATTCCTCCTGGTTTTTTACTTTTCCGCAAGGATCAGGGCCAAAGCAAGGCCCACAAAAATCATGGCGGCCACCTTGTGGATCATGACCTGGGCCCGCTCGCTCTTTTTGAGCCAGCCGGCCAGTTTTCCGCCAAGGATGGATACGGCGAAAAAAACAATCGCCGTCGCCAGAATGAACAAAAGCCCCAGGAAAATTATCTGTCCGAACATTGTTCCCTTTGCGGGGTCGCAAAACTGGGGCAAAAAGGCCAAAAAAAATATGCAGACCTTGGGATTGGTGATATTCATGATTATGCCGCGCCGGAATAGCGCGCCATAGCCGCAAAAGGCAGTCTTGCCGCGCACGGAAGCATGGGCCGCGCCAGAGCGCCATTCCAGCCAGGCAAGCCATAAAAGATAGGCGCAGCCCGCGAACTTGAGCAGATTGAAGGCCAGGGCCGATGTCTGGAAAATAACGGCCACCCCTGCCGCGACAGCCAGGGTCTGGATGCAGAGTCCCGTCATCAGGCCCAGGGTGGTCATGATGCCGGCCATTGCGCCATGCAGGGCGGCCTGGGCAAGAACAAAAATATTATCGGGCCCGGGAGCGAGCCCAAGAAGAAATGACGCCCCGAAAAAGGCGAGAATTACATCAAATCCGGGCATGAATATGATTCCAGCAAATAATCAAGTTTTTGGCGGGCATCCTTTTTGGCCTTGACTCTGGCTTCAAGTTTCAATGCCAGGCTTTTGCAGGCGCAAGGCACGCTGGCCACAAGCGAGACAGGACGCCGCCCGCGCGTGTAGCGCGCTCCGCCGGCCACAAGGCCGTTGTGCTGGGCGAGGCGCCTTTCCAGATTGCTGGTTATGCCGCAATAAAGGCTGCCATCGCGGCAACGCAGCAAATACACATGCCAGATCAATCCGAAAATCCGCCGGCCAGCCAGACAGTAAGCAAGAATGAAAAAAGCCAGTTGCCCAGCCTCCAGAGCCAGATATTGAAAACTTCTCCGGTCATCATCCGGCTTGTGGCCTGCACGCTGCCAAGAACGCCAAAAAGCACGTGAAAAAAAACAAAGCCAAGCGCGGCCAGAAATCCGAACTGGAAAAGACAGACCAGGAAAAGGATCAGGGTAATTACTGGCGCCAGGCAGGCGTTCTGATCCACACTGGTCATAGGCCAGCCATAGCTTTGAAAATATTTTATTCTTCTCTGCCTGTAAGGGCCGTTACCGTACTGCCCGCTACCGTAGGGTCCGTTGCCATATTGGCCATTGCCGCAGGAGCCCTGGGGGCGTCCATCATTTTCGGGGCCAAGCACTTCAGGGGTTATAACCCGTCTTTCCCCGTTATTGCCGTTATCGTGCTGATCATTGCTCATGCCGCAACTCCGGTGATTGTTGTATGCCGAATAATTGCACCTGCGGCGATTTTTGCCAAGTGAGAAAAAACCCTTTTCCCCGTTATTTGGCCGCCTTTGCAAGTTCCTGGTTAATAGCCTCCCTGAGGCCGGGAGAGATGTCGGGAGCAGCGAGGCCTTTCCTGAAATTTTCGATGCCTTTTTGCCTGTCGCCCAGAAAATGGGTATAAAGCACGCCCAGGCTGTAGCGCGCGCCGGGATTTTCCTCCCGCGCAACCGATTTTTCCAGAAATTCCGCGGCCTTTTGATGTTCGCCCTGCTGGTGATTTATCACGCCAATCAAATGCAGGGCGCGGGCGTTTTCGTCATTCAGGGCCAGCGCGCGCCGGGCAAATTCGCCGGCAGCCCGAGCCTGGCCCTGGCCAAGCAGCCCTTCCGCGACCTTCAAAAGCACGGCCTGGTCGTCAGGATGTTGACCGGCCTCGTTCATCAAGCGCCCTATTGCCGACATTTCGGGTTCTGGCGCCGGCACCTGGGCCCGTCCAAAGCTGCTCACCACAAGTGAAGGCTCGGCTATCCTTTTGACCAGAGATGTCAGCACAATCACGGTAAAAAGCGCCAGCAGTACCGCAATCAAAAATTTCTGGCGCGATCCTGGCTCAGTCCTCGTGTTCATCTTGCGCAATCTCCAGTTGGCGGACGCTTTTGGCAAGGCTGTTCTGCCGAAGGCCCAAAAAAACAAGATAGGCGCCAATGCCAAGCCAGACGGCGGCATTGGCGATAATCAGCCACCACATTATATCCATCGTCAATTCTCCGGTGCAAACAGCAGGCTGTCAACAGCATGGATTTGCTCAAGCTGCCTTTTGCGCAGGCAGACAATTGTCCACCAGATAAAGCCCATTGCCGCAACGCAGCAAATGGCGCAAATTTTCATTTCCAGGGGCAGGCCGCCTTCCCGGGATGCGAAAACGGCCGGGTGTATCGAACGCCAGATGCGGGCAGAGATAAAAACAAGCGGCACATCAAGAAAAGCGACAATGCCGACAACAGCGCACGTCAGGCGCTTTCGGGCCGACCCCATTTCCAGCCCGCGCAGGACAAGGTAGCCGGCATACACAAACCAGAGGACTATTGTTGTGGTCAGGCGCGGGTCCCATGTCCACCACACGCCCCAGGATCGCTTTGCCCATAAGCAGCCTGTTACAAGCGCCAGGCCGCAAAACAGCAGGCCGACTTCCGCGGCGACGGCCGCCAGGCGATCCCAGGCGGGATTCCTGCGCAGAAGATAGGCTATGGAAGCGATAAAAACCACAAAAAAGCTGATCAGCGCCCACCAGGAAAGCGGCAGGTGAATGTAAAATATCTTCTGGGCCAGGCCCATTGCGGCTTCGGTTGGCGCCCAGGCATAGATGAGCCATTGGCAAAAAGCCATGCCCAGCGCGCCCAAAAATCCCGTAACAAACAGCATCAATCTTCCTCCGAATAGAGAAAACCAAAAAGCAAAAGCCCCGCCCCCAAAAAAACAGCGTCAAAGGCGCAGGCAAGGCCAAGCCAGCCCCCCGTGCCACCCGGGGCCGGCGCGCCGAAAACATGGGCGCCCGCCGCTGTTCCCGCCAGCAAAAGGGGCATGAGCAACGGAAAAAGAATTATGCTCAAAAGAGATTCCTTGCCCGATGCCGCCTGGCTCAGCGCCCCCAGGAGAGAACCGGCGGCGCAAAGGCCCAGATCGACCAGAAAAACCATGGCAAGTCCGTTCAGATCCGGGTTTACAAAATTCTGGCCAAGAAAAACGACAGCGGCCGGCAGAAAAACAGCCTGCAGAAGCAGCAAAAGCAGATAACCAGCCAGGGCCTTGCCGAGCCATACGCCCTGGACAGGAAAAGGCACAAGCCACAGGCCCAGCCGCGAGAGATTTGCCTCCTCGAAGGCGTATAGCTGATTGAAGATCAGGACCTGGCAAAAAACGGAAGCCAGCCAGAAAATCGCAGCCGCCGCTTCCGCCGGCAAAATGCCGGCAGGGCCGCGGGCCAGGCTGAATGTGAAAACGAGCAATAGCCCCAGCAGCAATGCCTGCAAAAGGCCGTTGCTCCGCAAAAGCGAGAGGCGCAAATCCTTGCGGAAAACCGCGAAAGCAAGGCGGATCATGCTTCCTCCAGCCTGCCCTTGCGGATTGCGAGAACATGGTCGGCAATGGCCGCGTCGTCCTCATCGTGGCTGACCATCAGGATACAGGCGCCGGCTTTGGCCGCCCGTCCGATTTCTTCCTGCAAAAATGTCCGCGACTGGACATCCAGCCCGGTTGCGGGCTCGTCCAGAAGCAGGATATCGGGGCCCAGCATCAGGATTCGCGCCAGGTTGAGCCTCTGGGCCATGCCGCGCGAAAACACGCGCACACGCTCATGGGCTGATTTTTCCAGGCCAACGCGCGCGAGCAGCCCGTCAAGATCCACGTTGCCAAGGCCGTGGCCTCCTGCCCAGAATGCAAGGTTTTCCCGCGCGGTAAGACCGGGATAGAGAAAGGTGGCATGCGCCAGATAGCCCACAGTGCCAAAAAGACTAACCGTGCCCGCATCCGGGCGGCACAGGCCGGCAATAATGCGCAGGAGCGTTGACTTGCCCGCGCCATTTGCGCCGGTAATCAGGGTAATTCCCGAAAATTCGCGGCTTATGTCGCGCAATACAGGCTTGCGGCCATAAAACTTGCCCAGCCGGCTCAGGGAGATTTTTGGTGTCATTGCGCGATTCTGGCTGGCCGGCGCCGCCAAAGCCCCAGAAGCGGCAAAAGACACATCAGCCAGCCGCCCAGCCAGATCCAGCTGACCATGGGCTCGAGGCTGACGCGCACAAGCACCTTCAGATCCTCGTCAAGACCAAGCAGGGAGGCATAGATATCGCCGCCAGGACCTGTGGCCACGTCCACTTCCGAAAACTGCATTGCGCCGAATTTTTCATAGACCCGGCGTTCGGGGCCAAGGCTGGCCACGACTTCGCCGCCCTTTTCAAAGACAAGGTCGGCTTTCAACCAGTCATAGCCAGCCCCCTGGCCATCGCGCAAATCCTTGAGCGTTACCTTGTACGAGCCGATATTCTCGCTCTGCCCCGGCGCCAAGAGCATGTCCTTTTCCGTAGTGTAGGCGCCGGAAAAAGCTGCGCCAATGGCCATGATGGCAAGGCCAAAATGCGCGCAGGCGGAAGCCAGCGCGCGCGGATTTTGCCGCACGGCCTTTTTGGCCAGCAAAAAGATGATATTGCACAAAACGGCAATGGCGCAGGCGGTTACAACCAGGGGCAGAGGCTTCTGGTAGCCCAGAAGCCAGATCACGGCCCCGCCGGCCAACATGGAAAGCAGGGCACCGATCAGCGGAGATCTGGAGCGGATGCCTGCAATGCCCTTGTCCCATGAAAGCCAGGGGCAAAATGCCAGAACAAGGAGCAGAAGCGCCAGAAGCGGCAGGCAGACACGATTGTAGAAACCGGCCTCAAGCCCCTGTGGGGAAGGACTCCAGATTGCGCTCAATACCGGCCACATTGTGGCCATGGCTATAATCAGGGCGAGAGCTACAAATATCCAGGCCGCAAGCACAAGCGCGCCCTGGCGGCTGTCGATGGCATCCAGGGCGGCGCCTGTTTTGGGCGCGCAAATGGTGGCCAGCAAGCAAATTGCAAGGAGGCAGACCAGAAAAACAGCCAGGGGCAGTCCTACGCCTCCATCGCCAAAGGCATGCACGGACTGGATGATGCCGCTGCGTGTAAGCCAGGTGGCAAACCAGGCGCTCAAAAGCGTAAGGCTCATGAACAGGGCGGCCATTCTCGAAAGCTTGCCCGTGGCCCGCTCGATGGCCAGGATATGCAGGGCGGCTGTTGCGAAAAGCCAGGGCAGAAGAGAGGCGTTCTCAACAGGATCCCAGCCCCAGTAGCCGCCCCAGCCCAGTTCCATGTAAGCCCACCAGCCGCCAAGAATGATGCCGGCCGAAAGCAGCAGCCACGAAACAAGAATAAAGGAGCGCGTGGCCGCGAACCAGGGCAGCCCATCCCTCTCGCCGCTTGTTGAGGAGGCCAGGGCAAGGCAGCCAGGTATGCCAAGCCCGGCATAGCCCATGAAGAGCAGCGGCGGATGGAAAATCATGCCGGGATTTTGCAACAGCGGATTGAGCCCGTTGCCGTCCACGGGCACAGGCTCGCGCATGATAAAGGGATTGCTGTAACCAGCCAGCAAAAGGCAAAAAAAGGCCATGTTGAGATAAAAATAGGCCCAGAACCACAATTTTGTGCGCGGCGCGCAAGCCTTGTAGGATTTTGTGAGCAAGAAAAGCAGGCCACAAAGGGCGGCGCAAAGCGCCCAAAAGAGCATGGAACCCGGCTGGCCGGCCCAGAATGCCGTCAGCCTGTAAAAGACAGGCAGAAAACTGTCGGTATAGGATGCCACATAATCAAGCCTGTAATCCTGCCAATACAGGCCGTGCAAAAGCGCCGCGCCAGCAAGCAGCAGGGCGCCGGCTACCGCGATGGCCGATTTTTCGGCAAATGAGGCGCTGAAATCCCCTGGCTTCCATAGTCTGAGCAGGGCAAAGCTTCCTCCGGCCGCGGAAAAGACCAGGGCGAGCAGAAGACAGATATAGCCGAAAATATACATTGCTTCAGATCTTGCGGTTTTCTTTCTGGTATTTGGAAGGGCACTTGGTCATCAGGGATTTGGCCGAAAAATGACCTTCTGGCGTAATGCCGCCCTCGACGATAACTTCCGCGCCAGGCTTGAACGTGTCCGGCAGAATGCCGCGGTAAACAACGGAAATGATTTCCCGCGGGTTATCCTTGTCCTGAAGCTGGAAGGCAAGTTCCCGGCCCTGGTGGCTCAGGCCGTTTTCGCCAACCGTGCCGAAAAGCCTGGCCTGGGCCAGCTTGTCCGGCTCCGCGGCCCTGGCTTCGCTGACATTGAGAAAATAGACGCTGTTTTCGGAAAGCCCCGAATATACCAGATAGCCGATACCGCCCGCGAAAAGCAAAAAAGCGGCGATATACACCGGCAGGTTCTTTTTCCTGTTCATGCCCTCTCCGCAGCTTATAATAAAATGATAATGGCTACTGATAAACTTTTTAACGCGCCCGCGCAAGACAGATTTTGCCAAATCTTGCGCGCGATGACCATGAATTTTTTGCGGGCCTCTTCGACCACCATAAAATCCGGGATTACTGTTTTTTGTCTTGACCCAAAATAGTGTAGAACTTATCGCTACAACAAGGAGCGGAAGCAATGGAAACAATGACTGGCAGGGAATTCAATCAGGCTTCAAGTGAGGCGCGCAGGCTTGCGAATGATGCGCCCCTGTTCATAACAGACCGGGGCAGGCCGGCATTTTTCGGCAGGATACTGGCTGTGGACGAAAAAGTGGCCCTGCGCTGCGCAGGCTTGCATGTGCCTGATCGCAGGCCTTTTTTGGACAGTCTTGTCGCGGCCACGGCCCTGGCGCATGATTTGACGCCTGTCACGAGGCATGTCAGGGATTTTGAGGGAACCGGAGGCAAGCTCATTGATCCGTGGAAACCCAATTGTTGATTGCGGCCTGGACAGGATCAGACAAGTCCATCTGTTGGCAATCCCTTGCAAAAAGAGTAAAATGCCGGCAATGAAAAACATCAACGATAACAAAGCAATGGTTGAAAACAAAAATTTAAGGAATGTCGCCATTATAGCCCATGTTGACCACGGCAAAACGACACTGGTGGACGGGCTTTTCCGGCAAAGCGGCGTTTTCCGCGCGGATCAGCGCGTGGATGACCGCGTGATGGACACCATGGACCTTGAGCGCGAACGCGGCATCACAATTGCCGCAAAAAACTGCGCCGTGCGCTGGAACGGGGTAAAGATCAATATCATTGACACTCCCGGCCACGCCGACTTTGGCGGGGAGGTCGAACGTTCGCTTTCAATGGCCAGCGGGGCGATTTTGCTGGTTGACGCCAGCGAAGGCCCCCTGCCCCAGACGCGTTTTGTGCTGCGCAAGACGCTGGAAGCCGGACTTCCCGTCATTGTGGTCATCAACAAGATTGACCGCAGGGACGCCCGCCCGCAGGAAGTGCTTGACGAGGTTTACGATCTTTTTATCGATCTTGGCGCAAACGAGGATCAGCTTGAGTTCCCCGTGCTTTACGCCATTGGCCGCGATGGCGTGGCCATGGAGGAGCCTGGCGGCGAGCGCAAGGATCTCGGGCCACTTTTCCAGACCATCCTCGATAAAATTCCCGGCCCTGCTTTCAATCCCGACGAACCTTTCCAGATGCTGGTTGCGGATCTGGACTATTCGGACTATCTGGGGCGCCTGGCTGTGGGCCGCATCATGCATGGCAGCGTGCATTCAAAGGAAGCCCTGGCCTGCGTTGGGGAAGACGGCGCGCCGCGTCCATTGCGCGTAAGCCAGCTGCAGGTTTATGAAGGCCCGCGCCTTGCGGAAGTCGAAACGGCGCAGCCGGGCGATATTGTGGTCCTGGCCGGCATTGAGGATGTCAAGATAGGCGACACAATCTGCACGCGGCAAAGACCTGCCGCCCTGCCGCGCATTCGGGTGGACGAGCCCACAGTCTCCATGCGTTTCGGCATCAACACATCTCCCCTCGCTGGCCGCGAGGGCAAACTTGTCCAGAGCAGGGCCATCGAGGAAAGACTGCTTCGTGAAACCCTGCGCAATGTGGCCATCAAGGTGGAGAACGGGCCTGACAAGGATGCCTTTGTCGTCAAGGGACGCGGCGAGTTCCAGATGGCCATCCTGATCGAGACCATGCGCAGGGAAGGCTTTGAGCTTTCTGTTGGCCGCCCGGAAGTCATCCTGAAAAAGGACGCCGATGGCAAGACACTGGAACCCATGGAACATCTTTATGTCGATTGCGACGAAACATTCATGGGCATTGTAACCGACAAGCTGGCCCAGAGAAAGGGGCGCCTGCTGACTTGCGCAAATGCCGGCACAGGCCGCGTGCGCCTGGAATTTTCCGTGCCTTCCCGGGGCCTTATCGGCTACCGGGACGAATTCTTGACCGACACCAGGGGCACGGGCATCATGAATTCCTATCTGGAAGGCTATGGCGAATGGCGCGGCGATTTTCCCAGCCGCTTTTCAGGCTCCATTGTGGCCGACCGGGCCGGTTCCGCCGTTCCCTACGCGCTTTTCAACCTCGAACCGCGTGGCACGCTTTTTGTCGAGCCCGGCGACCCCGTCTATGAGGGCATGATTGTCGGAGAACACAACAGGGAAAACGACATAGACGTCAATCCGACCAAGGAAAAGAAACTTACCAACCTGCGCGCGGCAGGCAAGGATGAAAACGTCATCCTTACCCCCGTCAAGCACATTACCCTGGAACGCGCCCTGCATTTTGTGCGCCCGGACGAGCTGGTGGAGGTAACGCCAAAATCGATTCGCCTGCGCAAGGCCGAACTTTCCGCCCAAAAACGCTACCAGACAGCGGGACGGGCGGCCAAGGGCAAAGGATAACCCCAACAAGGAGCAATGCCATGATCCGTCATATCGTATGGTGGACATTGAAACCGGAAGCGGAAGGCTGCGGAGCCGAGGAAAACGCCAGGCAGATTGTCGAAAGATCCGCCGCAATGCAGGGCCTTTCCTGCCTTGACTCCCTGGAAGTTTCCCGCAATGTGCTGCAAAGTTCCACCGTGCCGGCGCAAGTGGTGCTCACTTCCACGCATAATACACAGGAAGACTTCCTCGCCTACCGAGATCACCCCGTACACAGGGAATTCGCGGCCTTTCTCGGCAAAAGGGCCGAAAAACGCTATTGCATAGATTTCGCCCTGGAAGATCCGAAAAATTAAATAGTCGCAGAAAAAGCTGCCGGACAAAAATCCGGCAGCTTTTTCAATATAGCATTTCTTGAATGAAAATATCAATTTTCAGGGGCATTTTCATTCATCCGCAAGTTCCTTTGTGGTTTGAGAGCCGTCAGGCCGAACAGGCCCGCACCCTCGGGCGCGGTATCAGACTCGGGCGGTTAGCCTGTGAGGGGTCTCAAACCCCTCTCAGGCGCAAGAGGCAATGCCCTGATGGGCTTTGCTGCCAATTTTGTTTTGCGCTGTCGTCAATTCAACCGCAGGCAAGCTCCGGCTTCATTAGCTCTGCTGTCCATTTGCGTAAGCCGGCAAAGCTGGCAGGCAGAAACAGCCTGCGGTCGCCCACAGGGCTCACTGGCAGACTTGCGCCGCCACGCGGCGCGCCGGGCCGCGCCCAACGTACTGATGATTTGGCAAATCATCAGTAATTCTTCTTTTGGGGAACAATCTCCTCCATTCCCCGATTGCCCGGGCAGGCCGCGCCATCGCAGGCACCCTTGCCCATCTTGTCGCAATTGCAGGCGCAGCCGCCCTTGTTCCTTATTATGCGGTAAAGCCTGCGGCCCATGAACAGCGCGGCCAGCGCCACAATCACTATTACAAATATTATATCCCAACCCATAATGGCATCTCCTGTTGCCAAGAAAGGTCATTAATATAGTTGAAAATGAATGTCAATTTTTATCGGCCTGATTTTTGCCGTTCCCGCGGCATTGCGAGCAATAGCCATACAGATTGTGAAGATGGCCGGTCAGGGTATAGCCATGCTTTTCGGCAAGATCTTTCTGCAGCTTTTCGATGCGCGGGTCAAGAATTTCCTCGATCCGGCCGCATTTGAGACAAACAAGGTGATCGTGATGGCTATTTGGGTGCGCCACTTCATAACGGGTTATATTGTCCGCAAACTGGATTTCGGAAGCAACACCGGCATCGCAAAGCAGTTTTAGCGTGCGATAGACGGTGGTCTGGCCAATGCCCGGATCTTTTGCGGAAACGTGGCGATAAAACTCATCGAGGGAATGGTGCCCAGGGAACTCGAAAAATGATTCCGCTATTACCTTGCGCTGGGCAGTCGTGTTCAGGCCGCGACTGTTCATGAACTCCAGAAATGTGTCCAGCGGTTGTTTGTTTTCCATAAGAGCCCCGGAGTTTTATGGGAATTATTATAGAGAACGAAATCGTTCTTTATACAAAATCCGTCAGGATTTTGCGCCGCGCAACGGCGTAAGCCAGGCAAAAACCGCGCTTTTTGCCTGGCGGTCTCCGCCATTGAAATGTTTGGATTTCAATGCCGACATCTATGATTAGAGCGTTTGCGTAATGAAATTAAACAAACGCTCTGGTGGCTGCGATAGTGCAATGAAGGCGGCCCCCCTGCTTTTATTCAATATTGGCCCTGAATTCGGTTATGCAGCGCGTCAGGTTGTCCGGCTCGCCAGGTTTTCGGATATCAGGATACAACAGGGCGGACATATAAAAAACGGAATTCAGCCCCAGGGCGTTACTCGCGCCGCCCGCAAAGGCCGCAAGCCTGTCGGCCAGGCCATTGCCCAGTTCCGGCGGCAAGGCCGCAAGCATTTTTTCGGCATCTCTGGCAATTGCGGAAAGGTTTTCGGCCTTTTCCCGCATTTTTGACCTGTAGGCGTCGATGTCGCCTGCGTCCATAAAGGCGTAGGCCTCTTTTTCACAGTCCATGATGGCGGCATGGCGTTTTTCCAGCCAGTCCAGCATTGCCGCGCAGGCAGCCTTGTTGTCATCGGTCATAAGACCTCCAGTTGGAAGCTATTTCAGGAGAACATCTGTTTAATCCCAGTTGCGCTTATCCTCAATAGGCCTGATCTGCGGCGGCAAGCTGCCTGGCGCAAGGATCTTGAGTTCGGGACGCAGCTTGATCTTTTCGCGGAACTGGTGCAGCAGCTCCTCTTCGCGCCTGAAGCCGCTGGTTTCAATGAACAGCGTCATTTCGTCTATGCCGCCGGGATTTGTAACTTCAATCTGCCAGCGCTTGATTTCCTCAAAGCGGCTCATCACCTGCTCGACCTGGTGCGGATAGACAAACATACCCATGATGCGCGCCGTGGTGTCCACCCTGCCGACAATGCTGCCAAGGCGCGGGCTGGTGCGGCCGCATAGGCATGGGCTGCGGTCGATATAGGAAAGATCGCCCGTTGCCAGGCGAATCAGCGGGTAGGTCTTGTTGAAGGCCGTCACCACAATTTCGCCCACCTCGCCATCCTTGAGCGGGATGCCAGTATCGGGATGGCAGATTTCCACATAGCAGCGGTTTGCTATATGCAGGCCGTTCTTGTGGAAACATTCGTAGCCTATGCAGCCCACATCGGCCGTGCCATAACCCTGGCGCATGATGAGGTCGAATTTTTTCTCCATCTGGGAACGCATTTTCTCGGAAAGACGCTCGCCGGTAACGAAAGCGACTTCCAAAAAAAGATCCTTGCGCAGATTGAGGCCCTTTTCCTCGGCTTTTTGGGCCAGGTGCATGAGAAAGCTTGGCGTTCCCACATAACCGGAAATGCGCAGCTTCTGCAAAATGTCCAGCTGGGTGGCCGCATCCGTCGGGCCTGCGGGAATGACCGCGCAGCCCAGGTTGCGCAGGGGTTCCTCAAACATCAGGCCGGCCGGCGTAAGCTGGTAATTGAATGTGTTCTGGACGGCATCGCCAGGCCTGAAGCCCACGGAATAAAAAGCTTCCGTATAGCCCCAATAATCCTCACCCCTGTCTTCCGGATCGAAAATCGGGCCGGGAGAAAGAAAAATGCGTTTCAACTCCCCGATATCCTTGGTCAGCAAGCCCCCAAGCCGTGGCCCCATGGCCTGCAGAAAGATAAGCTCCTTCTTTTTCAATATGGGAATGTGCTTGATATCCGTAAGCGTCTTGAACTTCTCCACATTGAACTGGGCCCGGTCAAAACGCTTTTTAACATCCTCGGAATAGCGGTAGGCATAGGAAAGCAAATCTTTCAGCTGAATAAGGCAGTACTGGCGGCGTTCGCTCTCGTCCAGCACCTCGCGCCGGCTGAAAATGCCCTCCGTGCGGTCCTTGCGGGTCATCTATTCCCCCCTGAAAATAAGATATGGTCTTGCAAAGTTAGGCATTTCAATACAAAAATGCAAGCATTTTATTATTTTTACCGTTATTTCAAGCAATTATGAAACTTTTGCGGCCAGGCGGGCAAGCCGCCGCCGCCCAAGGTGGCAAATGGCCACAGCCAGGGCATCTGTCGTATCCAGGGCAAGCCTCTGCTGCCCCAGATTCAGCATGCGGCGAACCATAAAGGCCACCTGTTCCTTGTCCGCGCTGCCAACGCCGGTCAGTGAATTTTTTACAAGCCTGGGCTCGTAATCGGAAACATCCAGGCCATGGGCCGCGCAGGCGGCCACGGCCACGCCCCTGGCCTGGCCAAGCTTGAGGGCGCTTGCGGCATTTTTGGCCGTAAAAACCTGTTCCATTGCCGCTTCATCGGGATTGTGAGAGCCAAGAACAGCATTCAGGCCGGAATAAATCCGCGCCAGGCGCGCCGAAAAGCATTTGTTCTTCTGCCCTTCCGAATGCACCAGGCCGCAATCCACCAGACTCAGCACGCCAGAGGCTTCCCGTACAATTCCCCAGCCCGTGAACCTTGAACCGGGATCAATCCCGATAACGGTCAGATCCGCCATAATTGCTATTCTACCGCCATATCATCGGGGAAATCCGCATTGGCGTATACATTCTGCACGTCGTCATTGTCATCGAGGGCATCCATAAGGCGCAGCAGTTTCGCGCCGGTTTCCGCGTCCACAGCGACAAGATTTGCGGGCACCATGGCCAGTTCAGCCGACTGCATGGCAACATTGGCTGCTTCCAGGGCATCGCGCACGGCCGCGAAATCGGCCATGGCCGTCTGGATTGTCCAGGTTTCGCCTTCGTCCAGCACGTCGTCGGCGCCGGCATCAAGAGCCGCTTCCATAATGGCGTCCTCAGAGTAGGCGTTTCTGTCAACTTCTATAACGCCCTTGCGCTCGAACATCCAGGCCACGCTGCCGTTTTCGCCCATCTGGCCGCCGTGCTTGGTAAAGAGATGGCGCACATCCGCAACCGTGCGATTTTTATTGTCTGTGGCTACTTCAACCATGATCGCAATGCCGCCGGGTCCGTAACCTTCGTAAAAAGCTTCGGTGAAATCGCCGCCCGCGTCTTCTCCCGTGCCCTTGCGGATTGCGGCCTCAATCTTGTCCTTGGGCAGGTTCACGGCCTTGGCCGCGGCTATTGCGGCCCGAAGCCGCGGATTGCCCGCCGGGTCGCCCCCGCTCTTGGCCGCGATAATGATTTCCTTGGCGGCCTTGGTGAAGACCTTGCCGCGTTTGGCATCCTGCCTTCCCTTGCGGTGCTGGATATTTGCCCATTTGCTATGACCTGACATATATTGTTCCTCCTGCTATGAGCATTTGTTAAGGCCGGCCAGCGCGGCTGCGCGGCCGATAAAAAATTATTGCGAAGGCTGGCGCCCCTTGTAGGCCACGCCGACATAAAAGGTTTCCTTGCTCTCCGCGCGCGAGCTTTTCGGTTTCAGGGTCTTGACGCTGGCAAAGGATTTGCGCATCGGCTCAAGCAAATTTCCTGTATCCGGCCCCATAAAAATCTTGACCACAAGGCTGCCTCCCGGCGCAAGATTGGCCAGCGCGGATTCGTAAGCCGCAAGTGCAAGATCGAGGGAGCGCGCCTGGTCCGTCATCTTTATGCCAGTCGTGGCAGGCGCCATGTCGCTCATCACCACGTCGAAGGGGCCGAGCTTTTCGAGGGCCTCCGCAAGCTCCGCGGAAGGTGAAAAAACATCCTCGCGCATAAAGCTTACCGTTGGGGGAAAAACCGTATCTGTTTCCTTGATGTCCACGGCCAGCACCTGCCCTTCCGGCGCGACTTTTTTGGCCGCGTAAAGGCTCCAGGAGCCGGGGGCCGCGCCCAGGTCAAGCACCTTCATGCCCTTCTTGAACAGCCCGAATTTTTTATCCAGTTCCTGCAATTTGTAAACAGATCTTGCCGGATAATTTTCTGCCTTGGCCTTGCAAAAGTAATGGTCGCGGTATTTTTTCAAAGCAGCTCCGCTATCTCGTCATCAGTGAGCGCCCTTGTATTGCCTGGCGCAAGGCGCCCCAGTTCCAGCGGCCCCTGTGAAATCCTTTCCAGTTTAAGGATAACAAGGCAGAGATCAGCGCACATCCGGCGAATCTGGCGATTCAGCCCCTGGCGCAGGGTCAGGCGCAATAATGTGTTTTGGCCGCGCTTTTGCATTTCGGCCCCAACCGGCAAAAGCTCGGTGCCGTCTTCAAGCCTCATGCCTCGGCGCATCTCGACCAGGGCGGCTTCCGGCACATTGCCCCGCACAAGCACCTCGTAGGTTTTGGGATGCTCGTAACGGGGATGGGCCAATTTGAGGGCGAGATCGCCGTCATTGGTCAGGAGCAAAAGCCCCTGGGAAAAAAAATCCAGCCGTCCAACGGGATAGAGCCGGCAGCCCCGCAGTTCGGGCGGCACAAAATCCATCACGCTGGGGCGCCCCTCGGGATCCTTCACCGTGCTGACCACGCCGGCGGGCTTGTTGAGGATGAGGCAGACGCGCTTTTGCGCGCCGGCAAGAGGCTTGCCGTCAAAAGCAAGCGCATCCTGCGGAAAAACGCGCCTTGCGGGATTTGTCTCCACTTCCCCATTGACCGAAACGCGGCCGGCAAAGATCAGTTCATCGGCCTTGCGCCGGGCGCAAAGGCCGCTTCCGGCCACTGCCTTGTTCAGGCGCGTTCCGGAAGCGGCATTATTTTGCGGCGCGGAAACTTCGGGTTCCGATTTGCGCCCGGGCCGGTTAATCATTTTTTTTAAGCAGGGCTTCGAGAAAATCAACCGCGTCTTTCTGAACTTTTACCAAAAAGTCCTCGCCCCTGAAGCTTTCCGTATAGACCTTGCAGATGGCTTCGGTGCCGGATGGGCGCACGGCAAACCAGCCGTCCTGGCAACTGATCTTGACGCCGCCAATAAGCTCGTCATTGCCGGGGGCCCTGGTTTCGACGCTGGTTACAGGTTCGCCGCCAAGCATTTTCATCTTGATGTCTTCCGGTGCAAGTGCCTTGAGAACTGATCTTGTCTTGTCATCGGCTGGCGCGTCAAGGCGCTGATAGACAGGATCACCGTATTTGGCGGTAAGATCCTTGTAGATGTCGCTGGGCGACTTTTTGTGGGCAGCCATGATTTCGGCGGAAAGCAGGCACATCAGGGGGCCGTCCTTGTCCGTGCTCCAGGGTGTGCCGTCCTTGCAGAGGAAGGACGCGCCCGCGCTTTCCTCGCAGCCCATGGCGCAGCGGCCGTCAAGCAAATATGGCACAAACCACTTGAAGCCCACAGGGGTTTCGATGACTTTCCGGCCCAGGTCGGCCGCTATCCTGTTGAGGAGGGCGCTGGTAACCAGGGTCTTGCCCAGGCCGCTTTCCTTTTTCCAGCCCGGCCGGGAATTGAAAAGATGCCAGGCCGCCACGGAAAGATAATGGTTGGGATTCATCAATTCGTCGCGGGTTACGATGCCGTGGCGATCGGAATCCGGGTCGCAGGCAAAAGCCAGGTCAAACTTGCCGCGCATGGCCAGAAGATTGTTCATGGCGTATGGCGACGAGCAATCCATCCGGATCTTGCCATCCTTGTCGCAGGGCACAAAACGGAAAGTCGGGTCAACCTCGCGATTGACCACGACAAGATTGAGCTTGTATTTTTCGGCAATCGGCTCCCAAAGCGGCAGGCTGGCGCCGCCAAGGGGGTCCACGCCCAGCTTGAGGCCGGAATCGGCGATAAGCTTGAGGTCCAGTGCTTTTTCAAGATCATTGACATAGAGGCCGGTAAAATCGAATTCCTCGACCAGAGGGGATCTTTTGGCCTGCGGATAGGGAATTAGCTTGACGTTCTTGTTCCCTTCCTCCAGATAGGCATTGGCCTTTTTTTCAATCCAGCTGGTAACATCGGTATCGGCCGGGCCTCCGTGGGGGGGATTGTACTTGAAGCCGCCGTCCCTTGGGGGATTGTGCGAAGGGGTGATAATGATGCCGTCGGCAAGCTGCTGGCTTTTGCCCTCGTTGTGCCGCAAAATTGCATGGGAAACGGCCGGGGTCGCAACATGGTCGCCGGCTTTGGCAACGCGCACATGAACGCCGTTTGCCACAAGCGTTTCCAGGGCTGTGCGAAAGGCGGCTTCCGAAAGGGCATGAGTATCGCCGCCCATATAAAGCGGGCCGTCAATGCCCTTCATGTTGCGGTAGTCGCAAACAGCCTGGGCAATGGCGAAAATATGCTCCTCATTGAATGACTGGGCAAGCGATGAGCCGCGGTGGCCGCTTGTGCCGAAGCTTACTTTCTGCTCCGGATTTTTCGGGTCGGGGTATTCTGTGTAATAAGCGCTCAACAGCGCGGGGATACGCTCAAGTTTTTCCGGCGAAGCAAGCTTGCCGGCATCGGAATGGACTACAGGCATATTTCACCTCCATTTATCCGGCCAGCATAGCGACAAAGCCCAAAGGCCGCAACAATTCAGTTGGGCGCAAGATGCATAAAAATAAAAATTTACGCAAAAAACGCTTGCAAGATTTCTCATTTTTATCTACCTTACTTTTCACGCCGAAGTGGTGGAATTGGTAGACACGCCAGGTTCAGGGTCTGGTTTCCGTTCGGAAGTGGGAGTTCGACTCTCCCCTTCGGCACCAACCAAGAATCCAATCAAGTCCCGCAAGGTTCAAAAATCCTTGCGGGACTTGGCTTTTTGGGCAATGGTATGTCCAGCGAGGTGCCGTGGGAAACGGGGAGAACCAACAAAAATGACGGTATTTGCAGCGGTATGAGCCGACATGGAGGACACGAGGCCCGAAAAATACCGTCACCCTGCAACCCCTTGCCAGCAAAGGATTTTAGCCATGCCACTGACCGACACCATGCTCAGGAATTTGAAGTCCGACGGTACTCCGGCAAAACTGGCCGACTCTGAAGGCTTGTACCTTTATCTCTCCGCTTCCGGCGGAAAATTGTGGCGGATGGATTACCGCTATGCCGGAAAAAGAAAGACGCTCAGCTTTGGCGCGTATCCCGCCGTTTCCCTGAAAGATGCCCGCCGCAAGCGCGACAAGGCCAAGGAACTGCTTGCCAACGACATTGATCCCGGCGCTCAGAAAAAGGCCGCCAAGGAAGAAGCCGAAGCGGCGGCGCGTGAACAGGCGCTGACCTTCGCCGTTGTCGCTCGGGAATGGTTCGCCACAAAGCAGGATTCCTATGCGGCGGCCAATATCAAGAAAAAGCAATGGCTCATTTCCCTGCTCAATGAGCGGATTGGCGAAAAGCCCATCAGCAAGCTGGTGCCAACCGATATTCTGGGCGCAATCAGGCCGGTGGAAGCCGCGGGTCATTCGGTAACGGCGCACAAGCTGGCCGAAACCGCCGGGCAGATATGCCGTTTTGCCCGTACCTGCGGCTATATCGTTTTCAACCCGGCTGACGGCCTCAAGGAAGTCCTCAAGCCAATCCAGACAAAGCATTACGCCACCATGACCGATCCCGCCGCTGTCGGCCATCTCCTGCGCTGCATAGACGAATATCAGGGGGGAGTCGTTGTCGGTTATGCGCTCAAGATACTGCCCTATCTGGCCTTGCGGAGCGCCGAGCTTCGCGGCGGCAGGTGGTCAGAGATTGATCTGGACAAGGCGCTCTGGATTGTGCCTGCCGCCAGAAGAGAAAACGCCAAGGATGGCGGCGGCATGAAGATGCGCATTGCCCATGCCGTACCCCTGCCCACTCAGGCGGTCAAACTTTTCCGCGAACTGCATCTGCTCACAGGTACAGGCGAACTGTGCTTTCCGGGACGGCATTCTGCCTCGCAATGTATTTCTGATATGGCGCTTTTGAACGGTATCCGCCGAATGGGCTTCAGCAGGGAAGAAATGACCATCCACGGTTTCCGCGCCATGTTCTCCACCATCCTGAATGAAAAGAAACTGGAATGGGGCTTTGACGGCGACATCATTGAGGCCCAGCTTGCCCACAAGGAGCAGAATACCGTTCGGGATGCGTACAACCATGCGTCATATCTGGATAAACGACGTGAATTGCTTCAGAGATGGGCCGATTATCTCGACGAATTGCGAAATCAGGATACATCCAATTCACTGAAATAATTCAGTAAGCAACACTTTCAAATTTATGGCAGGGCGTTGTGGCAGATCGGCTGTGACGCCTTGCCGTTTTTATCTGCGCCCCCCAATTGCTTGCCACAAAAATTTTTTCTGAAAAATTCACTTTTCCATGCACCTCTATCGAACTGTATCGGACTGCATCGAACCGCATCGCACGGTATCGTACTTCATCAACAATGTGGATTAATTGAATAAAAATGCTATAGCACTCCGTAAAGACCATTTTGATACGGAGGTAATGCTATGGCAACTCAAATACCCACCACAGGTTTTCTCAGGCTTCACCAGATTCTGGAATTTTTCCCCATCAGCAAGAGCGCATGGTGGAAAGGTTGCGCAACCGGCCGCTATCCAAAACCACTGAAGCTTGGCCCGCGCACGACCGTCTGGCGCGCCGAGGACATCAAGGCGTTCATTGAAAACGCCGGTCAGGAAGGAGAAGGCCATGAATGATCTTCTCCACACTTTCCATGACGTGCTTGGTCAGCATGGCCTTGTTCCTGAAGAAATCATTGCTGACGGCAATCTTCATCGTTGCCCCACAGAAGGCAAGCCCCGCAAGCGGAATGGCGCGTATATCGCCCATCTGGACAAACCGGCCACCCTCTGGTGGTGCAACTGGGAAACTGACGACCAGGGCACGTTCTGCGCCAAAGAAAAGCAGACGCTCTCCACTTCCGAGCTTTCGGCATGGCGAGAACGTCAACAGTCCGTACAGCGGCAACGCGAAACGGAATGCGCCAGACGCCATGCGGAAGCGGCCCAACAGGCCAGACAGGAATGGAATGCGGCGAGAGTGTGCGATGCCAGCCATCCCTACTTGCGGAGCAAAGGCATTCCCGCTTTGGAAGGCATACGGCAATCGCGGGACGGTGCGCTGCTTATCCCGGTTCTGGATACCGCAAACAATCTGCAAAGCCTGCAACGCATCTATCCTGATGGAACCAAGCGCTTCCTCATTGGCGGCAAGGTCTCAGACGGCAGGTTCATCATTCAGGGGCAGCCGGAAAAGCCGATAGCAATCTGCGAAGGCTTTGCCACTGGCGCAAGCATTCATCTTGCCGCTGGCTGGACGGTCTATGTGGCCTTTTCCGCAAATAATCTTGCACCAGTTGCCAAGACCGCAAAAGAACGGTTTCCAGACAACTCAATCATTATCTGCGGCGACAATGACGAAATCGGACGCAGCAAAGGCGAGGAAGCGTCCAGACTCGCAAGCGCTCAGCTTGTGCTTCCCAACTTTACCAGCGGCAATGGTACTGATTTCAATGACCTTCACCAGATTGAAGGCATTGAAGCCGTCCGCTCCCAACTTGAATCGACCCTGACCAAACAGCACGGTCTTGTCGCCCTGGACATGAGTGAATTCCTGTCCATGAAGATACCCGACCGGGGTTATCTTCTATCGCCCATTCTGCCGGTTCAGGGAATAGGCATCCTTTACGCTCCGCGAGGTGTGGGCAAGACCTTTGCAGCCCTGAGCGTGGCCGTCGCCGTCGCCTCCGGCGGCGCGGTGTTCAACTGGCGCGCGCCCATGCCCAAAAAGACGCTCTATGTGGACGGCGAAATGCCCGCCACATCCATGCAGAGCCGTTTGTCCTCCCTCGTGGGCGGCATGGCCATCCCACCGCAGGCGCTGAAAAACCTTTCGCTCATAACGCCGGACTTGCAGCCGTGTGCCATGCCGGATTTGTCCACGCCCAACGGGCAGGCCATGATTGAGCCGCTTCTGAAAGGCGTGGACATGGTGGTGCTGGACAATATCGCCACACTTTGCCGCACGGGCAAGGAAAACGAATCACAGTCCTGGCAGGCCATGCAGGCGTGGCTTCTGGATCTGCGCCGCAGGGGCATCACCGTTCTTCTGATTCACCATGCCGGGAAATCCGGCGACCAGCGCGGCACCAGTGCGAAGGAGGACATCATGGATACGGTCATCAGCCTCCGCAGGCCCAGGGAATATGCAATGGCCGAAGGCGCGCGATTTGAGGTTCATCTGACCAAGGCCAGAGGCATTCTCGGCGATGACGCCAAGCCTTTTGAGGCCAACCTGATTACCGAGGGTAATGCCCTGCACTGGCAGGTTCGGGAAATTGAGGATGTGGAGTTGGAGGAGCTGAAAAGGCTCTTGGATGAAGGCTACAGCATCCGTGACTGTGCCGAGGAAATGGGCAAGTCCAAGGGCGCGATTCAGCGCCTGAAAAAGAGATTGGAAGCCTGCTCAAAATAGGCCGGTTTGAGGTGTACCGCTGTACCGCTGCTTAAGCGCCGGTACAGCGGTACACCTGTTTCCTACAGGATAAGGAAGTTTCATTATGTCCACACTCGTCCTGCATATGAGCAAGTTCAAAAAGGACGCCATTCGCGGCATCCAGTCGCACAATCGACGCGAGCGCGAGAGTCATTCCAACCCCGACATTGATTATAGTCGGAGCGTGGGAAACTACGATCTGCATGAATCAGCCTCAGACAACTACGCGCAGGCCATCCAGAACCGCATTGACGATCTGCTCATGGTCAAGGCTGTCCGCAAGGATGCCGTGCATATGTGCGGCCTGATTGTCAGTTCGGACAAATCGTTCTTTACCCGCATGGGCAAGGAGGAAACCAGACGGTTTTTCGAGGAAGCCGCAGCCTATCTCACGGATTTTGTCGGCAAGGAAAACGTCATCTCGGCAATGGTGCATATGGATGAGAAAACGCCGCACATGCACTTTCTTCATGTGCCGGTCACTCAGGATGGACGGCTCAGCGCCAACAGCATCTATACCCGCGCCAGTCTGAAAAAGCTGCAAACCGAATTGCCCAGCTATCTGCAAAGCCGTGGATTCGATATCCAGCGCGGCGTTGAGCAGAAACCGGGTTCAGCGAAAAAGCATCTGGATACGCGAGAATTCAAGCAGCAACAGGAGGCTCTTGCCGCTCTGCGGAGCGAGTCTGACGCCGTAGCGCATGAAGCCTTGCTCCTCATTGGAGAAATGGCTGAAAGACGGAAGCTGGAGGAAGTTTTGCAGGAGCGCCTGCAATCCATGGAACAGCAGGCCCGCGAGGCGGAAGCCATTCTATCGGAGATGCCGGAACTCCCGCAGGCGTCATTGCTCAATTACAAATCCCTGCTGAAGCAGGCACAGACAATCATGACGCAGCAGCAAAAATCCCTTGCCGAAAAAAGCATGATCGCTGCCGCCAGAGACACATTGCAGGCCGAAAACAAGGTGCTGGAAAAGCGGCTGCAAGAGCTTTCAAGACAATATTCCCTGCTCAAGGCGCAATATGCGCAGGAGCGGGACGTCAATGCCCACAACATGCGCAGCCTGATGCAACAGGAGCGGAACCTTCGGGACGAACTGGAGGAATACCGGGAGTTCACCCTCCAGCCGGAAATCATGCCGCTCCACGCCGCATTCCTTCAGGAAAAGGAGGAGCAACGGCAGCGGGAGGAAGAGGCACAGCAGGAGCGAGAGCGTCAGGAAGCGGAAGCCCGACAGCAGGCCGAGCGTGAACGGCACATCTGGCAAGAGCCTGAAACCGCGCCGCAGCGCCGTCGCTCAAGGATGCGCTGATCGTCCGTCGGGAATCCCGACTCGAAGGCGAGTCATAGCCCACTATGGTTTTCTGGCGAAAACCAGTGGGCAAGCGTGCCGCTTGACCGCCAAAGGCAAAAGACAAAACCGGGGACATGCCCCATCACCTATAGGAGAAAACACCATGAGCATCACAGCCAGCCAAGTGAAGGAAATCCGACAGGAGTTCGCCCGGCTCAAGCCCGCCACCGTCATGCTGGACGGAAACCGCGCCATGACCGTGAAGCAGGCCATTTTCACCCTTGCCCCAACGCTGGAGCGAATGAAGAAACGCGGCTTCGGCACACAAGAGATTGTCGAACGCCTGCACGAAAAAGGGATTGAGGTGAAGCCTCAGACCCTGACCAAATACCTGACCGAGGCCAGACGACAGAGGGAAGGCCGGAAAATCCAAAAGAGAGACACGCCCCCGCCGCCTCCGAGACACGAACAACACGGTAGTTTCATTGTTGCTGACATCCCAGATGATGAACTGTGAGAAAGAAACCACTCAGAGGAGAAACCGTCATGGCAGAAACCTACGGATACATCCGCGTATCCAGTACGGATCAGAACGAGAGCCGCCAGCGTATTGCCCTTGAGCAACAGGGCATATCGTCAGGTCACATTTTCATGGATAAAATGTCTGGAAGGATTTTCAGCGCCCGCAGTATCAGGCACTTCCCTGCGCGTCGTCCCGATGGAAAATCTGCGCCTATGGACCGTATTTTTCTTTTTGGGTAGGAGAAGAGAAAAAGGAGGTCGGTCATGCAATTCAATCCCTACGAGATAGGACACGCAATTGCTATGGAAATCAATGTTGGGCTCGCGAAGGCATACGGGACAGTCGCAGCCTTTCTCCACCAATTCCCGGACATGCAGGCGTCGAGGAACCAAGAGGCGATCACCCCAGAATTTCTTCGAGGTCATGTCCAAGGGTTTGCGGCCGGACGGCAGAGCAGAGGCCCGGTGATCCCGAGGACGATCCCTGACGAAAGGATCAAGGATATTCTGGAGGTGGCGTACCACGTTCCGTCTGACATGCTGGAGGACGCAATTCGCCGTCACATGGAGGCCATGGGGGCGGAGAATTTCATCGGGTGGATACTTGAATCCTACATCGCATCCGAGGCCGAGCCGCTTGGATGGGTCTGGTGCAGCGGGGCAATAGTGAGGTCTGTAGATTTTATACGCCCCATGGATGGAGGAAACTGGAGAATGCTGCAAGTGAAGAATCGCAGCAACTCGGAAAACTCCTCGTCTTCAAAGGTTCGTCAGGGAACATCCATCGAGAAATGGTTCAGGATTTACGCGTATAACGGGAAGACGAACTGGGACACATTCCCGGATCCAGAATTGCGTACCAAGCTGTCCGAGGAAAGTTTCAGGACATACATCATAGACTACTTCTCGCGGCGGCCATAATACGGGAGAAGTCTTTTTCCTTTATACGCTTCACACCGCGTTGCATGACACATCCCCATTTGTGGGTGCCCTTCGGGACGAATTCGAGTTCATCCTTGATGTCGGAAATTTTCGGACAGTTCTGGAACCTGTCGACATTCTCAAGCATGATCGCGGATATGGGCGGTTCTCCGTAGAGTTCGAGCAAAAGCCGCGGTTCGGTGGTGATCCCCTTCACCTTGGCTTTTGCGATGAAGGTTTTTCCACCTTCCGACTGTCCTGCCAGGTAGATGAGTACCTCGTCGCCTGCCTGAAGGAACTTTCGGTGAGGCGTATTGGCGTACAGGCTCCAGAGTCCTTGCTCAAGTCGGTGCTGGGCAACCTTCATTGCGGGGATTCTATTGCCCATATCGTCCCAGCAGTCATTCACGATCAGCAGGTAATGCATCATACGGTGCCCCCGAACAGCGAGAGCTGCGCACTATGGGAACCTAGCGGAAGCATATGCCGATCCGTTGTCCCGAGATAACGGGAATATTTGAATTCTTTGTATTCCTTGATGGGTAAATCGTGCATCATCGAAAGAATCAGGTTGCCGACGGCACGTCCGAGACTGATTGGAACGGCGTTTCCAACTTGTTTGTACTGATCCGCGAGGGAGCCGCAGAGTATCCAGTCATCAGGAAATTCTTGGATTCGCTTGTATTCTTGAATACTCAACGGACGATCCTTCTCGGGATGGGCGAGATCAGTTGCTGGCATGACCGGTGATGTAACGAGAGTTGGAGAGGGCTTGTCCCATGCAAGACGACGCAGAAAGCCCGTCTTGCCGCCCCCTGCTTCGTAGGACTTGCCAAGCGCTTCTTTCTGAAATTTTACGGGCAAATCGCGCCAGTTCTGTCCTTCTTTCAACATCCGATACCAGCGTAGCCTCTTTTCCGGGAACGACAGGTAGCGCTGGTCGTTTTCCTTGAGATCGCCTATGGCATCGCGTAGCGTCCGCCAGCGCGGGAGGCCGTACTGCCCTTCTTCAGAGTGCGTGGGGACGAGGTAGGGAGCCATCGTACCCGACCGTGTACATACGAAGATGACACGCTCTCTCACCTCGGGAGAGCCAAAATTCGCCGCATTATACAGGTTGAACGTGACGCCGTAACCTGCTCCCTTGAGCCTTGTAATGATATGGGAGAGTGCACCGCCCCTCATGTTTCGCGTCCCCAGCGTCCTGTGATACCTGTCCTTCCATGGGATATGCTCAAGCGGTGCGGACAAGATGCCACGGACGTTCTCGATGACGGCAAACTTCGGCCTGATTTCAAGGATAAGGTCGATGTAGCGCAGGAACACGTTTCCGCGCTCATCCTCGAACCCTCTTCGCTTTCCTGCGGTGCTGAATGCCTGACAGGGAGGGCCGCCGACCATGAGATCAACTTCATCTCCGGGTATCAGGCCGGCCATCTTTATGATCTCGTCCGCCGTGTAGTCCCTGCAATCCCCGATGAGGCCGATGTTCGGCCTGTTCGCCACAATCGTCTCACGGCAGCGCCGATCTATCTCGCAAGCTAGGAGCGGATGTATGCCTGTCATCTCTAGTCCGAGATCGAGGCCGAGGGCACCCGAGAAGAAGCTGAGACACTTAATCCCATTCGGGGAAATGGCCGATTCCCTATCCGGGACGGTGCAGATTTTCAATGTCATCTTCAGTTTCCCACATGCCATGGTTTCAGGTGATTATCCTCACGAACGCTCTATGTCTACCCTTGATGCCGTTTGCGGTCAACTTGAGCGGACGCCTCTCTTGACTGTAGCATCAATCAAAGCATACAACTTCAATCACCGGTCATCAAACGCACCTTGCGCAAATACGGCTATCCACCAAATATGCAGGCTTTGGCAACTGAAACGGTGATGAAACAGGCCGCGATGATGGCGGATGAAGTATATTTTGTCATACAGATATTATGTAACAAGATGAAAAGGATTCTTTTATGCCAGTATTTAAAGATGCTATGGGAATAAAATACAAAAAATTGAAACATTGGAAAAATTTTATTACGTTTATTGAAGATATAAAAGATGCATATCAATATATATGGCGTGGTCAAAGTAATTGTAAATGGGATTTAGTTTCTAGTTTTGACAGGCTTTTCAATGATGAATTAAATAAAAGAGATAGAGAACGTCAATCTGAAAAGCATCTAGCTCGTTTTAAATATGTTGCTAAAGGCTATATTGAATATGATGACGTATGTGTAGATGAAGATGATGAAATGTGGGCATTAGCTCAACATTATGGTCTAGCAACCCCCTTGCTTGATTGGACGTATTCACCATTTGTAGCTTTATTTTTTGCAATCCATAATCATCTATTTTCCTCGGAAAGAACTATTTCTATTTGGGGTTTAGGAAATTTAAGAAATTGCAATAGAATAGCATCTGAAAATAAAATTCCAACTATTAAAAGATTTCATCCAGAACAACGAAAAAATCCAAGATTGATTAATCAAAATGGTTTATTTACAAAAATTCCTTATGGGTATTCACTAAATGATTGGATAATACAATGTACATATGCCTCTGATTTAATAAATTTATTTAAAATTGATATAGAGTTCCATGATAACGAAATAGAACAATGCTTAATATTTCTTAATAGAATGAATATTAATTATTATACGTTATTCCCAGATGCAGAAGGTGTAACTAAATTTTGCAATATGGCATTCAGAATAGAAAAATATCATAGATTTTGGTAAAATACATGGTGATTATGGTGGTTACCCTGTCTAAAAAATTAGATATATGATAGCAAATAATTATATCTGGAGATTATTGATCGCGCTATAAACAACGCAGATTCATCGAAACCATTCGTACAATCAGTAAAAAAGATTGCCTTTCAGGTTCTCAGGGAGAACTGAACTTGCATACTGAGCTAAAGCTACTTAAATATTTCGGCAACCCATTGAATTTGTTATGCCTAAATTTATATGCGGAGGTGCAAAGTCAAATATTTTTCTCAACGAGTTCAATGTGTTATCAACAGCAGCTTGCCTACGGTATTTTGAACGGTATTTACAAAGAGGCCAATACGCTTTATCTTTGATTTCAGTCGATTGAATCTTGTGATTGAGTCTCCCCTTCGCACCAACCAAGAAGTCCAAAATAGTCCATAGAAGGCCGAAATCACTAAGAAAAACGTGGTTTCGGTCTTCTCTTTTTGTCCACCAAAATCCAAGTACCCACGTGGACACCCACAAAAATCGTTGGTAGATTCGCAGGTACCAATACCACGACGCCATTTCGGCACGGCGAAATACCAGCAGGCTACAAATCTTCTTTGAATTCAAATGGATGGAGGTATATTTTTCTGGTTTTCGCCGCACATTTCCGGACTGTTTTGGAGGATACCAACATGAAACTTTCCGATGCCGCTGTGCGGAACGCCAGGGCCAACGGCACGGCAAGGAAACCATGACCCTGCACGACTTCCGGGCAATGGCCAGTACCCGCCTCAATGAGCTTGGCTTCCGGGCCGATGTCATTGAAGCGCAGCTTGCCCGCAAGGAGCCGGATACCGTGCGTCTTGCCTACAATCGCGCGGAATACATGGAAGAACGTCGGCAGCTTATGCAGAAATGGGCCAATTATCTCGACGAATTACGCGCCACTAAACGATAAGCATGGAGGCAACCATGACCGATACCATTCACTCCCCGAAAACACCCCAACCCTCAGAGCAGAATACATTTGTCACTATCGGCAAAGTCCCCGAAGATGAACAGATTACTCTTACTGATACTGGCTGGAGTGAAGAAACCAAAGAACGCATGAGGCTGGCTGGCTATGACGACATGGACATGATCCGGGCGTGGTATAGCTGAAAAAATACCCCTTTGCTCAAGCAGGCGGCACGGATATTTGTATCGGCATTCCCATGCGATGCCCTCGCAAAATCCGCGCTGCCTGTTTTCATATTGTCCGAACACAGTGCTTGCGTTCTTTTTTGCTCAGTTTTCTTTGTGACGGCTGTCAAGATATATCTTGACATTTCATGAAAGCCTGCCATCATCCGGATACAGGAGATCGCCATGCAACAGGCTCAGACAGAAAAAGCGGCAAAGGTCAAATTCGCCACTCAGGCTGATCCGGTCGTGCTGCAAACCCTGAAAAGCATAGCGGCGAGCGAAGGCCGCCAGATTCAAGCCCTGGTGGATGAAGCCCTGCGCGACTACATTGAGCGCAAAACCGGCAATACTCCCCGCAGGCATGTGATGGAGGCGTTCAGGCGCAGTATGGAGCAATACGGCAGCCTGTACCGGAAACTGGCGAAATGAGGGATTACCCGACCCTGCATGAAGTTCTGGCCATCCACGCCGAAGCCATCAAAGTATATGGCGGCTCCAATGGCGTGCGCGACCTCGGAGCCATTGAAGCGGCATTGTTTCGGCCGCAAAGCGGCTATTATGCGGACATCATCGAAGAAGCCGCCGCGCTCATGGAAAGCCTGCTCATCAACCATCCGTTTGTTGACGGCAACAAACGTGTAGCCTTTGCGAGCTGCCATGTCTTTCTGGATATCAACGGATACCGTCTGGATACGGATCCACAATGGCTGTACGACAGAATTTTGCATTGGCTTGGAGAAAAAGAAGGACGATTTGAAACCATGGTGCAGGATCTACGTTGCTGCGTCAGCAGACGCTGACCACAAAAAACAACGTGCTTACGCAAGACCTCTAGGGGGAGGTCTTTTTTTGCAGGCGGCATTTTTGCGCAATGCCTCACAAAAATCCGCGCAGCCTGTTTTCATATTGTCCGAACTCGGCGTTTGAGCTACGCTTTCCTCCATGTTGGACCAGCAAAAAATATCCCTCGGCAGGGTACGGCAGGCATACCGGCTGACCTCGAACGAAGTCGAAACCGTCATTCAGGCGATGTGGCCTCATGCCGTTTTTCCTGCGGAATTATGGCGCAGGGGGCATGAAGCGTACTGGAAAGACTTCGCTGACAGCAATCAGACCGTCTATAACATAGAAAATCCTGCTTTACCGCAACCCTGTCTGTCAGATAAACAATTTCACACCTATTTGTTTGGGTGTGAGATCATGGAATTTTTAAAAAGCTTTCGTGGAATATCCATGCCAATGCTCTGGAACTGGGACTCCAGTATATCCTGGAAGAAACGTATGATGAAATTGAAAACATATTTCCTGAAGAGAGGGCGTTTCTGTTCCATTCCCTGAAAAGGCTTGAGACAGAAGATTTCTTTGACCCATACTCGCCTGACTCTCCTTTGTTTGAAAATCCAATATCTATACCAGCATTGAGCTATCATTTTATATCGTATATTTTTGTTGACACCATTCTTGTCAATCGGGATGACACCATCAGATTTCTCCGCAATTATCCCTTGCACAAAGAAGTGAAGGGAATCACTCGTGCGCTTGTAGAATCTATTCTCAAAGCCATGCCCCCAGAAAACATTCCCCCTGAAAGTCCCCAATTACAGAGAGAACAGCCAGCAGTGGAAGAAACGGAAGACGGCGGACTTACTTTCAGGATTCCGGCCACTGTCTGGAGGGGAAAACTGGATCATGCCATCTACGAGGGCATGAAGGATTCATATCCTCAACAAGTGATCGCCTATGTGCTGTTTTACTGGTGCGGTGCCGACAAGCCCGAAACCGGACACAAAACCCAGATGGACAGAAAAACGCAGCTTGGCCGCCTGTTCACGGAAAAAGAATACAGCGATCCCAAGTCGTATCGAAACCTGATGAACCGTCTTCTTGAAGAAGCGGACGCCTACCATATCGTCAAAGCCTGATTTTTGGGCTCCATTTTCCCGTATTCCCGCGTTTTCCCGTCTTTTTCCCGCCAAATTCCCTCACGGGAATCTGTTTTTGTGTGTCAGAGCCTCCTGAAGACCAACACCCTTCAGGAGGTTTTTTCATGGCTCAACGTAAACCGTCATTCCCCGAATTCGGCTTTGTTCGTCTGCCCCAGATTCTGGCCTGCATCCCCATCTGTGAAAGCGCGTGGTGGGAAGGCTGCCGAACAGGCCGCTATCCCAAGCCTGTAAAACTTGGCCCCCGCACCACCGACTTGCGTGTTGAGGACATCAGGGAGCTTATTGAACGCCTGAGCAGCGGTGAAGACAATGTCAGCTAGCTCAAGCCTTCATCTCTATATTGGGAGGCCGAAATGAGCGCCGACATAGGCAGAGTTCGGGCCTACGTCATCGTTTTACCCAATGAAAGCGGCAATGATGAATCATCATAACAGTACCCAAAACGCGTGGGCATGGTGGGCAGGTGGGCAACTGCCCATGCGGTGTCTCTTTGTTATGCCCACCTGTGGGAAATCAAACGAGGGCACGGGAAAAAAGGTGGGCACGTTTTCTTCCAGGCATCCCTTGCTTCGCCCCTGTGCCCACGTCGCCCCCCAAAGAACAATGAAGGAGAAAACAATGTCACTCCTCGTCTTGCATATGGACAAGTTCAAGAAAGACGCCGTTCGCGGCATCCAGTCGCACAACCGACGCGAGCGCGAGAGTCATTCCAATCCCGATATCGACTAAAGTCGGAGTACCGGAAATTATGATTTATGTGAAACCCCATCTTCCAGTTATGCCGAAGCTATTCAGAACCGCATTGACGACCTGCTCATGGTCAAGGCTGTGCGCAAGGATGCCGTGCATCTGTGCGGCCTGATTGTCAGTTCGGACAAGGAATTTTTCGACAAGCTCAATGCCGATGAAACCAGACTCTTTTTTGCGGAAGCCGCGGCCTATCTCACCGAGTTTGTCGGCAAGGAAAATGTCATCTCGGCCATGGCTCATATGGATGAAAAAACGCCGCACATGCACTTCCTTCATGTGCCGATGACGCCGGACGGGCGGCTCAGCGCCAACAGTATTTATACTCGCGCCAGTCTGAAAAAGCTGCAAACCGAATTGCCCGGCTACCTGCAAAGCCGGGGCTTCAACATTCAGCGTGGCGTCGAGCAGAAGCCCGGTTCAGCGAAAAAGCATCTGGATACGCGAGAGTTCAAGCAGCAAAAGGAGGCCCTCGCCGGTCTGCGGAGCGAGGCCGATGCTGTAGCGCATGAAGCCCTGCTGCTCATCGGAGAAATGGCTGAAAGACGGAAGCAGGAAGAAGTCTTGCAGGAACGTCTGCAATCCATGGAACAGCAGGCCCGTGAGGCGGAAGCCATTCTATCGGACATGCCGGAACTGCCGCAGGCGTCATTGCTCAATTACAAATCCGTGCTGAAACAGGCATAGACAATCATGACGCAGCAGCAAAAATCCCTTGCCGAAAAAAGCATGATCGCTGCCGCCAGAGACAAATTGCAGGCCGAAAATAAAACGCTTGAAAAGCGGCTGCAAGAGCTTTCAAGACAATATTCCCTGCTCAAGGCGCAGTATGCACAGGAGCAGGAAGTCAATGCCCATAACATGCGCAGCCTGATGCAACAGGGGCGGGACTTTCAGGATGAACTGGAGGAATACCGGGAGTTCACCCTCCAGCCGGAAATCATGCCGCTCCACGCCGCATTCCTTCAGGAAAAGGAGGAACAGCGGCAGCGGGAGGAAGAAGAGCAGCAGGAGCGCGAACGTCAGAAAGCGGAAGCCCGACAGCAGTCCGAGCGTGACCAGCACATTCGGCAAGAGCCGGAAGCTGTGCCGCAACGCCGTCGCTCAAGGATGCGCTGATCGTCCGCCGGGAATCTCGACTCGAAGGCGAGTCATAGCCCACTAGGGTTTTCTGGCGAAAACCAGTGGGCAAGCGTGCCGCTTGACCGCCAAAGGCAAAAGACAAATCGAGGGACATTCCCCGTCACCCATAGGAGAAAACCACCATGACCATCACAGCCAGCCAAGTGAAGGAAATCAGACAGGAGTTCGCCAAGCTCAAGCCCGCCACTGTCACGCTGGACGGAAACCGCGCCATGATCGTGAAGCAGGCCATTTTCACCCTTGCCCCGACGCTGGAGCGGATGAAGAAGCGCGGCTTCGACACACAGGAGATTGTCGAAAAGTTGCACGAGAAAGGGATTGAGGTGAAGGCCCAAACCCTGACCAAATATCTGACCGAGGCCAGACGGCAGCGGGAAGGCCAGAAAACGCAAAAGAGAGACACGCCCCCGCCGCCTCCGAGAGACGAACAACGCGGCAGATTCATTGTTGCTGACATCCCGCCCGATATTCCGGATGGCGAACTGTGAACAAGAATTCACTGAAAGGAGAAACCGTCATGGCAAAAACGTACGGATACATCCGCGTATCCAGCACAGATCAAAACGAGAGCCGTCAGCGCATCGCTCTTGAGCAGCAGAGCATACCGTCAGGTCACATTTTCATGGACAAAATGTCGGGCAAGGATTTTCAGCGCCCGCAGTATCAGGCCATGCTCAAAAAGCTCAGGCCGGGCGACCAGCTCTGCGTTACCAGCATTGACCGGCTCGGCCGCAATTATGAGGAGATTCTGGAACAGTGGCGCGTGCTGACCAAGGAAAAGAGCGTGGACATTCTCGTCCTGGACATGCCCCTGCTCGACACCAGGCGGGACAAAAACCTGCTCGGGACATTCATTGCCGATCTGGTCTTGCAGGTGCTTTCTTTCATTGCCCAGAATGAACGGGAAAGCATCCGTACCCGACAGGCCGAAGGCATTGCGGCGGCCAGACAGCGCGGCGTGCGCTTTGGACGCGAAATCAAACCCTTGCCGGACAATTTTCCGGAGAATTGCGCCCTCTGGCTCAATGGCCATATTTCCGGTCTGGAAGCCGCCAGGAGATGCAGGATGCCATCAAGCACCTTTTACCGGAAAGCCGGAAGTCTCCGTGAAGACAGCACCAATGTTGTCTAACAAGGTGTACTTTGAGGTAAGGAGGGGCGTGGAATAGATTTGTTGTCCGGCGAGGTTTGACAGGGACTTTTTTCTTGCCTAAAAGGAGTGGAAAACATTTTCCCCAAAAAGTACACCTTGTTAGACTACTTCAGGTTCGCCATCGCGAAAATATCCGGCTTTCCGATAAAATGTGCTTTGGGGCATCTGGCACCTTCTTGCCGCCTCAAGTCCTGAAATGTGGCCGTCTTGCCAGAGTGCGCAATTTTCCAGGAAATTATCCGGCAGGGGTTTTTCTTCACGGCCAAAGCGGACGCCTTTGAGTTTGGCGGCGGCTATGCCCTCCGCTTGCCGTTTGCGGATATTCTCACGCTCGTTCTGGGCGACAAAGGAAAGCACTTGTAAAACAAGGTCGGCAATGAATGTGCCAAGCAAATCCTTGTCGCGTCTGGTATCCAGCAAGGGCATGTCCAGCACAAAAATATCCACCTGCCTTTCCTTGGTAATGATGCGCCACTGATTCTGTATTTCCTCGTAATTGCGGCCCAGCCGATCAATGCTTGAAATGCAAAGCTGGTCGCCAGGGCACAAGACGCGTAGCATTTTCTTGTATTGCGGCCTCTGGAAATCCTTTCCGGACTGTTTGTCCGTGAAAATCCGTTCCAGCGGTATGCCTTGCGTCTTCATGGCGATGAGTTGCCTGTCTTCGTTCTGGTCAAGGCTTGATACCCTGATGTAGCCATATGTTTGTGGCATGTTATTCTCCTTACAGTTCGCCCAGGGGAATATCGGGCTTAATTTCAAATGTTCCGTATCTGACTTTTGGCCGCTCCGCTGGCTTACTGATTCCCGCTCCGACCTCTGGTGCCGGTGGTTTGGGGGGTGTGTCTGCGGCCACGGGCCCCGTATTGCGACAAGCCGTCTCCGGCGCGGAGCAATGCGGGCTGGCCGCCTGTCTTTTGTTCTTTCTGGTTTCCTTCTGGCGTCTGGCCTCGGCGAGATATTTGGCCAGAGTTTGTGCTTTTACCTCAATCCCCTTGTCATGAAGCTTGTCCACAATTTCTGGCAATTCAAAGCCGCGCTTCTTCATCCGTTCCAATGTCGGGGCAAGGGCAATGATTGTCTGCTTCACGGTCAGTTCCTGATTTCCAGTTGTGGCCGCATCCGGTTTCAGACTGTTCAGTTCCTGTCTGATGGCCTTGACCTCTTCCTGTGTAATTGCCATTTTACTTTCTCCATATTGAGCGGCCATTGCCGCGATTTTTGCCTTTTGCTTTAAGCGCTCAAGCGGAACGCTTGCCCACGACTTCCCGCAGGGAAGTCTAGTGGGCTATAGCTCTTGTCAGAGCCTGGAATGCGCGCCACATGTCACCGCAGACGCGCTCTGCCGGAGTTATTGGGAGTTTGCGATTGCTGGCGAATGTCGGCTTCATCCGTTGCCGCCTGATGTGCTTTCCGCTCACGCTGGAAATTGCCGTAGGCTTCCACAAAACCATTGAGCAGAATGAATGAGCGCAAGGAATCAAGTTCGTCCTCTCTGGCCTGATTTTCTTCTTTCAGTTTTTGCAGGATATTCCCAAAATTCTTACGCTCCGCATTTACAACTGCGATTGCCTTGTTTGCCATTTTTCGGGCTTCATCCCTGTCACGCAAAAGATTTTCGGCCTGATAAACACGCGCATCCCTTTCTCTGGCAACTGCGTCTTTATCCGTCAATGCCTGTTGGAAAGTTGCAATAAGCTCTTCGGCTTCGGACAGAACTGCCTTGTAGTTGAAAATGTTGGCTGGCGGCAGAGTGCTTTTTATCCGCAGTCTCTCCTCTGCCTCGGCGACAATGGCTTTCTGTTTTGCAATGCGCTCCCCAATTTCGGCTTCAGCCTGTTCTTGTTCCGCGATGCGGGTTTCCATGTTTTTTATTGCATGGCGCAAATGTTCAGCTTCATTCCGCAAAAGATTCAACATTTCCTGTTGTTGCTTGTACTCATTCGTATCAAGGTGTTTTTTGGCCGATCCTTTCTGCCGTTCCACGCCGCGCTCAATCTGGAAACCGCATTTTTGCAGATGTTTCGGCAATTCATCCTGCAATTTTTTCAGGGCGGCTTTGGTGTAAATATCTTTGGCGCACAATCTGCCATCTTTGGTAATTGGCACATGGAGAAAGTGCATGTGCGGCGTTTTTTCATCCATATGCACCATTGCCGAGATGACATTTTCCTTGCCGACAAATTCCGTGAGATATTTCGCGGCTTCTCCAAAGAAACGCCTGGTTTCATCGGCGTTGAGTTTGTCAAAAAATTCCTTGTCAGAACTGATAATCAGCCCGCACATATGCACAGCGTCCTTACGCACCGCCTTGACCATGAGCAAATCGTCAATTCGATTCTGTATAGCCTGGGCATAATTCGATACCGGATTTTCGCATAAATCATAATTTCCCACGCTCCGGCCATAATCAATATCAGGATTGGAATGGCTTTCCCTTTCCCTGCGATTATGTGACTGGATGCCGCGAATGGCGTCCTTTTTAAATTTGTCCATGTGCAAGACAATGAATGACATATATTCTTTCCTTATTGATGTATTTTGAGTGGGCAAAGTGGGAAGCGGGGCAAATTGGCTTGTGCCAAGCAAATGCGGCGGCCACTTCGAATAAAATGCGTTTTCCGCATCATGGGCAGGTGGGCTGCCAGCCCACTTTTTACCTGCGCCCACAGTTTGAAATCATACAATGGCGCGGGAAATGCGCGTCAATTCCCGAAATGCCACCATGCCCACAAAGCCCACTATTTTTAGAAATATGCAGATGCAGAAATATTTTCATCGCCTGTTTTTTCCTCATCAGGCTCATCTGGCAAAACCAGCACATAAACCCTTATCCTGCCCAAACCCGGCAATTCCCGCTTTGTTGTACTTTTACCATCGCTTTGACGGAGCCAACCGGCATTGCGCAGAACAGCTCCAGCGCGTCTTGGCGAATATCCTCTGACAACTTCAGTTCTGAACGATTCCGGCAGGATTATGTATTCAGTCACGCCATGCGCTTCCCTGCGGAAACCGACGCGGTTGACGCAGGTATCCACGCATCTGTCCATATCCTGAAAACGGCTCATGCCATGCTGCTCAATGAAAAGCCTGACAGTTGCCAAAATCGCGGCATCCTCCGATGCGCCAATTCCGCCACGCTGGGTAATCCACGCATTGAAACAGGTTTCAACACAGCCGACGGCGTCAAATTCCGGTGGCAGAATGCCAAAATTCATGGCGAGAGAACCGGCCAAACAGCATAGGGCAAACCGCCGCGCAACGCGTCTGACCTGCCCATCGGCTTCATCAGACACAAGTAGATTTACCCTTTTCGCAATGACCTCATTGACTTCCTGCCGAATGGTCGCCAGATTCTCCGGCAAGACCAGTTTTTCCAGAAATGCGCGTCCAGCATAACCATAATGAGCCGCTGATAATTCCTTGAGCCGGTTTGCCACAGCGCCGGCATTGGCATAGCCATGCAAATCTGTCAGCATGGATGCATCCACTGGTAAACCAACAAAACGGACTTCCTGGCCGCCACGCGATTTGATGCCGTTTTCCGCCACTTTGTCCGCAAGGCCAAGCTCGCCGCTTGAAAGAAAAAGCAGCCGCCAGGTATGAAGTTTGCGGAGACTGCCTTCGCGGGTGGAGCGGCCTTTGCCCTGGCCATTGGCAAGCATATAGGCACATTCAGCCAACACCTTGCCGTTGACCTGGCCGACTTCATCCAGAATCAGCACATTGTCATTGTGCATGGCGGCAATGGCTTCAAGACCATTATCCGTTGCCCGCCAGCTACGCACATGATCGGGGCTACCCCAGACGGATGCCGCTATCTGCAAGGCCGTCGTTTTGCCGGATGATGATCCGCCTTCAAAACTGAAGCCGCCGCCTTCCATGCCTGCCAGTCGCAATAATGGCCCGGCAAAGGCAGCACACAGGGCGAAACTTAATCTGGAATTGCCAACGGCCAGTCTGCCGATTTCTTTCCAGCTTTCAAAACTGCCGGAACAACGGTAAAGGCAAGCCTGGTTATATGCCTGCAAGACAACATTTTCGTTGCCTGTTGAGCCGTAAGCAGCTTCAGGCAGAATATAGGCGTCAGCATCCCAGCCGATGTGGGGGACGCAGCGGATGCGTTTTACAGGTCGAACCGAGGAAAAGAACTCCACCAGCTTTTTTCTGGCAAGCGGATTGCCAAGCCATCCGCCGGAGGCGAGGATGCTGAACCATTCCGAGTTCTGGCGGAAAAGCAGGTCAATGGGCATAGCCCAGAGATGCTTTGTGTTATCGGGGTCTGCCCATTCAAGCATGAGGCCCCATTCATTGCCTTCGGCATCCCGCGTCATGCCGTTCACATGGAGCGGAGGGCCAATTCTGGTTTCCATCATTTCGCCATCAGGCTTCACGTCCATTTTATAAAGCCCGGCGCGTTTGCCTTCGGGAATTATGAAAAAACCCTCCGGCATGGGGCAATCCACATTCTGTTTTCTGGCTTCCTCAATGGCCGCGTTGACAGCTTCAGCGGATTTCAGCCTGTAAAGGTCATTGAAGTCAGAGGGCTTGTCATTGCAAATAGGACAAATTGCCAGCTTGCCATTTATGGCGCGGGCTGCCATAGTGGCTTTTGCCACGCCGGGATTATCTTTTGTCGCAATGTCGTTGTCGGCGCAGATGATGATTTCACGGTCGCGGTATTTGCGTCTGGCCATCTGGGCGACAGGGAGAAGATTGCCTGCTGAAAACGCCGCCAGCACGGCGTAGCCGGTGGCCAGACGCAGACTCGCGGCCGTGGCAAAGCCTTCAGCAATAAGCAATGGGCCATCCTTTTTGCCGTCTTTGGCGGCCAGGGGACAATACCCGCCGCCAGTCTTGCCGCCTTTCAGAAACAGCTTGTTTATGCCATTTTCCAGTTTTTCTGGCAGAATAAATTGCAGGCTCTGAATTTTTCCCGCTTCATTCAAAATTGGCACTATGAGGCGGTTGTCTTTTGTTTGCCGCAATGCAGCCGCCGGAATAGCTTTCTCCTTGAGATAGGGGTGGCCGGCATTGGCGGGATGGCTATTTCCCCAGACAAGAGCGGCCAGCCTTGCTCCTGCCTGCCAGCGGCGTTCCCGCTCCTCCTGGGTATCCGCTTTTGCTTTGTCTATGCGTTCCCGCAGTTCCTTGCGCTCTTTGGCTGTAAGCGACTTTTCGCTTGCGGCTGTCCATGTGCCGGATTCGCCTGTGCGCCAGTTCAGCCACCAGATGCAGGGCGGATCATCCAGATATGCCTTGTAAGCGCCGTCTTTTCGCCGTGGTCTTTCATGTGTTCCGCAGCGGTGCAGGAGTCCATCGGCGATTATGCTTTCGGCCTCCAGCCCGGCGGAATGCAGACACTCGGCAAAGTTTTGCAGAATGTCGCTGCTCATCAGAACTCCACCTCTCCCTTGCCAAGACGGTCTATGAGGTCGCGAATGTCTTCAACGCGCCATGCTGTGGTGCGCGGACCAAGTTTGACTGGCTGGGGAAAGCGTCCAGCACGGCAACCCTCCCACCAGGCGCTTTTGCTAATGGGGATGAGAGAAAGGATTATCGCCAGACGAATAAAGCCCTGGGCGGGTAAATTCAGATTTTTTTGTGACATGACAAACTCTCCTGTATCGGTTTGGATTTCAGGAGAGTCTGGCATATATGAGGCAATTCCCGTTAGGGATGAACACGGGAAAAGGCGGGAATTATGAGGGAACTATGCGGGAAAATTCAGCTTTGCAAAATGTGATAGGCTGAAGCTTCTTTCAGGAGCCTGTCAACGAGATTCCGATAAGACTTTGGATCGCCATGTTCTTCATCCGTCAGCAGACGTCCAATACTTGTTTTTGAGACCCCGTTTTGCTGGGCACACCAGTTGAAAAGAACATATGCGATGACCGGCAATGGATAATTGCCGAGCATTGCGTCTTTTACAGTTTTCTCCGGGCGCCCAAGCCAGATTGAAGCTGGTATGTGAAATGTCAGTTTGCCATCATAAGCTTGTTCAACCGCTGGAGTATCAACTGAACCTTGGGAACACTCAGGTTGGCCAGATGCGGCGTGCTCAAGATTGGCAAGAACTGATTCAACAATATTACGGGTTATGCCCTTTATTTCCCTGCGTAGCGGGTAATCATAAAGGTATTTTATAGCGGCATTACGCTCAACAAGTATAGTATCAGGGTAAAGTTTGGATATAAAATGGTAATATGAAGCTGCAACTCCAATGCTGCTATCCTCAAAGTATGGCGAATCCGGTGAGAATATGTTTGAGTCTCCTATATCCTCCAATTTTTGTAGACTAGAAAATAAAATCCTGCGATCTTCCTGAAATACGCTATCCCCATTATCATAAGAACTTTCGATGATGCTATTCAAACCAACCATGAGAGGATGGACAGGAATTATAAATGATATCCTCCTGAAAAAGGTTATAATATCAAGAGAAAATATAAATGTATTGATTTTTTTATCGCTGGCTGGCGGTTGTGGCAATAATGGAAGCTTGCTCCTGTATCTGGAGCAATGAGCAACAGCGAAATCTTTCCAGCACGTTTCATGCGCCTTACTCCATAATGCGATGGGAAAGACAGCACGGGGCCAGAGTGTTTGTACAACTTCGTCAGCCTCATCGGCGGTCAGATTATATGCTTCGCGCAATCTGCCAAGAGAGATTTTTCCATGTACCGGCATGAATGGCAAAATAGCTTAAACATCCTTGCCGGACAATATGGGACAGGGCGGAATTTATGGCTTCTCTTTGGTAGTTCCGATGCGTAAGCTGTCTAGATAATTAGCGTACTCTTGCATCATTCTCCGGCGTTCTGGTAGATATTCAGCATAGTTGTAGGCTGCCCGCACTCCATTCTTGTCGCCGTGCGCAAGCTGACGCTCAATCCAGTCGCGGTTGTAGCCGAGTTCATTGAGCAGGGTGGATGCAATGGAGCGGAAACCGTGAACGCTCATTTCCTCCCTGGTGTAGCCCATTCGCCTCAAGGCGTTGAGCATGGATACATCCGAGATAGGACGGGTGGCGGTTCTTGTGGAGGGAAACAGAAAAATGCCATCTCCGGTCAGATCATACAGATCATGGAGTATGGCGATTGCCTGGGTGGATAATGGCACAATATGGCGTTGCTTCATTTTCATGCGTTCCGCTGGAATGCGCCATTCCGCAGCCTCAAGATCAAACTCGCTCCATCGTGCCGCACGCAGTTCAGTCGGTCGTGTAAACACAAGTGGTGCCAGCTTCAACGCGCAAACAAGGGGAAAATAGCCGTAATATTCATCAATATCGCGTAAAAGCTGGCCGACTTTGGCAGGTTCAAGCACTGCCGCGCGGTGGACGACATTTCTTGGCCGCAAGGCTCCGCGCATACCAGCCGCGATATTGTACTTTGTGCGTCCCGTTATCACAGCATATTGGAAGACCTGGTTGATAATCTGGAGAACTCTGCGAGACGTTTCAAAGTTCCCTTTGTTTTCAATGGATTTTACGACATCCAGCAAATCCTGCGGTTCAAGTCTGGCTATATGGATTTTCCCTATTGCCGGAAAAATATAGGTTTCCAGCCTGTACATCACGGTTCCCTGATGCTTCGGGGAAAATTCCGCCATGCGCGTTGCGTACCACTCTTTTGCGATATTCTGGAAACTATCGCGCTCCGCCCTGATTCTTGCCTGTTTTTCCTCGCGCTTCTGTTCGGAAGGATCAATATTTCGGGCAAGCAGCTTTTTCGCTTCCTCCCGTCTTTCCCGCGCATCTTTCAGGGATACTGCCGGATACTCGCCAAAACTCAACAACTTGCTTTTTCCATCAAACCTGTAGGCCATGCGCCAGAGCTTGCTGCCGCTCGCTGGCACAAACAGGAAAAGGCCGCCGCCGTCAAAATACTTTTTGGGCTTGTCCAGAGGCTTCACGCTGCGGATGAAGGTATCGTTCAAGGGCATTTTCTGCTCCGTGGAACTGTTTGGACCTGCATGGACAGCACTGGATAAAAACACTGAAATTTCAAATGGTTATCTTTGTGGGTATCAATTCTTGCAGGTCATTTCGATGCCTACAAATATACCCACAAAATTTATGGATGCAAGCGGACGAAGATGGATTTCGGGGAGTTGTATTGGAAGTTAAAAATAAAGAATGTCAATGTGTTTTGGACATTGACATTCTTCGTTGTACCTAAATTTGGCGTCCCCAAGGGGATTTGAACCCCTGTTGACGGCGTGAAAGTCGTCAGACCGATGCCTGTTACCCACGTTTTTCTAGGCTATTCGTTCACCTTGGAGCCTGTATATGCGCCAAGGTACGCCACAGTTTGTAAACAGAATTTGTAAACAACATTTGCAGCCCCTTGCAGGCCATTTCCTCCTGTCTGGCGATTGCAGCATCAATCCTATTTATCCCCCCTCCCTGCGATCAAAGGCAAGTACGCCTTCGCCCTCCTATAAGAACTCCCCTGTTACCCCACAGTTTTTTATTCAAGCCAACGTTCCCACGCGCCTCTCGTTTTTTGGGTCCTTCCTGGCTGCCGGCAGACCGAGGGCAGGTTGCCCCCGCTGTATGGCCGATTTTGAAAATATAAAATGGCGTGGAAAAATAGAAAAATTTTCGGCGCTGTTTTCTGGAGCGGGGGTTGGCCATGCCTGATTCAATCCAACCAACCAATCCAGACACTGCCGTGCCGGAAAATGCTTCCGATCTGGAGGCAAAAGTCGCTGCCAGGGCAGCTGCCATTGAAGCGAAGGTTGCTGACAAAATTCCTGCGCCTCCGAAGGAAACGAAATTGCCGAAGGATTTTGTGCTGGATTGTCTGAACCGAAACAAGGTTGGGGATGCAGCTCTTTTCTGCGCCCTGTTTCGGGGCAAGTATGTTTTCGTGCAGGAGTGGGAGAAATTTTTATATTGGTCTGGCCATTTTTGGCAGGTGGATATGCGTAGCAAACGGGCCCTTGCCGATTCCGAGCGTGTTTGTGAAGCCTATATGAATGCTTGGGCGGAATGTAATGATGAGGAAGGTTCTCCACTCCACAAAAAGATATTGAAAAGGCTTGATTCTCTGCGCAGTCCGAAAGGACGCAAAGATATGCTGGAGTGCGTCACTACCATTGATGATGCTCCGGTCATTTCCTATGAGCAGCTGGATAAGCAACCCTACCTCTTGGCCACTCCAACCGGAGTGGTCGATCTCCGGACGGGTGAATGTAGTCCAGGCAAACCGGAACAATACCTGCTTTCGCATTGCCCCACGCCCTGGCGCGGAATCGATGAGCCGTGCAGGGAGTTCGAAGAATACCTCCAGACCTGCATGGATGATGACCATGAGATAAAGGACTTCATTCAACGCTTGCTGGGCTATGCTTTGCTGGGCGAAAAGAAGCACCATATCTGGGTGATCATGTATGGGCCGCTTTCCCGAAATGGTAAAGATACGCTCATGAATATCGTCAAGCGTATTCTTGGGAAAAATCTCCATGTCCGCATTCCCACAAATATGCTTATGGATCAAAAATTTGAGAGGGACAGTTCCCAGCCTTCGGCGGACATGATGGCCCTGCGTGGCGCAAAAATAGCCTATGCTTCCGAAGCCAAGAAGCGACATTCCCTTGATCAGGCCAAAATCAAGGACATGACCGGTGGCGGCTACATCACTGCGCGTGGCCTCACCGACAGGGAAATGACCGAATGGAAACAGTCGGCATTGATCATGCTCCTGACCAATTACCTGCCCAAAATCAATTCCGATGATGATGGCTTCAATGCCAGAACCATTTGCATAGAATGGCCAGTAAAATTCGTGCCCAACCCTGTGCGGGAATACGAGCGCAAAATTGTCTATGGCATGGATGACCGTCTTGAAAAAGAAGATTCCGGCATTCTTGCATTCATGGTTCGTGGCTGTATGGATGTTATCGCCAATAATCTGCGCATTCCTGACAAGGTTCTGCGTTACACGGCTGATCAGATTGATAGCTTCGATGATATTGGCAAATTCCTGAAAGAGTGTTGCATCCTTGAAGACCCTCCAACTGGCGGCCGGGAATTCAAAACGCGAACAGCTGCGTCAGACTTGCTGAAAATTTGCAACTGGTGGTGCAAAAATATTCTGGGAAATTCATATCCATTCACGCCAAAGCAATTCGCTCCGGCTCTGGAGAAGAAAGGGATTCCCACAAAAAAATCCTCAATCATGTATTACCTGGGCGTAACCGTGAAAGAAGAAATTGAGGATGAATTTGAGGAAGCCATGCGGAATGCAGAATCCAAAAAGCAGGGAAAGTAATGATGTCCGCATTTATCCTCCCAGCCATTCCCAAGGCATTCCCACTTTATGTTTTTTATAACCAACTAATTTTATTTGGTTATTTTACAAAATGGGAACGTGGGAGCATTACGCTAAATTTTATACGCGCACGTATTATACTCCAACATTTTTTCGTGCGCGTTAATATATGTATTTTAATTCCCATATTCCCAAAAATGATAAAAAGCTATGGGATTATGGGAGGTTGCGTCTCTGGTTTGTTGTTGAAAGGCGTGGGAATGGCTGGGAGGATAAAATGATTGATCTTCTCCAGTTGCTGCGAACCAGGGTTGACCCTGTCAAGGTGAAAAAAATTAGCGGTGCCAAGGGTGGGGAATGGCATTCGCCTTGTCCGCTCTGCGGCGGCACTGACCGATTCTCTGTTTTTCCGGAACAGGAAGGTGGTGAACTTTGCCAGAAGCATGATTTGCGCGGCACTTGGGCCTGTGTGCGGGGCTGCGGAAAGGGTGGCGATATGATTTCCTGGTTTACGGAAATCGAGGGCCTGCCATTCAAGGAAGCCTGTGCGGAATTGAAAATTCCTCTGGAGGGGCAAGACCATGTGAAGCGCGGTTATCGTCCGCTCCGTCAACCATGCCAGCCAGTGCAGACAGCTTTCGCTCCGCGAGAATACCTGCCTCCATCCGAAAAATGGCAAGAGGCTGCCACAAAGCTGGCATTTGATGCGTATTTCCGCATCTATGATTATCCGGTCATAATGAATTATCTGGCAAAGCGTGGGCTGCCGCAACCCGCAGTTGATAAATATGGCCTGGGCTATATTGAGGGAGAAGGGAAGCAGCCTGACGGAATCTACCGCGCTCGCGTAGCATATGGCTTGCCTGAAAAATTCGGCAGGGATGGCAAACCTGTTCGCGCTTTCCGCATACCTCGGGGCATTACCATTCCTGTATGGACGGATGATTCCCGTGTCCTGCGCATTCGTATCCGGCGCAGGGATATTGACCGGGACAAGTCAAATCCCAAAGATCCAAAATATCTTTTAGTTCCCCAACCTGCCCAGCCATATTCGGCGCCGCTCATGTTGCATCCACATGATACTACACCTGAATTGACCACCTGGGTAATAACTGAAGCCGAGCTTGACGCGATGGCTGTTCATTATGCCTGCGCTGGCAAGGTTGGCGCAATTTCAATTCTTACCGCCAAGGGCAAACCTGATAAGGTCGCGCATGAAGCTCTTTCCCGCTCTGCGCGAATTCTGGTTGCGCTGGATGCGGATGAAGACAAGGCCGATGGCAGCAATCCCGGCGCGGAGGCGTGGCTCTGGTGGAAGCAGACTTATCCGCAGGCCCGGTTGTGGCCAGTTCCGGAAGGAAAAGACCCTGGAGAGGCATTTGCTCTGGGCGTCAACCTGTCCGAATGGGTTTTTTCTGGAACGCCATTGCGCAAGGCTCCTGCTTCCACTGGTTCGTCAGCTCCCATATCGGTGCCCAGGGAGAGTGGGAGCGTGGGCGGAACTCGTAAAAAAGTTGTTGTGGAAGAAAGGGGAGAGGATGTGGAGGTTTTTGTTGTGCCATCCAGTGTGCGCACATTTGCCGAATTGAAGCTGCCTGAAAGAGTTTCGCACAGGGATTTGCTTCATTCGCAAGCGAAATGTCCGCTGGATGATCCCGAATGCATTCTGCCTTGCCCGAAAACTGATCCGCCTTTTTGGTGGAGATATCACCGGGATTGTAGGCGGTTCAAGTGTAAGGGCCATCCGCTCTGTATGCTTGGCGTATTGCGATCTCAAATATTTTTGGAGGCTCTCAATGCAGAGAAGAATATATCTCGCTAGTCCATACACTTCCCCGGATGCCGGACTTCGTGAGGCTCGTTATTGGGCCGCGTGTTCGGCAGCTGCTCTGGTAATGGAGAAAGGCGATCTGGCTTTTTCTCCTATTGCCCATAGCCATCCTCTGGCGAAGCTACATGAATTGCCTCTGGATTTTGACTTCTGGCAAAACTGGTGCCTTTCTTTCCTGTGGCACTGGGCCACGCATTTTACAATTCTTGACATTCCTGGGTGGGCAGAAAGCAAGGGAATTGCGGCTGAAAAAGCCCTGGCTGACAGCTTGGGCCTACCTGTTATCCCGTGGGCTGAATTTCTGGGGCAGGAAGATGAATAATCTGGCTATTCTCCAATTACCTTTGGCTTCCCTGCATCCATACGCGCATAATCCGCGTAAAAATGACGCGGCAGTGCCTCGAATGGTGGAAGTGCTTCAGGAATTCGGATTTCGGGTGCCAATTCTGGCCAAATCAGATGGCGAAATCATTGACGGCCACCTGCGATACAAAGCCGCGCAATCAATGGGCTTGACGGAGGTGCCTGTTATTCTGGCCGATGACATGAGCGAGGCGCAGATTCGGGCATTCCGAATCATGATTAACCGCTCTGCCAATTGGGCGGAATGGGATGAGGATTTGCTGCTTGACGAATTGAAAGCCGTTGAATTGTCTGATCTGGACATAAAATTCACCGGTTTTGACATGGACGAGCTTGCAAAGCTGCTGCCCAATGAGGAAACGAATAATGCCCAGGATGAGTCGCCAGAAAATGAGGAATCTATTCCTGATCCATTGCCCGAACCTGTTTTCCAAACGGGCGATATCTGGCTGTTGGGCGATCATGCCCTGATTTGCGGAGATTCCGGCGATCCCGCTTGCATCTCGCAGCTAATGGGCGATTTTCGTGCCTCAATCTGCTTCACAAGCCCACCTTATGGTCAGCAGCGTCAATATATGGAAAAAATTGGCGATTGGGACGGCTTGATGAAGCGGGTTTTCGCCAATGTTCCCCTTACTGAAAATGGCCAGCTTTTGGTCAATCTCGGATTGATTCGCATTGATGGACGCGTGCAGCGATATTGGGCTGGCTGGATCACATGGATGGAAGCAAATGGTTGGCGGCTCTATGATTGGTATGTCTGGGATCAGGCATCCGGCCTTCCGGGGTATTATGCAGGACATTTGCTGCCAAGCCATGAATGGGTTTTCCATCTGAACAAGCAACCTGTTGATTGCCAGAAAATTGTGGACTGCCTCCATGCTGGCGAAACGCGCTCCGGCTCTGGAATGCGTAACCCTGATGGCACAGTTGGAAAATATTCGCAGGATTCCGTTACCATCCAGAACAAAAAAGTTCCTGACTCCGTAATCCGGATTAGGCGTCAAGTTGGCCGTATCGGCAAGGATATCGACCACCCAGCGGTTTTTCCTCCCGCTTTACCGGAATTTATGTACTCGGTCTGGACTCAACCGGGCGCGATTGTCTTTGAACCGTTTTCCGGTTCTGGCTCAAGCATCATTGCCGCGCAGCGTTCCGGCCGGATTGCCCGCGCAGTCGAGATTGCTCCGGCCTATGTGGATGTGTCGCTGATCCGGTTTGGCAGGCTCTTTCCAGATGTTCCCATAATTCTCAAAGAAACGGGCGAAACTTTCGACCAGGTGGCAGCACGCCGCAAGGAGGGAAAGATATGAGTCTTCTCTGCGCGTCTGAATGTGATGATTACCGAGACCCTGGGGCGATCTATTATTATTTTCCCGATGATACCATGTCTATGCCAGAATTAAAACGCCGTAAGAGGTGCCTTTCCTGTGGCGAGTTATTGAGCAATGGCCAGGCTGTCTACATATTTAAACGCTATAAGTATGCTCCCCCAAAAGATGATGAAGACTGGGAAGATGATGCCGAAAATTATGAAGTTCCTCTTGCTCCAGAATATATGTGTGAGCAATGTGGGGATTTGGCCTGCACTCTTGATGCGCTTGGTTACGTTATTCAATTAAAACGTCATGGCGTACAGGATGCAATGAGCGAATATTGGGATATGACCGGATTCAAGCCTGAAAAACGTCCAACCAAAAAAGAGATACTCGACCTTGTGGTTAAGGCCCACTGGTATGAGCTTATTAAATCCGGGCAGAAAAAGTGTGAATATCGTGAAATAAAAAAGTATTGGATGCAAAAGTTAGCTGCCAAAAAATACACCCATGTCCGCTTCAGGAAAGGCTATACCAGAGAGCATATGTTATTTGAAATCATGGATATTGGCCAGACCACTGAACAAAACGATTTAAATCTTCCCTGTGTTTATAAAATTCAGCTTGGCGCAAGAATTGAGTAACCGAAAATGGAGTTTAAAATGTCTGACCTCCAGATTGAACAATGGCCAGTGGAAAAACTCCGGCCATATGAGCATAACCCGCGCAAAAACGACCATGTTGTGAATAAAATGGCGGATGCCCTGCGCCAGTTTGGTTTCCGCGTTCCCTTGCTGGCCAAGTCTGACGGGGAATTGATTGACGGGCATTTACGCTACAAGGCCGCGCTCGCAATGGGCATGGCCTCTGTGCCTGTGATCTGCGCAGATGACATGGACGATGCCAAAATCAGGGCGTTCCGCATTCTGATTAACCGCTCCGCAACCTGGGCCGATTGGGATGAGGAATTGCTTTTACAGGAACTCCGGGCCTTGAAGCTGGCTGATTTTGACCTCTCCGCAACCGGATTTGATGACCGTGAGCTTGATCAGATGCTCATGGATATGTCCGCTGGCGATAAAGACCCGGACGATGTTCCGGAAACTCCGGCTGTTCCACTCTCAAAGGACGGTGAAATCTGGCTGCTTGGCCGACACAGGCTAATGTGCGGCTATTCCACAAGCCAGGCTGACGCAAGACGGCTCCTGAACGGTCAGGAGCTTGATCTGGTCTGGACTGACCCGCCTTACAATGTGGATTACAAGGGCAAGGCTGGCAAAATCAAAAATGACAAGCTGACTGCCGCTGAATTTGAGGATTTTCTCATTTCCGCGTTCAAGATCATGCATGATTCGCTGCGCCCTGGCGGCGCAATCTATGTGGCGCACTCCGAGGCTGGCGATGGCATGGTGTTTCGCCGCGCATTCATGGCCGCGCAATTCAAGCTTGCGGCCTGCCTGATCTGGCGCAAGCAGACCGCTGTGCTTGGCAGGGGCGATTACCACTTTCAGCATGAACCAATCCTGTACGGCTGGAAGCGCGGCTCCGCCCATCGCTGGTACGGCAACCGCAAGCAGCGTTCCATTCTTGAAGCCGATCTCCCCGGTCTGCGCGAAATGGAGGATGGCAGCTGGCAATTCTGCATTGATTGCCGCGTATTCCGTATCCAGGGCGAGGCTTTGGCCATTGAGGAATTGCCGACCTCAATAATTGACGTTCCGCGTCCGTCCAAGTCCGAACTGCATCCAACCATGAAGCCAGTGGCCCTGATTGAAAAAATGCTGGCCAATTCCTCTCCGCGTGGCGGCATTGTGGGCGATTTCTTTGGCGGTTCCGGCTCCACACTAATGGCCTGCGAGCGCATGGGCCGAAGCGCAAGGCTCATGGAGCTTGATCCGAAGTTTGTGGACGTCATTATTCGCCGCTGGCAGGAATATTCCAACATGGATGCCGTGCGCGAATCGGACGGCAAAACCTACAGGGAACTGGAAGTGGAAAATGTAGAGGCGCAATAAAAATACGGGGTGGAATTAGCACTTCCACCCCGGCGTGTGAATACGGCTATGCCATATCCAATGCACAATGGTCAGCATAGCCGTCAGGCAACGAGTTAGTCAACCCGGAACGGCTGGCCGGAAAAAGGATTGAATATGGCAGAACCAACCCAACTGGATGCCCTGCTTGAACAAAGCGAGCGCACGGACATTCCTCTGCTCTTGAAAGCCAAAGAGGATGCCAAGAAAAAGGTCAAGGATGGTCCCTCCGCTGCCAATCTTGCCGCTTTAAGCCGCTCCAAGAAAATGCTGGATGAGGCTATGAGCAACCAGACTGGCAACAAAACTTTCCCAAAAGTGGCGGATGTATTGGAATATCTGCAAAACGCCGGGCGCAAGATAAGCCAGGCGCAGCTCTATAAAGACCTGAAACGCGGCTATCTGCGGCGGCAGCCCGACAAGAGTTTCAAGCAGCGCGACGTGGATGCCTACGCTTCCACCCTGGCCATCATTTCCATGCCGGAGGCAAAAACCGAAGGCGTTATTGATCTGGCGGAAAAGAAATTGGAAGAAGAATTCCTGAAAACGCGTGAGCAACGCATTTCCATCGCATTTGACCGCCAGATCAAGGCCGGAAAATACATCAAGCGCGAGGAAGTGGCTCTGGAGCTTGCAAGCCGGGCCGCAGCCCTGGCTCTTGGCCTGCGCAGCGTCTTTCGCCTCAATGTGGCGGACTATATCCGCATGGTGGGCGGAGACGTGGGCAAGTCGGAACAGTTGGCCCAGGAATTTGAAAACAATCTCGACATGGCTCTGAACGAATATTCGAAGCCTATGGAGTTCAGTTCGGAATTCATAGCCGAAGATTCCGGCGAAAAACCTGTGGAAGATATAAATCCGGATGGCGATCACGAACAATAATTTTTTCAAGCTTGATCTGGCAAAGCTCCCTGGCTGCATTCACCCGGATACGGCCAGGGCTTTGCAGCGTCTGGGCCGCGAGCGTGGCAGTATGGTTTGGACGTGGAATTTCGGCATTGGCGAACGGGCCGTGTTGCGGCACCGCAAGCCAATCCCGGCAAGCCAGTGGGCCGAGAGGCACAGGGTGCTGCTTGTTTCCTCCCACCCTGGCCCTTGGCGCAATCAGGTTGCGTCCTATACCACTGGCATCATGAACGCTGGTTTTTATCAGTCTGTCCGCACAGTCAGCATTGTGAAATGTCCGCAGTCAGGCGGAACCGAAGCCATTCATAACTGCATAGGGTATTGCATCGACCGCGCTCCGGGGCCAATTCTTTATGTTTATCCAACCGAAGGCATGGCCAGGGAAAACGCGCAGGACAGAATTATTCCCATGCTTCATTCCTCTCCCCGCCTGCGCGAATATCTCACCGGCATGAGCGACGATTTAAGCTCCCTGCGCATAAAAATGTCGCATCTCACCATCCATATGGCGTGGTCAGGCTCTCCTGCGCGTCTGGGCAACAAGCCCATTCGCTATCTGGTCATGGACGAGCTTGATAAATATGAAAACAATAAAAAAGAGGCTGCCTCCGAAGCCCTGGCCGAAAAACGCGTCATAACATGGGGCAAACGGGCCATTATCTGGAAATTATCCACGCCGACTGTGGTTGATGGGCCAATTGACCGCGCATTCAAGCTCTCCGAAGCCAAATTCCGTTATTTTGTTATCTGTCCGCACTGCGGAAGCGAAGTGTTGATGGATTTTGAGCATATTTGCTGGCCGGATGATTGCCGCGATCCGGTGAAACTGGAATCCCTTTCTCTTGGTTATTATGATTGCCAGCATTGCCATGCCCACTGGACGGACGCCGACCGCAATCTTGCCGTTCGCCGTGGTTGCTGGCGCGAGGAAAATTCCGGCCTTGAATTGGCGAACCATATTGAGCGGCACAAGCCCATGACTGTGGGCTTCCATGTTCCGGCATGGATAAGCCCGTTTATTTCCCTCTCCGAAATCGCTGCCAAAGCTCTTTCCTACTCACTTACGCCAACGCTGGAATTGCTCAAGGATTTGCAGAACAATTACAAGGCGGAACCCTGGGAGGCGCAGTTCGACCGGCGAACCGAGGACGTGATCCTTGCCTTGTGCGATGACCGGCCACGCGGGGCCGTGCCAGGGCCGCTTGTACTGGATAGCGGGGAAAAGGAAGATCGAGTTTGCGCCGTGCTGGCTGCCGTTGACACCCAGCTGCGCTATTTCCGTTATGTCATTCGCGCTTTTGGTTATGGGGAAATTGCGGATAGCTGGCTCATTCAGGAAGGGGTGGCTCCCAATCTTGAAGCCCTGGACACGCTTTTCTGGAGTTCCGAATATTTCGACAATCTGGGCAGGCCATACAAAGTGTCTCATGTCATCATTGACGCCATGGGCGAGCCGCAGCGGACTGCGCAGGTATATAGCTGGGCTGCCATGAACAGGGGCCGCGTTTTTCCCTCGCAGGGCGTTCATTCCCCGTCCAGTCCTGTAAGTTTTTCCCCTGTGGAATATTATCCGGGGCCGACAGGCGCTAAAATAAAAATTCCAGGCGGTGTGCTGCTTCACAAAATTGACACAACTTTGTTCAAGGGCACCTTGGCCAATCGCCTCTCCATAGCTCCGGGCGATCCGGGCTCATTCTGGCTGCATTCCAATCCGGACACGCTGGCAGCCTATGCGAGAGAGATGACAGCCGAGGTCTGGAATCCGGAGAAGAATTTTTGGGATAACCCGCATGGCCGGCCTAACCACGCCTGGGACTGCGAGTATCTGCTTCAGGCTCTGGCGTGGATGCTCAATATTTCCAAACGCAAGCGGCCAGATAAGTCGGCAAAGGGGCCAGCCAGACAGGCTCCGCCGCCTATGCCCAGCCCTGTTGTGAATCGTTCCATTGGCGACAAACTAGGCTCTTTGCGCAGGAGGTAACATGGAAAGTAATGATTCCGATGCC
>Ga0209694_1000340_pt1 | contig 82727 bp, 78 predicted proteins | sample GluameincwithD2O_FD_187499 | JGI IMG/M metagenome (GOLD analysis project Ga0209694, IMG submission 187499) | Mouse cecum microbial communities from Vienna, Austria - Glucosamine amended microcosms incubated with D2O (SPAdes) (version 2) | ecosystem: Host-associated > Mammals > Digestive system >... | reverse complement strand
CCTTTGGCACCAACAGGATGTCCCGTCGATGCATTATGCCGTATTAGACGGAATTTCTCCCGATTATCCGGCTGTGGCAGGCAGGTTGCATACGTGTTACTCACCCGTGCGCCGGTCGCCGGCTGGTGAAGGCAAGCCTTCACCACCGCTGCCCCTCGACTTGCATGTGTTAAGCCTGTCGCTAGCGTTCATCCTGAGCCAGGATCAAACTCTCCGCTGTTGTTATCTTTTGTTCTTTTTTTTCTTGTGCTGATTGACCGTCATGAATCCCGAAAGGAAACAGACCGGCTGCCGCACCCGACAGAAACAAACCGACAATCACTCGGCGAGCACTCTCCACGACCAGAACGAATCCGTAGTCATCGTAGTCTTCAGCCGGGCATCTCAACCCGGCAAAGGAATTGAACAGAGTTTCATTTTCGCCTGACGACACCGCCTAAGCGGACATCGAACAGACATGACTCTTGTACTACTGCTTCTTGTCTATTGTAAATCTTCTCAATGTTCTCTTTGCGACTCTCAGGAGCGTTGCTTCCCGAAAGCGAGTGCAAAGTTACACCCAAAAATCTTCCCCACCAAATTTTTCGCAAAGAAAATTACACCACCAAAACCAACTTTTTCAACAAACCACGTGTTTTAACTTGATATTCAGACAAATCAACAAATGTTAAAATTATGCTGTAGAGCATACTTTTTAAGCATGACACATCACCGCGCGATCCAATACGCCAAAAATATCCCTATGTAAAAACACCCGGCCGATAGCCGCACACTCCTCCGCACAGACATCCTGCCCGATCGTTTTTTGGCATTTCTCACCGAAAATTCCTATCTTCGCAGTAGAAAAAACAACATCATGCCAAAAAAAATATTTCAGCGCATAGCGACAATGGCCGCGATGGCCACTCTGCCACTGACAGCGGCAGCCATAGCCCCGGGCGAAGCATGCTTTGCCGACGAAGCCACAGACACTGCCACAATCACACGGATGCTTTCGCAAGCCGAACGACTCGACCTACGGACGCCCAACGCACGCATGGCCGCACTGGGACGCATGCTCCTCGACACACCCTACGCCGCCGGCACACTCGAAGGCGACACAGAATGCCTGCGGATTGACATGCAGCGCATGGACTGCACGACATTCGTCGAAAACGTAGCCGCAATGGCCATAACAATCGGAGAGGGACGATCGTCATGGCACGACATGGTATACAACCTCGAACGACTCCGCTACCGCCAGGGACATCTCGACGGCTACCCCTCCCGACTGCACTACATTAGCGACTGGATCATCGACAACGCCCACCGCGGCACGCTCACCGACGTCACACCGCGCATAGTCGCCACACCGTCATATCAGATCAAGACACTCGACTTCATAACCCGCAACAGAGAAAAATACCCCGCGCTGGCCGACTCCGCACGCTTCGAAGCGATGAAAAAAATGGAGATTGGATTCAGATCCCACCGTTTTCCGTATATAAAGACATCAGCCGTCGACAAAGCCGACATACTGGAAGGCGACATAATAGCCATCGTGACCAAAACACCCGGACTCGACGTGCAGCACATCGGCATCGCCACACGAGGCACCGACGGCAAAATACACCTGCTCCATGCTTCATCGGCCGCCGGCAAGGTGATCGTCGACCCCCTGCCACTCGCCACATACCTGCAGCGCCAGCGCTCGATCCAAGGCATCAGAGTGGTGCGGCTCAACGAATAACCCCACCCCACGAGCGGACAACTCTGTCACCGCCCCCTCCCCCAAAAAAAACAATCCGTCCCGGACTCCCCACATAGTGGAGCATCCGGGACGGATCTGTTTTATGCTATGCAGCCGCAGCTGCTCTCCGGCTTACGCCTGACGCTTCGAGCGCTTGCCGTAGCCATACTGGGCAGCATCACCAAGCTCCTCCTGGATACGGAGCAGCTGGTTGTACTTGGCCATACGGTCAGAACGGCTTGCCGAACCGGTCTTGATCTGTCCGGCGTTGGTAGCCACAGCGATGTCAGCTATAGTGGCGTCCTCTGTCTCGCCCGAACGGTGAGAGATCACAGCGGTGTAGCCATTGCGCTGAGCCAGCTCTACGGCACGGAGAGTCTCGGTGAGCGAACCGATCTGGTTCACCTTCACGAGGATCGAGTTGGCGCAGCCCATGTCGATACCCTTCTGGAGATACTTCACATTGGTCACGAACAGGTCGTCGCCCACGAGCTGGCAACGGTTGCCGATAAGATCGGTGAGGATCTTCCAGCCCTCCCAGTCGTTCTCGGCCATACCGTCCTCGATCGAATCGATAGGATACTCGTTGACAAGCTTCTCCAGATACTTGGCCTGTTCCTCCGAAGTGTACTTCGGACCGTCGGCCTGCTTCCATGTGTAGTCGTAGATGCCATCCTTGTAGAACTCCGACGAAGCGCAGTCCAGACCGATGGTCACATCCTTGCCCGGAACGTAGCCGGCCAGCTCGATAGCCTTGATGATCACATTGAGAGCGTCCTCAGTGCCGTCGAGAGCAGGAGCGAAACCGCCTTCGTCGCCGACAGCTGTCGACAGATTGCGCTCGTGAAGCACCTTCTTCAGGTTGTGGAACACCTCAGTGCCCATGCGGATACCCTCCTTGAAGCAGCATGCGCCGATCGGACGGATCATGAACTCCTGGAAAGCGATAGGAGCGTCAGAGTGAGCGCCACCGTTGATGATGTTCATCATCGGCACGGGAAGAACGTAAGAGTTCGCTCCGCCGATATACTTGTAGAGAGGCAGATCCAGATAGTCGGCGGCAGCCTTGGCCACAGCGAGCGAAACGCCCAGGATGGCGTTTGCACCGAGATTGCTCTTGGTTTCAGTGCCGTCGAGAGCTATCATAGCCTCGTCGATCTTGATCTGATCGAGAGCCGACATGCCCTTGAGAGCCTCGGCGATCGGGCCGTTGACATTGGCCACAGCCTTCTGAACGCCCTTGCCCATATAGCGGCTCTTGTCACCGTCGCGAAGCTCAAGAGCCTCGTTGACGCCGGTGGATGCTCCCGAAGGAACAGATGCACGTCCGCGCGCACCCGACTCAAGGATTACGTCTACTTCCACGGTGGGGTTGCCGCGCGAGTCGAGCACCTCACGACCGATGATCTTTTCGATTTTCATAACTTGGTGTTGCTTTAATAGTTGGTTATATCTGTTTTTGATTACTATGCTTGAACTTCACGCGCCACGCCGGCCCACAGCCGCCCGGCGCCTTTTCATTTCGCAAAGTTAATAAAACACCGCCTAATTACCATCCGGCCATTACTGAATTTTTCAAAAAAAACGTTGCTCCCCTCTTTGCAAGCATCAAAAAAACGACTGACGCCGACCCATGCGTAGGATCAGCGTCAGTATTGTATTGCTTTGGCACTCCCGGTGGCGTCGGAGACGCACATCGAAGTGCCGAGATAGGGCTATCAGGCCTCCTTCTCAGGCTCAGCTGCGGGAAGTTCCTTTTCAGCCTCGACAGCTGCAGGAGCCTCGACGGCGGCAGCAGCCTTCTGTCCGCCACGACGCGAACGACGTGTGCGACCCTCCTTCTTGGCCTCCTTCTCCTTGAGCAGGTTCTCATTGTAGTCAACGAGCTCGATCATGCACATCTTGGCATTGTCACCAAGACGATTGCCGGTCTTCAGAATGCGGGTATAGCCGCCGTTGCGCTCAGCGATCTTGGTCGAAATCTCACGGAAAAGCTCAGTGACAGCCTCCTTGTTCTGGAGGTAGGCGAACACGAGGCGACGATTGTTCATCGAATCCTCCTTCGCGCGGTTGATCAGAGGCTCGGCATACATGCGCAGCGCCTTGGCCTTGGCCAGAGTAGTGAAGATGCGCTTGTGCATGATGAGCGAGATGGTCATGTTGGCAAGAAGGGCGTCGCGATGAGCCTTCTTGCGTCCGAGATGATTGAAATTCTTATTGTGTCTCATCGTTATTACTCTTTATCTAATTTGTACTTTGAAATGTCCATACCAAACGACAGGTTGAGGCTTGCCAGCAGATCGTCAAGCTCGGTCAGCGACTTCTTGCCGAAGTTGCGGAACTTCAGCAGGTCGGTCTTGTTGTACTGCACCAGCTCTCCGAGAGTTTCCACCTCGGCGCTCTTCAGACAGTTGAGCGCGCGCACCGAAAGATCCATATCGACAAGCTTCGACTTCAGAAGCTGACGCATGTGGAGCACCTCTTCGTCAAACTCCTCGTTGCCCTCGGCCTCGGCGGCCTCCAGGGTGATCTTCTCGTCGGAGAAGAGCATGAAATGATAGATCAGTATCTTGGCAGCCTCCTTCAGGGCATCCTTCGGGAGAATGGAGCCGTTGGTCGTGATCTCCAGAGTGAGCTTGTCGTAGTCGGTCTTCTGATCGACACGGAAATTATCGACAGTATATTTGACGTTCTTGATAGGAGTGTAGATCGAGTCGATGGCTATGACATTGACATCGTCGGCAGGCACCTCGTTTTCGTCGGCAGGCACCCATCCGCGACCCTTGTTGATCGTCAGATCGATCGCAAACGAAGCCTCCGGATCGAGATGACAGATCACCAGCTCGGGATTCAGCACCTCAAAGCCGCTCAACACCTTGTTGATGTCGCCGGCCTTGAACACGTCTGTGCCCGAAACCTTCACTGTCACCTTCTCGAAATCAGTGTCGTCAACCTTCTGCTTGAGATCTACCTTCTTGAGGTTGAGGATGATGTTGGTCACATCTTCCTTCACCCCGGGGACGGTGTCAAACTCATGCTTCACCCCGTCGATACGTATCGACGAGATAGCGAAGCCCTCGAGCGACGACAGCAGAATGCGCCGCAGAGCGTTGCCGATGGTTATGCCGTAACCCGGTTCCAATGGCTTGAATTCGAACTTGCCAAAACGGTTGTCGGCTTCGAGCATCAGTACCTTGTCAGGTTTTTGAAAAGCTAATATAGCCATGTGGACCTCATTTATGATTATTTAGAATAGAGCTCGACGATGAGCTGCTCCTTGATGTTCTCGGGGATATCCTCGCGGGCGGGCACATGAAGAAGCTTGCCCGACTTGGAGCTTTCGTCCCACTCGATCCAGGGATACTTGCTGTGGTTGAAACCTGCCAGAGCGTCAGCGATCACTTCGAGCGACTTCGAACGCTCGCGCACACCCACAACATCGCCCGGCTTCACATGATACGAAGCGATGTTCACCACCTGACCGTTGACAGTGATGTGGCGGTGGAGCACCAGCTGACGGGCAGCGGCGCGGGTAGGAGCGATGCCCAGACGGAACACCACATTGTCCAGACGGCTTTCAAGAAGCTGGAGAAGCACTTCGCCGGTGATACCCTTGGTGCGGGCAGCCTTGTCGAAAAGATTGCGGAAATATTTCTCGAGCACACCATAGGTATATTTAGCCTTCTGCTTCTCACGCAGCTGAGTGCCATACTCCGAAGTCTTGCGGCGACGGTTCTGGCCGTGCTGGCCCGGAGCGTAGTTTTTCTTAGCGAGCACCTTGTCTTCACCGAAGATGGGCTCGCCGAACTTACGGGCGATTCTTGTCTTGGGGCCGGTATATCTTGCCATTTTGTTGTATTGTTATAATTTGGTTTGCGGGGTCAGCGCCGGACATGTCAGTCTGTGCAGCCGCGACCATAGAGAGGTGATTTCATTGTATGGTCTATTCACGTTCGGGCTTCCTGCGCGTTCCCTTGATTGTTGGTTAGTGAGTTGAGAATATAAGAGCCTTGGATTGAATATATAATGCTCCGGCGTGGCTCAGACGCGACGGCGCTTCGGCGGACGGCATCCGTTGTGGGGCAGCGGAGTCACGTCGATGATGTCGGTGACCTCTATGCCTGCGCCATGCACTGTGCGGATTGCGCTCTCGCGACCGTTGCCCGGACCCTTCACGTAAGCCTTCACCTTGCGCAGACCCAGATCGTAGGCTGTCTTCGCGCAATCCTGCGCAGCCATCTGGGCGGCATACGGAGTGTTCTTCTTCGAGCCTCTGAAGCCCATCTTGCCGGCGCTCGACCATGAGATGACCTGACCTTCCGAATTGGCCAGACACACGATGATGTTGTTGAACGACGAATGAACGTGAAGCTGCCCTGCGGCGTCGACCTTGACGTTTCTTTTCTTCGCTGCTACTGTCTTCTTTGCCATATTGCTTTAACTCTTATTTCGTTGCTTTCTTCTTGTTTGCCACGGTCTTCTTCTTGCCCTTGCGGGTACGGGCATTGTTCTTGGTGCTCTGACCGCGCACGGGCAGACCATTGCGGTGACGGATGCCGCGATAGCAGCCTATGTCCATCAGACGCTTGATGTTCAGCTGGATCTCGCTGCGGAGATCACCCTCTACTTTGTGCTCGGCGCCGATCACTTCGCGCACCTTTGCTGCCTGTTCGTCGGTCCAGTCCTGAACCTTGATGTCAGGATTCACGCCTGCCTTGGCAAGAATCGACTTGGCCGCGCTGCGGCCTATGCCGAAGATGTAGGTCAGCGCTATCTCACCTCTTTTGTTCTGGGGGAGGTCAACTCCCACTATGCGTACTGCCATATGTTGACTGAAATTTTTTGCAAAAGTAATAAAATTATCCCTGACGCTGTTTGTATTTGGGATTTTTCTTGTTGATCACGTAAAGGCGACCCTTGCGGCGGACGATCTTGCTGTCCGGGGTGCGCTTCTTGACTGAGGCTCTTACTTTCATCTCTTTCTATGATGTTTGCTTGTTTTTAATATCATTTGTATCTGAAGGCTATGCGACCCTTGGAGAGATCGTAGGGCGACATCTCCACTCGCACCCTGTCACCCGGAAGAATCTTGATGTAGTGCATCCTCATCTTGCCGGAAATATGAGCTGTGATCTCGTGGCCGTTCTCGAGCTCCACGCGAAACATCGCATTGCTCAGAGCCTCCACGATCACACCATCCTGTTCGATTGCAGCTTGTTTTGCCATATTGTATGTCTTTTTTTATATGAACTTGTCGCCGAGCACCCGCTTCACAGGCTCGAACGAAGTCAGCACCTCCGTTTCACCGTCCACCACAGCCACCGTATGCTCATAATGAGCCGACGGCTTGCGGTCACGCGTGCGGCAGGTCCATCCGTCACGCTCTATCACTATATGCCGGCTACCGAGATTGATCATCGGCTCTATGCAAAGACACATGCCCGAACGGATCATCGGGCCATGTCCGCGCTTGCCGTAGTTGCATATCTCCGGATCCTCGTGCATCGAACGTCCTATACCGTGGCCGCACATCTCCCTGACCACCGAGTAACCCCGGCTCTCACAGTAAGTCTGCACGGCATTCGATATATCACCGATGCGATTGCCCTCGCGACACGCCTCGATACCCTTGTAAAGGCTCTCCTTGGTAGTGCGGCACAGAGCCATCACCTCCGGACTGACTTCGCCAACAGCAAACGTATAGCACATATCGCCGTTGAAACCGTCAAGCTCCACCACCAGATCAGTGCCGATGATATCGCCCTCGCGAAGAGAATAGTTCGAAGGAAAACCATGCACCACCGTTTCATTCACCTCATAGCACACCGCGGCCGGAAATCCGCCGTAGCCAAGACAAGCAGCCCTGGCCCCGTGGTCAGCGATAAACTCGCGCACTTTCATCTCGATGTGATTCGTTGTCACCCCCGGAGCGATCATCGTGGCTATATAGCCCAGAGTCTCGCTCGCCAGAGCACACGCCTCACGCATCTTCTGCATATCCTCGGGTGTCTTGAGACAAGTCATAAAGCAGCGTATGGAATATCTGTGTACGTTTCTCGACTCAGTTCAATAAACATTATCAATAGGCACTGCCCGTAGTGCGACCCTTGATCTTGCCCTCCTTCATCAGACCATCGTAATGATGCATCATCAGATGGCTCTCGATCTGCTGGAGAGTATCAAGCACCACGCCCACCAGAATCAGCAGCGAAGTGCCGCCGAAGAACTGCGCGAAATTCTGGCTGATGCCGAAGAAACGCGCGAAAGCAGGCAGAATCGCCACAATACCCAGAAATATCGAACCGGGCAGAGTGATTCGCGACATGATGCTGTCAAGATACTCGGCCGTCTTCTTGCCGGGCTTCACACCGGGAATGAAGCCATTGTTGCGCTTCATATCCTCCGCCATCTGCGTCGGACGCACAGTGATGGCAGTATAGAAATACGTGAAAGCCACGATCATCAGGAAGTAGACCAGATTATACCAGAAGCCGTTGATATCGCTGAAGGCAGCTATGAAACCACCGGCATTGTCACTGGAGCCGAAACCGGCGAGAGTGATGGGGATAAACATGATCGCCTGAGCGAAAATGATCGGCATCACACCGGCGGCATTCACCTTCAGAGGAATATACTGGCGAGCGCCGCCATACTGGCGGTTGCCCACGATGCGCTTCGCATACTGGACAGGCACCTTGCGAGTACCCTGCACCAGAAGCACAGCGCCAACCGTCACGGCAAAAAGCAGGATAAGCTCCACCACGAACATCACCAGACCGCCCTGCGAACCGGTCGAACCGGGCATACGGCTTGTGAACTCATAGAACAGAGCCTGCGGCAGACGGGCTATGATACCCACAAGGATGATGAACGAAATACCGTTGCCGATACCACGGTCAGTGATACGCTCGCCAAGCCACATGATGAACATCGAGCCGGCAGCCAGTATCACCGTAAGATAAGCCACCGTCCAGGGTCCCATCGCAGACACAGCGCCCGCAGCGCTCACCTGCACCTGAAGATTGATCAGGTAGGCCGGACCCTGCAGAATCAGGATCAGCACCGTCAGATAACGCGTATACTGGTTGAGCTTCTGGCGTCCGCTCTCACCCTCGCGCATCATCTTCTGGAACGAAGGAAGCACCATGCCAAGAAGCTGTATCACGATCGAAGCCGTGATATAGGGCATGATACCCAGCGCGAATATCGACGCCTGAGAGAAAGCGCCGCCGGAGAACATGTCGAGGAGCTGCATAAGCCCGCTCTTGTTCGTAAACTTCGACAGTGCGTCGAGATCGGCCGGGCTGATACCGGGAAGAACCACGTAACAGCCAAGACGATACACGAGCACCAGAAGAAGCGTCACAAGAATGCGCTTGCGCAGCTCATCGATTGTCCAGATATTTTTCAGAGTTTCGACAAACCTCATTATACTCAGATTTTAGAGATTGTGCCGCCGGCCTCGGTGATAGCCTTTTCAGCCGACTTGGAGAACGCGTTGGCCTCCACCTGAAGAGCACGCTGCACGCTACCCTCGCCAAGCACCTTCACAAGCTGCTTGCGGTTGATATAGCCTGCCTGACGAAGCTCCTCGATACCAATCTTCTCCAGACCCTTGGCAGCTGCCAGAGCGTCGAGAACACCGATATTGATGGCCTTGTACTCCACACGGTTGATATTCTTGAAGCCGAACTTGGGCAGACGACGCTGCAGAGGCATCTGACCACCCTCGAAGCCGATCTTGCGCGAATAGCCGGAGCGCGACTTTGCACCCTTGTGGCCGCGGGTTGAAGTGCCGCCCTTGCCCGAACCCGGGCCGCGGCCGATACGCGTCTTGCGGGTCACTGACCCTACTGCCGGACGCAGATTATTCAGTTCCATTTCTAAATTATCAGTTTTATGCGTTGGTCACACTCACGAGGTGACGTACTTTGTTAACCATTCCCATCACCGACGGGGTGTCTTCTTTCACCACCGTGTGATTCATCTTCTTCAGGCCGAGAGCATCCAGAGTGCGCTTCTGCACCTCGGGAGCACCGATGCGGCTCTTGACCTGCGTAATCTTTATCTGTGCCATTTTCAGTAATGAGATTTTTTAACCGTTAAACACCTGTTCCATCGAGATACCGCGGTTGCGGGCCACATCGGCCGGACTGCGCATCTCGCCCAGAGCAGCCAGAGTGGCTTTCACGAGATTGTGCGGGTTGGAAGAACCCTTGCTCTTCGCAAGCACGTCAGTGATACCGACGCTCTCCAGAACGGCACGCATAGCACCGCCGGCCTTCACGCCAGTACCCTCCGAAGCAGGCTTCAGAATCACGCGCGAACCGCCGAACTTGGCTTCCTGCTCGTGAGGAATCGTACCCTTGTGAACAGGCACCTTGATAAGATTCTTCTTGGCAGCCTCAACGCCCTTGGCGATAGCGGCTGTAACCTCATTGGCCTTGCCCAGGCCGACGCCTACCACGCCCTTCTCGTCGCCTACGACTACGATAGCGGCGAAAGTGAAAGCACGGCCACCCTTGGTCACCTTGGTGACACGGTTGATGGCCACCAGGCGGTCCTTCAGGTCAAGATCGTTTGTCGACTTTACTTTATTGTTATTCTTTACCATGATGCTTAAAATTTAAGACCGCCCTCGCGAGCTGCGTCGGCCAATGATTTTACCCTGCCGTGGAACAGATAACCGTTGCGGTCAAAAACCACCTCGGTGATACCTGCAGCCTGAGCCTTGCCGGCGATGGCCTGACCCACTTTTGCGGCGATTTCACACTTTGTGCCGCCCTCGATACCCTTCGACGAAGTCGAGGCAAGAGTCTTGCCCGCCAGATCGTCGATCAGCTGCACGTATATCTGCTTGTTGCTGCGGAACACCGACATGCGGGGACGCGCCGCAGTGCCCGAGATCTTGCCACGGATACGGGCCTTGATTTTATTTCTTCTGTCTTTCTTGGAGATCATTGTAGTATGCTTTTAGAGTTTACTTAGCGCTTGCCGACTTACCCGACTTACGACGGATAATCTCACCGACAAACTTGATACCCTTGCCCTTGTAGGGCTCCGGCTTACGCAGCGAACGGATCTTCGCGCACACCTGGCCCAGAAGCTGCTTGTCGTCGCTCTCCAGGATGATCAGCGGATTCTTGTTACGCTCGCTCTTCGCCTCTACCTTGACCTCCGGCGGAAGCTTTATATAGATAGCGTGGGAGTAACCAAGCGACAGCTCGAGCACCTGGCCAGTAGCCGCTGCACGGTAGCCCACACCCACCAGTTCCATCTCCTTGCGGTAGCCTTCCGACACTCCCACAACCATATTATGGATCAGAGCGCGGTAAAGACCATGCTGCGCACGGTGCTCACGGTCATCGCTCGGACGAGCCAGAGTCAGCTGGCCATCCTCCACCGTGATCTGGAGGTCGGGATTAATCTTCTGGCTGAGTTCGCCCTTGGGACCCTTTACGGTCACCACGTCGCCGGACACCTTTACGGTCACACCGGCAGGGATTGCTATGGGAGCCTTACCTATTCTTGACATAATCTATCCTCCTCCATTAATAAACGTAACACAGCACTTCGCCGCCGACCTTCAGGTCTTTGGCCTTCTTGTTGGTCATCACGCCCTGCGAAGTCGACAGGATCGCGATACCCAGTCCGTTGAGCACACGCGGCATATCCTTGTAGCCAGTATACTGGCGAAGACCCGGACGAGAAACTCTCTTCAGGTCCTTGATCGCGTTGACCTTGTCAACCGGATCATACTTCAGCGCGATCTTTATCACGCCGGCCGGAGTCTCACCGTCTATAAACTTGTAGTTAAGAATATAGCCTTGTTCAAAAAGAATCTTTGTGATTTCTTTTTTCAAGTTTGAGGCAGGGATCTCCACCACACGGTGGTTGGCCTTGATGGCATTCCTCAATCTTGTCAGATAATCTGCTATTGGATCAGTCATTTTTATTGTTGTTTTAAATTGATTCGGACAATCCGAACAATATTTAATACTCGTCGGTTGTAATTCCGGAGAGCCGCCTCCGCCACGCCCTCATGGCGCTGTGGCAGGGCGTCTCGCGCAGCAACTATTACCAGCTCGCCTTCTTGACACCCGGGATCAGACCCTGAGAGGCCATCTCGCGGAACTGTATTCTCGACAGTCCGAACTGACGCATGTAGCCTTTCGGACGGCCGGTGATGCTGCAGCGGTTGTGCATGCGCACCTTCGAGGCATTTTTGGGCAGAAGCTGCAGACCCTCGTAGTCGCCGGCTGCCTTCAGGGCATCGTGCTTGGCGGCATACTTGGCCACGAGCTTAGCTCTCTTCACCTCGCGGGCTTTCATTGATTCTTTTGCCATTTCTTCGTAGTAAGCTTGGGGTTACTTTTTAGCATTCTTGAAGGGCAGACCGAATTCCTTCAGAAGAGCATAGCCCTCCTCGTCGGTGTTGGCCGAAGTCACGAAAGTGATGTTCATGCCCAGAAGCTTGCTGATGTTGTCGATATTGATCTCGGGGAAGATGATCTGCTCGGTGATGCCCAGTGTGTAGTTGCCACGGCCGTCGAGCTTGCCCTCGATACCCTTAAAGTCGCGGATACGCGGAAGAGCCACACGGATCAGACGCTCCAGGAACTCATACATCTTGTCGCGACGAAGAGTCACCATCACGCCCACCGGCATCTTCTTGCGAAGCTTGAAGTTCGAGATATCCTTGCGCGACAGAGTAGCCACAGCCTTCTGGCCGGTGATGTCCGTCAGCTCACGGATAGCCGTCTCGATGATCTTCTTGTCCTGAGTGGCTTCGCCAAGACCCTGATTGATCACAATCTTCTTCAGGGTCGGAACCTGCATGACGCTTGTGTAGTTGAACTGCTTCACCAGAGCAGGCACTATCCGCTCCTTATAGTCGTTTTTCAGTGTCGTTGTGCTCATCACTTAATCTCCTCTCCTGACTTTTGTGCGTAACGTACGGAACGACCCTCATCGTTCTTCTTGCGGAAGACACGAGTCGGCTTGCCGCTCTTGGGGTCTATCAGGCTCAGATTCGAAACGTGTACCGGAGCCTCCATCTTCACTAAACCGCCCTGCGGATGCTTCGCGCTGGGCTTCGTTGCCTTCGTGACGACATTCACGCCCTCCACGATGGCACGCTGCTTGGCCGCATCGACCTTCAGCACGCGGCCCGTCTTGCCGCGGTCATCGCCCGCCAGCACATAGACTGTGTCGCCCTTCTTGATATTAATCTTGTTCATTGTCTGTTTGTACTATCACGGGAATTATAACACTTCCGGCGCCAGCGACACGATCTTCATGTTTGTGGCACGCAGCTCGCGGGCCACCGGACCGAAGATACGGGTGCCGCGCAGTTCGCCGGCATTGTTGAGAAGCACGCAAGCGTTGTCGTCGAAGCGGATATAGCTTCCGTCTTGCCTGCGGATCTCCTTCTTGGTGCGTACCACCACGGCCTTCGACACCGTGCCCTTCTTCACATCCGACGAAGGAATCACGCTCTTGACCGACACCACGATGATGTCGCCAACCGTAGCATAACGGCGGCCGGTGCCACCCAGCACGTGGATGCACAGGGCCTCCTTGGCGCCGCTGTTGTCGGCTACCGTCAATCGGCTTTCTGTCTGTATCATGATGCTTATTTAACTTTTTCGATGATTTCTACTAATCTCCATCTCTTGGTCTTGCTCAAGGGGCGGGTCTCCATCAGACGGACGGTATCGCCTACCGAGCACTCGTTCTTCTCGTCGTGCGCGTGATACTTCTTCGTCTTGTTGACAAACTTGCCGTAGATAGGATGCTTCTCCTTCCACTTAACGGTCACAGTGATCGTCTTGTCGCCCTTGTTGCTCGACACAACGCCTATGCGTTCCTTACGTAAATTTCTTTCTTCCATAGTTTCCTCAGCGCTGTTTATTTGTTGTTGAGCTCACGCTGGCGCAACTCTGTCTTCACGCGGGCTATCATGCGGCGGTCGCGGCGTATCTGAGCGGGATTGTCAATCGGAGATACCGAATGATTGATCTTCAGCTGCGCATATTCATGCTCCATCACTTCCAGACGCTCCTTGAGGTCCTGCGTGCTCAGCTCTTTTATCTCTACTTTTTTCATAATCGCTTACACGTTTTGAGTCGGATCATAGTCACGACGTACCACAAACTTCGTTATCACCGGAAGCTTCTGGGCTGCCAGACGCAGCGCCTCCTTGGCGATGTCGTAGCTGACACCCTCCACCTCGATGAGCATGCGGCCGGGAGTCACAGGAGCCACGAAACCTTCGGGCGAACCTTTACCTTTACCCATTCGCACCTCGGCAGGCTTCTTGGTGATAGGCTTGTCGGGGAATATGCGGATCCATATCTGACCCTGACGCTGCATGTAGCGGGTCACGGCCACACGAGCAGCCTCGATCTGACGGCCAGTGATCCACTTCGACTCAAGAGTCTTAATGCCAAACGAACCGAAGGCCAACTGGTTGCCACGCTGAGCAATGCCCTTCATGCGGCCTTTCTGCGCGCGGCGGAATTTTGTTTTCTTGGGTTGTAACATCTTCTTTTACTATGAGTTGGTTTAACGGTTGCCAGCGCCACCCTTACCGCCACGGAAACCGCGGCCGCCGCGATCGCGACGAGGAGCGCCCTGGCCCGGACGGCTCTCTTTGCCCTGAGAAGTGAATGAAGGAGCCAGATCCTTCTTGCCATAGACCTCGCCACGGCAGATCCACACCTTAACACCGATCACGCCCACCTTTGTGTGAGCCTCCACAAGAGCGTAGTCGATATCGGCACGCAGAGTGTGGAGCGGAGTACGACCCTCCTTGAACATCTCCGAGCGTGCGATCTCAGCACCGTTCAGACGGCCGCTGATCTGCACCTTGATGCCCTCGGCACCGCTGCGCATCGTAGCGGCGATAGCCATCTTCACGGCACGGCGGTAAGCGATCTTGCCCTCGATCTGGCGAGCTATCGTGCTTGCCACGATCTGAGCGTCGAGATCCGGACGCTTCACCTCGAAAATGTTGATCTGTACATCCTTGTCGGTGATCTTCTTGAGTTCCTCCTTGAGCTTGTCGACCTCCTGGCCGCCCTTGCCTATGATCAGACCCGGACGAGAGGTGCACACCGTGATGGTGATCAGCTTGAGAGTACGCTCGATGACGATACGCGACACACTGCACTTGGCAAGGCGGACGTTGAGATATTTGCGCAGCTTCGAATCCTCAAGGATATTGTCGGCCAGCTTCTTGACGTCATACCAGTTGGAGTCCCAACCGCGGACAATACCCAGACGGTTGCTAACAGGATTTACTTTCTGTCCCATGCCTTATGCTTTCTTTTTAGCGTTTTCGATTGTGTCTACTACGAGAGTCACGTGGTTGGCACGCTTGCGGATACGATAACCGCGACCCTGGGGAGCCGGACGCAGACGCTTCAGCATCGGAGCGCAGTTAACGTAGATCGTGCTCACACACAGCTCGCCGTTCTCGGCCTTTCTCTCATTCTTGGCTTCCCAGTTGGCGATAGCGCTCCGCAGCAGCTTCTCAAGCTTGGCAGCGGCCTCCTTGTTGGAGAACTTCAGGATGCCCAGCGCACGGAACACTTCAACGCCGCGCACCATATCCGCAACAAGACGCATCTTGCGCGGCGACGAAGGGATATTGGTCAGCTTCGCGAAGGCAATCTCCTTGCGCTCGGCCTTGATCCTTTCGGCAGTATTTCTTTTTCTTACACCCATTTGTATTTTTCTTTCTTTTTTCTTGTTAATGTCGGCGCCCGACTATCACTTCTTGTTGCCGCCGTGGCCGCGGAAGTTACGTGTCGGAGCGAATTCTCCCAGCTTGTGGCCTACCATGTTCTCGGTCACGTAGACAGGGATGAACTTGTTGCCGTTGTGGACCGCAAACGTGTGGCCTACGAATTCGGGAGCGATCATCGAAGCACGGCTCCATGTCTTGATCACCGACTTCTTGCCGCTCTCTTCCATCGCGGTCACCTTCTTCTCCAGCTTCACGCTGATATACGGCCCTTTCTTTAACGAACGACTCATATTGCTTTACTTAATCAGATTACTTTTTCCTTCTTTCAATAATGTACTTCGAAGAGCTCTTCTTCGGCGCACGTGTCTTGAGACCCTTGCTGTAAAGACCCTTGCGCGAACGCGGATGTCCGCCCGAAGCGCGTCCCTCGCCGCCGCCCATCGGGTGGTCGACAGGATTCATCACTACGCCGCGGTTGCGCGGACGGCGGCCAAGCCAGCGGGAGCGTCCGGCCTTGCCGCTGCGCTCCAGCGAGTGCTCGCTGTTGCCCACGACACCTACCGTAGCCTTGCATGTGGCCAGGATCTTGCGGGTTTCGCCAGAAGGTAATTTGATTATAGCATAGTCGCCCTCGCGCGATACAAGCTGCGCGAATGTACCGGCCGAACGAGCCATGAAAGCGCCCTGTCCGGGACGCAGCTCGATGCAGTGGATGAGAGTACCGACGGGGATGTTCTTCAGAGGAAGCGAGTTGCCTACCTCGGGAGCTGCCTCAGCTCCGCTCATCACCTTAGTTCCTACTTCCAGGCCGTTGGGTGCAATGATATATGCCTTGGCACCGTCGACATAGTAGAGAAGCGCGATTCGCGCCGACCGGTTGGGGTCATACTCTATCGACTTTACCACGGCAGGCACACCGTCTTTGTTTCTCTTGAAGTCGATGATGCGGTATTTCCTCTTGTGACCCCCACCCAGGTAACGGTTGGTGAGGTGTCCCTCGGCGTTGCGGCCGCCCGAGGATTTCTTGCCGACTGTAAGAGATTTCTCTGGCGTAGTAGCAGTGATCGTACCTTTGAATACGCCAATAACCTTGTGTCTTTGCCCCGGTGTAGTGGGCTTGAATTTTCTTACTGCCATCTCTTATTTATATGTTGCTGTAAAAGTCTATCGTCTGGCCTTCGCCTACGGTGATGAAAGCCTTCTTGTAAGAGTTGCTCTTACCGCGAAGAAGACCGCTCTTGGTCCAGCGGCTCTTGTTCTTGCCGCGCACCACTGCCGTGTTGACGCTCACAACCTTGACGCCGTAAAGCTTCTCCACAAGGCTCTTGATCTCGGCCTTGTTGGCCTGGGGCGACACGCGGAACGTATAGCGGTTGAGCTTCTCCGTCAGCTTGGTCGCCTTTTCGGTGACTATGGGGGTTATTGTTATGTCCATTTCAAGTTGCTTTTTTGTCAGAGATTGTTGATGACCTCAAGGCCACCCTCCGTCAGGACGATGGCATTGCTCTTCATTATCGCATAAGTGTTGACGTCCGAAGCGCGCATGATGCAGGCACCCGGAACATTTCGAGCCGACAAATATACGTTTTTATTGTTGTCCGCTAAAATGACGAGCAGCTTTTTGCCCTCGGCTTCAAGATTTTTAGCAAAATTTATAAAATCTTTAGTCTTAGGAGCCTCGAAAGTGAAGTTTTCAACCACCTTCACCTGACCGTCCTGCACCTTGTAGGTCCAGGCGCTGCGACGGGCGAGCTGCTTCACCTTCTTGTTGAGCTTGAAGCGATAGTCGCGGGGACGAGGACCGAATACACGGCCGCCACCAACCAGAAGCGGAGAATTGATATCGCCGATACGGGCACCGCCGCCACCTTTCTGCTTGTGAAGCTTACGGGTCGAACCCGAAACCTCGCTGCGCTCCTTCGACTTGTGTGTGCCCTGACGCTGGTTGGCCAGATACTGCTTCACGTCGAGGTATACCGAATGCTCGTTGGCGTCGATAGCAAACACCGCGTCGTTGAGCTGAGCCTTGCGGCCGGTATCCTCACCTTTGATATTGTATATCGCGAGTTCCATTATTTCTCAATTTTTACGATTGAACCTTTACATCCGGGTATCGAACCCTTGATCAGAAGCAGATTGTGCTCCGGCATCACACGCAGCACCTGGAGGTTCTGCACAGTCACGCACTCGTTGCCCATCTGGCCGGCCATGCGCATACCCTTGAACACCTTCGCGGGATACGAGCAGGCACCTATCGAACCGGGAGCACGCAGACGGTTGTGCTGGCCGTGGGTGCTCTGGCCCACACCACCGAAACCGTGACGCTTCACTACGCCTTGATAGCCCTTACCCTTCGAAGTACCCTGAATGTCGACAAAGTCGCTTTCAGTGAAAAGGCTGTCGACGGTGATAGTGTCACCGGCCTTGTATTCGCCTTCAAAGCCCTTGAACTCGGCCAAGTGTCGCTGCGGGTTGACTCCTGCCTTCTTGAAGTGGCCGGCCTCGGGAGCATTGGTGTGCTTGTCTTTCTTCTCGACAAAACCAAGCTGCAGAGCGCTGTAGCCGTCAGTTTCGGCAGTCTTTACCTGAGTCACTACGCAAGGACCTACTTCGATAACAGTGCACGGCACGTTCTTGCCGTCGGCACTGAAAACGGATGTCATTCCGATTTTCTTTCCTAATAATCCTGGCATTTCTCTTTGTTTTTAATAGTTGCTTTTCGTTGAATGTTCTGAATCTTTCGCAAGGCTATCACACCTTGATCTCGACCTCTACACCGCTCGGAAGTTCAAGCTTCATCAGCGCATCGACAGTCTTGGCAGTCGAATTGTAGATGTCGATGAGGCGCTTGAACGAAGAGAGCTGGAACTGCTCGCGGCTCTTCTTGTTGACAAAAGTCGAGCGGTTGACAGTGAAGATCCGCTTGTGGGTAGGCAGGGGTATCGGACCGCTGATCACAGCGCCGGTAGCCTTTACGGTCTTCACAATCTTCTCAGCCGACTTGTCGACCAGATTGTGATCGTAAGATTTCAGTTTGATTCTGATTTTCTGGCTCATATTGTTGTTTGGAATGAATGATTTTTATTTGAGCAAATCCACACGGCCCTGGCACTCGGTCAGCACATTCTTGGCGATCGAGCTGCTTACCTCGCTGTAGTGGGAGAACGACATGGTCGATGTTGCACGGCCGGATGTGATCGTACGCAGAGCGGTCACATAGCCGAACATCTCGGCAAGAGGAGCCTTGGCCTTCACGACACGGGCGCCGCTGCGGCTGGTTTCCATACCCTCTACCTGACCGCGACGCTTGTTAAGGTCGGAGATCACGTCACCCATGTTCTCCTCCGGAGTCACGACCTCGATCTTCATGATCGGCTCAAGCAGAACCGGACCGGCCTTCTCCGAAGCCTTCTTGAAGGCCTGGATGGCGCAAAGCTCAAACGAGAGCTGGTCGGAGTCTACGGGGTGGAACGATCCGTCGATCACAGTCACTTTCAGATATTCCACGGGATAACCGGCGAGAACGCCATTCTTCATCGCTGCAGCAAAGCCCTTCTGAATGCTCGGGATGAACTCCTTGGGAATGTTACCGCCCTTCACCTCGTCGACAAACTGGAGGTTGCCCTCGAAGCCCTCGTCGACAGGCTCCACGCGAACAATGATGTCGGCAAACTTACCACGGCCACCTGTCTGCTTCTTGAACACCTCGCGAAGCTCAACAGGCTTGGTGATAGCCTCCTTGTAGGTAACCTGCGGGCGACCCTGGTTGCACTCAACCTTGAACTCGCGGCGCAGACGGTCGATGATGATGTCGAGGTGAAGCTCACCCATACCGCTGATCACGGTCTGACCGGTCTCCTCGTTGGTCTGTACACGGAAGGTCGGATCCTCCTCAGCAAGCTTCTGCAGACCCACGCCCAGCTTGTCGAGGTCCTTCTGAGTCTTCGGCTCCACAGCGATACCGATCACGGGATCGGGGAAGTCCATAGCCTCGAGGACAATCGGATGGTTCTCATCGCAGAGAGTGTCGCCGGTGCGGATATCCTTGAAGCCCACACCTGCGCCTATGTCGCCGCAGCCAATCATCTCCTTAGCGTTCTGCTTGTTGGAGTGCATCTGGAACAGACGGCTCACGCGCTCTTTCTTACCCGAACGGGCGTTGAGCACGTAGCTTCCGGCAACAACGTCGCCGCTGTACACGCGGAAGAATGTCAGACGACCCACATACGGGTCGGTCGCGATCTTGAACGCAAGAGCACACATCGGAGCTTCGCTCGACGGCTCACGGGTCTCAACCTCATCGGGGCTCGAGGGATTGTGACCCTCTACAGCACCGGCGTCGAGAGGCGAAGGCAGGTATGCGCACACACAGTCGAGCAGAGGCTGAACACCCTTGTTCTTGAACGACGATCCGCAGATCATCGGCACGATCTCCATCGAGAGAGTACCCTTGCGGAGAGCGCGACGGATCTCATCCTCGCCGATAGTCGAGGGATCGTCGAAATATTTCTCCATCAGAGCGTCGTCAAACTCGGCGATCTTCTCAAGCATCTTGTCGCGATACTCCTGAGCCTCGTCCATCAGATTGGCAGGGATATCCTCCACAGAATACTCGGCACCCATGGTCTCGTCGTGCCAGAAGATAGCCTTCATGCGGATCAGATCCACAACGCCCTTGAATGTCTCCTCGGCGCCGATAGGTATCTGGATCGGGCAGGGATTGGCTCCGAGCACCTCCTTGAGCTGGCGGCACACTTCGAAGAAGTTTGCGCCCGAACGGTCCATCTTGTTAACATAGCCGATACGGGGAACATTATACTTGTCAGCCTGGCGCCATACGGTTTCCGACTGAGGCTCTACACCGCCCACAGCACAGAATGTGGCCACAGCTCCGTCGAGCACACGCAGCGAACGCTCCACCTCCACAGTGAAGTCAACGTGTCCCGGAGTGTCGATAAGATTGATCTTGTACTTTTCGTCGGCATACTTCCAGAATGCTGTGGTTGCAGCCGATGTGATGGTGATGCCACGCTCCTGCTCCTGCTCCATCCAGTCCATGGTGGCGCCGCCGTCGTGCACCTCACCTATTTTGTGAGTCAGACCCGTATAGAAAAGTATGCGCTCGGACGTCGTCGTCTTGCCGGCGTCGATATGAGCCATAATGCCGATATTACGGGTGTACTTCAGTTGTTCGTCAGATTTTCCCATTGATTATTTGGTGTTGTGTCGTTTCAGTTGTAGTATTGGTCACGCACGCATCATATCAGAAGCGGAAGTGAGCGAAAGCACGGTTGGCCTCGGCCATCTTGTGCATATCCTCCTTGCGCTTGAATGCGCCACCCTGCTCATTGTAGGCGTCGACGATCTCGGCGGCCAGCTTGTCGGCCATCGTCTTGCCGCCGCGCTTGCGGGCGTATAAGATAAGGTTCTTCATGGAAATCGACTCCTTGCGATCGGGACGGATCTCGGTGGGCACCTGGAATGTGGCGCCACCCACGCGGCGGCTCTTCACCTCCACCTGAGGAGTGATATTCTCCAGAGCTTTCTTCCAGATTTCGAGAGCGGTCTTCTCCTCGTTGGGGAGCTTGGTCTTCACAGTCTCGAGAGCGCTGTAGAATATAGTGTAAGCGGTGTTCTTCTTGCCGTCATACATCAGATGATTCACAAATTTCGACACGCGAACGTCGTTAAACACCGGATCGGGCAATACAATCCGCTTCTTTGGCTTTGCTTTTCTCATTTTTTGTTTAAGTGATGTTTTTGTTTGCTTGGTTGCTGCATCTTTCTTCTTCAACCGACAGCGCCCTCCGGCGCCCGTTTACTCAACCTTGAATTAGCCTTCCAGTAAATCAAAAACGAAGTTAAAAACTTTGTTTTCATTCCCCGCACGCCGGGGAATTCTGTAAGAAACAGGCTTCTTCCTGCGCAATTTATTTCTTCGCGGCCTTCGGACGCTTTGCGCCGTATTTGCTGCGACGCTGAGTGCGATCCTTCACACCGCTTGTATCGAGCGTACCGCGGACGATATGGTAGCGCACACCGGGAAGATCCTTCACACGGCCGCCGCGAACCAGCACGATCGAGTGCTCCTGCAGGTTGTGTCCTTCGCCGGGAATGTAGCTGTTCACCTCCTTGCCGTTGGTCAGTCTCACACGGGCCACCTTACGCATGGCCGAGTTAGGCTTTTTGGGGGTTGTGGTATAAACGCGCACGCAGACACCGCGACGCTGCGGACAGGAGTCCAGGGCCGGAGATTTGCTCTTGTCCTGGAGGGCTACACGCCCTTTTCTTACTAATTGCTGAATAGTAGGCATCTTAGTCTTTTACTTTTTAACTTTTCGTTTATTACTGTTTTCTATCTTTTTGCTTTGCGAAATACGCATCAAACACACTCCGCGCAACCGACCACGACACACTGCATAACAAGCAGTTACAGCCGAAATCGCACACTTCGTCCATTTAAGCGATGCAAAATTACTTACTAATTTTCTAATACGCAAACAATTCGCACATTTTCTGACGATTTATTATCCGGAATGCCACTTTTTCGATTTAAGTTTATTTCACAACCGCTGACCCACGGGATTTTTTTCGTAACTTCGCAGACATATCGAACCACTTACAACAATCGATCTCATGCTCAACATCATACTCCGCGACGTGCCCGAAGTGCGCGACAATCTTCTACCGCTGACATTCACCCGCTCCGTGGCCGACCTCAGGCTCGGCATACTCACGCTGCGGCAGAAATGGGAGCTGAGCCTTCCGGCCGTCTACTCCTACATGACAGCCGACTATCTGTCGGTCAAGTATCCATCCATATCATCGCCCGACGACGACAGCTTCATCGTCTCAGCCCATTTCTTCCCCACGCCCGGAGTGGTCAAAGGGGTCGAACACCTCCGCAAAGGACAGGCGCTGATGTTCCATGACGAAGAAATAGCACGGCGATGCCCACTCGATCAGCAACCGTACGAACTGATACAGCTCGATGAGATACCGCTGCGACTCACACGCTCCTACGACATTTTTCAGCTCAACGCCGCAGCGCTCGAATACGACTTCACACTCCTTACGGCCGGACGTGAATCCGTCGCGCCATCACCATCCAACACCATCATAGGCGATCCGTCACGGCTCTTCATCGAACCGGGAGCCACCATGGAGGGAGCTATCGTAAATCTCAACCACGGCCCCGTATATCTTGCGGCCGGATCGGAAGTGATGGAAGGCACCTGCATACGCGGAGGTCTTGCCCTTTGCGAAGGAGCACAGATAAAAATGGGCTCACGCATCTACGGAGCCACCACGATCGGACCGCACTCCAAAGTAGGAGGCGAGGTGGCCAACATAGTGATAATCGGCTACTCCAACAAAGCCCACGATGGCTTCCTCGGCAATGCCGTAATAGGCGAATGGTGCAACATCGCAGCCGGATGCGTAGCATCGAATCTCAAAAACGACTATACGGAAATCAAACTCTGGAATTACCCCACGCGCCGCTTCCAGCGCACGGGCCTCCAGTTCTGCGGCCTCATAATGGGCGACCACTCCAAGACCGGAGCCAACACAATGATCAACACCGCCACAGTGTTCGGGGTCGGGGTCAACTTCCACGGATCAGGATATCCGCGCAACTTCGTCCCGTCATTTACAGAAGGATCCACCGCCGCGATGACCGAAGTGCCGTTCGACAAATTCATCGACACCGCGCGCCGCGTCATGGCGCGCCGCGATGTCAGCCTCACTCAGGTCGACGCCGACATCTACCGCCATCTTTACGATCTCACCGACACATATCGCTGACGCGCACTGCCGTCACCTCAGAGATCTATCTTCGGACGACGACCGCGCTGGGTCACCCTTTTCTTTAGCTTCACAAGCCTGCTATACGCCGAATTGACACGGAGCCACAACGGAGAGCTGACTGTAGCTATGTCAGTGGTAAGCGTATCGGTCATCGTCATCTCATCCATCCGCTCGCCGAACTGTTCGGGATAGATCACGATCATATTGTTGCTTGCAAAATATTTCTGCAGGAATTCAGGAAGCGAATCGAGATACCCGGCATGCGACACCGATGCCCGGCGGGCATTCACCACCACGAACAGATCATCGTCAAGCACCTTGTTCGACAACATCAGGAAATCATCCCAGTCCTCCACCCTGCGGTATTCCGAACGCAGCTCATACTGCCCGCGCTTTATCACCGCCTCGATGAAACGCCGCGTCGCGTCGCTGCAGCAGAATATCAGCCGGCATCCGAGCTGCGAAGCCAGATTGCACAGCGATGTCACCCATGCCTGAAACCCGGTCTCATACTGGGCATTGGCAGGCACAGCCACAACTATCCTCGCGATAGTGTTGACAGGTATGAAGCAACGCGATATGACGAGCATCTTGTTGGTTGCCCTCAACAGATTTGGAAGTTTGTCGCCGAAAAAAGAGTCAATAATCGTATTGCGCCGGTGCAGCCCGATTATCACCCTGTCTATATCGCGCTCCTCTATGGTGTTGACCACTCCCGTCACAAAATTCATGTCATACCGGTCAATAGCCTCCACCGAGGTGTCCACACTCGCCGCAGCCTTTTCGGCCGTATCGAGCGACACCCTCCCGAGCGACCGCGACGCAGCCGAATTGTCATTGCGCACGTGCAAGGCATACACCCTGCCGTTCGAACGCGCCTTGTCACGCATAAGCAGCGCCAGATCCACAAGCTCGCGCGCCGTAGCAGGATTGGCCACCGGTATCAGCACATTCTCGCGGTGACGGCTCTGCTCGGCGACACCATCGCCGGCACCCTCTTCCTCGAGAGCCATCACCTTCAGACGGCTTGCCGCCCTCGAAGTGCCTATCGACGACACCGTACAGGTCACAAGGATCATTATCACCGTGCCATTGAGTATCACCTCGTCAAACAGCCTCATACCGTAGCCTATCATCACCACCGCGAGCGCCACGGCCGTATGCGCGTTGCTGAGCTGATACATCGTCGACCGTTCCACACTGTTCATGCCGAACGTTCGCTGCGTGACGAACGCCGCAAGCCACTTGGTACACATAGCCACACCCGACATCACACCCGCCGCGTACAGCGTCGACCAGCCGCGCGTCACCACCCCGACATTGATCAGCATACCCACCCCGATCAGGAAGTACGGGATGAATATCGCGTTGCCGACAAACTCGATCCGCGACATAAGCGGAGAACGGGCGGGAATATAACGGTTCAGCACCAGACCTGCGAAAAATGCGCCGAACACCCCCTCGATACCTGCCCAGATGGCAAGCTGCGCGGCCGTGAACATCATCGCCAGCACATAGACATACTGCAGGATGCTGTCGTTCCAATGCTTGAAAAACCACCGCGTAATCCGCGGATAGGCATACACCAGCACCAGACAGTAGCCCGCCAGCAGGCCGAGAAGCTTCAGAGTGCCCCCCACGCGAAACTCGCCGTCATGGAACGTGCCGACCACACCGGCAAGCACAATCAGCGAGCCAAGCACCGTAAATATTGTGCCGGCTATCGCTATGACCACAGGCGCAGAGCGGGTCAGCCCCAGGCGCGAGACTATCGGATAGGCTATCAGCGTATGCGCCGAAAACATCGAGGCCATAAGCACCGCCGTCAGAGCGTCAAGCCCGAGCAGCAGACCGGCCGCCACAGCACCCAAAGCAAGGGGTATTATAAAAGTGTACAACCCGAAGACCAACCCCTTCCGGAGGTTCTTCTTCAGGTGGTACATATCTATTTCTATTCCGGCCAGAAACATCAGGTAGAACAATCCCACCTGGCCGAACACCTCGAAACTCATGTCGCGGGCCAGCAGGTTGAACCCGTAAGGCCCGACAGTGACGCCCGCCACGATCAGACCAATCACCTGCGGAATCCGCAGCTTGTTGAGCACAATCGGAGTGACGAGTATTATAAGCAGCACCGCCAGAAATATAGGCACCGGCGATGTCAGCAAAGGAGTCGAGGAATGTATGGCCGGAACGAGCGCCATAACTCCGTTCAGGCTCCGAATTTCTTGCCGTGAGCCAGCAGATACTGGGCTATCTGAACGGCGTTGAGAGCAGCGCCCTTCTTTATCTGGTCGCCCACGATCCAGAACGAAAGGCCACGCTCATTGGCGATATCCTCACGGATACGGCCCACATACACCGGATCGCATCCGGCCACATCGAGCGGCATCGGATACTTCTTGTTGGCCGGATCGTCCACTACCACCACACCCTCGGCCGAGGCAAACGCCTCGCGGGCCTCGTCGACGCTGATACTGCGCTCGGTCTCGACCCATACGGCCTCAGAATGAGCACGCATCACCGGCACACGCACACACATAGCGCTCACCGACAGCGCCGGCTCGTGCATGATCTTGCGGGTCTCATTGAACATCTTCATCTCCTCCTTGGTGTAGCCGTTGTCGGTAAACATGTCGATATGAGGTATCACATTGTAGGCAAGCTGATAGGCAAACTTGTTCACCTCCGGAGCCTCGCCGCGCGATAGCCGCGCATACTGATCCACAAGCTCGTCCATGGCCGCAGCCCCGGCGCCGCTCGCCGCCTGATAGGTGGCCACATGCACCCGGGTGATCTTCGACAGATCGTTGATAGGCTTCAGCGCCACCACCATCTGTATCGTAGTGCAGTTGGGGTTGGCGATTATGCCGCGCGGAGTGTCGAACGCATCCTGACCGTTGACCTCCGGCACCACCAGGGGCACATCGTCGTCCATACGAAAGGCGCTTGAGTTGTCTATCATCAGAGCACCATGCCTGGTGATCGTTTCGGCAAACTCCTTTGAAGTTCCGGCACCGGCCGAAGTGAAAGCGATGTCGACCCCCTTGAAGTCGTCGTTATGACACAACTCTTTCACTTTCACTTCCTTGCCACGGAATATATATGTCCGGCCTGCGCTGCGGCTCGAACCGAACAGCAGCAGCTCGTCAATAGGAAAATTCTGCTCCTCGAGCACACGGAGAAACTCTTGTCCGACGGCGCCCGAAGCGCCCACGATTGCGACTCTCATATAATTGTATGATTTCTGTTGATACTTCTGGTTTTGTCCGCCCTTTGCAACGGCTCTGCAAAGTTACGAAATATTGCATAACCAACTCGCAAAAAACAGCTGCAAGTGACATTTGAAAGTCACCGGTAATCCCAAGCCTGCGATCATGGCAGATCGGCGAAATCCTCCATGTTGTCCTTGCGGGGGCCGTCGGCCGGAGCCATCCTGAGCGCCTTAAGCTCCGACATGATATGCTCCATACGGGCACTCGTCAGCGGATAACGCCAAAGCAACACAAAAGCCACACAGGCCAGACCCGCAGGGATAAAGCTCATCATGGCCATGATGCCGTCAAGAGCCAGCTGAGGCTGCACCGCACCCGGAGCCGTGTCATATCCGAAACCGCTGAGAAGCCACATAACGGCCGCGCCGCCGAAAGCACTGCCGAACTTCTGAGCCATCGAGGCCGAAGAGAATATCAGACCCGTAGAGGCTGAACCGTTGACAAGCTCCGAATAGTTGGCCACGTCGGCATACATGCTCCATACCAGCGGCGACACGACGCCGAGAGCCACCGCAAACGCCACCTGAAGCCCGACCATAGCCCATATACCGCCCGTAGTGGCCGGACAGAACCAGAACGCCACACTCGTGACTATGATCACAAGCAGCGCCGACATGAATGTCGACTTCTTTCCCCACTTCATCGACAGAGGCACAGCCAGAGGCACACTGACCATATTCACCAGCTCGCCGATGCAGAGAAACACACCAGCAGTCAGAGCGAATGTCAGTATCTTAACATCGTGCGACCCACCGATGATATTGGCAAACAGATAGGCCACAGCCGAGCCGCGTATGATGTTGTAGAAATTATTGAAGATCGCCACACCGTTCATGATCCACCACGGACGGTTGGTCATCAGAGTGCGGAAATCCTTGCCCACCGACGCCTTCGACCGCGAATCGACAACCTCGCGCGTCATGGCGAAACAGAGCAGAAACAACAGGCAGCATGCCCCTCCGATCACCGTCATGGCCAGAGTCCAGGCCCTGGGACTGCACGACTCGAGAGGCGTGCCGGCACCGGTGCCGTTGAAAAGCCCGCAGAGCGGCTCCCACGCCAGAAGGGCCATAAAACTGCCGGCATAGGAGAAAAACATGCGATATGAGGAAAATACGGTCTTCTCCTGCGAGCTTGTCGTCACCACATCGAGCATCGCGCCGTAGGGCACGTTGATGGCCGTATAGCAGGTCATCATCAGTATATAAGTGAAATATGCCCAGAAGAGCTTGAAACCATAGCCGGTGTCGGGAGTCATGAACAGCATCACGCCACACAGCGCGAACGGCAGCGCGACCCAGAGAAGATACGGACGGTATTTGCCCCAGCGGGTGTGCGTGCGGTCGCATATCACACCCATCATCGGATCGCTTACGGCGTCCCACACACGGGTGACAAGCATCAGCATGCCCGCGTCGATCAGACTCAGGCCGAATATGTTGCTGTAGAAGAAAGGAAGGAAGAAACTGAATATCTTCCAGAACATCGACGATGCCATATCGCCGAAACCATAACCGATTTTTTCAGAAAGTCGTGCCATGATAATGATTCAAGATAGCGTGATAATGATATTAGCATTGTTTTCAGGCGGCCGATCTACACGACGCGCCTTAATCGGAGGCGATAACAGCGGCGGACAATCCGCACAAGGTGATCGTCCGCCGCAAGTAATTCAGTCCAGTTCCTTGGCCACAGCCTCTCTGATACGGGCGCATATCGACTCCATTTCCTCGCCGGGAAGCTGGCTCTTGTGATGGAAATCCATGTCGGCCTCGGTAGTGATGGGCAACAGATGGATATGGGCATGAGGCACCTCCAGACCGATGACCGTCACACCGATACGCTTGCACGGCATGGCCTCGCGGAGACCCTTGGCCACCTTCTTCGCAAAAAGCTCCAGCGCCACATACTCATCGTCGCTGAGGTCAAACAGATAGCTGACCTCATGCTTGGGCACCACCAGCGTATGGCCGGGAGTCACCGGATTGATGTCAAGAAAAGCTATATGCCGGTCATCCTCGGCCACCTTGTAGCAAGGAATCTCGCCGTTGACTATTTTTGTGAATATCGTTGCCATATCGTGTCGTATGATTGGTCAGAAACTTATTTCTACAATCTCAAACTTCATCAGACCGGCGGGCACCTTGATCTCCACCTGCTCTCCGAGCTTGTGGCCGAGCAGCCCCTGGGCTATCGGTGTCGAAGAGCCTATTTTCTTTTCCTTTACATTGGCCTCGCTGTCGGCCACGATGGTGTATTCCATCACCATCCCGTTGGCCACATTCTTGATCTTCACACGATTGAGTATCTGCACCTCCTCGTTATTGAGTGAGCTTTCGTCGATTATACGTGCGTTTGCCACCAGATCCTTCAGCTGCGCTATCTTCATTTCGAGCAAACCCTGAGCCTCCTTGGCGGCGTCATATTCAGAATTTTCCGAAAGGTCACCCTTGTCGCGGGCCTCCGCGATAGCATGTGAGATGCGCGGACGCTCCACCGATTCAAGATGGGCTATCTCCTCCATCTTCTTCTTGTAACCTTCCTTGGTCATGTAAGTTATTGCCATAATTTCTTGATTTTTTTCGTGGTTTGTTTATAAGGGGGAAACATTCAGACGACAGAAAAAGAAAAGAATCCCGGCCTGCTTGTCATGCAGGCGAGACCCATACTCGCTGTCTTGAATTTCAATACTCCGCAAAGTTACGAATTATTTTCCCAACCGCCAAATTCGCCGATTCGCCATCGTGCCCGTCGATTCACCGTCACTCATGGCCGCCGCCTATACTTCCACCGCACTCATATCATCATATCGCAGATAAACACAGCGCCGCGTCAAAAGCTGACCTTCTGACACGGCACTGCAGTCTGTTTCCGTCTATGGCTTGCTCAACCCTCGCAGCTGCAGCAACGGCGGGCGCCGTCGCTCACTATCACGGGATAGATCTGAGGCTCGTGGCCATACTTCTCATTGAAACGGGCCTTTACAGTGGCTATGAAGTTGTCGTAAAGATCGTCCTTCACCAGATTGACCGTACAGCCGCCGAAGCCGCCGCCCATGATGCGCGAACCGGTCACGCCGCATTCGCGGGCCACATCGTTGAGGAAGTCGAGCTCCTCGCAGCTCACCTCATAGTCCTTCGACAGACCGTCGTGAGTGGCATACATGCAGCGGCCCACTGTGTCGTAATCGCCTTTGAGCAGAGCGTCGCACACGTCGAGCACACGCTGCTTCTCCTCGATCACATATTTGGCGCGCATGTAGTCCTCGTGCGAAAGCTCACCCTTGACAGCCTCAAGCATCGCCATATCGGCGTCGCGGAGGGTTTCCACGCCCAGATGACGAGCCACACGCTCGCAGCTCTCGCGACGCTTGTTGTAGGGAGAGTCGACGAGCTCATGCTTCACCCGCGAGTCGACAAGCACAAGCTTGTAGCCGTCGAGCTTGAAGGGGAAATACTCGAACTCACCAGAGCGGCAGTCGAGGCGCATCAGATTGTCCTTCTTGCCGTGGCAGCTTGCGAACTGGTCCATGATGCCGCAGTTCACGCCGCAATAGTTGTGCTCCGTGCTCTGACCGATACGGGCCAGCTCCATGCGGTCGAACTTATTGTCGTTGAACAGATCGTTGAGCGCAAATGCAAAGCAGCTCTCCAGAGCAGCCGACGACGACAGGCCGGCACCCAGAGGCACATTGCCGGAGAACACGGCGTCGAAGCCCTCCACCTTGCCGCCGCGCTTGATGATCTCGCGGCACACGCCGAACACGTAGCGCGCCCACTGCTCCTTGGGAGCGTCCTCCTCGTTCAGACCGAATTCAGCCGACGCGTCAAGGTCGATCGAATACAACTTCACGCGGTCTGTGCCGTTGGGGCGTATCTCGGCCATGATAGCCTTGTCAATGGCGCCCGGGAATACGAATCCACCGTTGTAATCGGTGTGCTCGCCGATGAGATTGAAACGTCCCGGAGCCACAAAGAGAGTGCCCTCTCCGCCGAAATGCTCCACAAAAGCCTTATTGATCTTTGATTTCATGATGATTGATTTGTGTATGGTAAGATTATTATGGTTGCAAATGTATGCAATTTTATCCGATGGATGAAATTTTTTTGTCGCTCCGAATCAATTTTAGGCCGTTTCTCACTAATTTTGCGCCTTAATCAGACCATACGACATAGATGGAACCGCTGAAACACGAATGCGGAGTGGCGATGATTCGTCTGCTCAAACCGCTTGAATACTACCGGCAGCGCTACGGCACCTACTGCTATGCGCTCTCGAAGCTCTATCTGATGATGGAGAAACAACACAACCGCGGACAGGAGGGAGCCGGAATAGGGGTGGTAAAGCTCCACGCCGAGCCGGGTCACGAATATGTGTTCCGCGAACGTGCGCTCGGATCCGGAGCCATACAGCAGATATTCGACACCATACGCCCGGCTCTCGACGCATCGGGAGTCGAAAGTCTGCCTCCGCAGCAGGTGGAGCGCGAAGTTCCGTTCGTCGGAGAGATCTACATGGGCCACCTGCGCTACTCCACCACCGGCAAAAGCGGAATATCATACGTCCATCCATTCCTGAGACGCAACAACTGGCGCTCACGCAACCTGCTGCTGTGCGGCAACTTCAACATGACCAACGTCGACCGCATATTCTCCGACGTAGTGTCGACCGGACAGCATCCGCGCATATATTCCGACACCATCGTGCTGCTCGAACAGCTCGGCCACGCGCTCGACCATGCCAACCACGAAGTCTACCGCGCAGCACGCCAGCGGCTGCAGGGCATCGAGCTGACACACCACATAGAGGACAACATCGACATACCCGAAGTGCTCCGGGCAGCATCCCCCACATGGGACGGCGGATTTGTCATCTGCGGCGCCACCGGGTCGGGCGACATGTTCGCCATGCGCGACGCGGCCGGAATACGCCCGGCATTCTACTACGCCGACGACGAGATTGTGGTCGTGGCCTCCGAACGCCCCGTCATACAGACGGTGATGAACGTGCGCCGTGCCGATGTCAGAGAGCTTGAGCCGGGACAGTCGCTGATTGTCACCAAATCCGGACGTCTGACACTCCACCGCATACTCCCGCAGGCACCCAACGCCCGCTGCTCGTTCGAACGCATCTACTTCTCACGCGGATCCGATGCCGACATCTATCAGGAGCGCAAAGCGCTCGGACGCAACCTCGTCGACCGCATACTCGACGCCGTCGGCCACGACATCGACCACACGGTTTTCTCCTTCATACCCAACACCGCAGAAGTGGCGTTCTACGGCATGATGGAGGGGCTAAACGCTCATCTCGACTGTCTGAAATCGCAGTCCATACTCGAAGCGCAGCGTCAGGGCACACTGACATCCGAAACCATCGGCCGCATCATGAGCCGCAAGGTGAGGATCGAGAAAATAGCCATCAAGGATATAAAACTGCGCACGTTCATAGCCGAAGGAGCAGCCCGCGACGAACTCGCGGCCCACGTCTACGACGTCACCTACGGATGCGTCACCGATGGAATCGACTCGCTCGTAGTGATCGACGACTCCATTGTGCGCGGCACCACCCTGCGGCAGAGCATCCTCCGAATACTCGACCGCCTGCGCCCCCGCAAGATCGTTGTCGTCAGCTCGTCGCCACAGGTAAGATACCCCGACTGCTACGGCATCGACATGTCGCGCATGGCCGAATTCTGTGCATTCCGCGCCGCGGTGGAGCTGATACGTCAGCGCGGAATGGACTCGCTGCTCGACGACACCTACCGCCGGTGCATCGAGATGGAGAGCCACCCCGACGCCGAGCAGGCCAACTGCGTGAAGGCCATCTACGCGCCATTCACCGACCGGGAGATAGCTGCTAAAATCGCAGAGATGCTCACCCCCGCCGATGTCGACGCTGAGGTAGAGATCATCTATCAGGACATCGAAGGTCTGCACAAAGCCATCCCCGACCATCCCGGCGACTGGTATTTCAGCGGCGACTACCCCACCCCCGGAGGTTTCCGCGCCGTCAATCGCGCATACATCAATTTCTACGAAGGCAACACCGACCGCCGATGAAACACACCGCCGACAGCAACGCACCATCCATGCGGCCACGACGCTCCGCCACAATCTGGAGCCGGCTTCTGCGCTACGGCGTGCCGCCGGTGATCACCATCGGTCTCTGCTACCTGCTGTTCACCGGCGTGGATATGCACGAAATGGCTCGGATCATCCGCACCGAATGTCGCTTCGGCTACATAGCCCTTGCCCTCGTCATCAGCATCTTCTCCCACGTGTTCAGAGCCATGCGCTGGCGCATTCAGCTCAACGCCCTCGGCATACGCACACCGCTCGGCATCATCATCCTGTCGATTTTCGGCACCTACGCGGTCAATCTTGTGCTCCCTCGCCTCGGCGAACTATGGCGCACAGGCTACATAGCCTCCCGACAGCGCGCGCCGTTCTCCACCGTATTCGGATCGATGATCTGCGACCGCCTGAGCGACACGATAACCGTGTTTCTGCTCACGCTGCTCGCTTTCGTCGTGGCCCAGCCACAGATTGTCAGCTACCTCCAGCAGAATCCCGACACCTACACTCGGCTCATGGCCGTCATAGCCTCGCCCGCGCTTTGGATCACCGTCACAGCCGTCGCACTGCTGTGCATAGCGCTCTGGCGCCGCTTCCCCCACAGCCGCATAGTCACCGCCCTGCGCAGCCTGCTGTCGGGCATCTGGCAAGGATTCGCGGTAGTGGGCCGCATGGAAGGCAAAGTCCTGTGGCTTCTCTACACCGCTCTTATATGGGGCTGCTACTTCACACAGCTCTACGTCTGCTTCTACGCATTCCCGCTGACGGCAGATGTGGCCGGCGAGTTCGGTCCTACAGCCGTGCTCGTATGCTTCGTGCTCTCAAGCCTCTCCATGGCCGTCCCATCCAACGGAGGCATCGGCCCCTACCAGTGGGCACTGATGTTCGGCCTGAGCATGTATGCCTCCGGAGTGCCCGGACTGACCCGCGAATACGCCCTGTCGTTCGGCAACACCGTCATGGGATGCCAGACACTGCTGCTGATACTGCTCGGCATCCTCACATTCGTGCTGATATCCATCGACCGGCATCATAACAAACCGACCGGGGACGACCAATGCCACGTGCCCGCCAAATCCACCGACAATGTATCCGACTGAAACTGACCGACCCGACGACCTCTTCGACGACGAAGAGCCGACTGCCGACCCGACGACCTCCGATACTATCGATTTCCGGACCGGCGACACTGCCACACCACTCTCTCCCGACCGACGGCATCATAGAAAACACCGCACACGCTGCGTCATAACATGGATCGCACTGATCGCCGGAGTGGCGCTCGGCATGACCGTATATCTCCGCTACTGCAGTCCCTACGCTGTCGAGGCGCAGATCACCGGCCGGATAACATCGCTCGAAAAGCGCGGACTTATATTCAAGACCTATGAAGGCTCGATACGTCAGGCCGACACCGACTCCGTAATGACCTTTTCCGTCGAGTCCGAAGCTCTGGCCCGCGTCATAGCCGATGCAGAGGCCGACGGCCGACCCGTCACACTCATCTACGAGAAATACTACGGCACCCTGCCCTGGCGCGGCGAATCGCTCCGCGTGGCCACCGCCACCCGCTGACCCGCACCCATCTCCGGTCACGTAATATACATTTTTTCTACCCATTCGGTTGTTTGGCCGGTTTTCGTTCGGTTGTTTGGCCGATTTTCATTCGGTTGTTTGGCCGAATGCTGTTATCCATGTAGCCACACCGCCGGCATCGGCAGCAGTGTGCAGTCCGGACAAGGCTATATGACAGCCGACTATGCACACGACTAAATTTTCTGAATGATTTTCCGAATGATTTTTTCTACTATGTTGGTATTATTTCACATTTATTATATATCTTTGCCTTAACAAATGTACAGGGCAACCATGATTGACACAATCGGGATCCTGAAAAATTGTAATATCTCAAAAACCAATCATTAACAAAAAACCGCTTTTTCCATGAAAAAAAGGTTCTTTCCGGCCTTAATGGCCACAGCATTCCTTGCTTCGGCAGGCATCCCTTCGGCGCAAGCCACTGAGGGGGGGGGCAGTTATGCACCCGTAGCCGCCCAACAGCAGACCGCGGCCTGCGAAGGCACTGTAACAGACGACACCGGCGAACCGCTCGTCGGCGCCACCGTCAAAGTGGTCGGCGACGCCACAAAAGCCGCCTCCACCGACATCGACGGCAAGTTCAGCCTCAAGGGCGTAAAGGCCGGCTCATCAATCATCGTAAGCTACATCGGCTATAACGACAAGACCGTCGTATGGAACGGTCAGCACCTTGACATCAAACTGTCGGAAGCGGCCAACACACTCGACGAAGTAGTGGTGCTCGGCTACACCGTGCAGACCAAAGAGAGCCTCACAGGCGCCCTCACAAGCATCAAGGACACAAAACTCAAGGACGTGACCACCCCCAACCTCGCCAACATGCTCAACGGCAAGGTTTCGGGCGTATATGTAGCCCCCGGTAGCGGACAGCCCGGCGCCGGAGCAGCTGTAGTGATCCGCGGACAGGCCTCGCTGAGCGGCGCCACCGCCCCGATATGGGTAGTGGACGGAGTGATCGTCGGCACAGGTGCCGGCGACCTCAATCCCGACGACGTGGAGAGCATGACCATCCTCAAGGACGCCGCCTCGACCGCTATCTACGGATCTGACGGAGCCAACGGCGTAGTGGTCGTGACCACCAAGAAGGGTAAGTCGGGCGAAATGAAAGCCAGCGCTTCGGTGAAGCTCGGCATCGCCAACCTCAACAACGGCCGGTTTGAAGTAATGGACGGAGCCGGGCTCTACGACTACTTCGCATCGTTCCAGAACGCAGACGCAATCAAGTTCACACGCTGGACACCCGAGCTGCGCAACGACAACTTCAGCTGGTGGGATCTCGCCACACACACCGGATTCTCGCAGGACTACCACGTGAGCATATCCGGCGGCAACGATAAACTCAACTCCTACTTCTCGCTCGGCTACTACGACGAGGACGGAGCAGTGAAAGGATACAAGTTCCAGAAATACTCCTTCCGCGCCACCACCGAGTACAAGCCCTACAAGTTCCTCACAATCCGGCCCACTCTCTACGGATCGCGCCGCGACATCGAGGACCGTCAGTATTCGGTAAGCGCCATGTACTCGATGCTCCCCTGGGACTCCCCCTACGACGAAGAGGGCAACCTCGTGCCCAACCGCTACAGCGGATGGGTCAACTCCCAGCAGAACAACTACCTCAACGACCTTGAGGCAGGCAATAAGGGCACATCGGTCAACTATGAGTTCAACGGCAACTTCGACTTCGACGTGCAGTTCACCCCCTGGCTCAAATGGCAGAGCGTCAACTCCTACCGCTTCAACCAGTACAAGACTCACAGCTACACCGACCCGCGTTCGGTGGGCGGCGAAGGCGTCGACGGACGCATCTACGAGTGGAGCTCCGACGTAGTCCGCAAATCGACCACACAGAAGCTTCTCTTCAACAAGATGTTCGGCACCAAGCACCGCCTCGACGGCCTGCTCGCCTACGAGTATAAGGACTACAAATACACCTACATGAGCGCCACCGGCGTCGGCTTCGTGCCCGGCATAGAAGTGCTCGACGTCACCGCCAAGCCCGAAGCCGTGGGCGGCGGTGTCACTGAATACGCAGTGCAGTCCTACTTCACAAAGTGGAACTACATGTACGACAACCGCTACCTCCTCGAGGCAGGCTTCCGTCGCGACGGCGCCTCCAACCTCGGACAGCGCTGGGGCAACCTCTACAGCGTCAGCGGCGGATGGATCATCAACCGCGAGAGCTGGTTCAACGCTCCCTGGGTAAGTTTCCTGAAGCTGCGCGCATCCTACGGCAGCGTCGGCAACCGTCCCTCGTCGCTCTATCCGCAGTATGACCTCTACTCCGTTGGCGTCAACTACAACGGCGTCCCCGGAGCACTCATCTCGCAGATCGGCAACAAGGATCTCACATGGGAACGCACCTTCACCGGCGGAGTCGGCCTCGACGCCAACTTCTTCAACGACCGTCTGCGCGTCAACTTCGACTGGTACAACAAGAACACCGACAACGTTATCTACGCAGTGCCCGTCACCGGCCTCGTGGGCGTCACATCGATCTACCGCAACATCGGCAAGATGCGCAACCGAGGCATCGAGCTGACTATCGGCGGAGAGATCATCGCCACACGCGACTGGACATGGAGCCTCGAGGCCAATCTCACCACCAACAAAAACGAGCTCCGCGACCTCTACAAGCAGAAAGAAGCCGACGGCACAATGGTGGTCAAGCCCGTGATCATCGGTGACGGATCAGGCATAGCCGGATCGGCCAACCGTCTGCTTGAGGTCGGCGAACCTGTCGACACATACTGGCTCAAGGAATGGGCCGGCGTCAACCCCGACAACGGAGCACCCCAGTGGTATATGGACGACGAGGACGGCAACAAGGTCATCACAGACAACTATGCCAAGGCCGACTACTACAAGGTAGGAAGCGTGTCGCCCGACTTCTACGGCGGATTCTCCACAAGCCTCCGCTGGAAAGACCTCGACCTCAACGCCAACTTCGGCTACAGCGTCGGCGGCAAGATCTTCAACTACTCGCGTATTGAATACGACTCCGACGGTGCCTACGTCGACCGCAACCAGATGAAGCTTCAGAGCGGATGGAGCCGCTGGGAAAAACCCGGCGACATCGCCACACACCCCGTAGCGAAATACAACAACACCGACAAAGGCAACCTCGCATCGTCGCGATTCCTTGAGGACAGCGACTTCCTCAAGCTCCGCTCGCTCACCGTCGGCTACAACTTCAACCAGCTCCGCCGCTATGGCATCTCCAACCTGCGCGTCTCGCTCAGCGGCGAAAACCTCTTCACCGTCACCAAGTACTCGGGTGTCGACCCCGAACTCCCCGCATCGGACGGAGTAGTGATGGGAACCACCGGCGCATCGGTATATCCGTCGGTCCGCCGCTTCTCGCTCGGAATCAACATCACCCTTTAACCTCTAAGCAATTACAGAAATGAAAAAGATATTGACCGCTGCCGTAGCGGCAGCCGCGATGATCACGGCATCATGCGATGTGGAGCGTCTTCCAAACGGCTCCATGTCGGCAGAGCAGGTGACCGGCAATCCGGAAGCATCGCTCGACGCACTCATGAACGGCGTCTATGCCCAGCTCAAGACATGGTCCGACCCCATGCACCGCTGCGGCGAATATGCCGGCGACAACATGATGATCCGAGGCAACTCCACCGACGCCTTCTTCGAGTTCATCTCCTTCGCCCGCACCCCCAACAACTACCGCCTGCAGAACTTCTGGGACTACGGCTACAAGGGCATAGCACAGGCTTCCAACATCATCAACATGTTTGAGGAAGGAAAATCCGCCGAGGTCGACAACGCCCTCGGAGAGTGCTACTACGTGCGCGGAATGCTCTACTTCTATTTCGTGCGCGCCTACGGCCGTCCCTACTATCAGGCTCCCGAGAAAAACCTCGGTGTGCCCATCGTCAACGGCACCCCGGAGGACGTGATCGGCGACCTGCATCTCGACGACCGCGCCACCGTAGCACAGACCTACGAGCAGGTGATCTCCGACCTCAGAAAGGCCGAGGAACTGATTACCGTCGACAAGGGTCCGGCCTACGCCTCGAAAGGCGCCGCACAGGCCATGCTTTCGCGTGTGTATCTCTACATGAGCGGAACCTACGAAAACCCCAACAACGAGTATGCACGCCTCGCAGTAGAGTATGCCGACAAGGTGATCAACTCCGGCGACTACTCGCTCGTCAGCCGCGACGATCTGATGAAATATCCCACCATCGTGCCTGAAAACAACCCTGAGGCTATATTCGTGGTAAAGCGCGTAGAAACCGAATTCTCCGGATTTGACCACTACTACGGCATCGGCGGCATGTATGCCAACATCGGCGGCATGGGCTGGGGCGAAATGTATGCATCGGCCAAGTACATCGATCTGCTCAACGAAACGGGCCGCAACGACTGGCGCGAGGAATCCTACTATCTCAGCGACGCACGCGCGGCCTACATCGAACCTACTTACGAGACCACTCTGGCCAAAGATCCGGTGACAGGTGAGCAAAACGTGCCCTACGAGGTGATCCGCTTCATCGTGTGGACCACACCCGACGTTCAGGACTACGTGCAGCTCCGCATACACCGCGACGCCAACGGAGTGCCTGTCGATGCCTACGACACCAAGACCGACGACAACGGCAACACGGTGATCGACAACACCTATCCGCTCACAGCAGTCGATGCCGCACAGGACATCTACTCGATCACCTACACTACCGAGAAGGGCGGCAAACAGACTGTCGACGGATTCATCGACTACTACATCTCGCTCAACCGCGTGTATCCGCAGTTCTACATCACCAAGTGCTCACGCGAAGGCGAGGAATCACACCTCCATTCGCCCGTCATCAGCCGTCTGAGCGAAATCTACCTCAACCGCGCTGAAGCCAATGCAAAACTCGGACAATACGGCCAGGCTCTCCAGGACCTCAATCTCGTCCGCGGCCGCGCCATCATCGGCGGCGAGTATCCGACGCTTGACGCCACCAACGCTGCCGAACTCATCGACAAGGAGCGCACACTCGAGCTTGCATATCAGGCCGAGAGGAGCTACGACGTGTTCCGCAACGGAGGCACACTCACCCGCCACTATCCCGGCGCGCACACACAGTCGCAGGAGATACCGGCCACTGAGTACCGCGTAGTCTACTACATCCCCCAGAATGCGATCAACGCATATCCCGGCACACTCACTCAGAACCCCACTGACAACGCCGGAGTGATCCTCAACTGACCCGGACACCTCCCTGCGAGGTGACCCAACAGATACCGGACTCCCCGGAGCAGCCTCGCAGGCTGCTCCGGGGAGTCTCTTTTTCATCACCCATGCTCCAACCATCAGATCTTTTCCCATTGTGAACATGCAAGCTGACGCGGCTGCCGGCTCCGTTAGCATTTATTTAGTCTATTTTTAAGATTTGTAAGACGGATTTTACGTATATTTGCGGCTTAATCAAAACCAAAAAACCACATAGATTATGTCAGAAATCAAATGCGTAGGCATCCTCACTTCGGGAGGCGACGCTCCCGGAATGAACGCAGCCATCCGCGCCGTCACACGCGCGGCCATCTTCGCCGGATTTAAGGTAAAGGGCATCTATCGCGGCTACAAGGGTCTGATCTCCGACGAGATACAGGATTTCAAGACCCAGAACGTCAGCAACATCATACAGCTCGGCGGCACAATCCTCAAGACAGCACGCTGCCCGGAATTCACCACACCCGAAGGCCGTCAGCTGGCCTATGACAATATCAAACGCCACGGCATCGACGCCCTGGTGGTGATCGGAGGCGACGGATCGCTCACCGGAGCACGCATTTTTGCCAACGAGTTCAATCTGCCCTGCATAGGCCTGCCCGGCACCATCGACAACGACCTCTACGGCACCGACACGACCATCGGATATGACACCGCGCTCAACACCATCATGGAGTGCGTCGACAAGATCCGCGACACTGCCACCTCCCACGAGCGACTTTTCTTCATCGAGGTCATGGGCCGCGACGCCGGATTTCTGGCTCTCAACGGAGCCATCGCATCGGGAGCGGAAGCGGCCATCATACCGGAGATCTCCACCGAGGTCGACCAGCTGGCCGAACTGATACAGAACGGATTCCGCAAATCGAAAAACTCCTCGATCGTGCTCGTGGCCGAAAGCCCCGTCACCGGAGGCGCCATGGGCATGGCCGAACGCGTCAAGAACGAATATCCGGGCTACGACGTGCGTGTGTCCATACTCGGCCACCTGCAGCGCGGCGGATCGCCCACAGCCCACGACCGCATACTGGCTTCGCGCATGGGAGCGGCTGCCATCGACGCACTGCTTGAGGATCAGCGCAACGTCATGATAGGCATCTCGAACGACAACATCTGCTACGTGCCGTTCACCAAGGCCATCAAGAACGACAAGCCCATCAACCGGGCGCTCCTCGACACCCTGCGCCGCCTGTCGATCTGATGGACCGCCAAGGTTTCCCCGAAATTCCCTCCGGATTCGTCCGGGAGATAGAGTCATACGGCTCACCGCTGACGCAAGGCCTCGCGGCCGCGCTCGACGGTGAGCCGTCGGTGGCTGTACGCGTCAATCCGGCCAAAGGTGTTCCCGACGGAAAATGGGACGCCACACGGCCGGTGCCCTGGTGCGCCGAAGGCTTCTACCTTCCGGAGCGCCCGCTTTTCACTGCCGATCCGCATCTCCATCAGGGACGCTACTACGTGCAGGACGCATCCTCGATGATCATAGCCCGCGTTGTAGCAGGTCTGGCCGACGGACGCCCCGTCAGCTATCTCGACGCCTGCGCGGCTCCCGGCGGCAAGACCACCGCCGCCCTGTCGGCTCTGCCACCCGGATCGGTGGCCGTCGCCAACGAATTTGACCGCAAACGCCACGTAATCCTCTGCGAGAACCTCGCCAAATGGGGCGTTCCGGCCACAGTCACACAAGGCTCCGTCGGACAGTTCGGAAGCTATCCGGCCTCATTCGACATCGTGGCCGCCGACGTTCCCTGCTCCGGCGAGGGAATGATGCGCAAGGACGCCGAAGCGCGCCGCCAGTGGACTCTGGCCCTGACCGCGCAGTGCGCCTCGCTCCAGAGAGAGATCATAGCCGATCTGTGGCCCGCCATCCGGCCCGGAGGCTATCTGATCTACAGCACCTGCACCTTCAACCGCCATGAAAACGAGGAAAACGTGGAGTGGATCATCAACACCCTCGGCGGAGAGACCGTCATGCCACAGCCAATCGACCCTTCATGGGGTATCGCGCCCGGTATCGGCACCGATGCATGGTGCATGCGTTTCATGCCCCATCGGCTCGACGGCGAAGGACTCTTCATGGCCATAATACGTAAGAGCGACGGAGCCATAGGAAAACAAACGCGCCCGACACGCGGACAGACACTCCGGCACGACCGCCGCTACGACCGCTGCAGGGAGTGGATAGCCTCGCCCGAAGCCATCATATCGCCTGAAGGCAACCGGCTGCTGGCATATCTGCCATGCGCCCTGCCGGCAGCATTGTGGCCACGCATCGAGCTGGGCGAGATCAAAGGCAAGGACATCGTGCCCTCGCAGCAGCTCGCCATGTCGACTTTGCTCAATGCCGGCCTGTTCAATTCATGCGATATAAGCGGCCCGACAGCGGTCGCATTCCTGCGGCGCGAGGCCGTCGGCATCGATGCGCCGCGCGGATTCGTTCTGCTCAAATTCGACGGACTCCCCCTCGGGTGGGTGAAAAATCTCGGCAACCGCGCCAACAATCTCTATCCGCAGGAGTGGCGCATACGCATGAGCCTCTGATCTCACCGGATCACCTTATCACCTTATCAGCACCTTCACCACTCTCCGTGGCGTCGCAACGATATAATATCCATGCGGCAGCGACGCCCCCTTCAGGCCGTCGGCGCGACCGCTATACACTATCCTGCCCGCGAGATCGCTGACAGTCACCGTCTCGGCTCCGTCTGTCATACCGTCCCACGGCGAACGTATGCCCGACACCACGGGCGCGGCCACAACCTTGACACGACACTCGGCCACGACTCCCGATCCATCAATCGCCGATGCCGTCACCACAGCGCTCCCCTCGGCCAGAGCCTCGATCAGTCCGGACTCACTCACAGTGGCGACATGCGCGTCAGACACTGCCCAGCTCACCCTGCTGTCAGTAGCATTGTCGGGAGTCACCGCAGCGGTCAGCTGCATCGTTTCACCCTCGGTCAGCTCCACCTCCTCCGACGAAAGCACGATCGTCGCCACAAGGTATATACGCGGCGAAGCCTTGACAGTAGCCGACGCACTTCTGGCAACGCCGTCGGGCGTTGTCACCGTCACTGTGACGGTCACCTCCCCGGGACGCATGATCAGGAATCGTCCGGGCGAAATCATGCGCGCCATTTCCGGATCCGAAACACTCCATTCCACCTCAGGCTCGGTGGCATCCGACGGACCGTAGGTCAGCGCAAATTCTATCTCGTCGCCCTCCGTACACTCCGCGGCGTTGGCCGTCAGAGCCACCTCCTCCACCGATATGATGCGGCGTTTCACCGTCACCCTGCACACTGCCTCCTGTCCGAAGCCGTCATGAGCTGTAGCCTTTATCTCAGCCATGCCGGGAGCCACGGCGGTCACCGTGCCGTCGGCTGCCACTACTGCCACCGACTCATCCGTACTGCTCCAGTCCACACCATTGTCGGTAGCATCGTCGGGAGTCACTATAGCCGACAGTCCATGCGTATCACCCTCTATCAGCTCCATTTCAGAGACGTCAAGCGTCACGCCTGCCACCGGTATGATACGTTTAAGCACCTTCACATCGCACGAGGCCACCACGCCCGACCCGTCGAGAGCCGCGACAGTGACAACCGCCTCGCCCGGCACAAGCGCCGTCAGCAGGCCGTCGGCCGAAACAGTCACCACCGATTCGTCGGAGCTCCTCCATTCGACCCTGCGGTCGGTGGCATTGGCCGGATATACCGCAGCCGCAAGCGCACGGGTGTCGCCCTCGGTCAGTTCCACACTCTCCTCGTCAATCAAAATCATGGCCACAGGCTTGGGATCCACATATACCCGAAACACAAACGCCGGCACATCGCCCTTGACCAGACGGACTGTCACAATCGCCTCGCCCACCTGCAGACCATGGAGAGTTCCGTCAGGATCCACAGCCACCACCGACTCGTCGGAGCTGTGCCATTCGAGAGCCTGATATGTGGCGTTGTCGGGCACCACCTGCGCCTTTATGCGCGAAGCATCGCCCTGCTGCAGCTGTATGTCCGTGCCGTGCGCCGGCTCGAATAGGATATTGACTGCCTTTACCGGTTCGAGCGTAGTACGCTGGTGAAACAGACGCCAACCGTTGGCCGCCGCATAGGCGGCGCCACGCTCGGCAGGCTCGTAGAGCATCGCCGACGCGAACACATCCGCCGGAAAGAACCGGTCGGTAGTCGTCGGAGGCTGCAGAGCTGTCACCGTCACATGCGTGACATCGGCGCATCCGTCGAAAGCGTCGGTTGCGATCGATACCACATGACATCCTATGCCTACACTTTCCAGCGACGAGCATCCGCTGAATGTCGCCGCCCATATATTTTCCACCATATCCGGAACATCTATCGCCTGAAGCGAGCTGCAGCCCCTGAAAGCCACAGAACCGATCGACGACAGTCGATTGTTGAGTTTCACCGCGCGGAGACCCGTGCAACCGTCAAACGCTCCATTGCCTATACTCTCACAGCCTGCCGGCACATCCACCGCATGCAACGACACGCAATCCCTGAACGCCTCATCGCCGATCGATTCGAGATCAATCGACATTACGGGCATCACCTCCATAGCGCGGCATCCGGCAAACAGGCTGTCGGGTATCACAGTCAGCCCCATACCCGACTGTGTCGAGAGCGATTTGAGCGACAGGCAGTCGGCAAACACTGCCTTGCCGAGTGTCGTCGACAGGACTTTGCCTGACTCAAGCCCGGTGGCCGACAGCGCATAGTCACCGTAACGCACACTCGCCGGAGGTAACGATATCAGCAACTCGCACCCTTCGAACGCGCGCGTATCGATCGTGGCAAGATGCTTAGGCCATAGAGCCACACCATCAAGCGGCAACGCGGCACAGCGCTGAAAAGCACGCTTTCCGATCATCCTCACCGCCGACGGAATGGCGAAATCCTCAAGTGCGACGCATCCCATGAACGTTTCGTCGGGGATCTTGTCAAGACGCTGACTGAGCACAGCTTTCGCAAGCTTCGTGCAGCCTTTGAAAACCGACCGCCCGAGCGTAGTGACCGATGACAGATCGCTCTCCACCATACTCACACACCCCTCGAAAGCCGAACTGCCGACTTTGTTCACCGACGCGGGCACTCTTACAACCTGCAGGTCGGGACAGCCGAGAAACGCCGCCTCGCCGATCTCGGACACACTCTCCGGAACGTCGAAACTGTACATCCGCTTCACGCCGGCAAAGAAATTGTCGGGAATCATACGGACATTTTCCCCGAACGTCACCCTGACGCTGCTCGTACCCGACAGCGGAGGCTGATAGCGAGTGCCGCTCATGGGGCACCGCGTGGCGTTGAACTGTATATTCTCTATGCCTGAGTTGGCGAACGCCTCCGATCCGACGTATGTCACATTCTCGGCGATAGTGAACGACTTCAGACTCTTGCAACCCGAAAAGGCCTCTCCACCGATGGTGGCGAGCATCGACCGGGATGCCATCTCTACCTTCGCAAGCTTGGCGCACAGCATGAACGCACGCGGTCCGATCTCCGTCACCCCGTCGGGTATCGCGATCTCCTTAAGCTGGCCGCAGCTGCGGAACGCGTCAAGATCAATCTTCTTAAGCCATAGCGGAAGCTCCACCGACAGCACGTTGTTGCTGCCCATGAAAGCTTCGGCGCCGATCTCTGTCACCCTGTATTTCTGTCCTGTATCGCGGTCGGTCACCTCATCGGGGACTACATACGACGAACTGCTATAGCCATAAGGCTTATTTCCCGACGAAGGCTTCAACAAACGACACTCGCCGGACCGGCCGGCGATCGTTTCAAACCGCAATACGTCGTAAGTCGAACGATGATACTCGAATATGGTCTGCGAACTGGCACATGGCGCTGCTATCCACAGCAATGCCATAAGCAAATACTTTATCATAATACTGGTCATGAATCCCTGTGCCGCAAAATTAACAAAAAATCACCACCTGCTAAAATCGCGTAACGACCTCGACATAGAAACACCGATCCGCAACCACTCCACGCATACATCATGACACCACCGTCCCACACAACATTTATCACGTATCATAGACCATTCACCCGCGTTTTTTCGTATTTCGCGGATTCTTGGTAACTTTGCAGCGTGAAGAGAAAAGCTGCGAAGATATTTTCCGCCGCGTTGCTGCTTGTGTTCGTCAACTTTATGTTTTCGAACACCGTGTTCACACACTATCATCTGCTCTCCGGAGGACGGCTGGTGGCACACTCCCATCCCTACACATCATCTTCACACCATACCCATACGGCGAATGAGCTTGACCTCATAGCATCACTCAACCTCACGGCCTCTTCGGCCGACACGCCATGCGCGGATCCGTCCGATGCCGCTCCAATACAATACGCCTTAATCGTAGGCCATTATGACGCCACGACGCCATACGCCGGCCATCTCAGCGCAAAACTGCGCGGACCACCCTGCTGCTGATGATGATCCCCACACATACCCGCACTTGACCACAAGGCATTTCCGACCGTTTCGTGAAACTGCCCGCGGCCACTGCGACCCTATTGCAAAATTCCACATCATCAACAGTTTCACAAATGACCAGACGAATCATCATCGCGCTGATGGCATACACCATCGGCATCTCCTGCATATCAGCACAAAACAGTAAGACAACCGACGCAAACATAGGCGGCCACGTGCTCGACACCGAGAGCGGCGAACACATGCCGGGCTGCGTCATAAGAATCCTCGGCACGAGCCTCGCCACCGTTACCGACGCATCGGGTCACTATATATTCCGCGATCTCAAGCCCGGAGAATACACACTTGAGGCAAGCTGCACCGGATACGTCACCACACGGCTTGAAACATCTGTAGAGCCGCGGCGGACAGTAGAAGTCAATTTCGATCTCGCCCCCGACGCGTTCATGCTCGACCAGGTGGTGGTCACCTCATCGAAGAGCGAAACGCTCCGCCGTGAGAGCCCATCGCTCGTCAACGTGATCAACGGCTCAATGTTCCAGCGGCTCGGGGCGTGCTCACTCGCCGACGGACTCGACTTCCAGCCCGGAGTGCGCGTGGAGAACGACTGCCAGAACTGCGGCTTCACGCAGGTGCGCATCAACGGACTCGACGGACACTACTCGCAGATACTCATGAACTCCCGCCCCGTATTCTCGGCTCTGACCGGAGTCTACGGGCTCGAACAGATACCGGCCAACATGATCGACCGCGTGGAGGTGATGCGCGGAGGCGGATCGGCGCTCTTCGGCTCATCGGCCATAGGAGGCACCATCAACATCATCACCAAAGATCCGATGACCAACTCCGCACAGGTATCGCACCAGCTGACGTCGATCGGCCCCTCGGGATCGTTTGACAACAACACCACCCTCAACGCATCGGTGGTCACCGACAACGGCCTTGCGGGGCTATTCATCTACGGACAGAGCCGCCACCGCGACGGATATGACCACAACGGCGACGGATTCACCGAAGTGGCACAGCTCAAGACACAGACACTCGGAGCGCGCAGCTTCTTCCGCACTTCCGACATCAGCAAGCTCACCGTCGAATATCACAATACCCACGAATACCGCCGCGGAGGCGACAATCTCAAGCTTCCGCCCCATATGGCGATGATAGCCGAACAGACCGACCACAACATCCACGCCGGAGAAGCCACCTTCGACCTCTGGCTGCGCGACCGCCGCGACCACCTGTCGGTGTTCGCCGCCAGCCAGAACACCCGACGTCAGAGCTACTACGGATCTGAAATGGATCCCGACGCCTACGGACGCACCTCCGACCTGGTTATCACCGCCGGAGGTCAGTGGACCCACTCGATGGACCGCTTCCTCTTCATGCCGGCCAAGCTCGTGGCGGGCACGGAGTACTCCTTCAACCGCCTGCATGATGTCACCCTCGGCTATGACCACAACGTGAAGCAGTGCGTTCGCATCTACAGCGGCTATCTGCAGAACGAATGGCGCGACGAGCGATGGGGCTTTCTGGCCAGCGCCCGTGTCGACAAGCACTCGCTGATCCACGACCCCATAATATCGCCCCGACTCAACATACGCTTCAACCCGTCGTCAAACATGAATTTCAGAGCATCCTACTCCACCGGCTTCCGCTCGCCGCAGGCCTACGACGAAGACTTCCACGTGGCAATCGTAGGCGGCGAACGTGTCGTCACCGTGCTTGCACCAGGCCTCAAGCAGGAAAGCTCGCAGAGCGTGAGCCTCTCGGCCGACCTCTACCACCGTTTCGGCAACGTGCAGACCAATCTGCTCGTCGAGGCATTCTTCACCGACCTGCGTGATGTGTTCGCCCTACGACAGCTCGAAGGGACCGACGCCGCGGGCAACGCCGTGCTCGAACGCTACAATGGCAGCGGAGCGCGCGTAATGGGCATGAATCTTGAAGCCAAGGCATTTTTCTCCAACCATTTCGACATGCAGGGCGGCATCACTCTGCAAAGCAGCCGCTACAAGAAACCCGAACAGTGGAGCGACAACCCTGCCGTGCCGGCTGAGAAAAAAATGTTCCGCACGCCTGACATCTACGGATATATCACCGCCAACTGGGAAATAACCCATCGGCTTACGGCCACATTCAACGCCACCGGCACAGGCCCCATGACCGTACAGCATATGGAGGGATCGGGCACGGATGTGGATCTGGCAGTGCGCACACAGTCGTTTTTCGACGCATCGGTCAAACTCACTTACAATTTCAAGCTTTTCAACCGCGTGAATCTCGATGTTTCGGCCGGAGTCAGCAACATTTTCAACTCCTATCAGAACGATTTCGACTCCGGTGTCAACCGTGACTCTGGCTATATTTACGGCCCGGCTCTCCCCCGATGCATCAACGCCGGGGTCTCCATCAGCCTATAAAAGCCCGCTGACGTCATGAAAAAACGCTTCCCGTACACAACTCTGTACAGGAAGCGTTTTTAGTATTGTCGCGAATCGTCGGCTTACTGAAGCAGCGACTCAATGTAGGCTGTGAAGTCAGCCTCCGACATCGAGCCGATCTGGTTGGCCACCACAGAGTCGGCGCTGATAGCCGTGATCTGCGGGATGGACTGCGCCTGATACTGCGCTGCGAGCGCGGGGCACGAATCGGTATCGACCGAGAAGAATGTTATACGGTCGGCATATTTGGCAGCCACCTTGTGGAATACAGGCTTGAACTGCTGGCACGGGCCGCACCATGTGGCGTTGAAGTCGATCACTGCGAGCGGAGTCGAGAAAGAGAGAGCGGTGTCGCCTGCGGCAACCTCGATCACAGCCTCAGCGGGAGCAGCTACAGCCACGGTATCGTTCTGCGATGCCTCTGCGGCGGCCGATCCGGTCTTTGAAGAGCATGCAGCCATCAGCGCCATCGAAGCGGCGGCTGCAACAATGATGTTAAGCACTTTCATAGTCGTTGTTGTAATTTTTTTTGTTATTCCGTTTGTTATTCGGAGGCAAAATTAGCCAATTTCAAGACGCTTTGCAAAAATCACCACCACGATTTTTTGAAACATGGGGAGTTTGCCCTAACTTTGCAATAACTTTACACGAAACTGATGTCGGATCAGGGCACAGACCTCCCGACCACCCCATTATTGACACAAACATTCAGACAAAACAATCGATTCGGATATGAAATCTTATCTTGCCATTGTAGCGATGACTATCATCTGCGGCTGGCTCCCCCTTGCCGCACAGAGCCGCGGCGACAACCTGCAGCGCGAGGCCGACGCCGCGCTTGAGCAGAAAGAGTATGTCAAGGCCCGCTACCACTATCTCAAAGCCTACGAAGCATTTGCCAAGGAGCAGAACGCCGACAAGGCCGTGCCGGCCGCTGTCAACGTCAGCGCGCTATACCATCGTGAGAACTACTACAGGGAAGCGTTTGAAACACTCATGGGCGCCGAAGCCGTGCTCTCCGCAGCCGAGACCGAGCAGGGAAAACAGCGTCCCGGACTCCACTACCCGATAGCACGCGAACGCCACCGCATGTACATGAAGCTTAAAAATGTAGAAAAAGCGCGCGAACAGCTCGCCAGAATGCGACAGTGGGCACAGGACGAGAAAAATCCCGAAACCGACAAGGATCTGCTGACCACCGAAGCCAACTTCTACTACACATTCGGACAGCCCGACAAAGGCGATCAGGCAATCAACCAGCTCATAGCGCTGTATCTCAACGACAACAACTACGACAAGGCCGACGAATGCTACAAGACAATAATACAGACCGCCACACGCACCAACAATGCGCGGATGCTCGCACGATCATACGAGAAATATCTCGCATGGAGCGACAGCATAGGCAAAGTCAGAGCCGCCGCTGAATACGCACGGCTCAACGCCGACTACGAGGCCGCGAAGCAGACCATCGAGGAGCGCGACTCATCGCTTACAGCAAAGACAGCCATAATAGTCGGGCTCATAGCACTGGCGGCACTGCTCGCCGTGGCGCTCGTGATGCTCGGCATCAGCCTCGTGCGCTATATCGCCACCACCAAACGGCAGAAAAAAGCCATCAACACCGCCAAAGCCAACAATGAGATGAAGAGCCGTTTCATAGCCAACATATCGTCGCAGATGGCTCCGACTCTCGACACCCTGCCGCAGAATCTGCCGGCCGTCAAGGCTCTGAAAGGCTTTGCCGAGCATATACAGACCCTCTCCGACCAGGAGAACGCCATCGACCAGCCGCTCCCCACCGAAGAGGTCAACGTGGCCGACTTCTGTCAGGAAGCAGCCGCGCGTGTCGAACCGCTTCTGCGCCCCGAGGTGACGCTATCGGTCAACGCCCCCAAGATGAGCGCGCGCATCAACGCCGAAGCGCTCGCCGGCATCATCGACCATCTGCTCTCCAACGCAGCCGAATACACCCCCGCAGGAGGCAAGATCACACTCGAATTCAAAAAGCGCGGCCCGCACAACATACAGTTCATCGTCACTGACAGCGGCCCCGGAATAGCCCCGGAAGCGAGAGCCGACCTCTTCAAACCGTTCGCGCAGGTGCGTGACCTCACCGGTGGCGACGGGCTCGGACTCCCCATCTGCGCCGTGACAGCCGCGCGCATGAACGGCACTGTACGCCTCGACGAGGAGTATGTCCACGGAGCACGCTTCATCGTGGAGTTGCACCCCTGATCCGACCCGTAACCACACTACAACATTTCACAGAAAAACAAGTCATATCAGACATAATGGAAAAGAATTTCAAACGCACACTCATCACCACCGCGCTCCCCTACGCCAACGGACCGGTGCATATCGGTCACCTCGCCGGCGTGTACGTGCCGGCCGACATCTACGCCCGCTACCTCCGCCTGAAGGGGCAGGAAGTGGTGATGGTGGGAGGAAGCGACGAGCACGGAGTGCCCATCACCATCAAGGCACGCGAAGAGGGCGTAACGCCGCAGGATATCGTCGACCGCTATCATGCCATAATCCGCGACTCGATGAAGGAGCTTGGCATCACGTTCGACGTGTATTCGCGCACCACGAGCGACATCCACGCCCGCACCGCCTCCGAATTTTTCCGCCGCCTGTATGACAACGGCTGTTTCGAGGTGCAGACATCCATGCAGCCCTACGACGCCGAAGCCGGTGAATTTCTGGCCGACCGCTACGTAGGCGGCACATGCCCCCACTGCGGAAAACAGGCCTACGGCGACCAGTGCGAGGCCTGCGGCACATCACTCTCAGCCACCGAGCTGATCGATCCGTACTCGCGCCTGACATCCGCACCGGTCAGCTGGCGCGAAACCACCCACTGGTATCTCCCCCTCAACAAGTATGAGGAGCGGCTGCGCCACTGGATACTCGACGAACACCCGGAATGGAAGCCTAACGTGGCCGGACAATGCAAGTCATGGCTCGACATGGGTCTGCAGCCCAGAGCCGTCAGCCGCGACCTCAAATGGGGCGTGCCCGTGCCGGTCGAAGGCGCCGAAGGCAAGGTGCTCTACGTGTGGTTCGACGCTCCCATAGGCTACATATCCAACACCAAGGAGATACTGCCCGACAGCTGGGAGAAATGGTGGAAAGATCCAGAAACGCGCATCATCAACTTCATAGGCAAGGACAACATCGTGTTCCACTGCATCGTGTTCCCCGCCATGCTCATGGCCTACGGCGACGGATTCCAGCTACCCGACAACGTGCCTGCCAACGAATTTCTCAACCTTGAGGGCGACAAGATTTCCACCTCGCGCAACTGGGCCATCTGGCTCCACGAGTATCTGCGCGAATTCCCCGGCAAACAGGACGTGCTCCGCTACGTGCTGACAGCCAACGCGCCCGAAACAAAGGACAACGACTTCACATGGGCCGACTTCCAGGCACGCAACAACAACGAACTCGTGGCCATACTCGGCAACTTCGTCAACCGCGCCGCAGTGCTCACCCACAAATACTTCGGAGGGATGGTGCCCGCAGCCGGGGAACCCAACGACACCGACCGCGCCATGATGGAGGAGATACGTCAGACACGCCGCCGTCTTGACGAAGCACTCGACACATTCCACTTCCGCGAAGCGCTTAAGGAAGCCATGGAGATAGCCCGGATCGGCAACCGCTACCTGCAGGAAACCGAACCGTGGAAGACCGCCAAGACCGACGAACAGCGCACAGCCACAGTGCTCAACCTCGCGCTTCAGATATGCGCCAACCTTGCTGTGGCCTTCGAGCCGTTCCTGCCCTTCGCATCGGCATCGATCGCCTCGATGCTCCGCCTCGACAGACTCAGCTGGGATATGATCGGCACATTCGACCTCGTGCCGGCCGGAATCGAGATAGCCACCCCGCAGCTGCTCTTCGAGAAGATCGACGACTCCGTCATAGCCGCGCAGCTCAAGAAACTCGACGACATCAAGCGCGCCAACCAGCTCAAAGGCTTCAAGGCCGAACCGCAGGCGCCCGATGTGGACTTCGACACATTCATGAAAGCCGACATACGCGTAGGCACCGTCAAGGAGTGCGTAAAAGTGCCCAAAGCCGACAAACTGCTCAGATTCACCATTGACGACGGGCTCGGCGGACGCACCATAGTCAGCGGCATCGCCAAGCATTACGCGCCCGAGGATCTGGTGGGCAAGCAGGTGTGCTTCATCGCCAACCTGCCGCCGCGCAAACTCAAAGGCATCGAAAGCCAGGGCATGATACTCTCGGCCGAAAACGCCGACGGCAGCCTCGTCGTGATCGGCCCGACCGGACCGGTGGTAGCCGGAGCACAAGTGAAATAAACCGAATGGAACAGAACCGTCCACGCATACTGCTGATCTACACCGGAGGCACCATCGGGATGATCGAAAACCCCACGACGCTCACCCTTGAGCCGTTTGACTTCGACCATCTGATCGACAACGTGCCCAAACTGCGTATGCTCAACTACGAGATCGACAACGTTTCATTTGACCATCCCATAGATTCGAGCGACATGGATCCCGACCACTGGGGATCCATCGCCCGGACTATCCACGACAACTACCGCGCCTACGACGGCTTCGTGGTGCTCCACGGCACCGACACCATGGCCTACACGGCCTCCGCCCTGTCGTTCATGCTTGAGAATCTCGCCAAACCGGTCATCATCACCGGATCGCAGCTCCCCATAGGCGAGGTGCGCACCGACGGCGAGGAAAACCTCATCACAGCAGTGCAGATAGCGGCAGCCACCACCCCCGACGGCCGACCGATGGTACAGGAAGTGGCCATACTCTTCGAGAACTATCTCTGGCGCGGCAACCGCGCCACAAAGATCAGCGCCGACAACTTCAACGCATTCAAAAGCAACAACTATCCGCCCCTGGCACAGATAGGACTCGGCATCCACTTCAACCTCGACGCCCTCTACCGCACTGCCGAACGCCGGCCGCTCCACACCCACTACGCCATGGACCGCCGCGTGATGTTCATCGACCTCTTCCCGGGCATCACAGAGCAGACACTGCGCCACCAGCTCGCCACTCCCGGCATACGCGGAGTGGTACTCAAGACCTTCGGAGCGGGCAACGCCCCGACTGCGCCATGGTTTGCCGAAGCTGTGCGCGAAGCCATAGAGCGCGGCACCGTTGTGGTCAACGTCACACAATGCATCAACGGAGCCGTACACCACCGATATGCCGCCGCCGACGCCCTCATGGCCGCCGGAGCCGTGGCCGGCCACGACATCACCTGCGAGGCCGCCATAACCAAACTGATGTATCTCTTCGGACTCGGACTCGACTCAGCCGAAGTGGCCGACCACTTCGCATGCTCGATATGCGGCGAACTGACCGCCGGCTGACGCTGGTTCCAAAGAGTGGACACCTGATTTTTTTTGCCGATGCAACAGAAAAATTAGTAACTTTGCATCTTTGTAATTTCAACAACATCCGAAGGTGGAAACAAAGTATATTTTCGTTACAGGAGGAGTGGTGTCGTCGCTCGGCAAAGGCATTGTCGCCGCATCGCTCGCCTGCCTGCTTGAAGCACGTGGATATCGCGTCACGATACAGAAATTCGACCCATATTACAACGTAGATCCTGGCACACTCAATCCCTACGAACACGGCGAATGCTACGTGACAGAGGACGGACAGGAAACAGACCTCGACCTTGGTCACTACGAGCGCTTCACCAACATGCGCACCTCACGGGCCAACAACGTCACATCAGGCCGCATTTTCCAGAGCGTCATCGACAAGGAGCGCCGTGGCGACTATCTTGGCAAGACAGTGCAGATCATACCGCATATCACCGACGAGATCAAGCGCGACATCAAGATCCTTGGCGAAACCGGCCAATACGACTACGTCATCACCGAGATCGGAGGCACCGTGGGCGACATAGAGTCGCTCCCGTTTCTGGAAAGCGTCAGACAGCTCCGCTGGGAGCTTGGACGCGACAGCGTGACGGTGCACCTCACCTACGTGCCCTACCTCCACGCGGCCAAAGAACTCAAGACAAAACCCACCCAACACTCTGTCAAGCAGCTGCAGCAGCTCGGCATACAGCCCGACATACTTGTGCTCCGAACCGAAAAGGACGTCCCGGCACAGATGAGAGTCAAGATAGCACAATTCTGCAACGTAGCTTCCGACGCCGTGATCCAGTCGATGGACTGCCCCTCGATCTACGACGTGCCGCTGATGCTACATTCGCAGCACCTCGACGAGATCGTGATGCGCCTTACCGGACAGACCGTAAAGGGCGAACCCGACCTGACACGATGGCGCAGCTTCCTCGACCGTCTGCACAACGCCTCGCGCGAAGTCAAAATAGGCCTCGTGGGCAAATACGTGGAACTTCAGGATGCCTACAAATCAATATCCGAAGCACTCGTACACGCCGCCACCTACAACGACCTGAAACTCAACCTGACATACATCCACTCCGAACAACTCGACGACAACAACGCCGAACAGCTTCTGTCGGGAATGGACGGAGTGATCATAGCCCCCGGATTCGGACAGCGCGGCATCGAAGGCAAATTCTCAGCGCTCAAATGGCTTCGTGAGCACGACATACCCACGCTCGGAATATGCCTCGGTATGCAGTGTATGGTCATCGAATACGCCCGCAACGTACTCGGACTTCAGCAGGCCAACTCCACCGAGATGAACCCCGAAACCCCCGACAACGTCATCGACATCATGGAGGAGCAAAAGCATATCAGCAACATGGGCGGCACCATGAGGCTCGGAGCCTACGACTGCCGCCTCAAGCCCGGATCGCACGCCGCGGCAGCCTACGGCGCCACCGACATCAGAGAGCGTCACCGCCACCGCTATGAATTCAACAGCACCTACCGCACACGCTTCGAACAGGCCGGACTGTCATGCGTAGGCGAAAACCCCGCCTCCGGACTTGTAGAAGTGGTCGAAATACCCTCGCTGCGGTGGTTTGTCGGCACGCAGTATCACCCCGAATACTCCAGCACGGTGCTCAACCCCAGTCCACTCTTCGTCGACTTCGTGAAGGCCGCTGCCGGATATGCCGCAGAAAAAAACACCGATAAACAATAAATCACAACACTAACACATACAGATGGACAAAAACACCCTACTGGGAATGCTGCTCATGGGAGCCGTGATATTCGGCTTCATGTGGCTCAACAAACCCTCCGAAGAGGAGCTTGCCCGACAGCGCGAGATCGCCGAACAGCAGGAGGCCGCAAGGCTCGAAGCCGCACAGGCCGCACAGGTGCTGACACTCGACAGCGTAAGCGCGGCCGAACGCGCTACTATAGCATCCACAATCCGACGCTTCGGCACAGCCGACTCACTCACCGGAGCCTACACACTCGACGCCCGTGAAGCCCACCTGACACTCTCGCCCGAAGGAGCTATCGGCGGCACCGTCGACACCGATTTCGGACCGGTAGCGGCTGCCGACATCATCGCCGCACGCTACGACGGCATACCGCAGCAGACAGCCGCAGCCGCCGTCAGCAACCTGAAACAGTCAATGGCCGCCGTCGCACGCTATCAGGGCTTCGCACGCTACCTCAAGGGAAAGGAGAGCACCGTCACACTCAGCAACCACGACGTCACCCTCGAGATATCCACCAAAGGAGGCGCTATCAGCAAAGCATGGCTCAACAACTACAAGAGCTACGACTCCACAGCGCTCACGCTGATGGATCCGGCCACCGACGGCTACAGCTTCATGCTCACCACCGCCACACAGCGGCTCGACACACGCGAGTTCTACTTCACTCCCGTAGCCGAAGGTGACTCAGCCGTGACCATGATGCTCGATCTCGGCGACGGCGCCCGCTGGGGACTCCGCTATACACTCCCGGCCAAAGGCTATACAGCCCGCATGGAGATCGTGCAGGAGCGCATGCAGCAGATCATACCGCCGAGCGTGGCATCGATCGACTTCAACTGGCATCAGAAGATGCGCCGCGACGAAGCCGGACGCGTGTTTGAGGAACGCAACAGCGCACTCTACTACATGTTTGCCAACGGCGATGTGGAGAATCTCAGCGAGGGAAGCACCGAGCGCAAAGAGGTGAACGAACGCGTGAAATGGATCGCCTACAAAAATCAGTTCTTCACTTCGCTCATAGTCCCCGACTCCTACTTCACCACCGCTATAGTCGACAGCGAGAAACTCGACGACAACCCCGACTATATCAAGGAGATGGATACACAGGCCACCCTCGAATACTCTTCGGCACAGCCCTCTCCGGCAGGATTCACATTCTTCTTCGGACCCAACCTCTATCCGCTCCTCTCCGACCTGCAGAATGACATCAATCCCGGACAGAACCTCCACCTGACCAACCTCATACCGCTCGGATGGGCGCTCTTCAGATGGATCAACACCCTTATAATCATCCCCGTATTTACATTCCTCGGCGGATTTATAAGCAACTACGGCATTATAATCCTGCTCCTGACCTTGTTCATCAAGATCATACTCTTCCCCTTCACCTACAAAAGTTTCATGTCGCAGGCCAAGATGAGAGTTCTCGCGCCTGAAATCAAGGAGATCAACGACAAATGGCCCGGACAGGAGAACGCCATGAAGCGCCAGCAGGAGTCTATGGCTCTCTACAGCCGCGCCGGCGCCAACCCCATGTCGGGATGTCTGCCCATGCTGCTGCAGCTGCCGATACTCGTGGCGATGTTCAACTTCTTCCCCTCGGCCATAGAGCTGCGCGGCGAGCCGTTCCTCTGGGCCAAAGACCTCTCGGCGCCCGACGCCATAGTGAGCTGGACCTCCAACATACCGTTCATCTCCTCCACCTTCGGCAACCACATCAGCCTCTTCTGCCTGCTGATGACCGTGGTCAATATCATCTATACCCATCTCAACATGCAGTCGCAGCCCGGAGGCAACTCCATGCCCGGCATGAAATGGATGATGTATCTGATGCCGGTGATGTTCCTGTTCTTCTTCAACAACTACGCCGCCGGACTCAGCTGCTACTATTTCCTCTTCCTGCTCATCACCATTCTGCAGACCTACCTGTTCCGCAAGTTTGTCGACGAAGAGAAGGTGCGCGCCACCATGCGCGAGAATGCCAAGAAGCCCCGCAAGAAAGGATTCTGGGCCACAAAGCTCGAGGAAGCGCAGAAACAGCAGCAGGCCATGCTCCGCGAGCAGCAGCGGCGTGGAGGAGGCGGCAAACGCCGGTAAGACGCCACGATGCATGAACTTCGCTAACGATATAGCATTTAATCTTCAACATATAAGTAACTCGCAAAAAAATGCTCAACAACAAAATCCAGGACGCACTCAACGCCCAGATCAACGCCGAACTCTGGTCGGCCTACCTGTATCTCTCCATGTCGATGCACTTCCAGGCCGAAGGACGCAACGGCATTGCCAACTGGTTTGCCATACAGTTCAAGGAAGAACAGGCTCATGCACAGATATTCATGAACTACATCAACCAGCGCGGCGGACGCGTGGTGCTCAAACCGATCGACGCAGTGCCGACAGAGTGGGCATCGCCTCTGGCTGCCTTCGAACACACCCTGCAGCATGAAAACAAGGTGACGGCTCTGATCAACGATCTGTTCGCCCTTGCCGAACAGGAAAAAGACTACGCCACACGCGACCGTCTGGCATGGTTCGTCTCCGAGCAGGTTGAAGAGGAGGACAACTGCCGCACGCTCATCGACAAATTCAAGCTCGTGGGCGACAACGGCATGGGACTCTACATGCTCGATCAGGAACTGGCGGCACGCACCTACACCGCCCCCTCGATTCTCGCAGCCGAGTGATCCGGCAACGATTGCCTGACCCATAAATAGCATATCACACCATAGCAGGCCGTATCTCCGGCCCATAGACAAGGCGCTGTGTCGATAATAAAGCCGACACAGCGCCCTGTCCATAGGGATGACCGGGATCAGCAGCCCGTAGCCGGGATACATACTCACCGGCAATAACATCAGCTCCAGCCCCCGCCGAGCGCCTTGTAGAGATTGATCAGCGCCAGATATTCGTCGCGCAGAGCATTGCTGACACCTATCTGCGCCTCGAAATAACGGCGCTGCGCGTCGAGCACGTCAATGTAGTTGAGTGTGCCGCCACGGTATTGCAGCCACGCGAGCTTCACATATTTGGCGGCCGCATCGCGGAGATCCACCTTCACACGATAGTTGTCGTGATACTTATTGTAGGCCACAATGGAGGTATTAACCTCTGTAAAAGCACCTATCACAGCCTTCTCATAGTCGAGGCGACTCTGGTCGTAGGCGGCTATCATAGCCTGATATTTGCGCTTCTTGCGTCCGAAATCAAATATCGGACCTGTGATCTGTGCGAGAGTATAAGTGAAGGGCGACTTGAAGAAATCCTTCAGCCCGTCGTTCTCCAAGCCGGGAGTAAACCCGATGCGCAGCGACGGAAAACGGTCGGCATAGCTAACACCCACGTCGGCCATAGCCGCCTTCAGACGCATCTCGGCCGCGCGCAGGTCGGGACGACGGCGTAGCAGATCGGAGGGAACTCCGGCCGGAAGCCCGGCCGGCATCTCGGCGCCGAAAAGCGTATTCCGACGATCGAACACCTCGTGAGGATATTCTCCCATCAGAGTTGTCAGAGTGTTGCGCATGGCGGCCACCTGCAGTTCAAGCGCGGGCACGAGCGAGGCCGTTGTCGAATACTCCACCTTTGCCTGCTGATAGACGGTTTCGGATGTCAGTCCGCCCTCAAACCTCAGGCGAGCCTGCTCAAGCGATTCCTGACGCGTCAGCAGAGTACGCCTGACGATCTCAAGCTCGTTTTCGAGCGACAGCAGCCTGAAATAAGCCGTAGCCACCTCGGCTATCACCGTCATGCGCATTGCGCGGTAGTCCTCCACCGAGGCCGCATAGCGCGCTTTGCCGGCGTCCTTGGCGTGGATCATTGATCCCCAGAGATTCACTTCCCACGTGATCGGCAGCTTCAGATCATGCTCCGGATCCTTTTTCAGCTCTCCGCCATTGTACTTGTTGGTTTCGTAACTGTAACCCACATCTACACCCACCTTAGGCCACATCTCGGCCACAGCCACGCCATAGAGATGGCGCGCCTGCTCCACACGGGCGGCGGCCTTGAGGATATCGCGATTATTGTCGAGCGCTATTCTCATTATCTTCGTCAGCGTGGAATCGGCATAGAACTCCCACCAGCTGATATCGGCTATCGACTGCGAGTCGACTGCGGCCGTATCGCCCGCCACGTATGCCTCAGGCATGTCAAGCCGGGGGTTGGCAAGATTCCTGGTGCCGGAGCATGATGAGGCGGCAAGCATAGCCGCAGCAACGACCGTCGTAACAATATATTTCATCATAAGTAACCTTCAAAAATCAGTTGAAATTATTTCACACCCTTCACCGCGGCGCGCCGACGGTTGAAAAGCCGGTTGACAGCCACGAAGAAGAACGGCACGAACACTATGCCGACAGTTATGGCCACTCCCATGCCGAAGAACACACCGGTGCCGATGTCGCGCCGGGCGCCCGCTCCGGGACCTGAGGCGATCACCAGCGGCACAAGGCCAAGCATAAACGCCAGCGAAGTCATGACAATCGGACGGAAACGCAGACGGGCCGCATTGAGAGCCGCTTTGACAGCATCCACGCCACGGTCGGTCTCCTCCTTGGCAAACTCCACGATCAGGATGGCATTCTTGGCCACCAGACCCACCAGCATCACCAGACCGATCTGGAAGTAGATATTGTTTTCAAGTCCGCAGATCCATATTCCGAGATAAGCTCCGACACCGGCTATCGGCAGCGACAGTATCACCGCCAGAGGCACCGACCAGCTCTCATACAGAGCCGCCAGGAAAAGAAACACGAAGAGAAACACCAGTCCGAGCACAAGACCCGTATTGCCGCTCTCATGTTTCTGCTGATAGGAGAGTCCGCTCCACTCCACTCCGATATTGTCGGGCAGATGCTTGCGCACTATCTCTTCGAGCGCATCCATGGCCTCGCCTGTGCTGTAGCCGTGGGCGGCCTCGCCCGACACTGTAGCGGCGTTGAACATATTGAAGCGCCCGATCGTGCCGGGTCCTGTGGTGTAGCTCGATGTGCCGAGCGACGACACCGGCACCATAGTGCCGTCGGCGCTCTTCACAAAGAACAGACCGATGTTCTCACGCCGTGCGCGGTAGGTCGCGTCGGCCTGTATGTAGACACGGTATATGCGGTTGAACATATTGAAGTCATTGACATATATCGATCCGGTAAAGGCCTTCATCGTGGAGAATATATCGCTCACGGGGATGCCGAGCATCTTTGCTCTGTCGCGGTCCACATCAAAGTAGAGCTGCGGTATGTCGGCCTGCATCGATGTCGACAGATCGGTGATGGCGCTTGCTTTCGAGGCATAGAGCTTAAGAGTGTCGACGGCACTCTGCAGATCGGCATACGAAGCGTCGGCACGAGCCTCGAGCACCATCTCGAATCCGCCCGATGTTCCCAGACCGGGAATGATCGAAGGGGAGAACACGTAGACCTTGCACTCGGGGTAGACCGACAGCGCGTCGTGCACGCGGCTGCGCACTTCGGCAATATCGCCCGACTTGCGCTCGCCCCACGGCTTGAGTATGACGGTGAGCTGCGAATGCGCCTGATTGGATCCCACGCGCGGCGACGAGCCAGTGACGTTGAGCACATACTCCACGTCGGGATCGGCGAGAAGATAGTCCATGGCCCGTTCGGTCACCTCACGCGTGCGCTCTATCGTAGCTCCTTCAGGCAGTTCAAGCTCCACATTGAAGTAGCCCTGGTCGTCCTGCGACATGAAGCTGCGTGGCATCAAAGAGTTCATCAGATAGATAAACACCAGCGCCAGACCGAAAGCGGCATACATGCGGCGCGGATGTGAAAGCGTGCGCGCTATGGCGCGTCCGTAGAAACGGTTGCCGCGCAGAAGCCACACATTTATGCGACGGAATATCTTTGCCTTGCGGCCATGCGACGGACGCAGCAGCTTGGCGCACATCACCGGCGAAAGAGTCAGAGCCACCACCGTAGAGATCACCACCGACACGGCGATCGTCACCGTAAACTGTCGGTAGAGCTGACCGGTGATGCCCGGCAGGAAGCTCACCGGCACGAATACCGCGCACAGCACGAGCGACATGGCCACAAGAGCGCTCCCGAGGTTTTTCATCGCCTTGGCGGTAGCCTCAAACGCCGATATCTTCTCGGCGTTCATTATACGATCCACATTCTCCACCACCACGATGGCGTCGTCGACCACTATGCCGATGGCGAGTATCAGACCGAGAAGGGTCAGCATATTGAGCGAGAAGCCGAATATGAGCATCACTCCGAATGTGCCCACGAGCGAGATCGGCACGGCGATGACAGGTATCAGTGTGGCGCGCCAGTTCTGAAGCGACAGGAACACCACGGCTATCACCAGCAGCAGCGCCTCGAAAAACGTTCGGTAGACATGATGGATCGACTGCTCGATATATGTCGTCATGTCGAACGGTATGCCATAGCTTATGCCGGCAGGGAAGCTGCGGGCTATCACCTCCATCTCGCGCTTTACAGCCTCGGCCACCTCCATGGCGTTGGAGCCGGGGAGCATATTGATGTTGATCACAGCAGCATTGCCGCCGTTGATACCGCTCTCGGTGGCATAGCTCGAGGCCTCAAGCGACACCCTGGCCACATCACGCAGACGTATCATCGAGCCGTCGTTATCAGCACGCAGCACGATATCCTCGAACTCTTCGACCGTCGACAGGCGGCCGCGGGCTATTATGGGCATGGTCACATCGATATCGGTCATTGGCGCCTGTCCGAGTGTTCCGGCGGCCGACTCGCGGTTCTGATCCTTCAGGGCATTCTGCACATCCTTGACCGTCAGGCCGAGATTGGCGAGCTTATCGGGCTCGACCCATATCTGCATTGCATAGTAGCGGCCTCCGACACTGCCCACACTGCCTACACCCGGAATACGGCGTATCGGGTCTATGACATTAAGGGTGGTATAGTTGCTCAGATACACCTCGTCGAACTTCGGATCATCGCTCATGACGGTGATTGTCATCAGACGGCTTGCCGTCTCTTTCGACACCGAGATGCCGTTCTGCACCACCTCGGCCGGAAGCCTCGCCTCGGCCTTCTTGATACGGTTCTGTATATCCACGGCCGCAAGCTCGGGATCGACATCTATGTCAAACGTCACCAGAGCCGAAAAACCGCCCGAATTGGAGCTTGACGACGACATATATATCATGCCGGGAGTGCCGTTGAGTTCCTGCTCGATAGGTGTGGCCACAGCCTGCGTGACCGTCATGGCGTCGGCGCCCGGATAGGAGGCGGTTATCTTCACCACCGGTGGCACGATCTGCGGATATTGGTCGACAGGGAGCATCACCAGACCTATAAGACCGATGATGAATATCACGATCGATACTACGATCGAGAAAACGGGGTGGTCGAGAAAGAAATTCCTGCGCATATCAGCCCTCCTTTCCCGGCGCCGGCACGCTGTCGGCCGGCATATTGACATTGACAGATGCAGCCACGGAGTCGGCGGGCGCCACGATGGCGTCGACCTTCATGCCGTGCGACAGCTTGTGGTAGCCCTCCACCACTATTTTCTCACCCTTGGCGAGGCCGCGCTCCACAATGATATTGTTGCCTGTCTGCGGACCGATCTCCACGAAGCGCTTCTCGACAACTCCGTCGGGACGCACCACAAACACGTAAGCGCCGTTTTTCTCTATCACAAGAGCCTTGTAGGGGATCTCCACAGCGTTCTCGCGCACATCGAGCAGCACCCTCACTTTGGTGAACTCTCCCGGCAGCAGGCTGCGGTCGGGGTTGGGCATCTCTGCGCGCACGGAGAATGTTCCGGTCTTGGGATCGACCTGCGGATCAGCGAAATCCACCAGTCCCTGATAGGGATACTGCGATCCGTCGGCCAGCGTCACGGTCACAAACGAATTCCATTTGCGGTTAGGATCGTTGCTGCCGAGATTCACATTGCGGTCTTTGCCTCGCAGATAGTCGAGAGCGGTCATGGAGAAGTCAACGCGAACAGTGTCGCTTTTCACCACGGTGGCCAGCAACGACTTGCCGCCCGACGGACCGACAAGAGTGCCTATATCGGCCACACGCTCGGATATATATCCGGCGATAGGCGACGATACCCGGGTGTAGCTCAGCGTCAGCTCAGCCTGTGTGAGATCGGCCTGACTCACAGTGACCTCGGCCATGGCCGACTCATAGGCGGCGGTGGCATTGTCGAGATCGAGCTGCGAGGCCGCGTTCTGGGCATACAGTGGGGTTATGCGGTCGAGATCGTGCTTGGCCTTGCGAGCCTGCGCCTGCGCCTTGTTGAGTATGGCACGGGCCTTGTTGACGTGAGCCTGATACACCTTCGGGTCGATTATGAAGAGTGTCTGACCCTTGTCGATATGCGATCCTTCCTTGAAACACATCTTTTCGAGGTAGCCCTCCACACGGGCATGTATCTCTACAAACTGCTGGGCGCGTATGCGGCCCACATACTCGCCGTAGATATTTACGTCGCCAGTGGTGACGGTCTCCACCTCCACCTTCGGCAGAGGCGGTTCCTGGGTTTTGGGGCGCAGAAGGAAACATAGCGCCGCCGCCACTATGAGCAGCACCAGTATGATCGAAAGCCATGCACGGCGTTTCTTGCGGGTTCCGCCGGCCTTGCGCAACAGAGATTTCATGCTGAATTGTCCTTTATTTTCCATCGCGTCAATAAATAATGTTTTGTTTTTGTGATCAATGGAATTACGGAGACCTCTACGAACTCGCCGCTCGTCTATGTTCTCTCAACCATATATAACACCTGAAACGATGTATTGTTTTATCGGAAACCGCCCTAAATCAGATAACAGATGTTAAACAACATCAACAAAACGCAAAGCGGCGCTGCATCGGAGTCACCCGACACAACGCCGCCAATAAGGCAAGAATTCCGGCTGACCTCAGTCAGCTATTTTTTTCAGTCACTAAAGTATCTATCCTCATGGTGAGAAAGCACTCACTGCGAGACACACCGTCCTTCGGGTGCTTCTTATTGCAGTTCCCGGCGCCGGCGCTCGCTCTCTTTGCGGAGCGACTCCTCGAGGCTGTTGAGCTCCTGCTTCTGCGAAGGCGTCGGATCATTCTGTATCAGAGTGACGGCATTATTGCTACGCTTGACCGACACACCCTTTTTAGCCGTCCACTGACGGCGCAGTTCACCGGCCTTTTTGCGCGCCTCGGCGGCCTGACGCCGGGCTTCGGCAGCCTGTCTGTGGGCTTCGGCAGCCTGTCTGCGCGCCTCGGCGGCCTGACGGAGCATCTCGTTGTAGCTTTCACCACTTACGGAGATGTCAGATGAATAGACCGAAACCGACTGAGTGTCGTCGGCAACCGCGCTCGACGATGGCTGCTGCGAGATGAGCAACAGACGCTTGCGCCCTTTGAGCGACAGGCTGTAGTTGGTGCGCACTCCGGCGTCATCGAAGCTCATCACCAGTTTTTTGGAGTCGAGCGAATACATGCCGGCCTCCTTCTGATGAGTGATAAGCCGTCGACGCACGTTTTCGGCCGATGCAGGCTGAAGATATATGCGGTAGCGTGCGTTTTTGATACGTCCGGTCATATTGTCGCGGTTGACCACGGCGTTGACGTCGGCGCTCGGCGACGCGCTGGCCGTATTGATAAGATCCTGATGCCATTGTTTCTGCGCTGAGGCGGCGAAGCAGAGCGCGACACACGCCACGAGCGACATTATCGTTCTTTTCATGTTCGTATTCATTGTATTTCGTACAGTTCTATCCGTTGCAGTTCCACTTCGAGATCCATCTCCCCCACTTCGATGATGGTCCGCGCGATCTCTTCATCGACAATTCCCGGGTTGTTCACACGGTGACCGTCGCGTATGACGTAGACCTCTTCGGTCAGCGAGGAGCAGTCGGCCATGACTCCGGCCATCATCATGTTGTCGGACGATGTATGGCGCATGGCGCTCAGGCTTACAAGAGCCATTGCGGCAGCCGCTGCGACCGAACTGATCCACACCACTGCCCTGTGGCGCGGCCGCGCCGACGGGAGCGGGGCGGTCATGCCGGAGGCATACCATCCGAACATGGAGCGGTAGCGCTCCAGACGCCTCGGCAGACGCGGGCTGGATGCATAGAACCGCTCGAGCGCTTTCTCCTCCTCGATAGTGGTGAAACCATCAAAAAAGCGCTGCAGCAGTCGGTCGATGTCGTTGATATTGATGTCAGTCATAGATTCGTGTATAAAGTTGGCGGACCCGTCGTCGCGCACGCGAGAGAGCCGTGCGCACAGCCCCGGGAGTGGATGATGATATGGAGGCTATCTCTTCAATTTCCATGCCGTCGATATGCCGCATCCGCAATACGGCCTGCTCCACACCGGGCAGCATGTCGATGGCCTGCATCAGTGCCTGGAAATCACGGCCGTCGGCTTCGCCGTCAAGAGTGCGTTCGGCTTCGCTTATGTCGGCGTGAGGCCTCAGACTCCTCAGGCGGTTGAGACACACACGCCTGACAGTCACTATGGCCGGGGCGTCGAACGACGAGTAGCCGTCGAGACGCTCGCGGTAAAACCACAGCTTCAGCATCGCATCCTGCACAGCATCGTCAGCGTCGTCGGGATCGCCCAGCAGGCGGCGCGCCTCGCTGACAAGGCGCGGCCGCACACGTCGGGCTTCTTCTTCAAAACGATCTCTTTCCATGCGGGTGTGATGATACTGATGGCTGCCGACTCCGGATCAGGCGTGAGAGAGATTCACCGGCCTGTCTTGATGTTTTCGGTGTAAGCACCTCTCTTGGTGACCATCCCTGGCTTTGAATAGCAGTTTATCTCGGCCATGGTGCTTGTGCAGGTGGCATCCAGCTTTCTTACGGCATAGCATTCCACTTCGCCCGACGACGACGCTTCCACCGTCAGGTCCATGGCTTTGAACCCCTTGGCCTTGACTTCGGAGGTGCTGCCCGACGTGATCTGCACCGTGCGTCCTTTGCCGGCAACTATAATGTCGCCCGACGAAACGGCTCTCACGGTGACCACATCGGATATCAGATCGTCGACACTGACGTCGCCGCTCGAACGGCTCTCTACTATGGCATTGTCGGCCGAAACGTTGCCGGCCTTGACGTCGCCCGACGACGTTGACACGACCGAGATGCTCGCCGACAGCACTTTGCCGGCCTTGACATCGCCGCTCGAATTGGCCAGCATCGACGCCGACTGTGAAGCCTTGACCGAAATGACCGACACATCACCCGAAGAGTTGCTGCCGAGAGTGACATTGCCTCCTGTAACGCTTGTGGCCGACACATCGCCCGAAGAGTTGGTGATGAGCTTCACGTCGGCTTTCGAGGCGTCGACCGCTCCCAGCTTTATGTCGCCCGAGGAGTTGGTGATGAAGGAGTAATTCACTGCGCCGGTGAGATTGGACTTGATGACAACGTCGCCGGAGGAATTGGTAATGAACTCGTTGACCGATCCGGCCGGAGCGCTGACTATCATCTTGGCGGTCCAGCGGCCGCTGATGAGGAGGTCGCCGTTGTTTTTCCATGCGACGGAGAGCGTTTTGCGCGTTGACGTCACCTGCATGTAGTCAATGAGATTGTCGGGAGCGTAGAGCTTCACGCTTTTGGGGCCTACGGTATACTCAATGTCGATAGAGGTGTTGGTGACGAGCTTGTTGAAATCCGGGCAGGTGACCACACGTGTCACATACTTGTCGGAGGGCGTCACTTTGATGACGGCTGCGGCGGGGAGAGTGGCGATGATGACAGCCAGAAAAGCGGCTGCAAGAGGTTTGATTCGTATCATAAGAGTGATAGTGATATTTTTTGCTTTGATTTTCGCGCTCTTGCAGAGCGGCGGAGAAGGTTCCATGGCGCCCTCTCCGGCCGCGATCCGCAATTCCGTAAAAATCGGGGTATGAAAAAAGCTGTTCACCCCTATGACACATCAGGGCGGCGAAAAGTTACATCGCCGCCCTGTTTTTTCTGAAAAAATTTCCGACATGCCGGAGCACGTCATGATTCACGTCATGTCGCGCTCAGAAATCGTAGCCCACGGTGGCCGATATCAGGCGGCCGCGCTTCACTCCGAAGTCGCTCTTGGTCAGCCGCACTATGCCGTAGCTGAACGATGCTCCGACGTAGTAGTGCCCCCACATGTAGCCGAGCCCGGCGCGGACGTCGAGGTCGGTGCCGTAGTCGCCGTAGAGCGGGCGGGCTGTGGTGCCCTGGAATATCTTTGTGGGGCCGTCGCAGCTGAAGTGGGTGTAGAAACGGAAGTCGAACTGCGGGCCGGCGAACACCCTGAACGATCGGTGGCCGCGCCATGTATGGCTCCAGCCGAAATATATAGGCACACGCATGCCGATAGTACCGAGCGTGGCCTCGGTTATGCCTACTCCGGCCGGCTCGGTCTTTATGGAGCCGGTGGTCTTGAGATGATTGTAGTAGACCTCCACGTTGGGCTCCAGATACCACCGCTCGCGTATAGGCATGTGGTAGAGTCCGCCGACGCTTATGTCGGGACCTATGGCTCCGCTCGCCAACGGTATGCGGGCATACTTCACGTGAAGCGGGAAAGCCACCGACGCCGAGGCTCTGACTCCCCACCATGGCAGAGTGCCCCGCCGGTAAAGCTCTTCCGGGTTGAAATCTATGGCCGACGCCGCCACGGCCACGGCCATGCAGCATATCGCTGTCATAATTCTCCTGATCATAGCTATACTGGTCATTATCGTGTCCACTGTAAGAATAAATCCCGGAGGCCGCACATGGCCGACCTGAATTAATGGATGTTGACACATCACGTTCAATTCCGCAAAGTTAGCAAAAATCCATCATTCGCAACAAAATAATCATTAACTTTGCACTCTTGTAGATAATTCAACAACAAAACCTCATAATTATGTCAATCGACAGCATCATCGCCCAGGCTGTGGCCAAGGCCGTCAAACAGCTCTACGGCTTCGACGCGGCGCCCGGATCGATCATACCGGCGCCGACACGCAAGGAATTCGAAGGCAACCTGACCGTTATGGTGTTTCCCTTAGTCAAGGCCGCACGCAAAAGCCCCGAACAGACCGGCGCTGAGATAGGCCAGTGGCTGGTCGACAACGAGCCGGCAGTGGACCGCTTCAACGTCATCAAAGGATTTCTCAACATAGTCATCGAGCCGGCATTCTGGTCGACCGTACTCGAGCATATAGCCGCCACTCCCCGCTACGGCATCAGGGAAGCCACTCCCGAGAGCCCGCTCGTGATGGTGGAATATTCATCGCCCAACACCAACAAGCCACTTCACCTCGGACACCTGCGCAACATACTCCTCGGATGGAGCATATCGCAGATACTCGCCGCCTGCGGCAACCGTGTGGTGAAGACCAACATCGTCAACGACCGCGGCATACACATATGCAAGTCGATGCTCGCATGGCAGAAGTGGGGAGAAGGCGTCACCCCCGAAAAAGCCGGCAAGAAGGGCGACCATCTCATCGGCGACTTCTACGTGCTCTTCGACAAGCATTTCAAGGCCGAGGTGGCCCAGCTCATGGAGCAGAAGCAGATGACCAAGGAGGAGGCCGAAGCCGCATCGCCGCTGATGCAGGAGGCGCGCGCCATGCTCCGCCGTTGGGAGGCAAAAGATCCCGAGGTGCGCGGGCTCTGGGAGATGATGAACCGCTGGGTCTACGACGGATTCGACCAGACCTACGACCGCATGGGAGTGGGCTTCGACAAGATCTACTACGAAAGCCAGACCTATCTCGAAGGCAAAGAGAAGGTGCTCGAAGGACTCGCAGACGGCAAGATGTATCGCAAGGAGGACGGATCGGTATGGGCCGACCTCACCGACCAGGGACTCGACCACAAGCTGCTGCTCCGCTCCGACGGCACATCGGTCTACATGACACAGGACATCGGCACCGCCAAGCTGCGCTATCAGGACTATCCGATAGACCGGATGATCTACGTCGTCGGCAACGAGCAGAACTACCACTTCCAGGTGCTATCGCTGCTGCTCGACCGCCTCGGATTCAAGTGGGGCAAAGACCTCGTGCACTTCTCCTACGGCATGGTGGAGCTGCCCGAAGGCAAGATGAAGAGCCGCGAAGGCACGGTGGTCGACGCCGACGATCTGATGGAGGAGATGGTCGCTACCGCACGCCAGGTCAGCGCCGAACTCGGCAAACTCGACGGCTGTACCCCCGAGGAGATCGACGAAATAGCCGAGACCGTCGGCATGGGAGCGCTCAAATACTTCCTCCTCAAGGTGGATCCGCGCAAGAACATGACATTCAACCCCAAGGAATCGATCGACTTCAACGGCAACACCGGACCCTTCATACAATACACCTACGCACGCATCCGCTCGGTGCTCCGCAAGGCCGCAGAAGCCGGCATGGCCACCGACGGCTATCTCGGAGTGAAGCCCTGCGAACGCGAGATCACCCTGATACAGCGCCTCGCCGACTTCCCCGCCACCGTGGAAGAAGCCGGACGATCCTACAGCCCGGCGGTGATTGCCAACTACACCTACGATCTGGTTAAGGAATACAACCAGTTCTATCACGACTGCTCTATACTCAAGGAGGATGACGCGGCCGTCAGGGCTATGCGCCTCACCCTCTCGCGCATGACTGCCGACACCGTCCGCACATCCATGGATCTGCTCGGCATCAAGGTGCCCGAACGCATGTAAACAACTACAACAACACATATCAAAAAGAATATGAACAACTATCCCGACTATTTCAACAACAACAGCGGCCGTCAGCCGGCCGTCGACGCCCTGGACACCCGTGTGTCGCAGGTCATGAAGAGAGTATATCTCAAAATGTTCCTCGGACTGCTCGTCACAGCCCTCGTCAGCTTCTTCTGCGCCGGATCGCCGGCCGTACTCTCGTTCTACGCACAGCACTCATGGATGATCTGGGGACTGTTCATTGCCGAACTCGTGCTGGTTTTCGCCATATCGGGCGGCATCAACCGCATGCAGTCATCGACAGCCACAGCCCTGTTCTTCCTCTTCGCCGTGATCAACGGTCTGGCACTGTTCCCCATCTTTCTCGTCTACACCCACGTGTCGATAGCCAAGACATTCTTCATCACCGCCGGAACATTCGGCGCCATGAGCATCTACGGCTTCTTCACCACCAAAGACCTCACACGCTGGGGATCGTTCCTGATAATGGCGCTGATCGGACTGATCATCTGCGCGGTGATCAACATGTTCTGGGCCAACTCCACCTTCGACTGGATCATTTCCGGTCTCGGAGTGCTCATATTCGTAGGCCTCACCGCATGGGACACACAGAAGATCAAACAGTGGGCCGCCACATCGCCCTTTGAAGCCACAGGCAAGCTCGCCACACTCGGCGCACTGAGCCTCTACCTCGACTTCATCAACCTCTTCCTCTACCTGCTCCGCTTCTTCGGCAACAGCCGCGACTGACGCGACACAGCAAAGCGACATCACACATTCGGCGGCGTGCCGGCCTCCCCCACCATCAGGGAGCGTCCGGCTCGCCGCCTTCGTATTCCCCCCGACAGCAACATCGCTACGGAAGATGTCGGTCGCCGTCCGGGCGATCCGGCCACCGGATGAATCGACGGCGGACGGCCGCGACTCGTGTTTTGCGCATTGAGGATAAATGATTATCTTTGCGGCATGAGGATCAATGCCATGAACCGCACATTACTACTCATAATCACCACCATTGCGATCATTGCCTGCGGATGCACCCGCCAGCAACCATCCGACCCGCGGCTGCAACGCCTGACGCTGAGCGTCGACACCGGGCCGCAAGCTGTCATCGACTCGCTCGCTGCCATCGACCCGGCGACACTCGGCGACTATGACCGGCACTACTACAATTTCCTCACTGTCAAAGCTCGTGACAAGGCCTACATTGTACACACATCCGACAGCCTGATACTCGACGTCATCAACCACTTCGGACGCTCCCCGAAGATGGCGGAGGCGCTCTACTACGCCGGACGCGTCTACTCCGACCTCGGAGACTACCCCACAGCACTGCGATACTTCCACGACGCACTCGACCGCATTTCCGACGACCCGGAAGACAATAACATTCTGCGAGCCAGTATAGCCAGTCAGACAGCACGGTTAATGTTGAACCTGCGAATGTACTCAAAAGCGCTTCCGTTTGCAGAAACAGCGTTGAAATACAGTCTGAACACCGGGGACTCAATATGCTCAATATACGACAGAACACTCATTGGCAACATAATGGTGCGCACAGGAAATTTCGGGGAGGCTGAAAAGCACTATATTAAAGCACTCAACGTTGCTCGGAATACAAGCACGAAGGATACAATAGAAGCCCTGTCGGAACTTGGAACTCTACAATATGAGAGTCACAATTATCAGAAATCTTACGAAATATTGAGTAAACTGCATGATCAGGCCGAAATCAATGAGGTGAATTACATACTCGCATATCTTGCTAAATCATGCCTAAAGCTACACAGGGGCGAGGATGCTGCACAATATGCTAAAGAAATGCTGCAAACCGGCTCAGAGAACAATCTACGTATCGCATACTATATACTTGTGCAACCAGAAGTCAGGCAATATCTTGATCCAGACTCCATTGACTATTATTTTGACAAGTATCTTGAAATAACGGAGAGCCACTACAATGCCCACGAACAACAGTCTGCAATTATTCAGGCCTCTATGTATGACTATTCGCTCCACGAAAGAATGCGCCAGCAAGCTGAGAATAAAAAACGTACACTGTCGATCATACTGGCTGTTACCATCTCTGCATTGATGGGCGCGTTTGGTATGATTATGTATCTTCGTTACCGCTATCAAAAATCGAAGACAGATCTTCTTGACGTCAACTATCGGCTTAATCTATTGAATAAAGCATGCTCAATAAAATCATCAAACACACATCACGCTGGCGATACATCACAATCGGAAGATAATATTAACGATGACCAAGAAATTACAGAATACCGAAACGAATTGAATGAATATATCCGGTCGCTAGACCAACTATCGAAAAAACGGTATTCAATTCCAGAAAGCATTCTTTGTTCCGAGGTCTATGCCAAACTGAAGAATGCCATATCTCAGAACAAGACATTAAATGACAACGATCCGATTTGGGACGAGCTTCATGAGTTGATCAAAAAAGTATCACCCGATTTTGATAAAAAAATCCGCACTCTTTCAAGTGGAAGGATTAACATAGAGGAACTACACACCATTTTTCTCATAAAAGCAGGAGTCAGACCATCAGATCAATGTAAACTGTTCGGACGCCACGCATCTACAATCACATTCCGACGCACATCCATCGGAAAAAAAATAATGTGTGGAAAACTCAACCCTTCATTAGTTGACACACTTATTCAAAATCTTTGAATACTTACCAACAGCCATTGGCCATATAAGTATCGCCCCGAGAACACCCACGCTACAATTCTGATATTCTAATGTTTAACCCCAACTAAAATTTCACCAAACAAAAACTAAATAAAAACTAAAGTCTATATCTGCTGACTATCCTTGAAAATCTGATACATTCGCATCTGTAATAATAAAACAATACAGAAGCATGACGCAACGCATCTTATTTGGGGTTATATGCCTCCTCGGATCATTAATGTTTTCCGTTGCAGCCGAAACGCCAGTAACTCTTTTTCCGGAGTCGGCTCCAGAGACAACAGATCCTATTCCTGATACCAAAGACAAAGGGCATCGCACTGCTCCACGACCCGTTGTATGCATCATCGACACGAAAGCGCACACGATGACGAGTGCCTCGGACAAGGTCAACAACGCCGACACCTTCGAAATATGGGACGCCGACGGGCTGGCCTGCCTACAGGTATTCGACAATAAAGAGACATTTATAGACGCGCTCGCTTCATCCTCAAGCCAGACCGTTGTGATCAAACTGCGTGGCGACGGATACACGCTGACAGGACACATCGATCTCTGACACCTGACAGATTTCCTCTTCACGATCGCCTCAAAAAACTGACAGCCGATATGCCGCGACTGATTTACCTCATACCCATACGCAAAGGAAGCAAGGGTGTGCCCCACAAGAACATGAAGATTCTTGGAGGAAAGCCTCTCGTGGCATGGGTCGTGGACGCGATCACGGCTTCGCACACCGCCGCCGAAATATGGGTGGCCACCGACGACGACCGCGCAGAGCGATATCTCGCAGAGGCGAAGCCACACGTGAGGGTCTACCGACGCAGCGCGGAGTCGGCCACCGACACCGCGCCGGTAATTGAAGTGGTCAGAGAGTTTATCGACGCTATCCGACCCGCTCCAGACGATATGCTCGTGCTCGCACAGGCCACATCGCCCTTCACATCGCCCGACGACTTCCGGCGGCTGCGACAATCCATCGACGCCGCAAAGGCCGACTCCTACATAGCCTGCCTGCGGACAAAACGCTTCGTCTGGAATCACGACGGAACACCCGCAAGCTACCGGCTCGACGCCAAGCCGATGCGTCAGGCATTCAGCGGCACGCTCATCGAAACCGGTGCTTTCTATGCGTCGTCGGTCGGAGCCATCGAACGATCAAGCTCGCTGCTGTCGGGACGCATCGAGATTGTGGAAACATCGCCGGGCACCGACGTTGACATCGACGAATCCATCGACTGGCGCAAAGCAGAGGCTTTGGCTAAAGCCATCACGATGATTCAATAATCAACTATTTTTTTTAACCCAAAAAATTTTTCGACATGGAAAAGAAATTTAATTTCATCCAGCTTCCGAAGAGCGAAGTCGTTCTCACGGGAGAAGAGCAGTCCTACTTGCTCGGTGGCGGCAACTGCGATCCGTACACAAGCTGCCCCAAAGACCACAACAACACATGCACCTTCGACAGTGGTCACTGTAGCAATACAGGTAGCTGCGGTGGTCAATTCTACTGTGCATCTCACACTTGTGTGAATTACGATTTCACAAAAGGTTAATCACCTCCTACCAATCATCAATATCTTTATCAAATGAAGATTTGGTCCAAGTATAACACTCTCTTCACAAGAGAGAGTGTTTATTTATTTTATAATTCGTTGTCGAATGCCTTCGTAGAACTGTCAAAAGACTACTACGACCAGCTCATGCAATATCGTCCGGGCGAAACTGTGGAGATAGCCGACAAAGAACTGGAAGCGCAACTGATCAGAATGAAAGCGCTTGTGGATGATGACGAATATGAGATCCGTAAGATCCGCTTTGCTACAATGGCGCGCCGATTCATCAAAGAATCGCTAAGCCTGACAATCAATCCCACACTGGCATGCAACTTCAGGTGTCCCTACTGCTTCGAAGAGGGGCATCCCGTAACGCGAATGACGGACGAAACCGAAGACAAGGTGGTGAAATTCATCAGCGGATTCGATCCCAAACGATTAAGCGTCACATGGTTCGGAGGCGAACCGCTGCTTGAATTCGACCGCATAAAGAGCCTTACTGGAAAATTCAAATCGCTCGGCATACCCTATCATGCATCGATAATCACCAACGGCTATCTTCTCAACGAGGAAACCGCACGACTATTCGCCGGCCTCAACATAAGCAGCGCCCAGGTGACCCTCGACGGCGTCGGAGCAGCCCATGACTGCCGCCGCTTCCTCAAGGGAGGCAAACCGACGTTCGACACTATTTACCGCAATCTTCAGGCTATAGGAGAGCATGTGCCTGACCTTAGGGTCAGCATCAGAGTCAACATCGACAAAGACAACATCGACTCCTTTATCGACGTATATAAGCTTCTCGGCAACAAATACCCCAACATAAGAGTCATACCGGCCTTTGTATCGGATGTCGACGGCGAAGGACATCTGCCGTGCGTGATGAACGTGGATGAGAAATTCGCCTATCTGCGCCGACTGTTCCATGAGCACAATCTAGAATTCAACAACTTCTACCCCGACTATGTGCGTCAGGAGTGTGCAGTCAGGAACCCGCTGGGAATAGTGATCGGTCCGGAAGGCGAACTATACAAATGCTGGAACGATGTAGCCAAGCCCGATAAGGTATATGGCAATGTTGACGGTGGTATCACCAATGAAAAAGTGCTCTATGATTACCTGACCAAAGCCGACCCGTTTGACGACGACCGCTGCCGCGCATGCCTGCTACTGCCGGTGTGTGCGGGAGGATGTCCGTATGCACGCATCATCGACATGGACAAAAAAACCAATAAAGCGTGTCCCTTAAATGTGACAAACCTTGCGGATTACCTTTGGGAGCATTATCTTTGCAAAAAGTCAAGGAAAGGATAACGACCGATCGCCATAAAACACCCAATCATCAATATATAACACAATCCGCTTGACATCAATCAAGTCTGATTATAAACCAATCTATCTATGACACGATTACTGACTTGTATCGTCATCATGTTGCTGACGGTAATAATCCCCGCGAAAGCCGACGAGCCGAAGCTGACGCTGAAGGGCAACGTCTACGAGGCGACGTTCGGAGCCGGAATAGTCAATGCCAAGGTGTATCTTCTTGACTCTCTGGGCGTGGCCATCGACTCTACGAAGACCGGCCGGACTTCGACAAAAGTCAACGGCCAGTGGAAACAGAATCCCGACTTCGAGCTGAAAGTGCCACGCACTCCGGCGCGCTACACTATCGAGGTCAACTACAAGGGATTTGAGCCGGGATTCCAGTCGGTAACAATAGGCAAACTCGGCTCACGCGAAACAGAGCGCGGGCTTCCCGACATAAAGCTGCGCCGCGAGCCTAAAAAGCTCGACGAAGTGACGGTGACGGCCACTAAGGTGAAGTTCTACAATCGCGGCGACACGCTGGTGTACAATGCCGACGCTTTCATGCTCGCCGAAGGCTCGATGCTCGACGCGCTGATACAGCAGCTGCCGGGAGTGGAGCTGAAAGATGACGGACGGATATTCGTCAACGGCAAGTACGTGGAGAGCCTGCTGCTCAACGGGCGCCAGTTTATGGACAACAACAACCGCCTGCTTCTCGACAACCTCGGGGCATATACCGTGAAAGATATCGCCGTCTACGACAAGCTGAGCGACCGCAGCTTATTTCTGGGACAGGATAAAGACAACGGCGAGACGCGCTACGTGATGGACGTGCGCATGAAAAAGGAGTTTATGGGCAACTACCTGGCCAATGTGGAGGCCGGCTACGGCTCGGCCGACCGCTATCTGGGGCGCTTCTTCCTGTCGAGATCCGACACACGGACGCAATACGTGCTCTTCGGCAATATCAACAACCTCAATGACCGCCGGCGTCCCGGGCAAAGCAGCAACTGGACCCCGGAGGACATGGAGTCGGGACTGCGCAGGGAGAAAACCATAGGCGGACAGTATGAGGTGACACAAAGCGGATCGAATCCATGGAAATTCAACGGCAATTTCTCGCTCAACCACACCTCGCAGGACGATGAAACGTTTACCGACCGCACGAATTTCCTGCCCAGCGGAAACACCTACAACTATACGTTCAACAATCTGCGCAACCGCAATCTCAACTTCAATACATTTCATTCAACCCACAAACAGACCCGCAGGATATTCTTCAGCGCCAAAGTCAGCGGCCGTATCAACCGTAGCGACTACCGCCAGAGCGTAGTTTCTGGCACATTCGCCGACAGGCAGGAATCGGTCACGCGCCAATGGCTCGCCGACATCTACGCCACCGGCAGCGAAGCCACCCTTTCAGCTATCATCAACCGGTCGATACAGACCGACTCGATGAGAAACAATCTGTGGTCGGTGAACGGCGATGCTTCAATCACCTACAAATTCTCCCAGAACCCCGACAACATGTATATCTGGGTCAAAGGAGGCTATACCGGCCAGACTCCCGACCGCTACAATGACCAAAGGATCAACTTCGGCAGCTCACCGGCAGCCGAACGCACCATGCAGATATTCCGCAACCACCCCGCCCACGAATATTATATAAAACCGATATTCAGCTACTGCTACAATTTCTCCGACAACGGCAATATCCAGCCTGAATACACATTCACCTACACCCACCGCCGCAACGACTCGCGGCTGTTCAATCCGGAGGATCCGGCCGCCGACATGACTTTCGACGCTCCGATGTCGCTCGATCAGGCCAACAGCTACTATCAGCTCGACAAGACTCTGACACACACCGTAGGATTCCGGTCGTCACAGGTATTCAGAGGCGACGGACATTTCTGGCGGATAATGCTCGGCCCGACACTCGGATTCAACACCCAGCATCTCGACTATACCCAGGCCGGACAGGCCATAAGGAAGACACGCCACTCCATGCAGTTCACCGACAGCTGGACCGAGGTGAAATACGGCTTCGGCGCATATTCCAACCGGTGGGGCGGCAAAGATTACCGCAACATGCTCATACTGAAATTTGAGTCTCAGGCACAGATGCCCGACATGCGCTATCTCGTCGACATCCCCAACACCTCCGACCCGCTGACCATACTGCTCGGAGCGCCCTCGCTCAAAAACCAGCATGATCTCCAGTGGAATCTGCGCTATGAGCTGACTCCGCAGAATGGCCGCATAATGGAGGCTGCCCGGATCTACTACCGCCTGCTCACCAACGCACTCGTCAGGGGCTACAGCTACGACACCCGCACGGGAGTGCGCACCATACGCTCCTACAACACCTCGGGCAACTGGGAAACCGGAGCGATGAACAGCTTCATGCTGCCGCTCGACAAGGCCCGCAAGCTGACACTGGCGGCCACAAGCGAGGTGAAATACGGCCATGCCACCGACGTGATAGGCACCGACGACCAGGCTCCGGCGCCGTTCACCGTCAGAAACCTCGTGGGAAGCCAGCGGCTACGCCTCACATGGGGTGCCGCCGAATGGCTCAACCTCACCGGCAAAGCCAACCTGCAGCTGCGCCACACAAGCTCCGAACGACCCGACTTCAGCAACATCGACGCATTCGACGCCAACTACGGCGTGGTAGCCACAGTGAAATTCACCAAGAACTTCTCGCTGTCGACCGACATGACGCTCTTCACCCGAAACGGCTACGACACTCCGGTGATGAACAACTCCGACTGGGTGTGGAACGCCCGCCTGGCCTACACTTTCGACCGCGGCCGGTGGACCCTCATGCTCGACGGCTTCGACCTGCTCCGTCAGCTCAACTCGGTGCAATATGCAGTCAACGCACAGGGACGCACCGTCAGATATGTCAACACGCTTCCGAGATTCTTCCTTTTCCACGCACAGTATAAGATAAACATCATGCCCAAGAAACGGAAATGACCTCGTCTGACGACCGTATAGTGCGTTTTCACGACGAACTGACAGCGTGGCTTGACCGACAGCTCGACGCACAGTCTGAAAAATTGCTCTGGGGACATCGCGATGTCGCCAGAGCAGTTTTCAATTACCTCTGGTATTCCCACCTGCAACTTCGCGAGGGCTACATGCACCACGGAGGCAAGGACTATCTCGACCGGATCACCCTGAACATCCCTGCGCCACCCGACGGCCACCGCGCCATGATAGAGAGCGATCTTGCCGGCCATCCGTGGCGCGGGACGCTCGAAGCGTTTCATGACCATATACTGGTGTATGCCGACAATCCGCGCCACATCCGCCATCTGCTCCCAGTCATGAGGTTTTTCAAGGAGCGTGAGCAGCCTGTGGTGTTGCTGACCCGTACAGAGGATCTGCCCGACGAAGTGGCCTGCGAACAGATCAGGCCGCTATACTTCACCCCGATGATATCGCAGGCCGTCACAACTTCCGGACTGGCGGGAATAAGCCGTGAACTGGCAGCATTCACCCACACGCTTCTATGCTACATACAGTGGATGCGCCCCAAGGCGATGATATGCTGCGACGGATGCCAGACGCAGTATCAGCTTGCAGCGATCTACTGCCGCAGACTCGGCATTCCGGCGATCTGCTGTCAGCTCGGATGGCCAGGATTTATCCATGCCGGATTCCGCCAGCTCCCCTACTCCCACTTCCTGACATGGGGTGAGGCGTTCAGCGTCCTGCTGGGCGAAGCCTCCCCGCTGACAGGATTTCACGCCATAGGCCGACTGGAGCCAGTTGACAGCCAAGGAAGCCACGACGCCATCACCTTTTTCATGCAGGCACCGGTGTTCGTATCGTCGGAGGAGTATCACGCCCGCTTCCTGAAGCTTGTCGAAGCCACGGCACAACGCTATCCATCCCGGCGTATAATCGTCAGGCCTCATCCCGAATACGACGACACCGCCCGCACATCCGCGGCCGCCGCGACACACCGCAACATAACAGTTGACACCGCTCCACTGACAGCCAACACCTACCGCATGACTTACATAGCCGTTTCGATGTTCTCGTCATGCCTTGTCGAATCGGCCGCATTCGGCTGCGTGCCGCTGATGTTCAATCCCACATCGGGATTTGAATACCCACTGCTGCCCGAGGAGCTGAAGACCCGCGACGAGGAGAGCTTTTTCGACCGGCTCGACGACATCATGCAGCATCCGGGCGGCAGATGCGCCATCGGTCACATACAGTATTCGGGCAAGGAGTGTCTTGCGAGATTTGCCGCATCAATCCAATCGATCATCTGACATCATGCGCTCCTTTCCACACTACCGACAGCTCGACGCAATGGACTGCGGCCCCACATGCCTGCGGATGATAGCCCGATACTACGGCAAGGAATATTCGCTCGCCACGCTCCGGCAGCTGTGCCACATCACACGCAACGGCGTGTCGATGCTCGGCATCAGCGAGGCCGCCGCGGCCATAGGCTTCCGCACCAAAGCCGTGAAGATCGACATCGACACACTCGCCGAAGAAGTGCCGATGCCTTGCATACTCCACTGGAACCAGCGGCATTTCGTAGTGTGCCACCGGGTGACGCGCGGCCGACGTGGGCGACGGTTCCACATCTCCGACCCGGCCACAAAAAAACTCGTCTACAGCGAGCAGGAGATGCTGCGATGCTGGGGATCGACGGGCGAAGGAGCCGATCGCCGCGGAGCAGTGCTCGCCCTCGCCCCGGGACTCGACATGGAGAGCCGCAACGATCCGGCCGACGCCGGCCGGCGCTCGCTCGGTTTCTTCCTCCGCTATCTCAAACCCTACAGGCGCGAGATATTCCTGCTCGCGGCGGGAATGCTGATCGCGAGCGTGCTGCAGCTGATATTTCCGTTTCTGACACAGTCGCTTGTCGACATAGGCATACATGGCCGCAACATACGGTTCATAGTGCTTATACTTATAGCGCAACTCGTGCTGACAGCCTCGCAGACCGCCGTGGACTTTGCCAGAAGCTGGATCATGCTCCATGTGACGGCGCGCATCAACATCTCGCTCATATCCGACTTTCTGTGCAAGCTGATGAAGCTCCCGCTCGACTTTTTCGACACCCGCAACGTCGGAGACATACTGCAGCGCATCGGCGACCACGGCCGCATTGAGCAGTTTCTGATGGGATCGTCGCTCTCCACGCTCTTCTCCATGGTCAACTTCCTGGTGTTCGCCGTAGTGCTCGCCATCTACAGCCCTCTGGTGCTGACCATATTCCTTGCCGGCAACAGCTGCTATATACTGTGGGTCACCGCATTCATGAAGCGCCGCCGCGACCTCGACATACGCCGGTTCGAACAGGCGGCGGCCGAACAAAGCTCACTCGTGCAGATGGTCACGGCCATGCAGGAGATCAAGCTCAATAACTGCGAGCGGCAGAAACGCTGGCAGTGGGAACGCATACAGGTGAAACTCTTCGGCATAAGCCTCAAAGGTCAGGCGCTGGGACAGGTGCAGCAGGTCGGCTCGGTGTTTTTCAATCAGGCCACCGGCATAGTGATCTCCTACATAGCCGCCCGCGGAGTGGTCGACGGCACCATGACGCTCGGCATGATGGTGTCGCTGACATACATCGTCGGCGCCCTCAACGGCCCGGTCAACTCCTTCATAGGCTTCATACGCCAGTGGCAGGACGCAAAGATAAGCCTCGAACGCCTCAACGAGATCCACTGCCGCACCGACGAAGAGCGCGACATCGACTCCAAGAGCGACGTGCCCGGCCCGGAGGCCGACATCAGGCTCGAAGGGGTGGGATTCGCCTACGACGGCACGGAGCGCTCGCGGGTGCTCCACGACGTCAGCCTGACCGTTGTCGCCGGCAAGACCACCGCCATCGTCGGGGCGAGCGGAAGCGGCAAGACCACCCTGCTGAAACTACTCCTCGGCTTCTATCCGCCATGCTGCGGCCGCATCACCGTCGGAGGACGCGATCTGGCCGACATAAATCCCCACGGATGGAGAGACGCCACCGGAGCGGTGATGCAGGAGGGATTTATCTTCTCCGACACAATAGCCGGCAACATCGCCGTGGGCGACGACCGTCCCGATCCCGGACGGCTGCGTGATGCCGCCGCCACGGCCTGTATCGACTCGTTTGTCGACTCGCTGCCGCTCGGATTCGACACCCGGATAGGCATGGAGGGGTGCGGTGTCAGTCAGGGACAGAAGCAGCGCATACTCATAGCCCGCACCGTCTACAAAAATCCCCGCTACATATTTTTAGACGAAGCCACCAACGCCCTCGACGCCAACAACGAGCGCGACATCATGGCCAATCTCGGAGAGTTCTGCCGGGGCAAGACGGTGGTGATCGTGGCCCACCGACTCAGCACCGTGCGCAATGCCGACAATATCGTCGTGCTCGACCACGGGCGCATCGCCGAACAGGGCACCCACAGCAGCCTCACCGCGCGGCGCGGACTCTACTACAACCTTATCAAAAACCAGCTCGAACTCGGCAACTGATGGATCAACGACACGACGACAACAGAAAAACCGACTGGACCGACCATTGCGATGAAGTCAGGCAGACGCTCGACAGGCTACCGCGGAGCGTGATATGGTGGTCGGCGGCACTGTTCGCGGCTCTGACGGCCGCCATAGCCGCACTGCTGATCCTCACCGACGCGGCCGCATGGATGCGCACGCTGATCCCCCGTGCCTGAACCGGCGGGGACGACATACGGCAGGCCCTGTGCCAGGATTCATTCCTCCTTGACACAGGGCCTGCGATATATCATGTCAGCGGCAGACCATGCCGCCACGACGGAGAGATCAGTTGACCTCGATCATCTCTACCTCGAACACGAGAGTCGATCCGGCCGGAATGCTGCCGGCCTCATTGTTGCCGTAGCCGAGCGAAGCGGGGATGTAGAGCACATATTTCGAGCCCTTGTTCATCATCTTCAGGCCTTCGGCAAAACCGGGGATCACCTGGGTGACGGGGAAGTCGGCG
>Ga0209694_1000339_pt1 | contig 82871 bp, 84 predicted proteins | sample GluameincwithD2O_FD_187499 | JGI IMG/M metagenome (GOLD analysis project Ga0209694, IMG submission 187499) | Mouse cecum microbial communities from Vienna, Austria - Glucosamine amended microcosms incubated with D2O (SPAdes) (version 2) | ecosystem: Host-associated > Mammals > Digestive system >... | reverse complement strand
AAATACGGTGGCATTTCCAAACAGGAGATGCCAGAGAAAAGCTGATATCACTTTATCCGATAATTTCATCTGCCACCTCATAATAGAGGTGACAGATATGCTAAAAATCAATGATACAGTGCACTAGTATCGCTAAAATATAATACTTCCATTTCAATTTATGAATAACATCATATTTTTTGCTATAATATCCAGCCATAATAAACAACGAAGCTGTCATTGCCGATTGCATACTAAATGGAAGCCATATAAACTGTGACGATATATATCCTACCAAAGCAATACATCCAGTCATTCCCCAGTGCATCCTTGCACTATTACTTTGATTTAAAATCCACTGTACAATAATTTGTGCGAAAAAAATTGCTGGAAGAAACCATATCGCACCTATTCGTAATCCTGTCTCTATACCTGCAAACTCAGTAATTGCCCCCGATCCCCAAAAAGAGCGTACAATATTCTTTGACACAATCCCTGTAATGTCCATAATAGTACGTTTATCATAAATGAACAGACTATTAAAAATATCCATTATCATAATTGCAAAACATGTAAGAAAATAAGGATTCATCAATCTATCAAATTTTCTATTTATGTAGTCAATATCCAACTCTTTTCGTTTCAATGTATAGCCACTCAATATAAAAAATGCAGGTAAATGAAAAGCATAAACAAAATGCGGGCTTATTCCTGCAATATTTATACCACCCATATGTCCAAGTATCACACATAAAATTGCCAAACCTTTTGTTGCATCTATCCATTTGATACGCATTTAATTTTTCTCCTTTATATCCAATGTTATTCTCTCCTTAACATAAAGATATAAATTCTAATTTACAATCACTTTTATGCCCTCCAATGCGCCTTCGGATAACTTGGCTGCTTCATCTGCATTTATTCCTACCGCTATAATATGTCCAACACGATCCGAACTGTTCTTGGGCTTTTGGATTTGTTCTCCGATTTTTTTATACAATTTAACTTCTACAACTCCAGGCATGTTCTCAACTTTTTCAACCCCTTCTATAGCAGATATCACGCCTTCTTCCCCCTGGATAAACCGAATAGCTGATCCTTGATTAATTGAAGGTATATAATGCACATGTTCACCTAACAATGTCGAAAATGAGCATTCTATCATATCAACACCTGTTGAGAGTGGAACTAATCTGGACGTGATAAAATCCCCCCCTAGTCTTGCTGCAATTTCTACAAGCTTAACACCTTCAGGAGTCACCTTTAACTCCGTATGATTTGGTCCATTCATCATTCCTATAGCGCAAATAGCTGATATTGTAACAGATTTAATTTCTTCTATAATATCATCCGGCAATCGCGATGGCTCTGTATGACCTAATTCGACAAAAAAAGGTGCTTTAGTTAACAGTTTATCAGTAATCGTAATAATATGAGGTACACCTTCTACGGTATAAGATTCAACGCTTACTTCAGGTCCCGTCATAAATTCTTCAATCAATATTTCACCTTTCCGGGAATATCCACAACAATAGTTATACAAATCCTCATAACTTGTACTTTTAGTCTTATCAACAAGCATTACTCCTCTGCTTGCAGCATTATCAGACGGTTTAACAATAAACTTGTCAGGCATAGTTTCAACAACTTCTTTAAAATCAGCAAATGAATAAATAATATGAAATTCTGGTATTGGTACACCGCACTGTTTCATCCGTTGACGCATAGCAGCTTTGTTAGTTGCACAGATTGCCCCTTCATAACTTATATCCGTATTTTTACCTAGTTTTTCATTGACCCATGAAACAGTTTGTACTGGCATGTCACTTGTTGATGTAATAATATAATCAGGCTGATATTTTAATGCGGCATCATACACCGCTTGTTTATCAATAGTACTGATACATAAAAATTCATCTGCAAATGGAATTCCCATTGCCTTGGAATCATAGTCCAGAACATATACATATAACCCTTTTTCTTTTGCTTTCTTGATGGCCGGTATTTGTAACATACTGGCGCCTAAAATAAATATTTTTTTCATTGTTTACACCTGTTGTTTCCTTAAACAGCTTGATTTAATAATTAAACAGCTCTTGACGCAAATAATTTTAAATACTGTCCTTTATCTAATTCCTTTTTATAATCAATCATTAGCTCTTTGAAATCAGCATAATCCGGTTCGTATCCAAAATCTTTTTTTGCCTTTTCTATAGAAAATAAATATGATTTTCCATCATTAACGATGTCTTCTCTATAGATAATTTTTGATTGATGCGTCTTATCTCGTGCAAATATTTCCGCGCAAATTTTTGCCTGTTCCAGTAATGTTGTTGCACGACCAGATGTAATATTATATAATCCCTGAGTCTTAACATTTTGGGCAGCAAGATAATATGCTTTGGCAACATCTTTTACATAAACTATATCACGAGCCAAATATCCATATACTTCTATATCTTCCCCTTCGGTTGCCTTGTCGATAAATATTTGAAGACCTGATTTCACAATCTCTCCATTTACATTTAAATAGCCGTGTGGTCCTACTCCATAAACAGGAGGAAGCCTGAACCAGGCATTCTTCATCCCATGTTGTTCATTATAGTATTTCATAATATCTGTAGCGGCATTTTTTGATATTACATATACAGCATGATCCCCCGCAAATTTAAAATCACGTGGAACTTTTTCGTCTATTGGAGGATCCAGAGTAAGTTGATTTGCAACATCAGCAAAAGATACTGTGTTTATCAAACGTTTTATACCATTTTTCCGACAATATTCCAATGTATAAATCGTCCCCAACGTATTAGTCATTATATACATGTCCGAATTTTCCTGCTCTTGAAGATCTGCATTTTCACTCGCTGGAAGTAATCCGGATATTAAGATTACTCCTTCAACCTTTTCTTTGGGAAGTATATTAAAATCTTCTGGATTGTTTAAATCCAAATTAACATATTGAGCATTTTTAAATCGAGCATAATAGTTTTTAAACCTATCATTACGCCCAGTTACAACAATGTTTTCCCCTCGCTCTAAAAAATATGTTGCTGTATATACACCAATAAAACTTGATGCACCAATAATTATATACATAATAATATCCTCCAATATTTATTTTAACCTCAAATAAAATCGGAAGCATATCATATAAACAGATCAATCCATTATTAACTTAAGTTCTTCGACAATTTTTCGGCAACCGTCACCGCCTATTATTTGGCTTGCTCTTTTTTCTTGTAGAATTCTTGTATCAGGATGAATATAATACTGCTTAATTTTGTCAACAATTTTCTGAATACATTTTTTGTGATTTATATAACTTGAACCACAATAAGTTACAACCCCCAACTTCTCTAATGCTTCAGCACTCGCTTCTTGTTCACGAACCATGGCAAAAGTAATTGCCGGAACATGTGACGCAACCAGTTCATAAACCGTAGTACCATTAGCTGAAATTGCCAAATCGCTATGCTTCATTAAATTTGACATAGAGGTAACATGCTGATGAAACAAAATATTATCTTCTTTAAAATTATCAAACAATATATCATTATTTTGAAACATGTTTCCAACAACAACATCAATGGTAAGTTCGTCAAAAAAGCTCAATTCAATTAATTCTTTTAATATCATTCCAACCATATTTTGCGGGTCTGTGTTCCCGGTTGTAAGCAAAATATGCCGCATCTCCGGCGTCAATACATGATCCACCTGATAAAATTCTTTTCGTAATGGCGCATAGCCCGGACCGAGAAGAAGTTTTGTCTTTAAATCATATGTCTGCTTATAAAATGTATAATCAACATCTGTACTGTAATTAATAAGAGCTGATAAAGCACCCAGATTCTCTTTTTTACTTCCCAAATAACATACTTTTGCAACAGGTAATAAATTTTCGATATAATGAGCAGTTACATAATACGTATCAATAATCAGCAATGGCTTCTCAGTCTCTTTTAATATGTCTTTTACTTTATGAATCTCCTGTTCTAAATCATCCCATTTTGAATTCAATACTTCGTATGAAAAACCCGCCCGTTCTATCATCTGAATTGGATTTTTATCAGCAATCAAAAATTCACAATCAATACCACATGTTCTGCATTCATCTGCAATTGACAAGCATCGCATTACATGGCCGGAAGCTATTATGCTATTACTATCTACTCTAAAATAAATCATAGTTACACTCCAAATAAATTTGTATATAAACCCCTGTCCAATTCCATTTTATAATCTTCAATAATTGAATGAATATCCCCAAATACCGGAGTGAAACCTATCTCTTTTTTTAACTTTGTCGTATCCATTAGCGGAAAACCGCCATTATTAGGAATATCTGGTTTCTGAATCAGTTCTGATCTACGTCCCGCCGGTGAAAATACATCAATAATAGTTCTTGCAATATCAATTAATTTGAAATTTTTATCATATCCAATATTATAAAAACCTCTGGCCTCTTTTGATTCGAGTGCATTTTTTACCGCAACAGCCAAATCTTTAACATATAAAAGATCCTTTTGAGTATTAGTATCACCGTATACTTCAATAGATTCCCCTGCTTTTGCTTTATCCATAAATATCTGTAATCCAGATTTTCTATATACACCATCTTTACAAAATCCACCATGTGGTCCAACACCGAAAATAGTTGGAAGTCTGAAAAATATATTCTTCATATTATACTTTTCATTATAATATCTCATCACATCATATTTCGCTTTGTTAGACATTACATATGCTGCATGATCATCCGTAAAAGAAAAATTAAGTGGCGTTTCTTCAGTGATTACCATGTCCTGATTGTATAATCTACAATCAAATCTTGAACCAAACGATATTAGTCTGTTTATATTATGCTTTCTACAATATTCAAGTAAATTTAATGTTCCTATAACATTTACATCAAAATAATCCCCAGTATCATCAATGTCGTTTTCTTTCGGAACATTGGCAGGCATGAGTGCCGCAAACAAAACAACCGCATCAAACTGATACTGATCTAATTTTTTGAAAGTATCAGGATTACAAACATCAACATTTTCATATGGAACGTCAATGCTCTTATAATAATCCTTGAATTTAGGATTTCTTCCTGTTGCGACTACCCCCCCCCCTGTATATTTGTCATGTTTTAAGAGTTCTTCAACCTCATATGCGCCTACAAAACTTGATGCGCCTACTAATAATACTCTCATAATTTTATGTCCTTTCTTATTACTGTTCAATATATTCCCATTTAAGAGCAAAACCTCTCTTAATATCTTGTTTTGCTCTCATTCCCAATACTTTATCATAAAACTGAGGTTTAATACCATATCCTGGTCTTATTGACTTAACATTATTTTCAGTAATTATCTCTCCTGATTTAATATCTTGAATTACATAAAGAGATCTTGAATTCTTTTTTCCTCTTTTTTGTTTCTCAGAAAGACTATACGTGCATTTGCCCAAAGCCTCTTCAATATTATGCACATTGGTAACCATTTCTTTAAATTCTTCTGGCTCCATCGAAAACACACTGTCTGGTCCGCCATCAGCTCTTGATAATGTCATATGTTTTTCTATTACTTTCGCTCCTAACGTCACTGCTGCAACATCAACCGAATTTCCCATTGAATGGTCGGACAAACCCACTATACACTCAAAAGTCTGTTCCATATTTGGAATTGTTCGTAGGTTTAAATCAGGATATGGTGTAGGATATTCAGAGACACATTTTAAAAGAATAATGTTTTCATTTCCTTCTTTTTTAATTGTTTCTATAGCAAGCTGAATATCAGAAAGATCCGCTATGCCTGTTGATAATATAATTGGCTTTCCGGTCTGTGCAGCTTTACGAATCAGTGGAATATCCATAATCTCATAGGAAGCGATTTTATATGCAGGAACATTTAACTTTTCTAATAAATCTATAGAAGAAAAGTCAAAAGGCGATGAAAAAATAGTAATACCTATTTCGTCAGCATATCTGAACAAACCCTCATGCCATTCCCATGGCATATAAGCTTTCTCATACAATTCATATAAATTTTGTCCTTCCCAGATGCTCCCTTTAGTTGCCATAAATTCATCGCCGTGGCAATCAATTGTTATTGTATCTGGTCTATATGATTGAAGTTTTACTGCATCAGCGCCTGCTTTTTTTGCAGCCTCTATAATCTTTTTCGCCCTGTCATAATCCTGCAAATGGTTAGCTGACATTTCTGCAATCATATAGGCCGGTTCTCCCTCACCTATTATTTTATTCCCAATCGAAATATTATGTTTCATCGGCAATACCTCTCATTAATTTATATTTGAGTTCAGCTATATTCCAATCTTCTTCATTATCAATATCCTGTACATCTGACTCTTTCAGCTTATAAGGAATGATATTTCGTGTAATTATGCCATCTGTTTTCAGATAGTCTGCAACATTATAACAGTAAAATTGACCCGCATCATGATAATAGGGTTCTAAATCCTGCGATCTTGTATTTCGATATTTCTCCCATTTGAATTTGAGCTTTCCATCATTCACAATATATGCTCTTTGTGGTGGGTATGAAAATTTGACCACAGGAATAACCATTGAACCATTTTCTTTACGCATTGTTTCTAGCGCATTAACTAATTTAGCGCCTGTAAGAAATGGTGCAGTGGGATAAATACATACCATTTCACTAAAAATAATTCCACGTTTATCGTATTCTTCGAGCACTTCTAAAAGCACATCTCTAGTTGTCGCGAAATCCGAAGCCGTTTTTTCGCTGCGCATAAACGGCACTTTAGCTCCATATTTTCTCGCAATCAGTGCAATTTCTTCGCTGTCCGTAGATACCATTATTTCATCAAATAATTGGCTTTCTACGGCAGCCTCAATACTATACACAATAATTGGCTTTCCGCAAAATTCTTTGATATTTTTTTTAGGGATTCGCTTGGATCCCCCCCTCGCCGTAATGATTGCTATGGTACTCATCCAAACCTCCTTTGAAACAAACTTATTCATCTGCTTTAAACATAGAACCAGTTAACTCAGCAAATTTCTCTAATGATATTTTTTTAACTGTAATATTAGGATGCATTCCAAATACTAATGATAACGATGGAATATCTTGATCTATCACATAACTATTGGCTGCAAAAATAACATAGTTCCCAATTTTACAATTCCCAAGAATCTTTGAATTAGGTAACATAGATACATGTCTTCCGAATTCTGGATATTTCCCTTTATTATTTCCCACAGTACACCCTTGAGAAAAAGTAAAAAAATCATTATATTTTGCCTTTCCCATCACAGCTCCCTGAGGATGATCAAAAAACCATATTTCAGGCATTTCAACCTCATAAAAAATATCTGCCGATGAAAAACATTTGCTCAACCCATAAATCTTATCACACAAATTAATGTTACTAGCAGATTGTTTTCTTAATACATAAGCTATATCATATAAAAACATACTCCACTGCCCAACATGCAGAGGATTAAAATAAATACCTCCCTCCCCGTAATAATATTTGTTGTTTACATGAGAAAATGATTTTTCTAACTTTTCTAATGCCATCTCATATCCATTATTTATTGCTTCAATTTCTTCTTTGGATATATCATATAAACTATTAATCTGCTTCTTTAGTTGCTCTTTAGCATCAACATTTATATTTATATTCATAATCGTTATCCTATTCAGTGCAATACATCACTTCATATATGCTTTACTATATTATTTTCTATAAAAATCCGTTATTTTTTCTACAGCATGAATTACATCTTCCACATCGTAATCAGACATGGCCGGATATAAAGGTATACTCATAATACTCTTATATACATCTTCTGCATTCGGACATAATTCTTTTTTATATCCTAAACGTTGATAATATGGAAACCAGTAAACAGGAATATAGTGAATCTGGCACTGAATATTTTCTGCACTCATTGCATCGAAAAATTCCCTTCTAGTACACTTTAACTTATCAAGATCCAACCGGATTATATAAAGATGCCTGCATGTGTCAGATTCGGATATTTCTTTCTGCACAATAATTTCAGGAATTATTCTAAAAGCATTATTGTATTTATTTACAATTTCTTTTCTTCTATTAGCAAACTTCTCAAGTTTTTTCATCTGACTGACTATGAGTGCTGCCTGAAAATCCGTAATTCTATAGTTATATCCAAGAGAGATTTCTTCATAATACCAAGGACCTTCACACGCCACCTCTTCCATGTCTCTTTCATTATGAGTAATACCATGAGTATGTGCTAACACCAATTTTTTATAAAATATATCATTATCAGTAGTAATTGCACCACCTTCTCCCCCAGTGATTGTCTTCACTGGATGAAAGCTAAAACATGTCATATCCGCAAGTGCCCCAATCTTTTTATCTTTATATTTAGTTGCAATCGCATGGGCGGCATCCTCAATAAATACGAGATTAAACTCATTACATATTGCCCTGATCTCTCTATGCTGTACAGATTGTCCTGTAAAATCAACAGCTATCACAGCTTTTGTTTTATCAGTTATACATGCTCGTATACTTTCCGGATCTATATTATAAGTTTCTGGATCAATATCAGCAAAAACAGGCTTCGCACCACAATATAATATACAATTTGCACTAGCAGCAAATGTAATAGGGGTTGTTATCACCTCATCCCCCGGCCCAATTCCCGCAGCAATACATGCACAATGAAGCGCAGCTGTTCCATTGGAAACCGCAACAGCGTATTTAGCTCCTGTATATTCCGCAAGTTCTTTTTCCATATTAGCAACAGCAGGGCCACAAGTAAGATAATCACTCCTTAACACAGTACATACCGCAGAAATATCATCCTCATCTATCCATTGATGACCATAATATATTTTTTCCGTCCTAACAGGCTTACCACCAAACACTGCCAATGTATCCATCTGTATCTTTCCTCCTGCTATTAATGCTTGTCCAAATCAGTAAGTAAAAGTCTCTGAATATCCTCGACATTTAACCACTCTGTATTTGTTCCAGAACTATATTCAAATTCAGGTTCAACCTGTGTTCCGCCAGGAATCAGATATCTTTTTTCCCACCAATTATAATGCGGATATACAATATAATGTTTATCATATTCATAGGTGTGTAAGGAATCTTCACGGGTTACCATAATCTCATGGAGCTTTTCGCCCTCTCGGATTCCCACTTCTGGCATCTCACACCCCGGCAGCATCGCCTGCGCCAAATCAGTAATCTTAAAAGATGGAATCTTAGATATAAAAGTTTCACCACCGCGTGCTTCTGCTAATGCTTTAATCACCAATTCCACGCCCTGCTCCAGACTAATCCAGAATCTGGTCATACGATAGTCAGTAATTGGCAATTCATTCCCGCCATTATCAATAATATGTTGAAAAAATGGGATAACGGACCCTCTGCTTCCTGCAACATTCCCATAACGCACAACTGCAAATCTTGTTCCATCCGCACCAGAATAAGAATTGGCAGCAGTGAATAGCTTGTCAGAAACAAGCTTCGTACCCCCATACAAGTTAATAGGATTAACCGCCTTATCTGTGGATAATGCTACCACTTTTTTTACTTCCGCCTCTAATGATGCATTAATAACATTCATAGCTCCGTTCACATTCGTCTTAATAGCTTCATTCGGATTATATTCACATGCCGGAACCTGTTTCAATGCTGCTGCATGGATAACATAGTCCACCCTCTTCATTGCCATCCGAAGTCTTGATTCATCACGTATATCCCCAATAAAAAATCTCAAAATATCCCTATACTCTTTGTATTCATTATCCATCAAAAACTGTTTAAATTCGTCTCTGGAATAAATAATTATTTTTTTTGGCTCATAATTCTTCAGAACATAATCAACAAAGTGATGTCCAAATGATCCTGTCCCGCCTGTTATCAAAATTGTCTTATTGTTTAACATCTTTCTACCTCATTTTTATTCACTAAACTTAAAATCAATTTATTATACACTACTCTATCCTGTTTTTCAATATTACCCCTTTCGAAACATATTCAAAACTAAATTTTTATACTTATATCCGACAATCAAAAAGCAGATGCCATATATTATTATCAAACAATACCTTATCACATTATTCTGATATGACAAATTTATTATTACCGTTAAAATGATTTCCAGAATGATTACAATTAAAATAAATTTTGTATTATATACCTTAGTAAAACCTATCTTTCTAACAAGTATATAGTGAATTAGAAACAAAAATATATAACCTGCGAGAGTTGTATATGCGGCAGCAATATAACCAAATTCTTTAATAAAAAACAAATTCAAAACAAAATCCAAAATAGCTGCCGCACATGTTGCCATTGCCATACCTCCGTTTTTCTTTTCATATTGTTCAATATTAACATATAGACTATATAAAAAAACAAAGAACATCCCAAGCATCGTCGGTGGAATAACATACTTTGCTTCAATGTAACGCTTTCCTCCTAAAATATATAATGCTTCCGGGGAAAGTAACATTACACCCAATAATATAAACGCAAAAAACAGAATATAATTATAACTGTATTTCTTAATACTGTTATAATCTTTTTGGTATAGTTTTTCGCCTAGCCATGGAGAATACGCTGAATTCATAGAATCCCATAACACATTAACTATCAATGCAATATTATATGCCATGCTATACAACGCTGTTTCTCTTGGTCCGCAAATCTTAGTAATCATAACCCTATCCACTGAATGCAGAACCGTATTACTTAGCAAATGAACAATATATGGAAGAGCAAAAAGCAAAGAATATTTCCAATATTGTAATTTAATAGTTCTCTTTCTTTTTAAGAAAAAAAAATATAATATAAAAGACGCTATAAAACTAGGAAGCTGTGCTCCTATAATCCGCGCAGAAAGAGTGTTTTCCATTTTTTCCATCAGCACTAAGGAAAACAACACGCTTCCTATACTGACAGATATTGTAATCGCAACTAACGTCTTATACTTATACTGATATCGTTGCAATTGCTGAAACATATTATAAGCAGGCAGAAAAAGTATGCTTAAAAACATTATCGTTATATACGAAAACTTCAACGAAAGCAAAGATTCAATGAGCTCTCTGTTTAAAAATACAATAAAATAAAGTACTATTGTACAAATTGAACCTAAAACCAAATTAGATGAAATAAATGAATCCAAATCATCTTTATAATCAAAACGTCCTCTGATTAAAGAAGTGCTTAAAGATAACGTACCTATGATTGTTAAAACTGCCAGCCAAGCTGTAAAATTATTATAATAACCAAATTCAGTTTTTGTCAGCATCCTTGAAAAAATAGGTATCGTTATAAAAGCAATTCCTTTCATAAAAAAATTACTTATTGTATACCAAAAACCCGATTTAAGTACTATATTTGAACTTTTAGGTGAATCCTTATTCATCTTTATATAACCACCTTAAACTAAAATAAATCTTTTAAACATTTTTCTAACTCTTCTAGACTTTGCGGTACATAAATTTTTTCCGGAGCATTATATATTTTTTTCAAACAGTCTACAAGACTATCATATTGTTTAAAGTCATACATAGATTCATTCAATAACAGCCTGTACAAAAAAATAACGGCTGATTCAGAACTCGTTAAAATCTGAGGCATAAACTGAGCCGTCGAAAAAATTCCCATTAATATATGAGAATTTTTTATTGTATTGATACATTCCAGTTCCCATAGATTATTTATCTTTTGCTGATAATATAAATAATTTGCATTTTTTTGTCTGGGATGAGGCCTTACTATTATTTGTGCACCAAATCCTGTTTTTTCCACCAACTTCCATAATCCTATATAATTCGCATCATAATTACTATTTGGGAATTCTATTGGCTGATCTAAATATACTAAGCGATGTATATTATATTCATCTGATTGTTCATAATTAAATACAAATTTTGTAAGTTTCATGAGTTTTTCATTGTTTTTAAAGGCACTCAATTTATAAATCTCACAATTCATTGTAGTCTGTGAAATGTCTACAGAATTCAAATATAATGCTTTTGGATTCATCCAGAGCGCCCCACCAAAAGAATACTTAGCTATTATTCTAAAGAGTTTCGAAGGATTATCAGTTAATATATTTCCAAAATAACTTCCTATTCCATCATCAATCATAATAATATCCGTATGTGGATACAATAATCTAATAATTGATACAAGTGGAGAATGAATACTAAAAATCAAATACTTATAATTATTTCTTAGATTTTCATGAATTTCCGTCTTTAAATGTTTTTTTAAAGAATACTCAGGAAATACATAGCGTTTAAGGGCTATTAGTTTATGTTTTATCCCTTCATAATGATTAAAAGGAATGACATCCACAACTGCATGGAATAACCCAGTTTGCCGCAAACGTTGTGAGTATTCTCCAGCTTCTGCAAATTCATGACTAATGTATATAATATTATCCTTTCCCAATTCCTCTTGCTTGCTAGTCAAAAAATTCAAAGCATTTAATATCTGAAAAGGGGTGTGACAGATTATAACTGCACCTCGCTGCTTTTCATTGGATTTTCCTTTTTTTATTAATGGACTCTTCTGCTTATCAAAAATTCGGTACATAATTCGCTTCCTTCTTTAAGTGTTTTCCGTTCCATAATACTCTATATCAGGATTAAATTTTATGCCATTAAAAGAAGACTCAATTACTATTTGCATTTTTTCTAAACGGTTTCCGTTTGCCAAAAACAAAATCTTCAGAATGTGATAAAATATTTTCCCTATCTGATAAATCATTCTCCTTAATCCCTCTTGGCGGGCAATATACATTTCATTACGATAAGCAAACTTGTATCTTGAAATTCTTGAATATTCATCTCTGGCTATATTAGAACCTACATTATTCGCAGTCTTATGCACAACACAACTTTCCGGCACATAATACGATACATATTTCCCCGAAATTCTACGAGAATATTCCACATCATCTCCCCATATAAAAAAATCAGAAATCGGTAATCCTACTTCTTTCACAACCGACGCGCGTACAAAAAAGGAAACAAACGTTGCCTGCTTACAGCGTATTATTTCTTCACCAGGAGCAATTCTTTTAATCAACTTATAATTTTTTTGCTCATTCATCTTGCACAATTTCCCATCTTTCCATAATACCTTTCCGGAAAGAAAACCAAACTGATTACTTAGTTTGCCTGCTGTAAACAACATTTTCTCTAACGCCTCTTTATTTGGCATCGTATCATCATCCATTAACCATATATAATCCGCCTTTTCATCTAACGCATAACGAATAGCTCTGTTAAATCCCCCCGCACCTCCAAGATTGGAACCTGTATTATAATATATGATTTGATCTTTACTCATATATTCTTTAAGTGTATCCTTTGTTCCGTCCGTGCTTGCATTGTCTACAACAACAATTTGAAATTTCTGCCACGTTTGTTCCAACAAAGCTTCTATGCACTCTTTCAATAATTCTTTTCTATTATAAGTGACAATAGCCGCTATAATTTTCATGATTCTCACATCTCCCTGCATTTTGCAATATTCGCGTGACAATTGAGCAATTGTGAATTATCTTGCATACAGTATGTTTTTCCGGAAAAGCTTATATATCCAACAAGACTGAATTGCAATCCATTTTCAAATATAACACGTAATTTTCTGTTCCACATTAACAACAAATACAAATACGATACTGTTGATATAAAATCAAAAAAGTCAAGAAATACAAACATTGATAATCCAATTCTGGCAAATGTAAGAAACCGTAATATAATCATTGATTTTATATAATCTTTATTATTCAGCGCTTTCAAAAATGAATTAATAACTAAAGCAAATACAAAACCCATTATGACAGAAAAAAACACAACTCCAATTGATCCAAAATAATAATAAACCGTGGCATGTCCTGCTTCTGTATATCTAGATCCTGTCATAAGCTTACTATCCACAACATGTTCCGGAGCGCATAAATACATAATCCGATATATGCCATTCTTCGAACCGATATTGTCCGATATTATACTTTTGTTATCTATAATAGCTTGAAACTCATCTTCAAATTCTGCTTGATGTGTCGTTCCTACAGATAAATCATATGTCTTCCACCAAAGTTGACCTTGTTGCGCGCCTCGTTGCATTACATATGAAACCACATCAAAATTACTATTTGATGTAGTAAAAATAATTGCATAAGCGAATATTATGAAAAACATTATACAAGACACACCTGCAACTTTTCGTAAAAATCGTTTTCCTTTCTTTAAGATACTTTTATAGCATACAAGCAGACACATGCACATTAAAGTAAAAAATGGCCCAAATTTATTACCTATCCAAAGATAATATAATGCATATAAAATTATTGCTAACGAACCTAATAACTTATTACCATACAAAACCGATAGTATAGGGAAAATTATTAATACAGTTGAAATATGATCCACAATCAACAAAACACCTGATACCGTGTATTGTGCTGCATATTCAAACCGATCAACTCCCATCAGAAAAGCAGGATAAGCTGCAACCTTACTAAAAAGCGCTAAAAATAATATCAAAACAATGACTGTAAAAAACTTTAATACTTGTTTTGTGTTTTTATTTTCAAAATCAAGTAATAGTCCTCGCGTTTCAACACCATATACAGCATCATAATTAAGGCAAACCACAATTAAGACCCAATGCGAAAGTACCAACAACGGCAGTGATCCTACAAATCCGGAATAACACTGTAATTCACTTAAATACAATTGCGGCGCAAGCTCTATTATTGCATCCCCAATAATGGCTGTAAGCGCTGAAAATATAAGAAATAAATATTTAATAATAAAATCTTGCCGAAACAACACCAAATATAAAAAATATATCCCTATACCCAAAAGAGATATGTAAGATAAAAAATAAATCTGCGAAAAACACGCACAAATAACAAAAACAATTCCGAAAGGTATGTCTATCAATATTCTCTGACAATTTAACGTAAAAAGTCCCCTTTTTTTTATGTTATCCATATGTGCCTCCGTTCTTAAGAATAAAATTATTAAATCTATTTTTAATTTGATTTTCTCTCTAATGATATCTTTTTATGAAAGAACCGCGCCAAGAATCGAACAACCTGTTATTTCTAACTGTTTTTGCAAAGATTTTGCAGTCTTTCTACTTACAGATTTTTCTTCAATTACTGCAAGGGCGACCTCACTTTTCCCTGCTATAATAACACCATCAATCACTTTTTCAATTGACGGCGTATCAATTATAATAAAGTCAAATTTATTTCTTACTTCTTGTATTAATTCTTCAAATTTTATATTATCCAAAAGTTCTGTCGAATTTACAGCAGAAACTCCCGCTGCAATCACTGCAAGTTCTTTTTCTTTTACAATTATATCTTTTAATTCAGCCTGTCCTGATAAATACTGAACTAATCCTATCTTTTCTGCTTCTGATTTTCTCATATCAGCATCAATATATAACACTTTTCTTCCTGTTTCTGCCATAGAAGCTGCTAATAATTGTGCAACTTGATTCTTTTTAGAAGCTGCGTAATTCACGCAAGCCAATACTTTTTTGTCTGATCCCGCTGCAAATTGTATATTCGTTCTAAGAGTTCTATAGGCTTCTTTACTATTACTGTCCTTACTTGAAGAAATAACACCAAGAATGTTCAATTTTAAATGACGTTCTATATCATCAGCCGACTTTATCTTGTCATCAAATATATAAAACCATATAATAATACATACGACAAGAAATGCTCCCAAAGCAGCACCGATAAACATATTCTTCTTCAAATCAGATGAAATGGAACCTCCAGATACTTTTCCATCATCAACATCAATCACCCGTTTTACTTCTAACAATTGTGGAATCTTCACTTTCACTATCTGTTTTATTGCATCGGCAATCTGCTCGATTTCTTGTTTATTTTTACCCTCTATAGAAATAGAAAGAGTACGGGAATAAATTATTGTTTCTACTGTAAGCATTTCTTGTAGCTGTTCTAAGGTTATATCCAGATTAAGTTCCTCAATTACCGCCCCCAGTATCTGACTGCTTTTTATAAGTTCTACGCTGTCATTTAGGATCCATCCTGTACTAATATCTGATGAAAAATTATTCTTGTTTAACGAAAACTCTTCTTCCGATATTTTACCTTGAAAGTTTTCTAATGCCTCTTTTTCTGTCACCAGACATATCTTTTGTTCCAATATATATGTCGGCGTTACGCATAATTTTGTTATTGCAAAAGCACAAAGGGCCATTACTAATGCTGAAATTAAAATAATAGGAATTCTTCGCCATATCAATAATAGTAATTCTTTTAATTCAATTGTAATATCATCTTCATATCTCTGTTCCATATTTATTCTCCTCATGTTCTTTTATTTTTTTAATACTAAATTATTAAACACTTTTTATTTTTCTCATTAAAAAATTCCCACCCTTTTTCAACCAATTCTGCCTTTCCATAAATTGGACTGCTATATTTTTATACTTTATATGATTAGTATCCAACCACACATCCAACAGTCTCTCACTGACAAATCCAAACACCCTAGCGTCATTCTTACTATAATTCGATATATCTAATCTCTTCTCCAATTCAAAAAGGATATCAAACAGCCATTCACAATACTGCCTAAAAAATTCTTTCTTCATAATAAACATATTAAATCGATGTCCGGAAGTACGTTTCATACTTTCATCAAATGCCTTTACATAGAACGGATATTTTTCATCTAAAATCTCTCTCGTCACATCCAGATCTTCCGCATGATGAGCATGTACATATTGGCTATAATTCGTCTCTATGTAATAATTTCTTGGCTTCGGCAGTACAATATCCGTTTCTTTTAAGATCTGTTCCAACTGTACTTGTGTAATCACTTTATCCCGCTTATTTCCTCCGCCACTCTTACCTACGAAATGTCTCCTATAATGAGCCACCCCGATGTAATCAGCATCCAGATTCTTCCACGCCCAATATAAACCCGTCAGTTCACAATAATTCTTATTTTTAAGAGAAATATTATCGCCCGTATTATCCCCAGTATATCCCAGATTCTCTTTTCCTTCCCTCCCCACATGGAGGGGAAGATACATAGGGTCAGACGGCATCCAGTACTTCTTATGCGTTGCCACAATAATCTTTATATCTTTCATAACCTTCTCCGTTAGCTCAATTTTTCCTGATTGATCATACCGCCGAACACTGTCATGAACAGTATCTTTATATCTAAAAAAAGAGACCAGTTTTCAATATACCAGATATCACATTCGATACGTCCTTTAATGCTGGTGTTGCCCCGGAAACCTTTCACCTGTGCCCAACCGGTAATTCCTGGACGCACCTGCTGACGCACCAAGTATAAAGGGATTTCATCCTTAAAATGATCCACATGAAACGGAATCTCCGGCCGCGGTCCAATCAGACTCATATCACCCTTCAGTACATTAAAAAACTGCGGCAGTTCGTCCAGACTGCATTTACGTATAAAACTTCCGAACTTCGTCTTGCGCGGATCCACATCCTTGCTCCATCCGGTTGTCTCAGCGGCATTTACCCGCATACTCCGGAATTTATACATAGTAAATGGCTTTTTATATCTGCCTACACGCTCCTGTTTAAAGAGAATCGGTCCTGGACTGGACATTCTGGTGCCGACAGCTACTAACAGCATAACAGGACTGGTTATAATAATCAATAGAATACTTCCCACGATGTCCATACTTCTTTTCAAAAAAGCCAATACGATATTATCCAGCGGAATCTGCCGGATATTCATCAGCTTGCTGTTCCCAATCACTTCTATTGACGGATGACTTGGAATATAATTATTATAAAATGGAATGATACTGATCTTAACCCCTGCTTTTTCACCCGCCCCAATGACCATTGGCATAAACTGTACTTCATGACCCTCAAGAGCGATGACAATCTCTTCAATATCACTATCCTCTAAGATCTGCTCCAGGTCTTCATATCTCCCAAGATTCCTTCCTAATTCTTCTTTGACACTCTTGCTTACATAGCCAAGAATCCGCAGCCCCATATTACTCCGCCTGTTCACCGAATCAATATAGTCCGCAGCCAGCGCTCCATTTCCGACAACAACAATGTTCGTATAATACCGTCCCTTTTTACAGTAATCTTGAAACAAAAGAGCAACAACTGCTCTTTTCACAATAATCAAACCCGTTGAAAGAAGATAAAACCAAAAAATAGCATAGCGCGAGAAGTCAACAATCCTCGTAATATATAAGAAAGCCGTTAATACCAGAATCCCCACACCATTTGCTACGCAAAGCTTCCCTGTCAATAATATGTTCGGCTGAGTAATCGCATGGTACCTGTACTGCTTGGTAAGATAGCAAAGGATGAGCACCAGGATAACATAACAAAATATAGCAAAAAAACATTGCGGATTCCATGCAATCCACAACATCGGCGTGTCTCCGTACATTACATCAAAACGGATATATGTAGCTATCATATATGCCAGAAAAAACAATATCCCCTCAGCTATATAATTGAATATCTTGAATAATCTTCTGTTCTCCTTAATCATGTACTTTTCCTCTGTAAAATAATTTCCACATTGGAGGCACTGTATTTTTATTATACCGCCGAGATATTATAACACATATAACAACGGATTTCTACAATATATTTGAAATCAGATCCAAATCAAACATTCCCAAAATCAAGGTCTTGTAACAATCTCCAAAAACTTTGCCAGAATCATCCCCTCCAGCTTGTCCAACAAACCAATATGATTTCCCTTTGTTCTTAACGTATTCCAATTATACTTCTGACTTGTACCAATATTTCCAACATCAATAATACCAGAGACACATTTCTGTTCCGTCATCACAAATAATTTTGAATGTTTTATTCACTAAATATTTGTTATAATTCCTCGCTCCGGCAATCAATTGCTTCCGCAGTCTGGTCTTATGTCCTTCCGATAACAAATACATATTTCGTAAACCCATTTTATCTCCGTATATTTTATCATTATAAAAAGCAGGAAAACATACATCCCCTGCTTTAAAATACAAGTTTCCCGCTGGTTTGTCAGCCACATATGCCTATAGCAATACAATAACGGATTTGGATTTTTACCGACTTCCAATTGTCCACAACTTAAAATGCTTGCACATTAAAAACATTGCTGTTCCTAACATAAGTATATGCAAAAAACAGAAATATGTCAATGGGAATTTTTACTCTTTAATCTTATCCAATTCCGCCAGATTAACCCCTGCCGTTGTCAAAATAACTTTCAATTCAATATAGCGTTTATGCATTAGTTGATATGTTTCATCATCATTATTTTTTTTCGCTGATATCATCCAATCCTGCAATCTTGAAAAGTCTACTATGGAATCTCTTATAATGTCTAACGTATCTGGCATATATCTGTCTCCCAATTATAAAGCACATCATTGTACTGGTCTTAGTATAGCATACCCTGGCCGCAAAATCTATCAATTTTCCAAAATCAAATATACAAAAATGTTGGAAAATACTAAGTAGCTCTGCTTCTCACCACCATCATTCAGCATCCTACACATTTCATAACTGCAACGGAATATCCGCCCGAAACAATACTGCCTTCATCCCTGCTTTCCGCGCGCCCTCTACATTTTCTATCCGGTCATCAAAAAACACACATTTCCCAGGCGTCAGACGGTATCGTTTCAAAAGAACCCGGTAAATCGCATCATCCGGTTTCATACATTTTTCTTCCCATGAAAATACCCCGCCGTCAAAAAATCCGAGGAAGTCGAGCTGTTCCTTGGATTGGCGGAACATCTCTTCGGAATAATTCGACAGAAAGTACAGTTTCTTCCCCCGCTGTTTCAGGCCCATTGTCCATGACCGGGTGTATCCATAAGGCACAATCGACTTGCCAAAATTTTCAAAAATATATCGTATCTGTTCCTCATAAGCCGGATCATTCTCGATAAACAGAGCAAGCCACTCCTGCGTAGTTGCCAGTCCCGAATCTCCCACATCCCAGTCCTCATTCCGGAACATAGCATCGGCGACATGCTCATAAGTCGCCTCATCAAAGCCAAGAGACCCCAGATAATCTTCCCATGCAAATGCAACCAGAACATTCCCGATGTCAAACACGATCGTCTCCGCCTGTTCAATCAGTTTCCGGATATCATCCATATGCATTTCTTCCTTTATATCATTGTCATTGTTCTGCATTTCTCGACTCTGTATCTCATTCTCCGTTTCCCGGAAATTTGTTCCGTTGTCCATATCTTTCCCACCTCATACATTTTTTATATGCCTTTTCCTCCCAGACCTTCTGCCCTGCATCATCACATCCGCATATTCCACGCCTGCCGCCTTACATCATCACATCCGCATATTCCTTGTCTGCCGCCTCACACCGTCACATCCGCGTATTCCGCGCCCGCCGCTTTCCTTAAATCCTCCGGCGACAACCTTAGCTGCATCCCGAGCCTCCCGCCGCTGACATACAGATAAGGCAGCTCCTTTGCCGAGCTGTCGATGACCGTCGGATAGGCTTTTTTCATCCCGACGGACGTACAGCCCCCTCTCACATAGCCTGTCACCTTCGTAAGCTCCTTTAAAGGCAGCATGGACAGCGACTTCTCCCCTACTGCCCGGGCAGCTTTCTTAAAATCTATCTCTTCCTCGATGGGGATTACAAACACATAGTAACTGCCGCTTTTTCCCACCGTCACAAGCGTCTTGTACACCAGGCGGTGCTCAAGCCCCAGCATATCCGCCACCTGGATTCCGTCCGCAAACTCATCGCACTCGTAAGTCTCGTATTCGTAGGCAATCTTCTGCCTGTCCAGCATCCGCATAGCGTTTGTCTTAACCTCTTTCTTACCCATAGCGCTTTCCCCCGTTTTATCTCTCTTCCGTGATTTCTCTCCCAAGGCTTTCCAGCGTCACAAGCCCGGCGTCCTTCACATGGGCATCCCCGGAATCCGCCGCGCCTTCCTTCTTTGCATACACATCCAGCCGATGGACATGGAAAGGCGTATGTTCCGGCTCCTCCCCCGCGAACTTAAGGAACTCCTCCATGACAAGATCCGGTTTCAGGTTATTCTCGCTGCCCGTCGCCAGAAACAGCCGCACTGCCTCATCCGTAACCTCCATCTCATAGATCATCGGCTTGATATCCACTTCTTTTTCACTGCGCTTTGTCTTTTTCATCACCGTAATCTCATCCTGTGCAAGGAATTCTTCTGCTGATTTCACCAGGCTCTCAGGAATCCTTTTTTTCCTGTCCGCGCATTTCCCGGACTCAAGCAGCGTAATCTCATACTCGGCGGCAGCCGTTATCGTCATGCCGCTATACTTTTTTTCTTCCGGTATCTCCGAAAAGCTTACAATCTCGATTCCCTCCGCCATCACCTCATTCATCTGCCTGACGGCGCGCCCGGACGGAATCGGCTCTGTCAGCTCAATGTCGAGATACTCTCCGTCGCTGGTAACGCCCACCCCCAGCGGCTGGGCAAAAGACATGATCATGTGCGGGCTGTACCCGCCCGTAAATGCGATGGGAATCTGCGCCCGCCGCATCACCTTCTGGAAATAGCGCATCACGTCCAGATGTCCGATAAAACAAAGACATCCGTATTTTCGGAATTTAATTCTTGCTTTCATAATACCTCCCGGACTATTCTGTCACAATCCTAATTCACTCAAATAATTTATCAGACTGGACTCTTTATATAATGGTTCTTTTTCATTACGTTTCTTTTTTGCCGCTTTGATAAAGCCATTCAGATAAACCGCAAATTCAGCCTGTATTATCTCATAATCCATTTTAATCTTTTGATATTGCGACCTGGGGATTTTCTTCTCAATCTGCGGCTCTATGTAAGAACTGTCATTGATGATCAGCGCATACCGGTAATCCAATCCGGCATTTCCTCTTTTATCAGACGGCACCGCATGACCGATTCTGCCAAACTTTCTAATTTCTGCTCCCAGATTATTTCTCAACGGAATATAAAAATTATTCTCATTCTGCCTGACCATCACGCACAAGTGGCTTCTCCTTGACTGCTTGCGCGTGTTTCCCGTATCAAGCATTTTGATATAATATGAATGTCGCACAAAATATGACTCCTTAACAAAACATAACATTGGCTCCATAAGCTCTCCTCATTAACGTAAAAAAGGGAACTATACCGTTCCCTTAATCAACAATATCTTCAGCTTTTTTTAGACAGGTGCATCTGACGAACCCCTCACAATTTCTTCAGTTTTTATTAAGCCAGGCACTTCTGACAAACGCCTCAAAAGAAGTTCTCACTTCTATCTCTATATTATATGCTATTGTCGTTAAAGTCAACCTCAAAAAATGATTTAATCAAGTTTTTCTTTCTTGCTTTCAACACAGACACCTCCCCCAAACTTTGCCGCCCCGCACCCGGAACATTTCTCCCGGCAGTTCGGCGTCACTTCGCCTTTCATAGCGCGCTCCCACTCCCGCTTTAGGAAATCCTTCGTCACGCCAATATCGATAAAATCCCACGGGAAAAGCTCGTCTGGTTTCCGCTCCCTTTCATTGTAGAACGCCATATCAATGCCTGTATTTTCAAATGCCTCAAGCCATTTCCCATAGTCAAAGCATTCCGTCCACGCATCGTAGATGCACCCCAGCCGGTACGCCTCCAAAAGAACCTTCCCGGCCCGCCGGTCTCCTCTGGCAAAGACGCCCTCTAGGACCGTAATCTCCGCGTCATGCCAGTTGTACTTTAAGCTCTTCCGGTTCAGCTGCTCATTAAAAGCATGTTTTACAATTGCCGCCCGGGCGATATACTCGTCATTGCCGTACATCCTCGCCCACTGGAAAGGGGTAAACGGTTTCGGGATAAAAAAGGACGTGCTGGCGGTAATCTGGCATTTCCCGTTTCGCTCTTCTTTCGGAATCTCGTAATACCTTCTGGCAACCTTATCCGCAAGCTCCGGAATCGCCCGCATGTCTTCTTCCGTCTCTGTGGGAAGACCCAGCATGAAATAAAGCTTTACCTTATTCCATCCCCCCGCAAAAGCCTGCCCTGCCCCCTCTAAGATTTCCCCCTCCGTAAGTCCTTTGTTGATCACGTTCCGCATACGCTGGGAACCCGCCTCCGGCGCGAACGTTAAGCTGCTCTTCCTCACATCCTGCACCCGCTCCATCACGTCCAGCGAAAATGCGTCAATCCGAAGAGAGGGCAGGGAAATGTTAATGCCCCTCCCCTTAAACTCCTCGATCAGGAAATCCACCAGCTCCTTCAACTGGCTGTAATCACTGGAGCTCAAAGAACTTAAGGAAATCTCCTCATGCCCGGTGTTTTTTAGCATCTGGTAAGCATATTCCTTTAATTTCTCCACATTCCGCTCTCTCGTGGGGCGGTAGAGCATCCCCGCCTGGCAGAACCGGCACCCGCGGATGCATCCCCGCTGTATCTCAAGCACTACCCGGTCCTGGGTCACCTTTATAAAGGGAACAACCGGTTTCCGGGGATAATATGTCTCCGTAAGGTCCTTAACCATCTGTTTCTTCACCGTCATCGGCGCATGGGGATTATTGGGAACGAAAGAGGCTAACGTTCCATCCTCATGATAAGTCACGTCATAGAATGCTGGAATGTAAATTCCCTCTATTTCCGCTGCTTTCTCGAGGTAGTTCTTTTTAGTACCACCATTATTTCTATTCACCTTGTACAGATCAAGGAGCTGCCGATAGACCGTCTCGCCCTCCCCGATGTAGAACATGTCGAAGAACTCCGCCAGCGGCTCCGGGTTGTAGGCGCAAGGGCCTCCGCCGATTACCAGAGGGTCATCTTCACCTCGCTCACAGGCTCTCAGAGGAATCCCGGCAAGGTCTAACACCTGCAGGACATTGGTGTAGCACATCTCATACTGCAGCGTGATGCCGAGGAAATCAAAATCCTTCACCGCATCCTGGGATTCTAAAGCAAACAGCAGAATCTTTTCCTCACGCATGATCTTGTCTAAGTCCGTCCACGGAGAATAGACCCGTTCGCACCACACATCCTCCCATTGGTTGAACATATCGTAGAGAATCTGGATGCCGAGATGGGACATGCCAATCTCATAGACATCGGGAAAACACATGGCAAATCTTACATCCACTTCAGACTTGTCCTTCATGACAGAGTTGACCTCGTTACCTATGTAACGGGCTGGTTTTTCTATTTTTAATAATATTTCATCATTTAAGGCTAATTTTCTCATAGTTTTCCTTTCAAACTCCGCATAGTCAAATATCTTTCTTTGCGGATTCCAATAACTACAGATTCTTCCACACCTCAGCCACATCCAGATCTGTCGTGATCTCCTTCACGATCCGTTCACTGTCCACATGAAACACTTCCTGCTTTTTCATATCCATCGTGACAAAGGCAGCAAAAAGCAGAAGACACACAAAGACTCTCGCCCCAAAAGTGCTGACACTTTCTTCCCTTTCTCCTCCGTAGAGGCGGTTGTAGGAGCCACTGTATCTTGGATGCACCGCCGGGGGTGTCCAATAGTCGCTGTAGCGCTGCCTCGTCTGCTCTAAAAGCTCTCTCCTGCGTTTTTCCGAATCATTCATATATTCCCCTCCGATCATCGCATATGGATTTTATGTATTTCCTTATACACCTTATGCATGAACTCGTAAAAATATATCTTCCGTCTACCGGTCTGCCAGTTCCTTAATGATATCTTCCCATTTTACACCCTTCTCCACCATGAGCACCATAGCATGATACAGGAAGTCTGCCAGCTCGTATTTGACTTCTTCCGGATTTTTATTCTTTGCGGCGATGACGATCTCCGTCGCTTCCTCACCCACCTTTTTCAGTATCTTATCGAGTCCTTTGTCGAACAGATAATTGGTATAAGAGCCTTCTTTCGGATGCTCTCTCCGGTCAACGATCGTGTCATATACCATCTCAAAGATCTGAAGAGGATTTTTCCCGTCATAATTCATCCCTACAAGAGGCTGATAGAAACAGGTGGGATTCCCCGTATGACATGCCGCCCCGATCTGGTCCACTTTGGCAAGCAGCGTATCTTTGTCGCAGTCAATGGTGAGGGATTTCACATATTGGAAGTGCCCGCTTGTCTCTCCCTTTACCCAAAGTTCTTTTCGGCTCCTGCTGTAATAGGTCATCTTTCCGGTCCGGACCGTGCGTTCAAAGGCCTCCTCATTCATGTAAGCCAGCATCAGTACTTCCTGCGTTTTATAATGCTGGACTACCACAGGGATCAAACCGTCCCCGTTAAGCTTGAACTCCGAAAAATCCATGATACTCTCAAAAGAAGTGATCTTAATTCCTTCTATGCCGCATTTTTCCTTAAAAGATTTAAAATCAAGCTCCGGCCGGCTGATATACTTTCCGGAAAGTCCTTTTATCCCCGGACATTTCAATATCTTGAAAAGCTCCGATTCCTCCATCGTATCTGTCACGATAACCGACGGGATATCCGTCACATTCATCACAGAGTTCAAATCGAGCCTGTGCATAAATACAATCTCGCTGCAGCACTCCTGTATGATACGCTGCCGCTTAAACAACGCGTCAAAGTCATTGAGAGACACGGCAATCTTCTCTTTTCCGAAGCGAAGCTTTGCTTCCTCCATCATCTCTACACCGTCGTACTTTGAAAAATTAATGATTGCCCGCTTTGCCCCTGCATACAGTATCTTTTTCACGTCCTCCTGGCGCTTTATATTCCCCCCGGCAATCATGGGAATACGGATAACACGGTTCATCCTGCGCATCAGGTCAATGGAAGCCTCATGCTCGTCATCTGTCTCGGACAGATCAAATATGATCAATTCATCCGCCCCCAGATCACTGTAGGATTTGGCCAGCCCTATAACATCCTCGGAAATCACTTCATCGTCATGAAACCAACGGACAGCCTTTCCGTCGGCAATAAAGATACAAGGTATCAGGCGTTTGTAACTCATATCTGTTTTCCTCCTTTATAAGCTTCCTTTTGTCGTCCACGCCTCGCTAAGACGCGGCTCTTCCATCGTCGCCATGTCAAGAGACTTCCCAAATGCCTTAAACAGGGCCTCTGCCATGTGATGGCTGTTCTCTCCGTCCAGAATCTTAAGATGTATATTCATCATAGCACTATAGGATACGGCATAGAAGAATTCCCGAATCATCTCCGTATCCATATCTCCGATCTTATCATTTGCGAACTCTGCCTGGAACTTAAGATATGGCCTTCCGGACAGATCCACAGCACAGAGGGCCAATGTCTCATCCATAGGAAGGATCATGTGACCGTATCTGCGTATTCCTGTTTTCTCTCCCACAGCCTTCCTGACCGCCTCTCCCAGTACAATTCCCGTATCCTCTACGGTGTGATGGCAGTCTACCTCCAAGTCTCCTTTCACATCCACCTTCAGATCAAAAAGACCATGTCTCGCAAACCCGTAAAGCATATGGTCAAAAAATCCGATTCCTGTATGGATGTCACCCTTGCCTGTCCCGTCAAGGTCTATCGTAACAGAGATGTCCGTCTCCTTCGTTGCTCTCTTACATGTAGCAATCCGGCTCATATTCCTTTCCCTCCTTAATCTTTTTCGAATCTTACTTTGATCGAATTAGCATGGGCAGTCAGATGCTCAGCCTCCGCAAAATATTCAATATCCTTATGGATCGCCTCAAGTGCCTCCCTGGAATAGGCGACCACACTTGATTTCTTAATAAAATCATCCACAGAAAGAGGAGAGAAGAATTTTGCTGTACCATTGGTGGGAAGAACGTGGTTCGGTCCCGCAAAATAATCGCCCAGAGGCTCACTGGAATATTCTCCGATAAAGATCGCCCCGGCATTTCGGATCTTTGTCATGACATCGTAAGGGTTCTTCGTCTGAATCTCAAGATGCTCTGACGCGATCTCATTTGCCGTATCGATCGCTTCCTCCATCGTGTCTGCCACCAGGATATACCCATAATTATCCAATGACTTTTTGATGATCTCGGCACGCGGAAGTTCTTTCGCGAACTTGTCTGTCTCCTTTGACACGTCCTCTGCAAGCTCCCTGCTGGTCGTCACCAGTATCGCAGAAGCAAGCTCATCATGCTCCGCCTGAGACAACAGATCTGCCGCCACATAACGGGGATTGGCCGTCTCATCCGCAATGACCAATATCTCACTGGGACCTGCAATAGCATCAATACTTACATGTCCATACACCATTTTTTTAGCCAAAGCCACATAGATATTGCCCGGCCCTACAATCTTATCCACTTTAGGGATACTCTCCGTCCCGTAAGCTAGAGCACCGATCGCCTGTGCGCCGCCAACTTTATAGATGACATCCGCCCCCGCTTCATGGGCTGCCACAAGAGTCGTCGGTGACACTTTTCCATCCTTTCCCGGCGGAGTTACCATGACGATCTCTTCTACACCCGCCACCTTGGCAGGCAGAATATTCATGAGGACAGACGACGGGTAGGCAGCCTTTCCTCCCGGGACATACACCCCCACTCTGTGCAAAGGCATCACTTTCTGCCCCAGGATCGTCCCGTCCGGCCGACTGTCAAACCAGCTTGTCTGTCTCTGCTTTTCATGAAAGGTGCGTATATTATGTAATGCCTTGCGGATCACTTGCACCAGGGAGTCATCCGTCAGGCGGTAGCTTTCTTCAATCTCTTCCTCTGTCACGCGGATATTTGAGGCGTTGATCCCGGCCCCGTCAAACCTCTTGGTATATTCAAAAACCGCCGCGTCTTTCCGAAGCTTTACATCATTAAGTATCTCACTTACACTCTGCTCATACTGCCCGTAATGGTTAGGGCTTCTTTTCAGCAGTTCATCCAGAAGATTTTGTCTTGTATCTCTGTCTAAATGAAGTATTCTCATTTTCATCTGTCTCCTTTTTCGGATTCTTCTTTTTCGGATTCTTCTTTCCCGTTACTATATCTGCGTCCGAAGCTTCATAAGGAGCGTACGGATCCTCTCGCTCTCCATGCGCATACTTACCGGATTCACGATCATCCTTGCAGACAATGGACAGACTTCCTCCAGCACTTCCAGTCCATTCTCCCTAAGGGTAGAACCCGTCTCCACAATATCTACGATCACCTCAGAAAGTCCCACGATCGGCGCAAGCTCGATCGATCCGTTCAACTTGATGATCTCTACCGTCTGATTCTTCGTATTATAAAAATAATCTTTCGCAATATTGGGATATTTTGTCGCTACACGGATCAGTTCATGGTTTGACAAATACTGCCTGGCATCTCTGTAACCACAGACGCACATCCTGCATTTCCCATATCTTAGATCCAGCACCTCATGGACCTTCCTCCCTTCTTCGAGAATCGTGTCTTTTCCCACTACTCCAATATCTGCCGCGCCATACTCCACATATGTCGGGACATCCGGACCTTTGGCCAGGAAAAACTTAAGTTTTAATTCCTCATTGGTAAAAATCAGTTTCCTGGAATCCTTATCTTTCATCTCCTCACAGGTAATTCCCACCTTCTCGAACAACGCAAGCGTCTGTTTCGCCAGTCTCCCTTTCCCAAGGGCAAATGTAAGATATCTCATATTACACTCCCATCCTTATGAACCGTTAATGACTTTATGCTCGCCGCTCACCAGATTCACCATCGTAATCTCACCGCTCTTTCTGATATAGATCAGATTTCCTGCATAATATCTCTTTCCATATTCAATATAATCTTCCAAAAGCTTTTTCTTATCTTTCCTTAAAAGCTCCACATTCTTCGCTTTCTTTCTAAGATCTTTAGCCAGCGATACCGCTTCCCCCGCCTTTCCGTCATCATAGAGGATCATCGTATTCTTTCGGGTGTACACGATCCGAAGCTTCTGACGGTTCATGGCATTCATCAGCTCATCCACTACAATAGCAAAACCAATCGAAGGCGATTCTTTTCCAAATTTCTCCAACAGCTTATCATATCTTCCGCCCTTTACGATCGCATCCCCGGTCCCAAAAGTATACCCGCGGAAGATAATACCGGTATAATATCCATAAGTACCGCCTGTCATACTGAGATCGAACGTTATAAATTTTTCCAGACCATACATCTTAAGAACGTTATATATCTTTTCCAGCCGCTTCACCGCCATAATCCCGGAAGAATTAGGCGCGATCTCCTTCGCTGCCTTCAGCACCTCGAGACCGCCCACCAGTCCGTTTAATGCGGCAAACGCCTCTCTGGAGCTTCGCTTTACCCGGATTTTATCAAGATAATCTTCCACTCCAAAATAGTTGCGGTTATTGATGAACCGGATCACCTGCTCTTTGGCTTCTTCGTCCAGATTCGCATCCTCGATCAGGCTGGAAAAATAATCCACATTTCCCACACTCAACTGAAATTCTTTCAAGCCTACAGACAAAAGGGCCTCTATGACAAGAGCGAGCATCTCTCCGTCTGCCTCCACCGTATCATCACCGATCAGCTCTACACCCATCTGAGTGATCTCTCGAAGTCTTCCCTGGTAACTGGAATGATTGATAAACGTATTGCCTGTATAGCATAGCCTGACAGGAAGCTCCTCATCTCCGAACAGCGTAGCCGCAACTCTTGCTATGGAAGGGGTGATATCCGGGCGCAATGCAAGAGTATTCCCTTCTTTATCAAAAAACTTATATAAATCCTTTGACGGAACAGTTCCGATCTCTTTCCGAAACACATCAAAATATTCGAACATAGGGGTTTGGATATCGTGATATCCATACATATGGAAACTTTTCAAGATCTGTTGTTCTAATGCCTGTTTCTTTCCGCACTGCACATTTACGATATCCCGGACTCCCTCTGGCGTATGCAGTAATTTTTTCATAATATTCTTTCCACCTCACTTTAGCGTGCTACCACGACAAACTTCTTAGAATTATACGCATATACCCATCACTTGTCAAGTTCCTCTCTGGTCTCGAGATCCAGATTGATACCATCCAGATAAGGAACATAACAACCATTTTTTAACTCCAGGAAAAAAGAATCGTCAAGCTCCTCAAACCGGATACTCTTCCGCCCGCCGCTTTTCGCCCGGTCCCAAAATCTTAAAAGCTCCCCGCAGCGCATATAGTAGAGCCTGTTCTTTGCCGTATAGGAGATGAGCAAAAACGCGATCCCGCCCTGCCTTTCAAATTCTTCCATAAACTTCACCTGATGCTCATGGATATTCTGCAGAGGAAAGGTATCAGCCACACATTCCTTTGCATCAAAGCAGACAGGTATCCCCTGCACGGCCCCGATATAATCCACCGTGCTGCGCTGCTCAAAATAAGCAAGCGTAATGTGTCTGTGCTCCTTATCCATTTTAACCGGAGTAATGGGCGTTGGGATCTTTTGGATCAACGCCAGATGCTTTTGGGCATATCTTTCATTGGTCCGGTTGATCATCTCCTCTAATGCAGAACCTCTGAGACCTCTTGAATTCCATGTTGCCATGCTGTCTCCTCCAACACTTTCCAGAATATTGACGGAACCTTCGCCGTAACCTTCTTTTCCGAAAGCTCCTCAAGGACACCAGAAATCCTTGGCATCTGAATCTCATAAGCATGGAGAAGCTGGTCCGTAATCTGATACTTTTCTTTATATATCTCGTTAAATTTCCATTCTCCGTACTTGTAATCTCCAAGGATCGGGTGTCCGAAAGACGCCAGGTGCGCACGGATCTGATGGGTGCGGCCGGTAATGAGATGGACCTTCAAAAGAGACATATCCTGATTGTAGGAAACCGGCAGATACTCCGTTTCAATAGGTACACATTCTCCATCCTTATTTTTATCCAACACACGCACCTTATTGGCAGTCTCATCCTTCCTAAGGAATCCCCTGACATGTTTCTTTTGTCTCACCGGACCTTTTACAATACACAGATAGTATTTTCTGAGTGCGCGTTCCCGAAAAAGCTTCGACAACTCCTGAAGTCCTGCCAGCGTCTTTCCCGCCGCGATGATACCGCTCGTGTTGCGGTCCAGACGATTACACACTGAGGGCCTAAAGGTACGCAGCTCTTCCGCCTTGATCTGTCCGCTTTTTAACATATATGAGACTACATATTCCGCCATGGATACATCTGTCTGCTTCGCTTTCTGAGACAGGATGCCGGAAGGCTTGTTAAAAAAAATCACTTGAGCATCCTCATATACGATTTCCGGCTCTGGAAACTCCCAGCCGCCGCTCCTTTCAGGCACAGCGCCTTTAAATTTTTCAATGGTCTCCTCCGCCAGAAAAAGCTTGACTTTATCACCTGCGGCCAGCAGTTCTCTTCCATCTGACTTTTTTTTATTCAATACGATGTTTTTCTTGCGGAGCATCTTATAGATGAAGCTGTCCGGTGCATTTTTTAAGTATTTTTTCAAATACTTGTCAAACCGCTGCCCCGCTTCATTCACTTGAATTTCTAATTCTTTCATAACATTATATAGCTACCGTCAAAAGTAACTGACGGATCATCTTCTCCCTCTTTCGGTCTGACGGCCTGTCCACCATCATAATATTGTTCATCCCTTCCGCTCTGGCAAGAAACGCCGTATACTCGTGGAACACCTTCACCGTCACCTTCTCCACATGGTTGCTCTTGAGCATTTCTTTCAGATAGGCAGATACCTTCACTTCATCTGTCTTGGGACTGCTGGCATAGCCGCACACTGTATGATCTGAGATGACGAAAGCATCTACCGGCATCGCCTTGCCGGTTCCGGTAATCACAAGGTCATATGCCTTTGTAAGAAGCGGCGCTTTCTCTTCAATCTCCCTGTAAATCTCCGGCTCGATGCTTCGATGAGGCAAAAGAGCCAGGAATTCAACCAGCATCTTCGCCGCCGGAAGACACCCCACAACTGCAACCACCGTAAAAAGATTGAGCCTTGATCCGGTCTGCACATATCCTAAGATAACCAATGCAATGACAATGGCAAACTCCAGGACTGCCCATATCAGAAACTTTATCTTTTGAGCTTTGATATAACCTGGATCCCCTTTTTGTATCTTCATAACTTACTTCCCCTTCTTCCTGTGAACATTCCGGATTGCCTTTTTCTTTCCGGACTTTCCTGATGTCCTTCCTGCCGCTCCTTGTTTCCCGGCCATTTTTCCGTCTGCCGTCTTCTTAGCTGCATGTTCCGGCCGTATCAGGCAATGTCTTCCGTATCCGATCAGATCTGTCCGCCCGGCTTTTTTCAAAGCCTCCGCCACTAGCTTATGATTCTTCGGATCCCTGTACTGGATCAATGCACGCTGCATCGCTTTTTCATGAGGATTCACCGGTACATATACTCTGGACATGTCCCTCGGGTCAACCCCTGTATAATACATACAGGTTGAGATTGTAGACGGCGTCGGATAAAAGTCCTGCACCTGTTCCGGCATATGTCCCGTCCTGTTTAAATACTCTGCAAGCTTTACTGCCTCCGTAAGCGTTGAGCCGGGATGGGAAGACATCAGATACGGAACAAGGTATTGATCCTTGTGAAGCGCTTTATTTATCCTGGCGTATTTTTCTGCAAATGCCTGATAGATACTGTTCTCCGGCTTTCCCATCCTCAAAAGTACCTGATCTGCCACATGCTCCGGTGCAACTTTAAGCTGTCCGCTCACATGAAATTCACACAGTTCACGAAAAAACGTATCGTCCTTATCTGCCATTAGATAATCAAACCGGATACCGGAACGGATGAACACCTTCTTCACACCCGGCAGATTTCTAAGCTTTCTGAGAAGCTTTGTGTAATCTTTGTGATCTGCCCGAAGGTTCCTGCATGGTCTGGGAAATAAACACTGCCTGTCCTTGCATACCCCTGCCTTAAGCTGCTTTTCGCAGGCAGGAAACCTGAAATTTGCCGTAGGGCCTCCCACATCGTGGATATAGCCCTTGAAATCCTTATCTTTTATAAAGCTTTCCGCCTCTTTCAGCAAAGACTCATGACTCCTCGCCTGCACGATCCGTCCCTGATGAAAAGTAAGGGCGCAGAAATTACACCCTCCAAAACATCCCCTGCTGCTGGTCAGACTGAACTTCACCTCGGATATGGCGGGCACACCGCCGTACTTTTGATAGGACGGATGAAAAGTACGCATATAGGGATACGCATAGACCGCATCCATCTCTTCCTGCGTAAGCGGTAACGACGGCGGATTCTGCACCACATACAAGTGCGCGCCGTAGGGTTCAACAAGCCGTTTCCCTGAAAACGGATCTGTATTACAATATTGTGTGTAAAAGCTTCTTGCATAATTCAGCTTATCTTCCTTTAATTGTTCAAAAGAAGGAAGGACTAATGCATCATAAACGCTGTCCAGGCTTTTTACCTTGCACACCGTTCCCGGGATAAATGTAAGATCCTTTACATCGATCCCCGCCTCAAGAGCCTGTGCAATCTCCACGATCGAACGCTCCCCCATTCCGTAGGAAATCAGATCTGCGCCGGAATCCAAAAGGACCGAACGTTTCAGCTTGTCCGACCAGTAATCATAATGAGCCATCCGTCTTAAGCTTGCCTCGATTCCGCCCAGGATTACAGGAGTCTTTTTATACACCCGCCGAATCAGGTTGCCGTACACCACCGCTGCATAGTCCGGACGCTTTCCCGTCGCCCCTCCGGGAGTGTAGGCATCTGTCTTCCTCGGCTTTTTTGAGACACTGTAATGGTTCACCATAGAGTCCATATTTCCGGCAGAAACTAAAAATCCAAGCCTTGGTTCTCCGAACAGAGTAATACTTTTCTCATCCTTCCAATCCGGCTGCGGGATAATTCCCACCCGATAACCGTAAGCCTCCAGTGTCCGTGTGATAATGGCGGCCCCAAAAGACGGATGATCCACATAAGCGTCCCCTGAAACATAGACAAAATCTACTCTGTCCCATCCGCGGCTGTCCATCTCTTCACGGCTGATGGGCAAAAAACCATGCATCATCTTAAAAGCACCTCATAAGTTCCATTTATAATATCATCATAATCCTGTATGTAGTAATCTGCAAGCTCCCGCTTCCTTTCCGCCTGTTCCTTTGAAAATTCATCCTCCACCGCGCATGTTTTCATGCCTGCATTCTTTCCTGCCAGGATACCCATCGGGACGTCTTCAAAAATCAGACAATTTTCCGGCTTCACCTGCAAGTCCTCTGCTACCAGAAGATAGACATCCGGGGACGGCTTACCTGCCGCAACCTCGCAGGCACTTCTCACAGAGTCAAATAATCCATCCATTCCAAGGGCCTTAATGGTATCCGTCACCATCTCTCTGGAATTGCTTGTAGCGATTCCGGTCTTTATGCCGCGGGCCCTAAGAGCCTCAAGGAACTCCTTTACCCCCTTCTTTGGCGGAACTTCTGTCATATATTTCTCATAGGCCATCTTTGTCCACTCCTCCATGATCCCCTCCCTAGTAAGAGGAAGTGTCGGAAAGCAGTCAATAAAATACTGTGCGGTCTCTGTATAGCTCATCCCCTCCATCCCGGCATGAAATCCATCCGGCTTCGTGAGATTGTATTTTCTTATATATTCCTCGTCCACCGCCACCCATACCCACATGGAATCTACCAGTGTCCCGTCAAGGTCAAAGATGCACGCGTCAATATTTTTTAACATATTCATCATAAACGCTTCAACTCCTCATCTGTAAGTCTCCGATACTGTCCTGGCTTTAAATTTTTGTCAAGCATCAGGCTTCCCATGCTCTCACGCCGAAGATAGGACACTTTCTTTCCCACCGCCTCAAACATCCGCTTCACCTGATGATATTTCCCTTCCTGTATCGTGAGCAGGATCTCTGACGTGCCTTGCAGCATATCTGTTTTCAGTATCTTGAGTCTTCCGGGCGCAGTCTGTTCGGACACATCCGGTGTTCCGATATCCACACCCTCAAGAAACTGCCGCTCATCCTCCCCGGTCACAATCCCCTCCACCCTGGCAAAGTAACATTTGTCCACATGGTGTCTGGGAGACAGCAGACGGTGGGCAAGCTCCCCGTCATTGGTGATCAAAAGAAGTCCCTCTGTATCCTTATCGAGCCTTCCGACCGGAAATAAATCTTTCCTCTTGCGTCCTTTGATCAGTTCTATCACTGTTCGGTCTGTGCGATCCTCCGTAGCAGACACGACACCGGCCGGCTTGTTTAACATATAGTACTCAAACTGTCGGTAGCTGATCTCTCTCTGATCAAAGAACACTTTCTGCTTCGTCTCGTCGATCTTAAGCTCCGGCTTTCCTGCCGGCACTCCGTCTACAGATACTCTTCCCTGACGGATATATCTTTTCACCTCTTGCCTGGTGCCTTCTCCCATATCAGCCAAATATTTATCCAATCTTATCATCCGCACAATCTCCATCCCGGCAGATACTTATTCTTAAGAGTACCGTCAGCCAATTTCCCCCATCCCAAGGGAAACGAGTCCACACAGACTAAATACCAGCCCTTCTCACTGCTTCCCGCAAGGTCAGATACCTCCAATGTCTCGCCCTTCAAGTACCGGAAGATCCTCTCATCTTCGGCACTCATATCGATCGTCTTTTTATACTCTTCTTTCTTCAAGTACATAGCAAATGCCTGGCTGGGTTCAAAACGGTTCTTTTTCACCTCACCCAAAAGCAATCCGGTGCGAAGGAAACGGATTCCGCGCACGTAAGGGAGTTCCTCCGGCATATAGTAGACCCTCTCCCCCCGGACATCCATACGTCCAGGCTCAAAAGAAGTCCGCACATCTTCTAAAAACTCTTTAAGCTCTCTGGGAACCTCTGCTTTGCCGCTGCTTTTCGCCAACGTTCCCTCCCCTTCTCCCTGAACTTTACTCTTTTTGAGAAGCGCCAGGTAATGTCCTTCTCCTTCCATCCGGTGCGGAAAAATACGAACCGTATCGGATAACTCTTCGCGTCCGGACACCGTAAGTTCAGGACGTCCCGGCGCGAACTTTTCATACCCTTCCATCGGCACGATCTGAAATTCCGGGTATACGTCAATGAGATGCTCGATCACCTGCTCATTTTCCCTGCTGTCAAAGGTACATGTGGAATACAAAAGCATCCCTCCGGGTTTCAGCATCTGTGCCGCCTGAAGAATAAGGTTTCTTTGTATATTGGAAAAAAACTCCGGACCGTGTTCCTCCCACGCTTTTACCATCCGCTTGTCTTTGCGAAACATTCCTTCTCCAGAACAGGGGGCATCAATCAGTATTTTGTCAAAATATTCCGGAAAATACCGCAAAAGTTTCCCCGGCTCCTCACTGAGTACAAGCACATTGCCGATTCCAAACACTTCAATATTTTTAAGAAGTCCTTTCGCCCTTGAACTGCTTAAGTCATTCGCCACAAGGACCCCTTCCCTTAAAAGCCTTGCTCCAAGCTCTGTAGCCTTTCCTCCCGGTGCGGCACACACATCCAGCACCTTATCTCCAGGCTCAATAGGGATCCGGCTGGCCGGCGTCATAGCACTCGGCTCCTGAAGGTAATACAACCCGGCATAATAATAAGGATGCTTTGCAGGAACTACTGTCTCGCCATCATAATAAAAGCCATTTTCAATCCATGGAACCGGGCGAATAGAAAACGGGCATATTTTTTTAAATTCTTCTACTGAAATCTTGGCTGTATTCACCCGAAGCCCGTAAAAACGCGGCTTATCATAACACTCCATATATTCTGGAAACTCTTCTTTTAAAAGCTTCTTCATCTTTTCTTCAAATTCTTCCGGCAGTCTCATGTACTTCCTCCATCTGTTCCTAAGTATACTTTTGCGCATACAAATTGAGTATAACACATTCCGTAGTATATCTCTAGTATAACTCTAGGAATATGCGTATTTTAATTTATTATTTTCCAGGAACTTAAGGAGATAATAAGGATTTACGCTGATTTCTTCCCCCTCTTCGTAAAAGTAAATCCCCATATGCAGATGAACATCAAATTTTCCTACAGTCCCTTCTTTGCCATATCCGGAATCTCCCATGTATCCCAGTAGTTCTCCGGCTTTCACAGGATCCCCTTCCTTAATATTGGCATAGGAATCCAGATGCGCATAATAATAGTAAGTCCCATCCCCCGTCGTAATACCGATACGGTAGCCCCCCTTATCAAGCCATCCCAAATTGCTGATCACTCCGTCCGTAATGCTGACAACGGGATAAAGCCCCCGCTTATTTTCATCTGCCATGATATCCGTCCCCTCATGCCCCCGCTTTCCGGCATACGTCCTCTCCCCCATCCAGCTATCCACATACGAGGTCCCAAGGGCAGCATCCAGCGTTGATTCGGGAACCGGAAAATAGACCGCTTCATTCTCTACCTGTTTTAGATACCGGCGGCAGTAAGCCGGCAGTTCTTCCTCCTCTTCACGCATTTCATCCGAGAAAAATTCTGCTCTGAACTTCTCATCCGAAATCTTCTGACCTTTTTTTGTATTATGAACTCCCATGCTTCTAAGCTCCTTAGTCCCAAGGACCGTAAACAGAGCCAGAAGAAAAAGCAGAATAAGAAGCTTTCCTGCATTCACTCCATTTTTTCTGCAGCGCCTGTGATACATATAATCATATGCCTTTCACCCTTTTTTGCACTATATGAAAAACAACCTGCCCCATATTCATAGGACAGGCTGTTTTCTTTTTCAAAGCAGTCTATTTCAGAGCTGCCAATACTGCTTTCAGATAATCCCAAGTACGCTCTGTGGAAGCGATATCAAGCTTCTCACTAAAGGAATGGATGTCACACATATTCGGCCCCATGGATACACAGTCAAGATCCGGTCTCTTTCCAAGGAACATGCCGCACTCAAGTCCTGCATGGATGGCAAATACTACAGGAGCTTTTCCATACATATCCGTGTAAACTCTCTCCATCACTTTTCGAAGCTCTGAATCGGGATCATACTGCCATGCCGGATACTCGCTGTCAATCGTTGTCTTTGCACCAATCAGCTTTGCATATTCTTCAAGCTGGATTCGCATGTTCTGTTTCAGGCTCTCCACCGAACTTCTCATCAAATACTCTGTCACAACCGTATCATCCGTGGTCTTCATCACACCGATATTGATAGAGGTTTCTGTCAGCCCCTCAAGCTTCCGGCTAAAGCCCTGTACCCCGTACGGACAGACGATCAGATATGTAACGATCCTCTCTGTACTTGCTTTATCAAAGGCGTGGTAACTTCCTTCCCCCGTCACCTCTGCCGTCAATGTCAGTCCCGGCTCATCTCCCATAAACTCATTGTCAAACACTTCCTTCATTTCCTCTGCGATCGCGACTACCCTCTTAGCATCTGCCGCTACAATATTGGCTGTGTTATCCATCGCAATAACATTCTCCTTAGAGCCGCCCTGAATATCAACAAGCTCAAACTCCATCTCCTCAGAGATACGATGAAGGAGACGTCCCATCAGCTTATGGGCGTTACCTCTCTGCTCATGGATCTCCGAGCCGGAATGACCGCCTTTCAATCCTTTAAGTTCCAGCTTAACACAAGTACCGCTCTTTTCTTCCCTTGTCACAGGAATCTCTGTCGTGATCCGAATACCTCCGGCACAGCCCGTAGTAAGAATCCCTTCTTCCTCGGAATCAATGTTGATCAGCTTGTGACCTTTTAAAACAGACAGATCAACACCAATAGCCCCTCCCATTCCAGTTTCTTCGTCCACAGTAAACACAGCCTCTATCGGAGGATGCGGAATGTCATCACTGTCAAGAAGCGCCATTGCCATAGCAAGTGCAATGCCATCATCACCGCCAAGTGTAGTGTTCTTTGCCCTTATGTAACCGTCCTCAATGTACAAGTCCAGAGGATCTTTCTTAAAATCATGGTCAGAATCCGGCGTTTTCTCACATACCATATCCATATGGCCCTGCAGGATCACCGGCTCGCTATCCTCGTAGCCTTCTGTTCCGGGCTTAAAGATAATTACGTTCTTCACCTCGTCTTGTATGTACTTAAGCCCGCGGTCCTCTGCAAACTTCGCACAGTAATCACTGATACGCTCAATGTCAAAAGTGCCGTGCGGAATCTGACAAATCTCCTCAAAAAATTGAAATACTTTCTTTGGTTCAACATTTTCTAATACTGCCATTGTAGTTCCCTCTCCTTTTCGACGTTTAATATATTTATTATAGTACAAATTTCACAAAAAACAAACCAAATCCCGAAAATTTTTAAAGAACTTTTTTTCTCCTTTTAATAAATTCAACCAAAAATTCATAAAACTCCAACACATTGCGGCTGTCAATCTTGTTTCTGTTATAATTAATGATAATATCCCTCTGACATATCGGCTCTTCAATCTCTAAAAGCCTTACATTTTCATTCTCAATACTTCCCCATGTGAATTCCGGCCAAAACCCAATCCCCATATTGGCTGCAATCATATTTTTTACCGCAGACGGGTTGTCGCTCTCGAAGATGATCTTCGGTGTAAAGCCTGCATGATGACAGAACCGGTCACAGATATATCGAAATTCCCTGGAACCCAAAAGACTGACAAAGCCTTCTTCTGCCACATCTGCAAGACGGATCGATGACTTTCCGCTGTATTTTTTATTCTCCGGCACGGCAAGATAGATCTTTTCCCCGCACGCGAAGCTATTCTTCTCATTCATGCTTTGATAAAAAAGCTTGGTCGTCACTGCGATATCATAGAGTTCACTCTCAGAGTTCTGTTGAAGCTGGAAAAGTATCTCTTCATGCTCTTTTTTATATTCAATGATAGCTTCCATCACAAGTCCTGATGCCGCCAGCACATTCATATGAATGGTATCGCTCTCCAATTTCACCATCATACTGAGCTGTTCCGGAATCTGATCCAACTGCTCCATCAACGGCCGCAATTTTTTTTGGAGATACTTCCCATACTCTGTCAAGGTGATATTGCGCCCCTTCGCCGCAAAAAGCGGCACCCCCAAATCTTCCTCAAGCCTGTGGACCGCCTGGGTCAGTGCAGGCTGTGTAATATGAAGGTTCCTGGCGCTGTTAGTCATATGTTTTGTTTCCGCAACTTCAAGAAAATAACGAATCTGTGTCAATTCCATATTTATCCCCTTTTTTCATAACATGTACATTATGAATTTTATAATTATTATATATTAGACATAATCATAAGTCAATGCTACACTTAGCACGAAGCAAAACCTGAAACAATATATTATATGTAACAGAAAGTGAGGAATATTAAAAATGGCTGAACTTCTTGAATCTACCATGCTGATTTGTTTTGGTCTCTCCTGGCCCATGAATCTCGCCAAAAACATCAAGGCAAAATCAGCAAAAACTATGAGTCTCCAGTTTATCCTGCTCATCATCGCCGGATATATCGCCGGGATCTGCGCAAAATTCTACAATCATAAATTCAACTATGTACTGGTCGTATATCTGTTGAACTTAATTGTAGTATCTGCCAATCTGGTTGTCTATTTTGTCAACCGGCACTATGACAGGCAGGCGCAAAAGACAAACACGCAATTGTGCAGGGAACTTTCAGGCAACAGCAATAAAGAACATATAGACAACAAACCATTCGGCAGCAGCCAAGGAGAAGATGAAATGGAAAAATATCGTGAATTAAACAGTATTACAGAGGCCGGCGGTGTTGTGCTCTTCGGCTCTAACACTTTTGCATCACTTCCAATCGGAGAATTGACACAGGCATTTCGGATCACAGAGCCGATTTATAACCGCAGTGTAAAGGACATCCGCTTAAACCAGATCGAAAGCTATCTGAAAGTGTGTCTCTATGATCTAAACCCCCGGAAAATATTCGTAAATATGGGAGACAGGGATATTCTGGATGAAAATGTCGATACCGAAGAATTTATTGCAAAATATGAATGGCTGCTCTATATGATCCACACAAAAACACAGGCAGAGATCTATATCGTGTCTATCATATCCGAAAGTCCTGCAGCGGGAAAGATCAATGAACAGCTCAAAAAACTTGCTGCCCAGACTGGCTGCAAATATATAGACGCTGTGAGCGCTCTTGAATCTAAGCGCCCGACACTTCGCCTGTTCGAGCTGCTGAAGGTACATATGAGAAATCATCCGATCAACTTCGCTGATGCTATGGAAGTCGGTACTCTCAGCAACCGCAAAAAAGCTGATGTACCAAACGACAGACAACAATCACCGGAACCTAATGGGGATATGGTTTACGCAAAGCACTGATTTATAAAATATAATTATATCAAGAGCTCAATCCGAAAAAATCCAATGGATTGAGCTCTTATTTTTAAAACTTGAGCCTCCCGGCAAGATAAACCGGAACGGTTTTCATCTTCCCTTCGATACCGCCATAAGTATTTCCTTTCAGAAAATACAGATGCTGAATCTTCCCATCCTCCAACATCTGCCGGGCAGTTTTTCCCGCAGTGCGTCCGGCCTTCACTTCAATACCATAATTTTTATAATCTTTCCTGCTGTTTACAAAAAAGTCCAACTCACCGCCTTTATATATCGCATAAAGAGGAGTCATCCCGGCGATTTCCAAAACATCTGATTTTTTCTTCAGATACAGATAAACAAAATTTTCATTAATAATACCTGCGATAGCATCCGGCTGCACACCCGCCATATCAAGAAAATGCCCCGCCACGCCCAAATCTCTGAAATAAAACCGGCAGTTCGGTGTAACATCCAGCATGTTCCCCTCGTTCACCCGTCCGCAATACCCGATAACATCCGAACGGCAGAACCATGCGATTGCCTGATTGACACTTTTTTTTGTAACCCGGTTGCTGTCGTCACGAAAAAGAACGGAAGACAACTCTTTCACAAGATCCGGCGAGCCCTTTTTCTCCCTTACCATTGTCTGGGCAATCAATGGCAGCATCTGCTCCAAAAGCCCCATCTCAAGGATATTGTCAAAATACCGTTCCGACTCATCCACAAATATCCGTATAATATGCGCGATTTCTCTCCTGCATTCCGAGATATCGCCCGTCTCAAAATACTTCCGCACAACCGCAGGATACCCTCCGATTTTTGAGTAGATACCATAAAAAGATTTCAATAGTTCATAATCCTCATGACTGCTCTCTCCGTACAAATCTATCTGCTCATACAGCTCTATCTTTCCCGCCGCCTGCAAAAACTCTTCGAAAGATAACGTATTAAGCTCCATTGTATCTATGTCTCCTGCCGGAAGAAAATATTCTTTTCCAACCGTTTTACCAAGATAACTTCCCGTAACAATAAAATGCGCTCTGAATTCTCTTGCGAACTGACGGATAAGGGAAAACACTTTCGCGGATTCCTGTATTTCATCAATCACCACCACCGTATCTTCTTCATCTGCAAATTTCTTATCAAACAATTCCAATGCCCTGTGAATCGGTTTCTCTGCCCGCTCCTCCCCAGGTTCCCATCTGGCTGCCCGCTCAAGACATGCGTTAAAATCCTGCCCGGAGGTCTGCATCATATTTATATAGAAAAAATTTTTATAGTTCTCTTTTGCAAATTTTGTCAGTATATATGTTTTTCCAACCTGCCGGGCACCGCTTACCTCCAGCACCTTTCCTGAATTTCGGTGTTTCCACTGGACCAGGCAGTCATAAATATCTCTCTTTAAATCCATCTTGCTCCCCCCTATCTCAATTTCTCCAGATTTTGATTGTATTCACTGCTATTTCATATTTGTATTTCATTTTAAATTATATTCTTCTCTGCGGCAAGTATCAAAACATCTTTTTAAAAGACGTAATTAGCGCAAACTAAGGAGCTGCCGTTTTCCGCGAACGGCAGCTCCCTGATTATCTGTAAAATATTTATTTGTTCAAAATCTGGAATTTTTATAATCATACGGGATGCTTGTCCCCGCGATGACATCTTCTATCTTCTCTAAAATAAGCCAATCGTCCATATTTCCTTGATGTTCAAAAGCAAGGGGAGCGATTTCTTCCACATTTTCAAATTCTACTAAGCAGAGACACTTTTTATGCCACCGTACCTTCTGCTTATCCGACAAGTTTAATTTACCCTGATTATCTGCCAGAGTATTTGTGATTTCCTCGTCGGATAGTTTCACAAAATTCTGCACTTCTTTTACAACAGCAGTCGCCGTCACCTGGGCAGTTCCCTTTTCCATGAAATAAAGACGCTCACCCTCAAACACTCTGCTGTGGGGGATTTTTCTTCCCGCCGCCCCGCGCACGACCATCGTCTTCGTTCCTGCCAGGATTTTATCTAATACCTTTTCACCCTTTTTTCCTGCGTTATCGCAGTAAACTAAATGTACCATTTTTTATTCCTCCTCAATGACCGGTATCCATATTTGGCTTAAATAGCTGCTGTCATATACATTTCCGCTGCTGTACCATTCCATTTCCGGGCATTGCGCGTGCCGAAACGGATATTTGACAAGCCATTCCTCATTCAGATACTGCCAGCCTCTCTGTATTGCTCCCGGAACGGGTCCCCTGCAGTCAAACACCGCCCATGCGGCACCCGGGATATTGATTTCCCTAAATCCCTTCGGCAGCTCTTTATCAGATACCGCCATAATGGAATATTCCATTTTTTCTGACTGTTCATCATAAGCGCCGAACACGCCGAATATCCCTCCCGGCTCGCCGGCATCTATGGAAATCAGTTTTGAAAAAGTGCCGTCTCGCTGGCATTCATTCCAAAATTCCGGTATTTTCCTGAAATGAAGGTTATTTTCGCAGGACACAGAAGTACTCTTCCCCACTAACCGGAAACCTTCTTTTCGTTCAAGTTTCCACGAATATTCCTGGCGCTTTGATATCTGCATTTTCGGGACAACTTTTAAAGCCGCATTCTGATTTCGCGCCTCCCTTGGCGATACCCCGTGAAAAAGCTGGAATGCTTTTGTAAATGATGTAGGAGAATCATAACCATATTTGTAGCTTATATCAATCACTTTCAAATCCGTGCTTTTTAAATCATACCCGGCTAAAGTTAATTTTCGCGAGCGGATATATTCGGCAAAGCTGATGCCGTTCATGTATGAAAATACCTTTTGGAAAAAGCCAAAAGAACATCCTGCAATTTTTGAGATTTCCTCACTGTCAATCGGCTCCTCTTTCCGCTGCAGATGATTTTCAACATCGTCAATAATTATTTGCAGTTTTTCATTCCATTCCATGTTTCTTTCCTTTCAGTCTGGCTTATGTTATTTTAGCAAATGTTTTTTGGCACTTCCTCTTATTTTGAGTTCTGTGTGGATAGCATCATACAAATTGCCAAGAACCAAGATTCAGAAGAAACGCATTATACGATAATGGAAGTCTTTCGCCTCCTCATATGCCCCGTGTCCAAGTTCCTCATAAATATACAGCTCGCTGTCTCTGATTTTCTCTGCTATCCGGACAGACGCGTCCCTCCCGGCAATTTTATCCTTCCCCCCGCCAATAACCAATACAGGACACATAATCTTCCAAAGCTCCTCCGAAGAATCATGCCAAAGGCAGGACTCTGCCTGTATGAGAAACCGCCGAAAATCCTTACGCCGCCCCATCATCCCAAGCAGCGGGTAAAGCAGGCGGTATTTTCTCAGATACTTTTCCGTGTACGTCTTTTCTGCCGTGTCAATCATCAGTGTCTTATAATCTTCCTGCTCCGCCAGCCTGATCCAATGCTCAAGAACTTTCTTCGTCATCTCATCCGCTTTCGCTAAAGTGACCGCCAACACAAGTTTTTCAACCAGATACGGATAATCCGCCGCCAAATGCTGCGCGATCATCCCTCCCTGCGAGACGCCGAGGACCTTTGCTCTTGTAATGCCAAGCATCTCCATAGCCTCCGCCGTATCTCGCGCCATATCTTTCGTCGAATACCCTTTTTCCAGATGATTCTTCCTGCTGAACATGTACACCTTATAGTTTTTCGCATACATCCGATAAGTAACCGCCAGCGCTGCCGCCAGGCCTCTGACTGTATGAAAACCATCTCCCAGACCGGGAATCATGACGAGACAATCCATCCCCTTCCCGAATACAACATAATCCATCTGCCCGCTGCTAATCCTGGCACTTCCGTTTTTTGTATTCCAAAAATCCATAGACACCTCCCAGCATCCTTCAACACCTTATATCTGTCAACTCGCATGAAATCTGGCAATTTTGCTGTTATTCCAATTCTTTTTCTATTTCCTCGATAGAAGGCAGACTGCTCTGCAGCTCCTCCGGCAAAGATTGCGTAAGTCGATTTTGCCATTCTGCTACACCAATCGGGTTCTGATAACCAGACAAAGAATATTCTACTACCGTTTTATTCTTACCCTTAACCAGCAAAAGCCCAATTGTCGGTTTATCATCAGGATGGCACAAGATATCATTTACTATATTCTGATACATGTTTAACTGGCTGATAAATCCCGGTTCAAAATCACAGGCTTTCAATTCTACCACAACATAGCAACGTAATTTCAAATGGTAAAACAAAATATCCAAATAAAAATCCTGTCCTCCAACCTCTAAATGAACCTGCCGACCAACAAATGCAAACCCTTGCCCCAATTCTAACAGAAAGCTTTGAATATGTTCCGTTAGTTTCTGTTCTATTTCTACCTCACGTCTTGGCATATCGGTTCCCAAAAAATCAAACAGATACGGATCTTTAAATATCTGATTCGCCATATCAGAATCAAGTGGTGGCAATGCCTCGGGAAAATTGTTGACGGTTTTTCCGGCACGTTCCATTAATCTGCTTTCTATCTGTAGCTCAAGTATTGTTTTACTCCAGCCATTTTCGATTGTTTTAGCGGCATACCATATGCGTTCTTCTTGCGTTTTTAATTTATCCATCAGAGCAATATTTGTCCGCCACGGTATTTGTGCAACGACCCGTTGCACTATTTTCTCATCCAGCCAACACTGCGCGAATTTACGCATATACTTAATATTACGCGGAGAAAATCCGGACATTTCTGGAAAAGCAATTTTCAAGTCCTTTGACATACGGTCAATAACTTTTGCGCCCCATCCCTCTTCCTCTTGTTTTTTCAAAATAGCCCTGCCAATATTCCAATACAGGGAAATCATACTTCTATTGGCATTCATTACAACAGAAACTCTCTGTTTCTGAATTTCTTTCTTGATTTCTTCTATAAATTGCAAATAACTATCACTCATTTCGGAAAGATTTGGAGCAACTGGAAAAATCACTCCTTCTTTATCCTTTCCCATTCGCTTGCGTTTATCCATGAAACACCTCCCAGCATCCTTCAACACCTTATATCTGTCAACTCGCATGAAAATTTCCGGTTTCAAGACTCAGCCCAAAGAAAAATAAAAACACATCATGGAACAGCAGGATTAAATGCAGGATTCCGATAAATACCAGTTTCTCGAACTCAATCACCGGCTTTTTCCTCACTTCTCCCACAATCAATACTGCCAGCAGCAGTACAATGTAAATAGCTACCGCAGCAACCACCGCCAATGAACACCCTGACAGATACACTGCCCCGTGCAATGCGACTGTCATTATCCAGATGCAGACCGGGCGGTATCCTTTTCCTGCCTTTGCTTTTCTGCCTTCATTTGTTTTCATCGCTCCCGCCCTCCTTTCCTGTGCTATCGCCTGGCAATCTTTCGTACTTTCCATGCAACTCTGATTCTCTAATTCTTATTGTCGGCTTTATTGTACCACATCCATATTGGAGTCCGCCAGCTTATTTCGTTGCATTTCAAAGACTATCACGCCCTCGCAGTAACGATTCGGGGCGAATTACACCAAATTCTTTTTCAGAATCAAATGCATAACCCTTCACAAAAAGACTCGAAAAAAGAGACATCCTGAAAACAGAATACTCCGTCATTCCTGATGTCTCTTTTCTGATACTCCTTCCGTAACCGAAAATATCCTAAAAGAAGATAATGATAAGCTGCGATGCCAGCACTACCGCAATCAGTGCGATTGGATACGTCGCCGCGTAGGCCGACGCGATATCCTCCGTCCCCGCCATATTGATAAGCGTTCCCAGCGCCGGCGTACTTGTCATGCCTCCGGTGATGGAGCCCAAGTTGTTAAGCAGCGGCAGTTTCAGTACATTCTTCGCCACCACAAACCCAATAATCATCGGCAGGATGGTCATGATTGCTCCGTAGAGGAAATATACCGGCTCGAAATATTCCATGAACTTCGCCCCGCCGGAGACTCCCGCACCTATAAGGAACAGCATAAGCCCTAATTCCCTCAGCATCTTAAGGGTAGAATTCTTCGGCACGATGGAGATTTTCCCCACATGCCCGTAATGCCCGAATACCAGCGCCGTTAAGAGGCATCCGCCGGTGGTGGTCAGTGAGAAATTCATGTAGCTGATACTTCCAATCAGGATTCCCACGATGGACGCCAGGGAAAATGCCATGAACCCGAATTCGTCCACTTCCGTAAGGATGAGGTTTTTCTTCCTACTTCCCGTGCCGTCCTTGGCGGTAATCTTTTCCACCTCTTCATTCATATTCGCTTTCAGTACCTTTGGAACAATCTGCACGAACAGCACCACGCCCACAACGCCGAACAGGTAGGAGATGCCGTACCCTACAGACACCAACGCCTCAAGGTCTGCGCCTACCGCCGCTTTCGACGCGGAGAATGCCGGCGTGCTGGTGAGCGCCCCAGATAGGATTCCCACCAAGATTGCCCGGAACTCTTCATGGTCAAGGTTCGTAAAGTTTGCCCCGATGAGGATACAGGCAATACAGGTTCCCGCCGCCGCCGCGATGATTACAAGCCCAAGCATAACGTAAGACTTGAAGTTGCGCTTAAGGTTGCCGAAAAAGTTCGGCCCCGCGATGAAACCGACCGAAGTCACGAAAAAGATAAGCCCCATGTTCTCCACGATTTTTAACGCCTCCGTGGAAAAGGACTCCTCCCCTACCGTAAGGTTCCCGGAAAGCTTGCCATAGAGAAGGCACCCGTATAGCAGCGCGATGATAAATACGCCCGCCGTTCCTAAGTTGATTCCTTTAATTGTTATTTTCCCGATTGCATAGCCGATGGCCGCAATCGCAAAGACCGAGAAAGTAAGAAACACTACAGACTTAACTGCCAATATTCCTCCAAATAATTCCATGTCTTACGTTCTCCCTTCTTAATGTATAAGCCTCTATTTATTTTTCTGCTCCAGATAAGCTGCCCGTCCGCTCTCGTACAGGTTATTCCCCTCGCTGTCGATGATGACGACAAGGGGCATATCCTCCACATAGAGCTTTCTGAGCGCCTCTGCGCCCAAGTCTTCAAAAGCAATAAGCTCTGCCTTCTTGATGCATTTTGCAAGGAGCGCGCCTGCGCCGCCAATCGCCCCGAAGTACACGCCGGAATATTTCTTCATGGCGTCGATGACTTCCGGGAGACGTGCGCCTTTGCCAATCATCCCTCTCGCGCCAACGGACATCATGGTGGGCGCGTAAGCGTCCATACGCCCGCTTGTGGTGGGGCCTGCAGAGCCGATGACTGCCCCCGGCTTTGCCGGAGTAGGACCTACATAGTAGATGGTGGCATCCTTCGGGTCAAATGGAATCTCCTCGCCTTTTTCCAAAGCCTCGCACATGCGCTTGTGTCCCGCGTCACGGGATGTGTAAATGGTGCCGGTGACGAGAACGCTGTCCCCCGCGTGGAGTGTCTTTGCAAGCTCCTCGGTGAGCGGTAATGTAATCTTTCTTGCTGCCATCTAAATCACCTCCGTTTTATGGCGCGTCACATGGCAGTTGATGTTCACTGCACACGGCATACCTGCGATATGGGTCGGCAAAGTCTCGATGTTAAGGCCGATGGCTGTCGTCTTTCCGCCAAAGCCCTGAGGCCCGATGCCAAGCTCATTGATTTTTTCAAGCATCTCTTTTTCCAAATCCGCGTAGAACGGGTCCGGGTTCTCGGTATCGATGGGTCGCATCAGCGCTTTCTTCGCCAAGAGCGCTGCCTTGTCAAAGGTTCCGCCGATTCCGACACCTACCACCATAGGCGGACACGGGTTCGGACCTGCGGTCTCCACAACCTCAAGGATAAAGTCCTTGATTCCCTGTAAGCCGTGGGATGGCTTGAACATGCGGATCTGGCTCATATTCTCGCTGCCGAATCCCTTGGGACCTACCGTAACTTTAATCTGCTCCCCCGGAACAATCTCCGTGTAGAGCATAGCCGGGGTATTGTCGCCTGTATTTCCGCGGCGCACCGGGTCTTTGACCACGGATTTCCGAAGATAACCCTTGTCATAGCCCCGGCGGACACCCTCGTTTACTGCCTCAGAAAGGTCGCCGTCGGTAAGGTGCACGTCCTGGCCAATCTCTAAAAATACACATGCCATGCCGGTATCCTGGCAGATTGGCACACACTCGTTATCCGCAATCTCGAAGTTCTCGATAATGTTATCGAGGACTCCTTTCGCAATCTCCCCGTCCTCACATGCGCGGCAATTTTTGATGGCGCACTTAACGTCCTCCGGAAGATGCTCATTTGCGGCGATACAAAGCTTTTCAATTACATCCGTAAGTTTACTGACTTCGATTTCACGCATAATCCTATTCTCCTGTTTTTATTTTTTCTATTGGGGCAGACGGTATCCTGCCCCTAGGATGCCGCGGATTGCTCCGCATTTCATGCTCCCGCAATCCCGGCATCTTACTTCTAATCTTACCTCTCGTGGCGGGCATATTTCGGGAGCAGTTTCGGTGACACTTCTTCTGTGTTGAGCGCCGCGCCCTTCAGCTCCTCCGCGTAGCTTGCCACATGGTCAAGGTTCATGCTGCCAAGCTCAACCTCTTTTGCCTTCGCCGCCGCTTTCTTCCCGGCGTTGCGCCCGAATACGATGACGTCAAGAAGGGAATTGCCCATGAGGCGGTTCCTTCCGTGGATTCCGCCCGCAACCTCTCCTGCCGCCAAAAGATTTGGGATTGCCTTTGTAAATCCTTCCCCGTCAATCTCCAGTCCGCCGTTCTGGTAGTGGAGGGTTGGGTAGATAAGGATCGGCACTTTCCGCATGTCGATGCCGTATTTCATGTACATCCGGAACATGGCCGGGATTCTCTTCTCGATGGTACCCTCTCCGCCTAAGATTTCAATCATCGGCGTGTCAAGCCATACGCCCTTTTGTCCGCTTGGCGCCTCTACGCCGCGCCCTTCCTCGCACTCGCGGATAACGCCGGATGCGTTGACATCACGGGTCTCTAAGGGATGGATGTAAGCCTCGCCCTCAGCGTTTACAAGCTGCGCGCCCACGGAACGCACCTTCTCGGTAACGAGCGCGCCCTGAATCTGCACCGGATGAGCCACGCCTGTCGGATGGTACTGGATGGAATCCTGATAAAGGAGCGGCACCCCTGCCCGGTAGCCAAGCACAAGTCCGTCTGCCGTAGCGCCGTAGTGGTTGGATGTAGGGAATCCCTGATAGTGCATCCTTCCCGCGCCGCCTGTGGCGATGACAACCGTCTTCGCCCTTGCCACGGAATAATCTCCTGTTTCCATATTCAGGAGGATTGCTCCTGCCGCCTGTCCTTTGTCGTCCTTCAAAAGCTCTACCGCGGAGGTAAACTCAATCACCGGGATGCCAAGGTTTAACACCTCGTCTCTCACGGTACGCATAATCTCCGCACCGGAGTAATCCTTACATGCATGCATACGCTTTCTGGATGTGCCGCCGCCGTGGGTGGTCACCATGCGTCCGTCCTCGTCCTTGTCGAACATCACGCCCAGCTCATTCAGCCATTTGATGGCATCCGGAGCCTCCATGACAAGGCGTTTCACAAGCTCCGGTCTTGCGGCAAAATGTCCGCCGCCAAAGCAGTCTAAGTAATGCTGCACCGGAGAGTCATTCTCCTTGTCCGCCGCCTGGATACCGCCCTCTGCCATCATGGTATTGGCATCGCCGATACGCAGTTTCGTGACGATCATGACATTTGCCCCTGCATTGTGAGCCTCGATGGCGCAGGAAGACCCTGCTCCGCCGCCGCCGATGACCAGCACGTCTACATCATAGTCAATTTTTGTGATATCAATATCCTCATCCACGATGCGGCTTGTAGAGTGGAGCATCTCCGCCAGCTCGATGGGAGCCTTCTGCCCCTTGTTCGGCCCTACTTTAATCTCCGCAAAAGCATCTGGGTTGTAATCCGGATGGAAATCCTTAAGGAGAGCGTCTTTTTCCTCCGCAGTCAGACGTCTTGGCTCTGTGGACATACGTTTTTCCCTTGTCGCCTCTACCTTTTTGATGGATTCCATCATATTCTCTGGATATGGTGAATACATAGTTACGCCCTCCTTATTTCTCAATCTCTCTCGTATTATAAAGTTCCTGCATCTCAGTAATCGGTTTCTGCATGATCTGCTCGATCAGCTCGTCGAACTCGCCCTTGTTGATCTCTTCCACGCGATTCTTAAGATGCTCTGTCTCCGGTGCGATATATTTTCCCGTAAGCCTTCTTGCCAGCACGCCTACATGGGGATGGGAAATCCCTGCCGGACACCTTACCGTACAGCACCCGCAACCGATACAGTCGAAGGACTCCTCCGCACATTTCTCAAACTCGCCTCTCTGGGCGTAAGCGATGTACTGCATCACGTTAAGGTCCTGGGTACACGCCTTCGTGCAGGCATTGCAGCCGATGCAGCTATAGATTTCCGGATAAAGCTCCATCATGATCTGCTGGGTCGGCTTGATATCCTCAATCTCGTAAGTCCTCTTGTCCGTCGGGAAAAACGGGATGCTTGCCACATACATACCCTCTTCCACCTGGGTCTGGCAGGCAAGACAGGTCTTTAACTCATTCTTGCCTTTAATCCTGTAAACGGTCGCACAGGCGCCGCAGAACCCATGGCGGCATCCGCAGCCCCTCTTCCATGTATAGCCAGCGTATTCCATCGCGGTCATGATCGTAAGGTCTGCCGGAACGCTGTACCTCTTACCGCTAAAATAAACATTTACCATATTTTCCATGCTATTTTATGTCCTTTCATCATATTCTACTACTCAGGCGATTGCATAACCTAGGTGTTTACCCCGGTCATTGTGCGGCTTGTATATTCCAACGCAGACACGCTCCCGCTCCAAGTTTACCGTAGCGGTACATAAGCTGCCAAAATACGGCAGCTAAGTACCGACGGTAACCTAAGGTCTGCTTATGGAACATACAAGACGCACAATTCGTCACTGGCAAGCCCCAGTTCCGCAATTGCCTGTATTTCGCTGTGTGCATAACGAACGCCGATATAAACATCTAAACCCTCCCGACTGCCTTCCCTGCAGACCGGCAAACTGCCGCGCCGCATACTTACTCCATCTGCCTGAAAAGCCTTCCAAAAAAGTCCAGGAGAAAATCACGCCCGCTACGCTGCAACACAATATATTACCTTTCGCATTATTTCAGTTCCCAGCTCCGGAGAAAGTGTAATCCTGAAGGAACCCCTAAAAAGCGTCAGCACTTAGCGAAACATTGAACACTTGGCGAGGTCTTCTCGAGCCTAGTGTGAAAGTTCACCCTTGCGGTGTGTTTTTCGAGCTTAGTGCCTGCTACGCTTTTTCCGGAGCGAGAGCGCGGTGACGCAGGATTATATTTCCCACGGAGCGTCCGCATCCAATAATACCCCAATCTTATATTGTACTCCTAATATTCGTTAGGCAGCTCATCAATCTCATCGAACCGGAACACCGGCCCATCTTTACACACATACTTGGACCCGATATTGCACCGCCCGCATTTGCCCACGCCGCACTTCATCCGAAGTTCCAGCGTGGTGTACACCTGCTCGGTAGTAAACCCAAGCTCCTTAAGCCCCGCCAGCACGAACTTGATCATGATCGGAGGTCCGCACACCAACGCGGTCTTGTCTGTGTCAAAGCCAAGCTCCTTCACATAATTGGGAACGAAACCTACATGTCCGTCCCACCCTTCCTGCTCGCGGTCGATGGTTAAGTACACATTGATGCCCTCGGTCTTCATCCACACTTCCTGAATCTCTTTTAACTGCACAAGGTCGTCCGCCGAGCGGGAGCCGTAGACGATATCGACGGTCCCGTAATTGGCCCGGTTGTCGATGACATAGTTGATTACCGAGCGAAGGGGCGCAAGGCCGATACCTCCGGCGATGAATAAGAGGTTCTTTCCCTTAAGCTCCGTCTCCACCGGGAAGGAATTGCCGTAAGGCCCCCGCACCGTAATCTCGTCGCCCACTTCCAGGCTGTGGAGATAGTCGGTAAGGACGCCGCATTTTTTGATGCTGAACTCCTGGTACTCTTTATTTGTCGGCGAAGAAGTAATGGAAAACATACCTTCGCTGACCCCCGGCGCGCACACCATAGCGCACTGTCCCGGCATATGCTCAAAAAGCTTGCCGCCCTCCGGCGCATTTACCCGGAACGTCTTCACATCCGGCGTCTCCTGGCGGATATCCGTGATGACGCCCACCTTCGGGATCAAAGTATCTAACGTATAATTTTTATGGCAGGTACATTCACTCATTATTTTTCACCTCCCTGTTTCTGAAATGCTTTGATTACTTTCACGATATTTAAGGATGCCGGGCATTTCTCCACGCAGCGGCCGCACCCTACACAGGAGTACATGCCGTCGTTATTGGCCGGGTAGTACACCAGCTTGTGCATGAACCTCTGGCGGAATCTCTGCATCTGGCTGGTACGGTTGTTGCCGTGGGCCATCATGGTAAAGTCCGAGTACATGCAGGAATCCCAGCAGCGGTAGCGGGATACGCTGTTTCCGGTATCATAATCCTTGATATCATAGCACTGGCAGGTGGGGCATACAAAAGTACACGTTCCGCAGGCCAGGCATGGTTTATATAATTCTTCCCATAATTTGTCGTCAAATTTCTCCGAGAGGGCATCGCCGTTCCATCCCTCTAAGGAAAGATTCATGTAAGGCAGCTTTTCTACAATATTATGAATCGCCTCTTTTTCTGCCTCTACAGCCGTTTCGTCTGCATCGGTCAAAAGCTCTTTCACCTTCTCAGTCAGAGCCTCCCCCTTTTCCGTCAGGGCTTTCCAGTAAAGGTCTTCCCCAATCATCCAGGTCGCTACATCCGCCGCCGGATTGGCCGCGTCCACGCCGAACACCTTACAGAAACAAGACTCCTCCGGCTCATGACAGGCAAGGGCGACCACCGTTCCGTGCTCCCTTCTCGCCGCGTAAAAGGTATCGATAGGGTCAGCTAAGAATACATTGTCCAACACCTCTAAGCCCTTCACGTCGCAGGCTTTCATACCGAATACCACAAAATCTTTCTCCTTAAGGCTCTCCGGCTCCACTTTCATCTTTTTGCCTTCCCGCTTTACGGTATACAGACCCTCGCTCTGAGGAAAGAATGCATCCTTCGGTGATTTTACGGATTTCAATGTATCAAGGGCGACATCCGCCTCCTCGCTCCAGGCCGCAAAATTCACCTGTCCTGCTGTCTTAACCGGAAGATAAAGCTCACTACTCTCCGCAATTAACCGGAATAATGCGGAAAGATTTTCTTTTGCTATCTTATACATACATTATCCCCTCTTTCCTACTATACTTGGTTCCGCATCCTCAAACGTGTAGTTTGTGAGCGGTGCTTTTGAATCGGTGTCGTCTCCTGCCTGGTACTCGCCGTACAGCTCGTCAATATCCTTGATGAACTTCCGGTTGAACAGATGGAGCGGAATCCCCTGGGGGCATACGCGGCTGCACTCGCCGCAGTCCGTACATCTTCCCGCCACATGGAAGGCGCGGATGATGTGGAACATCTTCTCCTCGAAGGAATCCACGTTGGCCTTCTGGGAGCTGTCAAACTTGTTGCTGTCAAAGACGCATTTGCGGCAGCTGCATGCCGGACAGACGTTGCGGCAGGCATTGCAGCGGATACATTTGCTAAGCTCCTTCTGGAAAAATGCGAACTTCTCCGCCGGAGACATTTTTTCAATCCGGGAAACCTCATCGAAACGCTCGCCGTCCTTGGTCTCCTTGGACTCGCCAATCTCCTCGTCAAAAATCTTGTGCTCTTTTCCCTTGCACACATGGCATCTCTCTAACATAGCGTCCGCGTAAGCTACCGTTTTCTCGCCGTAGATTGTCTGAATCTTTAACTCATCCGCCGCATCGGTGATTTCCGCGCCCTGGATGCTCTCAATACCCTTAACGCCCTGGTTCCGGATTTTTTCAATGTCAAGCTTGCCCTTACATCCCACGCCGATGATGTAGGCTTTCTCCCGGTCTACCCGGTGCTCTTTTATGAGCTGGTTAAAGCTGTATGTATCACATGGTTTCAGGCACACCAGCGTCTTTCCCTCAAGCTTTGACGCCTCGATCATGTATTTGCTTAAGTTCGCCCCGCAGAATCCGTTGTACACAAAATCTTTCAACGACTCTGCGCTCTCAAAGTAAGCCGGCTCCGGATTGTAAGGCAGGTCTCCGGCTTTCCAGCCAAGAACTCGCGCCACAGTTCCGTTTTCCAGCAGTTCCTTTGCACGATTAATTAACTCCTGCATCTTAAATCCCCCAATCTTACGTTTTCGCCCAGTGAGTAAATCTTCTCCACAAAGCTGTTCATGGTGTCAGAGAACTTCACGCCCTCTGCGGCAGATACCCACTCTACACGCGTGCGCCCGTTTTCCACGCCGATATAGTCGAGCATGGAGAAAAGGAGCGTCATACGCCTTCTCGCATAATAATTCCCGGTGCTGTAATGGCAGTCTCCCGGATGGCAGCCGCACATGATCACGCCGTCCGCGCCCTTCTCAAATGCCCGCAGGATGAACATAGGGTTCACGCGGCAGGAACAGGGAACGCGGATAATCTTTACATCCGCCGGATAGGAAAGGCGGCTGCTGCCTGCAAGGTCAGCTCCTGCGTAACTGCACCAGTTACAGCAGAATGCTACGATCTTCGGTTTAAATTCTTTCTTTTCTATCGACATATTGCATCCACCTCCGCGATTATCTGTCTGTTTGAGAACCCTTGAAGGTCCATAGCTCCTGACGGACACGCAACGGTACAAGCGCCGCACCCCTGGCAGAGCGCACTGTTGACGACAGCCAGACGGCGTACCTCGCGGATGCCGTGGTCGTTGACCTCTTTGTCCTCATAGGTGATGGCTCCGTAAGGACAGACATTCTCACAAGTGGAACATCCGTTGCAGAGGAGCTCGTCAGAATGAGCGGTGCATGGGTTGGTCATAAGCTTATCCTTCGCAAGAAGTCCAATCGCCTTAACCGCCGCCGCACCGGCCTGTGCGACCGTCTCCGGGATATCTTTCGGCCCCTGGCACACGCCGGAGAGGAAGATTCCCGCAGTAGGCGACTCTACCGGACGCAGTTTTGCGTGAGCCTCCGTTAAGAAGTTGTTGGTGTCAATACTTGCCGTCAGCATCGTCGCAATCTTTCTCACATCCGGGTTCGGCTCGATGGCTGTGGCAAGCACGACCATATCCGCCTCTTTTAAAATCTGCTTATTGTCAAGAAGGTCTGAACCCTGGACTAAAAGCTTTCCGTTGGGCTGCGGGATGACTTTGCCCACCTGTCCTTTAATATAATTTACCCCGTACTGCTCTACCGCCCGCCGATAGAACTCGTCAAAGTTCTTGCCCGGGGTACGCACGTCGATGTAAAAGACGGTTACATTCACATCCGGGTATTTGTCGCGGATGAGCATGGCATGCTTTGCCGTATACATGCAGCAAATCTTTGAGCAGTAAGGCTTGCCCCTGTCGTCGGAGCATCGGCTGCCTACGCACTGGATAAATACCATCTCCTTCGGCGCTTTCCCGTCGGAGAGGCGCTCTAAGTGGCCATGGGTCGGCCCTGCCGCGTTCATGACACGCTCAAGCTCTAAGGACGTGATGACATCCTTGCTCTGGCTGTAAGCGTACTCGTCGTATTTATCTAGATTAATGGTGTCAAACCCTGTGGCAACCACGATTGCACCGTACTTCTCGGTAATGATCTCGTCCTTCTGCTCGTAGTCGATGGCTCCTGCCTGGCAGACCTTGGAGCAGATTCCGCATTTTCCGGTCTTGAACTTGATACAAGCCTCCCGGTCAATCACCGGCACATTAGGAATTGCCTGTGCAAACGGGGTGTAAATCGCGCTGCGGGTATTTAACCCCCGGTTGAACTCGCTGGGAGCCTTCTTCGACGGGCATTTCTCCTGGCAGACGCCGCAGCCTGTACATTTGTCCATGTCCACACTTCTTGCCTTTTTACGGATGTCTACCGTAAAGTCGCCGACGAACCCGCTGACTTTCTCCACCTCGCTGTATGTATAGATATTGATCTTTTCGTGGGCGGATGCCTCCACCATCTTCGGCGTGAGGATACACGCGGAACAGTCAAGGGTCGGGAAGGTCTTGTCAAGCTGGGACATCCTTCCGCCGATGCTCGGCGTCTTCTCCACGATATCTACCTCATAGCCCGCGTCCGCGATATCAAGAGCGGTCTGGATACCGGCGATACCGCCGCCGATAATGAGCGCCCGCTTGGTCACCCGGCTCTCTCCGGGCTTGAGCGGCGTATTCAAGTTTACTTTTGCAACTGCCGCCCGCATCAGGATGACCGCCTTTTTCGTGGCCTCCTCCATATCCTTATGAATCCATGAACAGTGCTCACGGATGTTGGCAATCTCTACCATGTACGGGTTTAACCCCGCCCGCTCCGCCGCCTTTCTAAACGTCGCCTCATGCATCCGCGGAGAGCAGGAACATACAACGATGCCCGATAAATTTTTCTCATGGATGGCGTCCGCAATCTTTGCCTGTCCTGCCTCAGAACACATATACTGGTAATCCTCGGCATGGACGACTCCCGGCTCCATAAGCGCCATCTCTGCTACTTTCGCTACGTCTACCGTGGCTGCGATATTACTTCCGCAGTGGCAGACAAATACTCCTATCCTCTGCACGTTCGATCACCTCCTGTATCTTCTGAATGCACTGACTAAAAGCTGCTGCGGCAGTTCCGGGTCGAGAAGCTCCGGAATCTCGTCCGGCGTAAGATAGTTCTGCTCTCTCTTACGGACTACCATCTGTCTTGCAGCGTCAATAAGTTTCCCTGGCTTTACGTCTCTCGGACATCTCTCCACGCAGGCAAAGCAGGAGAGGCATTTCCAGAGGGATTTTGAATTTACAAGGCTCTCCACGTCCTCATTGATCACATAGGATACAAACTGATGGGGCTTAATGTCCATCTCATTGTAGGAAGGACAGGTGGCAGAGCACTTGCCGCACTTCATGCATTTAAGCGGGTTCACGCCGCTGATTTCTTCAATCATCTCAGCCTGTTTTTTCTTTGCACCCATTATGCCTGCACCTCCTTTTCTTCCTTACAGCAGCTTTCCTTCACCCCGAGGGCCTCCGCTAAGATTTCCGTAAAGTAGACCACCGGAATCTCCCTTGCGCTGCTCTTGTTTAAATTATACATACACAGCGGGCAGGCGGTGATGAGCATGTCTGCCCCAAACCCTTCTGCGCTCTCTGTAATCTTATCGCACATGGACTTCGCCATGTCCTTTTCCTTCAAAGATATGTATCCGCCGCAGCACTCGTTGCGGTACGGATAAATGACCGGCTCTGCGCCGACGGCACGGATAAAGTCCTCCATGATCTTCGGATTCTCCGGATCGTCAAAGGCGAGGATTTTTCCCGGACGGAGAAGAAGGCATCCGTAATACGCGCCGATTTTCTTTCCCTTAAGGGGATTTACCACCTTTTTCTTAAGCTCGTCAAAGCCTACCTTGTCGCGGAGCACTTCCAAGAAATGCAGGACGTCTGTCTCGCCCTTGTAAGGCTCGTCAAGCTCCATGTAATTATTCGCCCTGGTGCAGATATCTTCTACATTTCTCATGTCATCATTCACCCGTTTCATGACATGATGGCAGGCAGAGCAGACCGTCACAAGTTCCTGTCCCTTTTCCTTCGCCGCGTTGAGTGCGCGCACACAGGACAGCTTGTTGGCAATCTCATCGGTTCCGAGCGGGTACACGCCGCCGCAGCACTGCCAGTCCTCAATCTCTTCCAGTTCGAACCCTAAGGCTTTTGCACTTGCCCTGGCGTAGTCATCCAGCTCCTTCGCCTTCGTCCGCAAAGTGCATCCCGGATAATAGCTGTACTTCATAGTTTCACATTTTCCTTTCCTAATATTCTCAAACCATTGTCTGCCTACAGTTCAATCTGAGCGATGACTTCCTTCAATGCATCCGCGCTCTTTTTAAGCAAAGCAACCTCTTCGTCCGTAAGTTTCATGGAAAGCTTGCCCTGGATTCCGTTAGGCCCTACTAAAGTCAGGGTGCTCAGGCACACATCCTCGATGCCGTACTCGCCGTGCATCATGGAAGAAACCGTCGTCACGGACTCGGATGCCGACAAGAGGAACCCACACAGCTTGCACACGCCTCTTGTCACCGCATAGAAAGTCGCACCCTTGTTGGAGATGATCTGGCCGCCGGACTTCTGTACATATGTGAGCATCTCATCCTTGTCAAGTTTCTCAAAATGCTTGCCGAAATGCTCTGCCATCTCATAGTAGTCGTCCACATTGACTCCGGCAATACGCGCCGCTGACCACGGGATAAAGGAAGTGTCTCCGTGCTCGCCGTACACATAGGCGTGGATATTTCTCTGAGCAACCTTAAAGTGGTCGGAAAGCCCGCAGCGAAGGCGCGCAGAGTCAAGAACCGTACCGGAACCGATAATCTGGTTCTCCGGAATCCCGGAAATCTTGGTAAACACATATGTCATAATGTCTACGGGGTTGCTTACGATGATGTAAAGGGCATTGGGAGCCGCCTTTACAATCTCTGGGGTGATTTCTTTTAAGATATTTACATTCGTCTGGGTAAGCTCGATTCTCGTCTGTCCCGGCTTACGCGCGATACCGGATGTAATGATTACGATGTCAGAGTCTTTTGCATCTGCATATTCTCCTGCTTTGATAGAAATGGGGTCTCTGAAACAGGTTCCCTGCTCGATATCCATTACCTCTCCTTCTACCTTGGCCTTGTTGATATCGATCAGCACAAGCTCTGACGCGATATCCTGCCCGGACAATGTGTAGGCAATCGTAGCCCCTACGCTTCCTGCTCCAATGATTGTAATTTTGCTGCTCATGGTTTCTTCTCCTTTTCGTTATTTTTTTAACAACTAACTGTCAAAAAATGGAATCTTAGAATATTCACTATTCAGATTCCACCTTTGTTAAGAATATCACAATCTTTCCTATTACACAAGTATTTTTTGCAAAAATTTCATAAAACCTGCACACATTCCATAAATTATGTTAAAGCTTTTATCCGGAGGTCTGTTATGCCGCTCAATGCCCGTATTTTCCGAGGTATCTCCCTGCCCATTTCTCTCATCCTGCTGTTTTTTACCATGCTCATCTTCCCCGCCCCGGTACTGACGGGGGCAAGTAAAGGGCTGCTTTTGTGGTTCAACACCGTCCTTCCCACACTGTTTCCCTTTATCCTGATCTGTAATCTGATGCTCTCGACAAAAGCCATCGATCTTCTCCTTGCCCTTACCAGGCCGGTATTCTGCCGGCTCTTTGGCGTATCTCCATACGGCTCCTTCGCCGTCTTAGCAGGTTTCCTATGCGGGTACCCTATGGGCGCCAAAGTAACCGCCGATTTATACCGCCAGGAAAAGATTGAAAAGACAGAAGCCGCCTATCTGCTCTCCTTCTGCAACAATACAAGCCCGATGTTCATCCTAAGCTTCCTGGTCATGCAAAACCTGAAGGATGACCGCTTAAAGCTTCCCACCCTCGCCATCCTTTTTTTGTCCCCGGTGATCATAAGCTTTGGCTGCCGTCCATTTTCAAAGAAAAGCACCGGCACTTACAGGAACATTTCCTCCCAGCCTTCTTATGCCTCCTTGTCCGACGCACTGGATTTTTCTATCGGAAATGCCTTGGAATCCATTACTAAAGTAGGGGTGTATATTATGATTTTTGCCATCCTTACCGAACTCGCCGGCCTTTTCCCCTTTAGTGGCTCTTTCCCCGGCTTTATCCTGTTGTCATGTCTTGAAGTGACAAACGGAATTACTATGTTCTGCCAGTCAGGCATTGACCGGGATATCACCTACATCCTATGCCTTTTTATAACTTCCTTCGGCGGACTTTGCGCCGCTGCCCAGACTGCCTCCATGATCAAGGGAACCGGAATCCCGATGTATGATTACCTGATAAAAAAACTGGCTACCGCTCTGGTAGCCAGCCTGCTTGCTGCTTTATATCTATACCTATTCTGAAACTTACATCATACCTTCATCATCAAAATCAAATGCCGGCTCAAGCACTCCCGCTCCTTCGTCGGCATACCCCGTGTCAACGCTCCTGGGCTGCTGCTCCGGAACCTCAAGCTCCGCACGGTTATTATGCACCATGTCATAGCACTCCTGAAGAGAATTTACCAGCCCGTCATACTTCGTCGTGTAGCTGTCCAGCGTATGCCCGATAATGCTCTCCGCGTTGGCGAGGAGGTCGTCCGTATACTGGATTGCCCCGATGCGGATATCATTGGCGTCATTGGCCGCATTGTCAAGGATCTGCTGCGCCTGCTCGGTAGCCGCCGTGACAATCTCATTGGCCTGGGCATAAGCCTGCTGCATGATCTCATGCTCGCTCACCAGCTCATTGGTATGGATCTGCGCCTCCTCGATCATGCCGTCCGCCTTCGCCTGTGCATCCGCCAGGATGGCGTCCTTGTTGGCGATGATCTTCTGGTACCTCTTTATCTCATCCGGCGTCTTCATCCGCAGCTCCCGAAGGAGCTCGTCAATCTGGTCTTTATTCACGATAATCTTAGAGGTAGACAACGGCTGGAATTTACAACTGTCGATATACTCCTCGATTTCCTCAATAATCTGTTCAATACGGCTGCTCATTGGTGTACACTCTCCTTTTTTATTATTTTCTCTTGTATCCTGCGTCTGACATTCTCCGGCACAAACTGGGAGATATCCCCTCCGAAGTACGCCACTTCCTTCACTACCGTTGAACTCAGGTATGCATATTCAAGGCTTGTCGTAAGGAATGCCGTCTCTACCTTCGGAGACAGCTTGTGGTTCGTCTGCGCCATCTTGAGCTCATTTTCAAAATCGGTGATGGCCCGAAGTCCCCGGATGACCATCCCCGCATCCATCTTTTCCGCAAAATCTATCAAAAGCCCCTCGAAAGGAACTACTTTTACATTCGACAGGTTTCCCGTGACTTCCTCTAACATTTTAACACGTTCTTGTGCGGAAAACAACGGGGTTTTTGCGTTATTGTTGAGCACCCCCACAATTAATTCATCCACAAGCGCGGATGCCCTTATAATAATGTCCAGATGCCCGTAAGTAACCGGGTCAAAACTGCCCGGATAGATTGCTCTTATCATCGTCTCTCTCCTGTCTGCCCCCACTTCCGCCTCTTCTCACTGCGCTGCGTCCGCCCGCCTGAGGAACACATGCTTGTTCGTCTTATAGAGCTTGGTCTTTATAATGGAATACCCCAATTCTCCCGCATCGTCAAATGCAGTGTCAAGGGACGCCTCTATAATGATCACGCCGTCCTCCGCAAGAAGGGAGGAATCCGCCAGAAACGCAAGCGCCTTTTTCTCCAGCCCCTTCCCGTAAGGGGGGTCCATGTAGATATAGTCAAAGCACTCGCGCCCGGAAAGGCGCGCCAGGGCATTAAGCGCGTCCGTCTGCATCGTCTCCGCCTGCCCGGCAAGCTTTGTATGGGCAAGGTTCTCCTTCACACAGGCAAGCGCCCGCGGGTTCTTCTCCACAAACACCGCCCTTTTCGCCCCCCGGCTCAAAGCCTCGATGCCGATACTTCCGCTGCCCGCAAACAAGTCCAAAAATGTACAGCCAAAAAGACCGTCCGCAATCATATTAAAAAGAGTCTCCTTGATGCGGTCGGTGGTAGGCCTTGTCTCTAAGCCCTCCAAAGTCTTTAATTTCAATCTCCTGGCAGTGCCGGCAATCACGCGCATGATAAACCTTCTTCCCGTTTTCCACCCTATTTATCATGATGCTGCAGACTGCTCCGCATTTCATGTTCCCGTACATTATAAATACAGAAAAAGAAAATGTCAAATGCTAATAAAGATTTTTATCCCGAAAAACATTCCTCGTACCAAGGGCGATTGCCAGCGACACAATTCCCGAAAATAACACCGCCGCGTACTCGAATCCCATGCACATCTCAAACAGCACCCCGTAAAGCGCATTTCCAAGCGGCTGCGCGCACATGCCCACGGTAAGGATGACCGCAATCACCTTCCCGATAATACTCTGCGGCGTCTCCGCCTGGATATAGGACATCATCTGCACGGTAAACACCGTCGAAAATACCATAATGACAAAGCAGCATAGCGTTATTACGATATAATTTGCCATTCCGGGCAGAGAAAGAGCCAGCGACGCCGCCATAGGGAAAACACACGCCGCGCAGGATATCAGCAGATTCCCCGCCTTTTGAACCTTAAGCCGCCCTGCAAAAACTCCCGCGCCGATACCGCCCAAAAGCCCTCCTGCCGCCAGCGCCCCTTCCGCATAGCCATAGAGCCGGTTCGCCTGAGCCCCTCCCAGATCCAGCACTTCCGTCACAAGGTACGGCAGCCCGACAATAAGCATAGCCGACAGGAACAGATTGATCCCGCAGACAATGACAACCACTTTCCCGATTACCGGTTTCTCCTCCTTTATAAACCGGATGCTCTCCCCAAAATCCGCTTTCACCGTCCTCAAGATGCCGCCGCCCGGCTCCTGTCTCTGAAACGGTATATGTATGAAAATCTCCATAACCGCCGACAGGACAAAACATACCACACAGACCTCAAGCACCGGCCTTAACCCGTATGCGCTGTATAAAATGCCGCTGAGCACCGGCCCTGTCAGGGATGCGAAAGAATTTACGATATTGATGACAGAATTCGCCGCCATAAAATGCTCCTGCCCCACCAGCGCCGGGATGCTCGCCTGTACAGACGGCTGGTATGCGCCCGCAATCCCATACAAAAGCATCATCGTGACCGTCACAGGCAGGACGATACCCCCTCTGTCCATGAGCATGGAAAATGCGAAGATGACCGCCGCCGTAAAAAAGTCCAGGAGCACCATGATATTCCTCTTATTCACCCTGTCCGCCACAATCCCGCCCACAGGCGACATCAGGACAGCCGGGATAAACGCACATGCCGTGACCGTGCCGTAAAGCGCCGATGAGCCTGTCAGGTTCAGCAGGTACAAGGGCAGCGCGAACCGGACAGCCGCGTTGCCGAACAAAGATATGACCTGCCCGATGACAACCAATGTAAAATCTTTCGAAAATAATCTTCTCTCCATTTCTGACCTCCTATTTTATAATGATTATTAATACCGAACGTCGGTATGTAAATGAGCCAAATTTTATCTGCCCGTCTTTCCGGGCAGATTCTTATGCACCTCATATACATTTCTTATGCATTTCCCTGTCGTTTGCTCTTCTGGTAAATCGCCGTCAGTTCCTCAAGCCGTTTAAGCATCTCGCTGTCTACCACATCCAGCCCAAAGCTTTTCATCATCTGGCCGAATACCATATACTTCCGGTAGGACTCCTCCTCAGAGCTGTCAAAAATCATCGGGTTCATCCAGACATTTGCCGCCAGCAATATAAGCTCCGCAAGCTGCTCCGGATAATCCGTCTCGATAGAGCCGTCCTTAATTCCCTGGCGGATAATCGGCAGGATATATTCCGGCGCGGCATGGTCAATCGTATCGTGGAGAAGGCCAAACAGAAGTTTCGGGTTATTGCAAAAATCCGGCGCCACCGTAAAGATGTCATCCTGCACCGGGCGGTTGATGGATTCCCTGAAAATCTCCCGCAGCTTTTCCTTTCCGCTCAAATCGGCACGGTCACGGATATCGGCAAGTATCCGGTTCGACTCAGCCGTCATCCTGTCTATAACCGCCACCAGAATATCTTCCTTCGACTTAAAATGGTGATAGATTGCGCCTTTGCTCAGCCCGCCTAATTTGTCAATGATGTCCTGGATGGGCGTATGCTCGTACCCTTTTTCCATAAACAGGCGGAACGCCACATCTATGATCCGGTTGACCGTTTCCTCCGGGTGCTTATTCCTTGCCACTGTAAATGAACCTCCTTTACATACCATCGGTATGTTTTTATGTTATCATACTGGCAGTATGTTTGTCAAGCCGCTCTCCCACATAGTTTCTTACACAGAGTTTTTTACGCGGCCACCGCATTTCCATTAATCGTCTCAATCACCTGGCGGATTCCCATCCACACACTAAGGTCCGTAAAAATCTCCGCCACGCTGCCCTGGTCGGTAAAAGGCGGCTCCTGCAGCACAGAAAAATCCTTAAGCATCCCGTTATGGACAATATACTCCACAATCTGATTGACAAAATACATCTGCCTGCTGTCAAGTCCTGACTCCTCCGAAAATGCCGCAAACGCCTCCTTCGCGGCATTCATATCAAGACCCACAATCTCCCGGACGAACTCCCCGAGAGGTTTTTCGCCGTACTCCGCCTCATACTCTTTGCGTGTTCCAAGCTCGCTCCACAGAATCTCCTCTAAAACATCCACATCCGCCCGGGTTAGCGGCTTATTATTCTTAAGTTTCGCTATCACCATATGATCTTGGTGCTCCCGCACATAATACTCCGCCTTCGCCTTATAATTCTTAAGATCATCGTTTTCAAGCTCGGATTCCTTCCATTCGACCGACAGGATGTCATCCGCAAAATCCGTATCATAGCGCAGTTTCTGCCTCGGGATATACTTCATCAGACTGCGGAGGCTCTTTCGGATCTGTTCAAACTCATCCATGCCCGCACGGTCAAGATACCCTTTATGCAAAATCTCCCCAATCAGTTCCGACTGCGCCATAATCTCCGGAATATTTGCCACATTGGAGACAGCGCGCACTTTTTTAAGGAGGTCGCTCCTGCCATGGCCATACTTTTTCCCGGCAAGACTTGCAAGCTCTATCCCATACATGAGCGCATCAAAACGCACCGCGCTCGCCTCATCGCCGTCCGGGCAGATGAGGGGTGCAAGCTCCTCACGGACAGCCAGAGTATCCTCATAAGTGATTCTGTTATAATTAAGGGCATCCGAGTATTTTTCCACATATTTAAGATGCTGCCTTACCGCAAAATTCTCCCGGTTCAGCTCACACACCTTGCCCCGCATATGCTCCACAAGCTCCTCCCTGTACGCCTTAAGCCGCTTTGTCTGGTATTCCTGCCCCAAAAGCTTATAGGAAATCTGAAACTCCAGATTAAAGACAGCTCCCTGCAAAGCAAGCATATTCGCCGTAGGCTTTCCCTTATTCATACGGAAAAACTCAAAATTCCCGCAGAAATCAAAGATATAAAACCGCTCCTTGTCCTTCCCGTCAAGAAGTCCCGGCGAGAGCCTTGTCCCCCTGCCGATCATCTGCCAGAATTTCGCCTTGCTCATCACTTTCTTAAAAAACACAAGGTTCAAAATCTCCGGCACATCAATGCCCGTGTCCAGCATATCCACGGAAATGGCAATCTGCGGCAATTTCCCGGAATCAGAAAACTCATCAATGGCGCTCTGGGCATAGGCCATATAATTATCAATCACCCGGGCATACCCCGGCAGGTTCGGATACTCCTTCTCAAAAATCTCCCGAATCTTCTCCGCATGGTCATGATTCTTCGCGAAAATAATCGTTTTCCCCAGCCTCTCCCCATAATGGATCCGGAGGCCCTCCGTCATCAGGATATGAATCGCCTGCCGGATGGTATCCTCATTGAACACCCAGTCGTTTAACGCTGACGAGCTGATGCTCTCAGGGATTTTTCCGTCCTCCTGGCCGAAAGTATCCTCGTAGACAGCCCTCTCCTCCTCTGAAAGCTCCCCGTACACAATCCCGTCCTCAATGAATTTAAGTCTTGACTCCACCGAAAGGAAATCCGCCAGATACCCGTCCGTCACCGCCTGGGAAAGCTCATACCCGTAGGTTGGCACGCCATTTTCCAGTTCAAACACACTGTAGGTATTCTTATCTATCTCGTCCTTCGGCGTGGCGGTAAGCCCCACCAAAAGCGCATCAAAATAATGAAAGATATCCCGGTATTTATTGTAAATGGAACGGTGCGCCTCGTCGCAGATGATCAGGTCAAAATGCCCGCAGGTAAAGACCTTCCCTTCCTCATTCTTCGCATTGTCAATGCAGTGCATCATCGTCTGGTAAGTAGAAAATACACAGGCCGCCGAGTAATTTTCCTTCTCCTCGCAGAGGTTTGTCACCGACAGCTCATTTTTCATCAGATTCACAAAATTTCTCTTGGCCTGGGTCACAAGGGAATTGCGGTCTGCCAAAAACAATATATTCTTCACCCACATATGCGTAAGCAGCACTTTCACAAGGCCGATGACCGTCCTCGTTTTCCCGGAACCCGTCGCCATGACAAGCAGGGCCTTTCTTCTGTTTTTCCCGCCAAAGCTGTCACACACCGCCTTGATGGCCGCCTCCTGATAGTACCGCCCCGCAATCGCCCGGTCAATGCTCACTGTCCCAAGACTTGTCCTTACAGAGCGCAGATTAAACCACCTCTCCAGATCGCGTTTCGACCAGATGCCGGACACCCGCCGCTCCGGATACTGCCCGTCGTCAATCCGGGTATCAAAACCATTGGAAAGGAAGATTACAGGCCTTCGCCCCCACTGCCTTTCAATCGCATCCGCATATACCTTCGCCTGCTGCCGTCCGCTCACCACATCCTTACAGGTACTCTTCGCCTCAATGACTGCCAGCGGCCTGTGGGCATCATCATACAGCACATAATCCGCAAAGCCTGCCCCTGATTTCGTCGGGAGCCCCGAAAGCCTTACCTCATCCAGCCAGTTATCTCCCTGTCTCCATCCGGCATCGGAAAGCATGGCATCAATGTAAAGCTTTCGCGTGCCGTACTCCGAACATTCCAGCGGTTTCGGCACATAGAGCTTTTTCTGCTCCCTGCGCCTTGCCGTAAGTTCTTCCTTCAGAGCTTGATTTTCCGCCATAAGCGCCTTTAAATCCGCCTCCGGAAATGTCCTCGTCTTCGGAACCGCCCAAGGCTGCCCCGGCGCGTCCAAAAGCGCGGCATCAAAAGGCACTTCCTCATAAGTCGCTCCATAGCAGCAGGCAACAAAATCCATAAAGTAATGGAGGTTCTCAAGGCACAGCTTTGCCGCGTCCCGCGTAACCTTCTTTTGCCCCTGAGATGCATGGGCGGCATTGTTGCCGGTAAGCCGTATATAATCCATCCTCTTAAAGAGGTCCTCATCCACAATATCCCTGAATTCCTCTGTGTTCATCAGGCTGTAAAGCGCATCCTGATAAGGCATCTTAAGAGCGTCGTCCACCGAGTACATCCACTTCACGGCAAACTCCATCGCCCGGCGGCAATTGATGACGCTGGCACCGATATCGATACTGAGGATTTTTTCCGCCGCAACAGCAACATCCGCAAAGCTTGCGAATTGAGGGTCTTTTTTCAGGAAATCAAAATTGGTCAAGGCAAGTCACCTCCAGGTTTTATCGTATTTTAAACTAAGGCAGAATCTTTCCTTCTTTATAGCAGACCGCAATATACTCTCTTGACTGATAGTACAAGTCCGAGTTAAAATTTAAAATCTGTTTTGCCATCCAGGAATGATACACTTCAAAAATTCCGGTTATCACATCTTTTTCCTCACAGACATCTTCAATAAGCCTCTCAAACACTTCGCCAATATCCCAGTAATCCGGCACATCGTATCTGCAGGAAGAAATATTATCAAAAGTTCCTGCCGGAATCTGTCTTCTCATGATAAAATCATCTGCCACTTTTTCAATCGGTTCACAGTGAAAAACATCCGCATACTTATAGATTCTGGCAACATCTTTTTCCCCAAGATAATCAAGCACATCCTGCCTCTTGTTTTTTGTTGCCCTGCCTATAAATTCAATCAGGCTGCAAGTGAAAAACAATGCGCTGTTATTCTTCTCCATCTATCCTTTCCTCCCCGATAAAATGTATTGCCTTAAGAGCCGCAATGGTGTGGAAACTGATTTGATGCGTCGGGCGTTTAAACTTTGCCAGCTCCCAAAATGCACTGCGGGATATTTTTCCGTCTACAAATCCCTGTACATAGTTAAATATCGTATCATTCGCCATCGGCCCTTCTACAATATCAAATGTATGAGGAATCCCTATACGGCAATTTGCAATGAAATCAAGCCATTCCTCTGTCATATTTTCAAAGCAGAGAACTTTTAGCTCCGGATTTTCAATATATTCATATCGACTGATATAGCCTGTAGTTCCAAATCTTGTCGCCCATCGTTCTGCCTGTTTTCTGATGTCAGTGCAATAAAAACCATAATAAAAATCTTTATGGTACTTCGCTATTCTGATTTCGGGATCAGTGACAATCTGCATGCTGCCATGATATATAATACGTTTTTTCATATATCCTCCTACTGTTTTGTGGCCACTATGTTTTCATTATAAAGTTGATTTTTGAAGAAAAATCAATGTGCAATTTTAATTTGTCTGTCTTCTCAACAAAATCAGAAAACTGATTTTGAACACTTTGAGGCGGAGTTAAAATATCAAAGTCTTTAAGTAAAAACAGTTTAAACTCCGCAAAGGTCGATCCTGATCCTAATTTTGGATATTCAATTTCAGTTTTCATTTTCATGTAATATTGGAGATATTTTGTATTATAGAGCCCTCTATCAGCCGATACACACAATACCCGACCGTCTTTATAATAAAATGGGGCATTTGTATCAACCATCCACACCTGTCCTTTATTGCATATTGACGGCAACAATAAATCCCCTATTTTCGGCTTTGTTCCATTGCTTATAAGCCTTGCATAATGCTCTTTAGAAATATAATAGGGATTTGCCGGTGTTTGATGATTAGCTAATTCTCCAATCTCCGTTCCTCTGTAAAATGGTATTCCATGCTCTACAAACTCATTTGTAAACACCCTATGACTCGAACCCACATTTGCTACATCCCCTAATTTTCTTGTTTTGTATTTATATTCTTCCCTGGATATGTCCCCAAACATCTCCGTAAACCGCGATTTGATAAGATTATCTAACTCTAATAATTGCCTTTTCCTTGTATCGATTATCTTATCTATTATCAGTATTTTTTTCGCAATCTCTTCTTGCATTTTTATACTTGGACAGGGCACATCAATATTGTCAAAATCCTTTTTAACAATATGTTTCATTGTAGCCCCATGCATCTTACTCATCATATGATTGAGATTATATCTAACTGCATATACAAAATATTGTTTATCAACTTCTATCTTATCAAATATCACTTTGAAAATATGCTGGTTAAGAAGTGCCTCTCCTTTGTTCCAAATAAACACACCTAAACTTGCTGACCAGGATATCAAAACATCTCCATTATCTATTCTAATTTTTTCAGGATATCTCCCTTTATAATAATTCAATTGATAGCTTGAACCTGTCAGATCCTGAATCCGAATAATCGGAAGACCTTCATTTGTCCAGTCAGACGGCTTAAAAGCATATCCATTAATATATGTTGCCATATCTCCCAGTTTCATCTATATATTCCTACAAACCCGAATTTTAATCTATCTCCACATTATCCCCCATCCGCCCGTCATGCAATATATTTCCTATGCGATGCCTTCACATTACTTTGATTCACCATCGCATATTTCATCGTCGTATCAATCTGCTGATGTCCAAGAAGTTTCTGTACTTGCTCAATCGGCATACCTTTGTCAATCGCTCTGGTCGCCATCGTCCGCCTGAATTTATGCGGATGTATCTTTTCGAGGTTCAGGCTCCTGCCAAGCTCCCTCACCCTGATTTCCACTCCGCTGATCTGCAACCTTTCATAAGGAGCATTAAGAGAAACAAATAATGCCGGATTGCTGTCACTTCTTAAAGAGAGGTAATTTTTCAGATGTATTTTAGCTTTCGCATCAAAATATACCTTCCGCTCTTTATCTCCTTTCCCGAATACTACGCACTCACGCTCATCAAAATTGATATCTTCTATGTCAAGATTCACCAACTCCCCGACCCTCATCCCCGTCGATGCCAACATATCAATAATCGCTAAATCTCTCGGTTCGCTGCAATTATCTCTCAGCGTTTCAAGCCCTTCGTCTGATATGACCTCTTTTACCGTAACTTTCGTCCGAATCTTATGGATTCTTCGCACCGGACTCTTCAAAATATGGTTTTCCTCCTCAAGCCATGAAAAGAAACTGGACAAATTTCGCCGCACATTGTCAATCGTTACCTTTCCGCAGTCATTCTTACTTTGATAGTTTGACAGATACTCCCTCAAAAGTTCCGTAGACATCCTCCTGACCGGCACATCTATTTCCGTCAGCAGATTCTCAATTGTACTCTTGTAATATTGCAAGGTTCTCACTGAGCAGCCTTCAATACGTTTTGCCGCGATGAACATATTAAGATACTCCTGATTAGACGCTGGTTCTGCCTCACTGTTTCCTTCCGTTTCCAGCCTGAACAGTAAAACCTCCTGTAATTTCTTCATCTGTGCAATATTAAGAACCTCGGACATATCATTTAAAATATTGTAGATTGATGCCTCCATTGAAATACTCCTTTTTAACAAAAAGTATATCAATCTTCTAATGATTTTCCAACTTAACAGACTTTATATGCAATTTTATTTGCAATTTTATCAACCAAAATACTTCTGCATTAAGCTGTCAAATAATAACTGCGTCTGTTCAAGTGATTTTTGTATTGTAACTTTTAATTTGTCTGTATAATGTACAAAAGCCGCAAATCGATTTTGTAACTCTAACGGAGGCAAATATATCGATAATTTTCCAAGTCTTTCTTTTGATATATTAGACATAGATTTTGCCGAACCACTTGCAATATTTTGAATCTTCTTTCTAAACAAATCATGATTAATTAATTGCCACAAAAATATCTTTTTACAGTTGTTTTTTGTATTTAATCTGAAAATCAAATCTGGCATCATTAATCTAGGGGGTGTAGATACCACATACGCCGCCATTCCCACTAATTCAGGGGTATTTTTTCTTGTAAACAACAAATCTCCACTATGTACTTCTGCACTCTCAACAAAATCATTTTCGCCCATTATCCCTTTATTTTCTTCTGGTTTATAAACTCCATAGGTAACTGCACTTAATTTTAATATAGCCGGATTTTCTCCAATTCTGGCAGTGGTATCACATACAAAACTTTTCCCATTATCAATGCTTTCAAGACAATCTTCTAGCAATACTTTATCCCAGCCAAAAGGGTTAGTAATCGGATCCCCAAAGATTTCAATAAACCGCGATTTGACTAATCTGTCCAATTGTTGTAACTGGTTTTTTCGTTGTTGAATAATACAACAAATTTTATCAAGGATATTTACAATCTTTTCTTGTTCCAATTTATCATGAATCTTAACTTTTACCCCGGAAATTGTAGCTTTATTTAAAGTTTTCCCCATAACAGCCTTATTTGAGTTATCTTCCCATCTCATATTCATAAGAAGATAATACAAATAATCAGAACTTATATCAGCAACATGCTTATCTAAAAATGCCATAATCGCCTCATTAGAATATATTGGTTCAGAAGTAATAGCAAGTTTCCCAAGAGACAACTTAAAGCTCATAATTACCGTATTTTGAGGAATTATTTTTATTCCTGACTCTTTCACTGCCTTGTCTGTAATTTTCTCTTTCGTATCATAAATATACTTCTGGCATTTTCCTAAATCAGCTATTGATATCCACCTGTTTGAACCCTCTTTCCAGTACAAATCATTGTGCCGATCCGGAGTTTTTCCCATTCGGAGTTCAAATAACTCGCCTAATAAATATTCCATTCTTCATCATTGACAAATATCAGATTCCTCTTGCATCCAGAACAAGTGGGGAGGATTTTACCCATGTTAACCATTGAAAGTCTCACTGCAGTTATCAGCTTATGCATTAGCTGTTTTGACCTTGGTTACACCATTGGTCGAGATAGCAAGAACACCCATTCTGTAATTCACAAGATGTTATATTTCTCCTACAAACCCGAATTTGCTTTCCCCTTTCTTTTAAAGTTCGCTCGCTAAAGCATTGCCTTTAACTCCGCCAATCCTTCCGCAATCTCCCGGTCAAGTTCCGTGATCTTTCCCAGAATCTCCTCTGTCGGCGGATATTCCACCGGAACATACTCCACTTCCTTATATTTATTGATGGAAAGGTCATATCCGTTATCTGCGATTTCCTTCTTCTCCACAAAAAAACTCTGCTCCGTGCGTTTTCTGTCAGTTTCCCCTTCCAGATTGCGGAATCTTCCGATGATGTCCGGAATATCATTCTCTTTTATCTCCGTGCGCTTATCGTCCAGGCTGTACCCATCGGCTCTCATATCGTAAAACCACACATGTTCCGTTCCACCGTGCCCGGTCTTTGTAAAAATCAAAATCGCCGTAGACACCCCGGCATAAGGCTTGAACACCCCGGAAGGCATCGATATCACCGCCTCCAGCCGCTGGCACTCCACAATCTCCCTGCGGATATCCTTGTGTGCCTTAGATGAGCCAAACAGCACACCGTCCGGCACGATGCAGGCACATCTGCCGCCCACCCTGAGCATCCGCTCAAACAATGCCAGGAACAAAAGCTCTGTCTTTTTCGTCTTACATATCTTCAATAAATCCGCCGACACCGTGTCATAATCCAGACTGCCCTTAAACGGCGGATTCGCCAGGATCAGACTGTATTTCCCACTGTCAAGATTCTGATCTGACAAGCTGTCCCGGTATTCGATAAACGGATTGTCCACACCGTGAGTCATCATATTCATAGCGCCGATCCTGAGCATCGTCCGGTCCATATCGTACCCGTGGAACATATGATTCATATAATGCTCCTTATTCCTGCTGTCAAACAGTACTTCTGCTTTTTGGTGTTCCTTCAGATATTCACTCGCCGCCACCAGAAACCCTGATGTACCGCAGGCCGGGTCACAGATAATATCATCCGCCTTCGGCTCCATCAGCTCAACCATCATCCGGATAATGTGCCTCGGCGTACGGAACTGCCCGTTCACCCCGGCCGTCGCAAGCTTAGAAAGCAGATATTCATACACATCGCCCCGGGTGTCCGTATTTTTAAGCTGAGCCATCTGCTCATAGATTTCATCCAGCGACGCAACAACTTTATCCAGCATCAAGGGCGTCGGTATCTTAAAGATAGCGTCACCCATGTATTTCGCATATGCGCTGCCCTTATCCCCGTGAAGATTTTTAATAAACGGGAACACCCACTCCTGCACGGTGGCATACATCCTCGCCGCCGGGAAATCATGGAACACGCTCCACTTCATCTGCCTTCCTTCAATGCGTCTTTCGCCCACCGACACTTCCCCCGCAAAAATACTCTGGAAAGGAAGTCCAAGCATAACGCTTTCCTTCTCATGGATATTGTCCGCATCATCCAGATCCTTAATAAACATCAGATAAGTCATCTGCTCAATCACATCCAGCGGATTTGTAAGCCCTCCCGTCCAGAAAATCTCCCAAAGGCTGTCAATCTTATTTTTCAGCTCACCCGTAACCATCTACTCATTCTCCTTATTCCATGTATATTTTGTATAGCGGCCCCCGCCAATCTTAAGAACTTTCCCGGAATCTACAAGCTCCACCAATGCCCGCTGAACCGTCACCTGGCTGACATCCGGACACTTCTTTAAAAGCTCCGCCTTCGTAATCGTTCCCAGCGTATCCTGAATGATTCTGCTGACCCGCTCCGGTTTTGACATACCGCTTGTCGTCAAGAGAGTAACCCTGGCAGAAAATTCCCTGTAAGCCGCCAGAATAACACCTAACATGTATTTCACGAAAGGCTCGTAATCATTTTGATTTTCATGCCACAAAAAAGAACTGGCCTGCAGGCTGGCATAGTAATTTTCTTTCGAATGTTCTATCAGTTTTTCAATGCTGATATATTTCCCCACGATATAACCGGAACGGTACAAAAGAAGTAGCGTCAGCAGACGGCTCATCCTGCCGTTCCCGTCGTTAAAGGGATGTATACATAAGAAATCCAGCACGAACATAGGAATCAGAAACAGCGGATCGATTTTCTCCGTACCCGCCGCCATGATATAGCTCTTGCACAGCTCCTCCACGCTTTCCGGTGTCTCCCAGGAAGGCACCGGCCGAAATCTCACATTCTTCTGCCCGCTCTTGTCCTCTTCCTCAATAACATTATCCGCGCTCTTAAATCTGCCGCCGATATCATAGCTTTCATATTTGTACAGATCCCTGTGGAGCTGCAGGATGATAGCAGGCTTTGGCGGTATGTGGTCATGACTTTCATGAATCATACCCAGCACATCCCTGTACCCGGCAATCTCCTCTTCGTTTCTCGTTCTCGGCCTTGTCTTGTCCTTCAAAAGCATCTTAAGCCTTTCGTCAGAAGTACGGATTCCCTCGATTTTATTGGATGCCTCCGCGCTCTGGACCTTCGCAATCTCTACAAGCTGCCCCAAAGTATCCGCTTTAGCCTCGATAAACAAATTCTGTTCACCCTTGTATTCATGAATCTGTGCAAGCATCGTTACAATCTCAGGGGTTAACAGCTTTTTCCATTTCTCACTGTAATCGTAATCACGCATAAATCCATTCCTTCTTTAGCTTGTATAATTGTATTTGCTATTATCATAACAACATGGTTAAAAAAAAGCAACATCAATTTTATCATTATTACAAAAATGATAAAATTGATGTTGAGATGATACAATTCATCGAATCTGCCCCGCCAGCTCCTTGGCCTCCTCCTGCGTGATGACCTTATCCCGTACCATGCTCTTTAACACCTGCCCGGCGCGCCTTACCGCCTGTTTCATATTTTTATCCGGCGAATAAGCCGACGGCGCGTTTGGCACCCCCGCAAGCAGGACGGACTCCGCATCCGAAAGCCCGGAAGGCTCCTTTTCAAAATAACCTTTTGCCGCCTGGCGGATGCCGTGATACCCCCCGCCGAAATCAGCCATATTCACATACAGCTCAAAAATCTCTTCCTTCGTGTACTCCGACTCCAACGCCGCCACCGCACAGACCTCCGCTGCCTTGCGCTCCATCTTTTTCTCCTTGGTAAACAGCATATTTTTCGCAAGCTGCTGGGTGATGGTGCTGCCGCCTTCCTCAAAAGCCCCCGCCCGAAGGTCCCGTTTCGCCGCCCGCCCGATGGCGATAAAGTCAAGACCCCTATGGCCCCAAAACCTCCGGTCCTCCACGGAGATGGTGGCCTGTATATAAAACCGGGGCAATTCCGAATAGGGCGTAAAGCCTTCCATGCCGCGGACCTCCTCCACCCTCTCCGCCAGCGATTTTTCATTTACCGCATCCCGGTACATCTGGTATCCTTTTATTCCATAAAAACCGCCGGCAAACAGCAGGAGCAAAAGACTTGCCAGCAAAAGCCCCGCCGACAGTTTCCGGACAAGCCGGAAGATATTCTTCATCTGGACATCTCCTTTATCGATAAAGTATTTTGAGCCATTGAGCCTTGACCCTTATTCCTGAAAATGTATTTCAATCGGGCAGATTTCCGCCGCCGTACCCACACGCATATTCGGCCCGAACACCCCCACGCCGGAGGTGACAATCGTATGCATGGAGCCAACTTTTTTGTACCCGTAAGGATTCTCCCAAAGCACGGACGTCACGATATTGGCGGGAAATGTCTGGCCGTTGTGGGTATGCCCGCTCAGGCACACATCCGCGCCCGCCGCCGACAGCTCCTTAAGCTCCCCCGGCTGATGGTCGATGACGATAACCGGTTTCTTCCCGTCCGGCTCCTTAAACTCCTCAAGTTCCTCAAGTTCCTCAAGCTCCTCAAGCTCCTTAAACTCTGCCATCAGCCCCGCGGCAGTCTTCCTCTCGGCAATCCCCCGCCCCGGCCGGCTTGCGTCCGCCCTGCCGTACAGGTAAAAGCTATCGGCAATCCATACGCCCTCATCTCTTAACAAACGGATTCCTGACTTTTCTACAAATTCATCCATCTGTATGCTGCTCTCCTTCGCCTTCTTTCCCCCGAAAGTAAAGCCTGCCAAAATCCTCTCCTCAATATCATGGTTGCCGTAACAGGCATACACGCCGTATTTCGCCCGGATGCCCCGGAGAATCTCAGAAATCCGCTCCGGCTCCTCAAGCGCCTCATACTCATTGTCGAAAATATCCCCCGCAATCACTACCAGGTCCGCGTTCTGTGCATTAATCTTTTCCGTCATGCGGCGCATCTGCGAGACTCCTGTATTATAGCCCAGATGCAGGTCCGACACCAGCACGATATTGAACACACGGTTCGACGCGCCCTCTTTTTCGCTTTCCGGCTCACCCTCTCCTCTGCTTTCCGGCGCGCTCTCTTCCCTGCTTTCCGTCGCACTCTTTCCTCCGGAGCCGCCAACTGTAATCTCATAAGGAGTAACACGAATCACGCGGGCGTTGCAGATTCCCCATGCGCTCACCAGGAGAACCGCCGCCGCGCATATCCCTCCCAGCACAGCATGGAATCTGCCGTCTCCATACCTTTGCACCGCATCCCCGGCAGCCCTCTGGCAGACAAGCCAGACCAAATCCGAAAGCACGACCGCCAGTATCGTATAAAGCAGGACGCCAAGCCAGTAATTACTGATCAGTTTCATCAGCCTTCCGGCCTTCCCTGCCGGCAGAAGGAACGCAGTCAGCACCGAGAACATGAAAAAGAAGTAAACCGCACTGACCGCGCCCTGCACCCAGGCCTGTGCAAACACCGCGCTACACGACTTAAGCCACTTAAGGATCCTGGCCAGCAGATAAATATTCACCACGAGATAAACCGGAGCCAAATAAACCGCACGCATGATCTTCCTCCATTTCTCCAGCCTCTATTCTATCACTTATAAGACATAATTCCAGCTCCAACATCCAAATTTAAGATTTTTAAAGAAAATGAAAAGAAATATTAAAATATAACCGCATATTACGGCTCCTGCACCCAGGCAAGCTCCCCGGCTTTCACCACCACATAATTATCCGGGCCATCTCCGGTTCTTAAGACCACCTTCTCAATCCCCGCCTGGATGATGCTCCTGGCGCACAGCGGACAGGGCTTTGCCCGGTGAATCGAATTGTCCGAAGGATTTATCCCGGTCAGATACAGGACCGCCCCCATCGTCTGCTGTCTGGAACAGTTTAACAGCGCATTTGCCTCCGCGTGGATGGCACGGCATATCCCGTACCCTTCCCCTTGGTGCATCCTGCGCTCCATCCGGGGACACTGCCCCACATCACAGCAATTTGCGTATCCCCTGGGCGAGCCGTTATACCCCGTAGATATGACCGCGTCATCTTTCACAATGACCGCTCCGTACTTCCGTTTAAGACAAGTGCTCCTGTAGGCAAATGTTTCCGCACAATTTAAGTACATATCTTCTTTCGATATTCTCTTTCCCATCTCCGGCTTAACCATATAACCCCTCTTTTCTCCTGTCGGCTTTCTCAATCAATTATTTGTGTGTGGACAATAACAATCATTTTACCACAGCCTTCTGTTCTCTTCAATTCATTTGCAGAAAAGCGGCGGAAAATGCTATAATCCGTATAGCCGTGCAGACAGAAATATTTTTAAAAACATCCATTTTCTGTCACAAACCCAAACATTTTTTTGTCTAATTATACAGGAGGTAAAATAACATGGAAAAATTAACGAATGAAGAACTGAAAACTCTTGCCGCCAAAGCCACAGCCGGAGACAAAAAAGCTTTAGAAACCCTCATCGTGAGCCTGCAGGACACCGTATTCAACCTGTCTCTCCGGATGCTGGGAACATTTGCGGACGCGGAGGACGCCGCGCAGGACATCCTTCTTAAGGTAATCACCCACTTATCCTCATTCCGGGGCGAGAGCGCCTTTACCACATGGGCGTTTCGCATCGCCGTCAATCATCTGAAAAACTATCAAAAGCATATGTTCGCACACCATCCGCTGAGCTTTGAATTTTACGGGGAGGACATCGAACACGCCCGGATTGAAGACGTTCCCGACCTGACCCAAGATGTGGACAAGGCTCTTCTCGCGGAGGAGCTTAAGATGTCCTGCACCAACGTCATGCTGCAATGCCTGGACCCGGAAAGCCGGTGCATCTTCATCCTGGGTACGATGTTTAAAGCCGACAGCCGGATTGCCGGGGAAATCTTAGGACTGACGCCGGAAAATTACCGCCAAAAGCTTTCCCGCACGCGAAAGAAAATGGCAGATTTCCTCGGGCAGTACTGCGGCGAATACGGCGGCGGCAGGTGCCGCTGCAAAGACCGGGTAAATTACGCGGTGCAGTGTCACCGCATCAATCCCCTCAAGCCGGATTACACAGACGCGGCAGAGATTCCCTTAGAGACAATGCTCGGCGTAAAAGCAGCCATGGAAGAGATGGACGGCCTGTCACAGGACTTTTCCATCCTGAAACCCTACAAGTCGCCGGAGCGCACAAAGCATTTCTTACAGGAAATCCTTGACTCCGCCCAGTTTTCCGTCATCAGGGATTCCTAAAAACCAGAAAGGAGAAAGCAAATGGACACACAACTGATTTTAAATTATCTTACAAATTTAAGCAAAAACAACAACCGGGAATGGTACCACGCCAACAAAGACGCATTTAAGACAGCCAACACCGAATTTGAACGCCTGCTCAAAGCACTGATGCTGGAAATCGGAACCTTTGACAGCAGCATTTTACAAAACGACCCGAAAAACCTTACCTTCAAGATTGTGCGGGACACCCGTTTCAGCCACGACAAATCCCCCTATAACCCCGCGTTCCGCGCCCACATCTCCTCCAAGGGAAAGCTGCCCGTCCCCGTAGGCTATTACCTGATGGTAAAGCCCGGGAACCAGTCCTTTTTAGGCGGAGGCTTATTCGCGGATATGTTTAAAGACGCCACGGCGATGGTCCGGGAATACATCTTCGAAAACGGCACGGAATGGGAGCAGACCATCCGCGCGCCGGAATTCAAAAAACACTTCACCGTACAGGGAACGGCATTAAAGAAAGTTCCGGCAGATTACAGCAAAGAACACCCGCAAGCCGAATGCCTAAAGAATAAAAGCTGGTATGTGGAATACCCTGTGAGCGATAAAGAGCTTTCCGATGCAGATACATTTATCACAAAAGCCGCAGAGATATTCCGGATCATGAAACCCTTTAACGACTATCTCAACAAGGCGCTCTCCGGATTCGAGATGCCCAGAAGATAATAAACAGAGGGTGTTGCAAAATGTTTGAACCTCACAATATACAGCTTAGCGGATTAAAATGCCGACGCTGTATGCTGCGGGAATTCTGCATTTTGCAACACCCTCTTAAAGCTCCGCCACCCGGAAATCTGCACGTCTGCCCGTCTACAGGTTCTCCTCCAGCCAGTCCGCCAGAACCTCCGACGCAATCCCGTACCCGCCCATCTGGCTGTGGCACTGGGCCGTCGTCTCTTCATCAAACAAAAGATACTCCTTTGGACACTTCAGCGCATCATAAAGCTTTTTCGCCTCCCCATAAGTAATCTCCGCTGTTCCGTCAAGCACGAGCATCTTACAAGTAATTTTATCAATAATATCCGTATTATTGTACTTCTTAAGCTCTTGGACTACTGCGTCCACATCATTTCCCACGCCTTGTTTCCATGCGTAATCCGCAATCATCGTCGCCACAGAATCCGGAATCATGAACTTCGGCATCTTTCCCATCTTCCCGAGATTTTCGGAAATACCGCTGCCCCAGTCAAGGCTGCCGGGATCCGTAATACATAGCTTGATGCGCTTTTCAAATGCCACCGCCCTGGGAATTAAAAATCCCCCGAAACTGATGCCCATAATACCGATTCTGTCTGTATCGATTCCTGGTAGCGTACATGCAAAATCAACCACCGGCGTCACTACATTTTCCCAGTCCGGGCGAAAGGGAAGACCCTGCAGCCGCAGTGCAAATCCCTGTCCCGGCCCGTCATACACCAGGCAGTGGATTCCGCGCTTAAGCGCCGCGTCGTACACCCATCTCGTATCCTCCCCCCATGTATCCCGCCCCGGTGTCAAAATGAGCAGCGGGGTCTTCTCCCCGGCTGACGGCGAGCGGTAAAAATGTCCCGGCAGATATGTTCCCTCATAAGGGATCCTCACATATTCACCCGGATACCCCGAAAGCTTAAGATATTTCTCATAACAGCCGTGGCTCCTCCGGGCGTATTCTTTCATGCGATGATCTTCCGGCTTGCTGAAATACATAAGTCCAATCCGATAATAGCTTGACGCACGCAGGTATTCTTCTCCGGCAGAATATAATTTCTTCCTCTCCTCAGCACTTGCCGCCCGCTTTTCAAGCCGTTTCCCCGCAGCAATCCAGGCATCTGCCCAGCCGTCCTCATCGGCAGAGTGCATATGGCCAATGGCATCCATCACCTCTCCAAAGTCCGCCATACGGCAGTAAACCAGCCCAAATACATATTTCATCAGTGCATCCATCATAATCTGGTCAAAAAACTTTACCTCTGACCACGGCTTACCTGACATCACATATTTGCCCATGTCTAACTTTTCCTTCATCATATTCATTGGATTCGGCATCTTAAAATCTCCTTTCTCTTATCCGATATTCATAACTCCTTGTTTCATCTCTGTACTGCTATCTATCATCCGCCTTACAAACAATACCGCATTCCGGATATCCTTCTCACTTGGATGTCCTTTGGCAATCCCGCCGATTTTTCCAAAAGGCCCGAACGTATCATAGCCCCGGCACTGGAAACTTCCGATGCAGTCTGCCCCCCTTGCCTTAATCTCTTTCTCCGCACCCTTCGTATAATCTCTGTAGGCGATTCCGCAGGTCGCCATAATATACACCTTCTGCCCGTCACCAAACTTTGCCGTGCGGATAAATTCCTTCATGCGCTCATGGAGCCCGTGATAAAACACACCCGATGCAAGACCGACCAGCTCATACTCTGGCAGGTCAATCAACCCGCCATCCGACAAATTCATCCTCCCGGTCAGCTCAAACAAATCCGCGCCGGTCTCTTTTGCAGCCGCCTCCGCAATCTTCCTCGTATTTCCATGATGCACAGACACATAAATAATTGCCGTTTTCACTGTAACTCACCTCCCTGGCCGCCTGACCTATCTCTTAATAAGCCCCTTTCATCTTCCGCCGACTCTTTCTGAGAGACTAAAAACTTTTTCTGATAATTCTGTGCAAATTCCCCAATCTGGCGCAAGAATCTGCGGATTGTCTGAATCTCTTCACCGCTGTAGCTGCCCGCGATATCCACAACTCCTTCATACATCCTCCTGCGGAGCACCATGTACTCTTCCCGGATTCGGATCCCCTCCGCCGTAAGCTCAAGGTATACTTCTCTCCCGCCTCTCTTGGAGCGCTCCTTTTTAAGCAGCCCCTTCCCCTCAAGCTTGCCCGCCATCTGGGAAACCGCTCCTTTCGTAAGCCCAAGCCTTTCTCCAAGCTCCGCCATATTCATCCCCTCATTCCCGGCAACCGCATCCAGAAAAGAAAGCCCCGCCGAATTCACGGCAATGCCCCCCTCAAACACAAGAGAAGTATTCCGAATCTGCGTCATACGATTGGATATCCCGTAAAACTCATCCATAAATAAAGCAATTTCTTTCTCATCCATCATTTATCCCTCCTTTATTGTTTAGTGCTAAACATTAGTTATTATCTATAGTTTAGCACTAGACATAATTCTTGTCAACATCACTTCAATTTCCAAAGGAACATAGCATAAGGCAACTGGCAGACAAAACACATCTTCAGCCCAATCGGGTAGGAGGCTACCCATTAATTGAGTAGCCGACCTCCCACACCACTGTACGTACCGTTCGGTATACAGCGGTTCAATAGTTTTCACGATACTTTCAGATAATAGTCAAGCATAGAGATATAA